>Ga0181524_10006522_pt1 | contig 10151 bp, 4 predicted proteins | sample PEATcosm2014_Bin_34_FD_119761 | JGI IMG/M metagenome (GOLD analysis project Ga0181524, IMG submission 119761) | Peatland microbial communities from MTU Mesocosm Facility, Houghton, MI, USA - PEATcosm2014_Bin05_60_metaG | ecosystem: Environmental > Terrestrial > Soil > Wetlands > Peat | place...
CGACCGCCAATTCTACGATGCCAATCTCCTGCGCGGCGTAAACCGCAAAACCCACAAACAGGCCATCCTCGATTCCGCGTAAATGCTGAGCTGCCTTTTCTCTGGCGAGCACGCGAACAACTATACCCTTGCTCTTGTGATCCTGGATAACTTTCTTCAATGTCTCGTTTATCGGCTTTGAGTCGAAAAGAAAAATTCTTTTAACTTGCGCGCCGGCCTCGATTCGTATTTTCTCCGCATCCAGAATCCGCATGGCCCCGGAATTCTCTCGAGCGTTATAGCGCTCGGGAAACAGGTCCACGCTGTATTTGTCCCCATCGAGTTTCAAGGTATCTTCGATTGACAATTCTTCCAGTTCCGCAAGACTGCCCCGCTTATGCCAGCCGTTCACGCGCGGAATCTCCAGCAACGGTATGATGACCGGTTTCACGCTTCGAATTTCTTCTTTCTTGAGGTAATCCTGTATCGATTTAACCGCTTCCATAACCTTCTTTACCGGAGCGCGTTCCACAGTCATGGCAAAAGGAAGATATTTCCATTCCTCCCCTGGCTCGACAGTTAAATCGGTATATTGAAGAAACTCCCGTATCTCTACTTCGGAGTGTTCGAGCTGCAAGACCTCTTGTATGCCAATCTTCTTATCGCCGAATATTTTCGCGATCCCTCCAACAAGACCGGACTGATCCTTCGCCACAAAACGGAGATAATAGCCGCCAAACCACACATCCTCGAATTTTCTCATCGTCAAGCTGGAGTTGGAGGCGCGTTGCGCGGCGCCCGCGGCCAGGCTGGTTGCCTCGGGATGCATGGCACGTTCACGAAGCAGGTAAAGCAGATCGGAGATGATTGCGTTGGCGGTGGGAGAAGGTCCCGCTCCCGGTCCCACGCAGAAACTGGCGCCCGTGAAGTCCGAAGCAATAAGCAGAGCGTTATTTTCCCCCTTTACCTGGCACAGCTCATGCTCGGCCGGCAGCATCACCGGACTATAAAAGACGTCCAGGCTTTGCTCTCTGGCGGAATCCGTTCTTTGGCGGGCGATGCCCACGAATCTTATAGCGGACTTGAGCTTCTCTTTTGCGTAACGAAGATCGCCGCGCCGAATGTAACCGGCCGGTAGGCCGCGGCTCTTTAAATCCGCCGCTCCCTTGCTGGCTGTGCACCCCCACGCAAGTCTGGCCAGCAAGGAGATTTTCGAGTAAGTATCCGATCCGTTTAAATCCAGATCGTTCTCCGGCTTCCATTCGTCCTTGCTTGGTTCCGCGAGATGCCGTGCGCAAGCCTTCTCGCGGGCCTCCTCGAATCCAATGCCTTTCTCCATCGCCGAGAGAATAAAGTTAGTGGTTCCGTTCAGTATCCCCGCCATCTGCCGGATTCTGTCGCTGCTGAACATATCCCGAAGCAGTTTGATGGTGGGCATTCCCCCGCCCACGGCCGCTTCAAAGAGAAGCGGAACGTTCCCATTCATGAAGTCGTCCATAAGATACATATTCCCGGCCAGAAACGCCTTGTTCGGCGTAATAACCGGGACATTGTCGGCAAGGCAGCAAGCGAATAACTCGACCAGTTCCATGCTGCCTGTGCATTCAATCACGACGGTGGATTGACCTTTGGCCTTCGACTCCGCAAAATCCTTTTTAAGCTTCGCAATCGCGGCTTCGCCGACGCCGTCAAAAGAAAGGCCGGCCGATTCAAAATACCTGGCCAAAAACTCTCTCTTTTCTTTTCGCGCATCTTCATCGTTCACGCAGTCGATGACCGAGTGAAGCGTTATCTTCATGCCTTTTGGGAAAGGCGGGGCGTCTTCGTCTTTAAAGGAGTAAAGATGGCGCACGACGCCTTTGCCGATTGCGCCCATGCCAATCAGAATTACGTTAACGGTCGATTCTACCGGCATCATTAAAATCGCTCCTCCATCAAGGATGAACCCAGGGTATATTTGAACGCAGATACGATAAGCCGGTTGATTCAGACTCCGGCAGTGAAGCGACAAGAACCGCCCGTGTTGAACTGATTTGGCGATCGGCTGGTATTGACGGTACTATACACCGGCGAGAATCGGCGCGCCAACGCTGAACGAGCCGCGCCGCGGCGCGATCTATGGCTTCAGATCCCTTCGCCCATCGACACGTAAACGCGCAGACGCTCCAGCTCCACGCGGTAGGCGCTGCGCTCGGCCTCTTCGTCGGCGAAGGGCTTGGCCCAGTGCTCGTGCGCTCCCAGGCGTTCTTCCAACTCCTCCACGCGCACTGAGAGCGCAATCAGCGCGTCAGAGAGCGGGTCCTTGATCTCGTGCGGATCGGTGATGAGTACCCGCTGGCCATTGTGGTAGACGATATGCGCGGGAACGCCTACCACTGTGGAGTTGGGCGGCACGTCCGTGAGCACCACCGAACCCGCGCCCACGCGCGAGTTTTCGCCCACGGTGATGTTTCCCAGCAGATTGGCGTTGTTGCCGATAAAGACGCCATCGCAGACCGTGGGGTGGCGCTTGCCGTGCTGCTTGCCGGTGCCGCCCAGCGTGACGCCCTGGTACATGGTCACGTCGCTGCCCACGATGGAGGTCTCGCCGATCACGACGCCGGTAGCGTGATCGATGAAGAGCCGCCGGCCGATGAGCGCGCCAGGATGGATATCGACGCCCGTGAAGAAACGGCCCATCTGCGAGAGCATGCGCGCGGGCAGGCGCAGCTTGTGGCGCCACAGCCAGTGCGACACGCGATGCGTCCACACCGCCCAGAGCCCTGGGTAGCAGAGCAGAACCTCCAGACGGGTACGCGCAGCCGGATCGCGCTCCATCACGGAGTCAATGTCGTCACGAATTCGGCCCAACCAGGACATGACTTTCAAGGGCCCCCAGAGTCCAGGAACACAGGAACCGGGGAAATTCATTCTGCGCGCGCCTGATTACCCAGTCCCGGTTCTCTGTTCCCTGTTCCCTGTTCTATATTCCCTATTGTTACGCCGTCACCGCAATCGGCTCCGGCTGCAAAGCCAGCGCCTGCTGGCGCAGCGGCTCAAAGAGCACGCTCGACAGATAGCGCTCGCCGAAGTCGGGTAGCACAACCACAATCAGCTTACCCTTATTCTCAGGCCGCGAGGCCACCTTGAGCGCCGCGGCGACAGCAGCGCCGGAGCTGATACCGACAAAGAGCCCTTCCTCTTTGGCGAGCCGGCGCGCCATCTCGATGGATTCGTCGTTGGTCACCTGGACAACCTCGTCGATCTTCTTGGTATCGAGAATACTGGGCACAAAACCCGCTCCGAGGCCTTGAATCTTGTGCGGGCCGGGCTTGCCGCCTGAGAGTACGGCACTATCGGAGGGTTCAACGGCGATGGCCTTGAACGAAGGCTTGCGCGGCTTGATGTAGTTCGACACGCCCGTGATGGTGCCGCCGGTGCCCACGCCGGAGATGAGAATATCGACCTTTCCGTCGGTGTCGTCCCAGATCTCGGGGCCGGTGGTGTGCAGGTGAATGGCCGGGTTGGCGGGGTTGTCGAACTGCTGCAGGATGTAGCCGTTGGGCGTCTTCTCCAGAATCTCGTTGGCTTTGGCGATGGCGCCCTTCATGCCGTTGGGGCCGGGTGTCAGCACGATTTCCGCTCCATAGGCCAGCAGCGCCACGCGGCGCTCCAGGCTCATGGTCTCGGGCATGGTGAGAATCAGCCGGTAGCCCTTGACCGCGGCCACAAATGCCAGCGCGATGCCGGTGTTGCCGCTGGTGGGCTCGATGAGCACGGTCTTGCCGGGGCTGATTTTGCCCCTCCGCTCCGCGTCCTCGATCATGGCAAAGCCGATGCGGTCTTTGACGCTCGAGGCGGGGTTCTGGCTTTCCAGTTTGGCGACGACGGTCGCGGGCAGTCCCGCGGCCACGCGGTTCAGCCGCACCAGAGGAGTGCGGCCAATCAATTCAGTCACATTCGCGGCAATGCGCGCCATATTGATCTCCTTTTTCCGGGGCCATAAGCCCGGATCGCTCGTGAAACAAATGAATGGGGAATGGTGCGAGCTGTCGGTTGGGGAAAAGCGCGCCCTTCAGGCGCACATCGGCATCGGAGCTGGCACCAGTACGGTGTTAGCGACATCGATGCATAGATATAAGGTAGCCCCACCAGCCCCTCGATGGCAAGACCCTCTTTCCCGGTGCGTGCAGAGCCCGGCGGCCAGAAGCACGTGAGTAGAGTACCAGCGAAGCGCAGACAGCCCGCGAAAACGGACAAAATTTGAGATCAGCCGGTGTTTCTCAACCCCGCGGAAATTCCGTTGATCGTCGCCGCAATGGCGCGGTTGACCTCGGGCGTGTCCTCGCCGGCGCGCTTCCGGCGCAGCATGTCCACCTGAATCAGGTGCATGGGATCGACGTAGGGATTGCGCAGCTTGATCGAGTGCGCGAGCACCTGGTTCGTCTCCAGCAGCTCCGTCTGGCGCGTGACCGCCAGAACCGCGCGGACGGCGCGATGGAACTCGGCCTCGAACAGGTCGTAGACCCGCTCGCGTAGCTTCTCGTCATTCACCAGGGTCGAGTACAGCCGCGCGGTGCCCAGATCTGCCTTTGCCAAAGCCATCTCCACGTTGCGCAGCAGATCGATGAATAGCGGGAACTCCTTGGCCATGGTCTGCATCAGGGCAAGACTCGCTCCGGGGGAAGCGCCCGTCCGCGCGGCATACTGGTCGATGGCGTAGCCTACGCCGAACCACGCGGGCACGAGGAGCCGCGATTGCGTCCAGCCGAAGACCCAGGGAATGGCGCGCAGATCGGAGAGCCTGGGCGAATCGTTGCGCCGCGCCGGCCGCGAGCCGATCTTCGCGTTCTCAAGCTCGCCCACCGGCGTGCCCTGCTCGAAGTACGTCAAGACGCCGGGGTCCTCGAGAATGTGCTCACGGTAAAATCCGTAAGCGAGATTCGATAGCTCTTCGAACGCAGCCTCCCACTCCGGCTTTAGCACCCCCGTGAAGTGGCCTTGCGGATCGCGCGCGTTGGGCCGCGCCAGCGCATCCAGCGACGCGGCAATCATCAGTTCCAGATTGCGTTCGGCCAGCACCTCGTCGGCGTATTTGAAGTTGAGCACCTCGCCCTGCTCGGTGATGCGCAACTGGCCGTCGAAGGCATCGAAGGGTTGCGCGAAGATAGCGCGATGCGTGGGCCCTCCGCCGCGGCCCACCGTCCCGCCGCGCCCATGGAAGATGCGCAGCTTGACGCCGGCCTCGCGCGCCGCAACGTGCAGATCGCGATGCGCGCGGAAGATCTCCCACGTCGAGGTCAGCATGCCGCCGTCTTTATTCGAGTCGGAGTAGCCGAGCATCACCTCCTGCCAGTTTCCCCAGGATTCCAGCAGCCGGCGGTAGTCGTGCCGGCTCCAAAGCTCGCGGCAGATGGCCGGCGCGTTGCGCAGATCGTCGATCGACTCGAAGAGCGGCACAGGCATCAAACCGGGATCGCAGCAGGGGCCCTCGCCCGCGCCCTCCATCTTCACCCCGCCCAGACGCGCCAGGCGAATCACCGCCAGCATGTCTTCCACCGACGACGCGCCACTGATCACATATTGGCGAATCGCTTCGGGCGAGCATCCTTGCTTGGCCTCGGCCACCACGCGGAAGGTCTCAAGCACGCTCGCCGTCTCCGCGGAAAGGCTGCTCTGCAGCGCGGGCGCGATGGTGTCGCCGATCGTCTCCTGCAATGCCGCGGAGTGAACCCGCGCATGCTGCCGGATGTCGAGCGTGTGCAAATGCAGACCGAAGGTGCGCACCTGCAGGATCAAGGGATCGATGAGCGTGCGCGCGATGCGCAGTCCTCCATTCCCGGCCAGCGAGGCGCGCAGCGTTTCCAGGTCGTCAAGAAAATCCTGTACCGAGCAGTAGGCGGGCAGTGACTGGATGAGCTTGTCCTGCGTGCGCGCCAGCGTATAGGGCATCACGGGCAGCGCTCCGCCCATACCCGCCGCATCGCCCGCCTGCTCCAGCGTGCGCTGCACCCGCGCCTTCAGGCAGATGACGAAGCGGCGATAATACTCGAATTCGTACTGCGCCCCAAAAACCTGCGCCTCGGGCGTGCGCACCTGCGCAACGTAGGCGCGCAGGCGCTCCAGCAGCGCGTCGCTCACCGGCCGCTGCTGCGCGCTGGAGGTGAGCAGATCGATGATCTCGTCGAGGCGGCGCTGGTAGTAAAACAGCAAATGCCCGCGCGCCAACTGCAGCGCGGCGCGCGTCACTTCGGCTGTGACGAATGGGTTCCCGTCGCGGTCCCCGCCGATCCACGAGCCGAAGCGCAAAACCAAAGGAAGATCGAGCGGCTCAATCTCCAGCCCGTACGCGGCGCGCAGGGTCGCTGAGATCTCGCGGTAAAGCTCGGGCAGGGTCTCGAAAATCGAGACGTCGTAGTAGTCGAGGCCCATCTTGATCTCGTCGTAGACCGTGGGCCGGCGCGAACGCACCTCGTCGGTCTGCCACAACCCGGTGATCTCGGCCAGCACCAGTTCTTCGAGCTGCGCCATGTCCTGCTCTGGAAGCGGAATGCGGTCCAGCGCCTCAAGAAACTCGCCGATGCGGCGGCGCTTGAACATCACGGTGCGCCTCGCCGCCTCCGTGGGGTGCGCGGTGAACACAGGCACGATGAGCACGCGGCGCAACCAGTTCAGCGCTTCTTCCGCCGCTATGCCTGCGCGCCGCATCTCCGTGAGTGTGCCCTCCAGCGAGCCGCGCTGGCGGCCGGCCTGGCCGTTCAGGCGCAGCGCAACGCGGCGGCGCTTGCGATGATTCGTTTCCGCAAGATTGATAAGCTCAAAGTAGAAGGCGAAGGCCCTCGTGAGCAGAACGGCGCGCCCCACGGGCATCGCGTGCACCAGCCCCATGGCCGCGGCGGCGTGGCGGGCGGCCTCTTCGCCGTGGCCTTGCGTTTCCGCGTCGCGGCGCCGGATGGTTCCTTGGCGCAGCGCCTCGACCTCGAGAAAAAATTCCTCGCCAACCTGTTCGCGCAGCACCGTGCCCAGCAGCGTGCCCAGCGAGCGCACGTCGCGGCGTAGCGGCGCCTCTTTCAGGTCGCCGCTTTGCGCCTCCAGCTCCGCTAGCCGCTGCGCCCAGCTCTCGGGATTCCAAAGTAGAGCCATCGTGTCTAAATTATGCACGACGGAATCCGGGCTCGCCTCAGGATCAGGTCATTTGCCCTTCCAACTGCGCCATCAGCTCCTCCCACTCGGCGCTCAGCGCGGCAAGTTGCGCGCGCAACTCCTCGGCCAGAGCGGTGAGCCGCTGCGTCTCCGCCGCAGAGACATAGACCGCCAGTTGCTCCTCCGTGTGCGCGATGGAGGCTTCGACGCGCGGAATCTCGTCTTCGAGGAAAACGCAGCGGTCCTCCATCTGCTTCTGCTTGATCGGGTTCAGGCGGCGCTGCCGCTGAGCCTGTAACGGCCTCGCGCTGCCGCTCGGCTCGGGACCGCCCTCGATGACGATCGTGGTTCCGGACGGCGCGGACCTTTCCTGTTGCGAGGCCGCCTTTTGCGGAGCGTTCGGGATGGCCTCCGCCACAGAAGGGCTGCTAGACGCAGTGTCTTTGCGCCGCAGGTAGTCTTCGTAATTCCCCTCGTACGCCGCGATCGCGCCGTTCTCGATCTCGAGCACGCGCGTAGCCAGACGGTCGATGAAGTAGCGATCGTGCGAGACGAAGATCACCGTCCCGGTATACCCGTCAAGCGCTTCGAGCAACACGTCCTTGGCGCGCATGTCCAGGTGATTCGTCGGTTCGTCGAGCAGCAGGAAGTTCGAGGCCGAGACGAGAATGCGCGCCAGCGCGTAGCGATTGCGCTCGCCGCCCGAGAGCACGCCGAGCGGCTTGAAGACGTCATCGCCCGAGAACAGAAAACAGCCCAGTAGCGACCGCAGCTCCGATTCCGGCACTCGCCGGGCGGCGCGGCTCATGTCGTCCAGCATGTGCGCTTCGGGATCGAGCACCTTGTACTGATCCTGCGCGAAGTACTCGGCAACCACGTTGTGCCCCAGCCGCACCGAGCCTGCCGTGGGCGCCTCCGCGCCGGTGAGCAATTTGATGAGCGTAGACTTGCCCGCGCCGTTCACGCCCACCAGCGCCACGCGGTCGCCGCGCTCGATGGTGAACCGCGCGCCGCTGAACACCTGCTTCGGCCCGTAGCTCTTCGCCAGGCTCTCGGCTTCGGCCACGGTGCGCCCCGAAGGCGGCGGCTGCGGAAACTTGAAGTGGATGACCGCCTCTTTCTCTGGAACCTCGATACGCTCGATCTTTTCCAGCTCCTTCATCCTCGACTGCACCTGCTTGGCTTTCGTCGCCTGGTAGCGAAAGCGGTTGATGAATGCCTCCAGGTGCTCGATGCGGTCGCGCTGATTGCGATAGGCGGCCATGATCTGCTCGCGCCGCTCGTCTTTTTGCTTCAGATATTTTGTGTAGTTCCCCTGGTAGATCGTCAGGCGCTTGTTCCATATCTCCACGGTGCGGTCGATCGTCACGTCGAGAAAGTAGCGGTCGTGCGAAATGAGAATGTAGCCGAATGGGTAATTTTTCAGATAGTCCTCGAGCCAGTTGCGCGACTCAAGGTCTAAATGGTTTGTGGGTTCGTCCAAAAGCAAAAGGTTCGGCTTGGCCAGCAGCAGCTTGGCCAGCGCGATGCGCATCTGCCAGCCGCCAGAGAACTCCTCGGTCCTCCGCGTCCAATCCTCCTTGCCAAAGCCGAGACCGGTGAGCACACTTCCCACTTGAGCGTCGAGCGCGTAGCCGTCGAGCGCATGAAACCGGTCCTGTAGCAGCGAGTAGCGCTCGGCAACGGCCTGGTATGCCATGCTCTCATGATCCAGCTCGGCCATCTGCCCGGCCAGGCGCTCAACCTCGCGCTGCATTTCGTGGACTTCGTCGAAGACGGTCAGGCATTCCTCAAACACCGTCCGGCCCGCGAGCTGCAGGCCCTCCTGCGGCAAATATCCGATGCTGAGGCCGCGCGTCTGCTCAAGCGAGCCGTATTCCAGCGTCTCCAGCCCGGCCAGAATCTTCATCAGCGTCGATTTGCCCGCGCCATTTGCGCCCACCAGCGCAGTCTTCTCGTCGTTGCGGACGAGCCAGTCGGCCTCGAGAAACAGCACACGCGGTCCAAACCGTTTGCCGGCATGTTGCAGCGCAAGCATGAAAGTCTATTCTCGCAGAGACTGTAAGTGCCTTCCTGAGCCTCGCGGTGAGACTCGCACATGCGAACCAGGGCCGTTATGATCGATCTGGCGATGGGGCCTTGCTGTTCTGCCTGACCTGTAGTTGCCGAATGAACTCATGATGCGGCTCGAATACGGAGGAAACATGACAACAAGTTTGACCGGGCGGCGCGAGTTTTTGAAGCAAGCCGGTCTGGTGGGTTCGCTGGGTTCGGCGGCGATGATGGCCGGACTTCCCAGGAGTGCGATGGCCTTCGGAGGCGAAACAGCGCGCGTCGTGCAAGACTCGGTCGTGCCCGCGCGGGCTGAAGAAGCGCCGAAATATCGCATTAAGTTTGCCGTGTGCGGCATGAGCCACGACCACATCTACGGCATGATCGGCGCCGTCCAGCGCGGCGGCGGCGAGCTGGTGGCTGCATGGGGCGGCGAAGAAGACAAGCTGGCCCTCTTCCGCAAGCGCTTCCCCGATGTCAAGGTCGTCGCAACGCAGGACGAGATTCTCGACGACCCCGCAGTGCAGCTGGTTCTCACCTCGCAGATTGCCAGCGAACGCGCCGGGCTGGCCGTGCGCGCCATGAATCGTGGCAAAGACTTTCTCTCCGACAAGCCAGGGGTGACGACACTCGATCAACTTGCGGAGGTGCGCAAAACCATCGCCGAAACCAACAGAATCTACGCGATGCTCTATAGCGAGCTACTGGAGGTAAAAGCCGCCGTTTACGCGGGCGTGCTCGTGCGGCAGGGCGCCATCGGCAAGGTGATTCAGACCATCAACATCGCGCCGCACCAGATCGTCCAGGGCGGCGGCAATTCCGGCGGTGCAATGCCGCGCCCCGATTGGTTCTGGGATCCGGATCGGGCGGGCGGAATCCTCTGCGACATCGGCTCGCACCAGGTGGATCAGTTCCTGTTTTACACGGGATCGACAGAGGCGGAGGTCGTGGAGTCGCAGATCGCGAACGTGCGCCATCCCCGGCACCCGCGCTTCCAG
>Ga0181524_10006524_pt1 | contig 10151 bp, 8 predicted proteins | sample PEATcosm2014_Bin_34_FD_119761 | JGI IMG/M metagenome (GOLD analysis project Ga0181524, IMG submission 119761) | Peatland microbial communities from MTU Mesocosm Facility, Houghton, MI, USA - PEATcosm2014_Bin05_60_metaG | ecosystem: Environmental > Terrestrial > Soil > Wetlands > Peat | place...
CCGATTGGTATCGCGACATGACGCACCATGGCGGCATTCTCTGCACATTCTGGGAGAACTGGTACGACATGCAGGTCAAGACCGTGCAATACGGTGCCGGCGAGCGCGGCAAGAGGAGCCGCGTGCATGGCGAACTGGTGTGCGGGCCGGAGACGCTGTCGGAAGCGGAGCTGGCGAAAAACCGCAGCGACTTCGGCGGCGACATCGTCGCCCATCCGCTCGAGGACGCGTATCACCGCGCCCGCTCGCCGGTGTGGTCGAAGGTCAAGGTGCCGTTTTTGTCGGCGGCCAATTGGGGCGGCCAGCCGCTGCACCCGCGCGGCAATTTCGAGGGTTTTGTCCGCGCCGCCTCGAAGAACAAATGGCTCGAAGCGCACGGCATCGAGCACTGGACCCATTTCTACACCGACTACGGCCGGCACCTGCAATTGCGCTTCTTCGATCATTTCCTGCACGGCAAGAACAACGGCTGGGACAAGCAGCCGCCGGTGCAGTTGCAGGTGCGCCACGTCGACCGCTTCGTCGAGCGCGCGGAGAGCGAATGGCCGCTCAAGCGCACCAAGTGGACACGGCTTTATCTCGATCCGGCCGACACTGTGCTCGCCGATAAGCCGCCTAAGAAAAAGTCGATCATACGTTTCGAAGCCATGGGCGACGGCGTCACCTTGCTCACGCCGCCGCTCGCGCAGGAAGCCGAGATCACCGGACCTTCCGCGTTAAAGCTGTTCGTGTCGTCCTCGACTGCGGATGCCGATATTTTCGCCGTGCTTCGCGTTTTCACCGGCGACCTCAAGGAAGTGGTATTCCAAGGCGCCATCGATCCGCACACCCCGGTCGGACAAGGCTGGCTGCGCGCCTCGCACCGACAGCTCGACAGGAAATTGTCGAAACCGTACCGGCCGTATCACGCTCATACCAAGAAGCAGCCGCTCAAGCCGGGCGAGGTGGTGGCGCTCGATATCGAAATCTGGCCGACTTCGATCGTGGTGCCCGCGGGCCATCGCGTCGCGCTCACTATTCGCGGCAAGGATTACGTCTATCCCGGCCCGAGCGGAGGCAAGCTGTCCAACTTCAAGAACGAGCTGACCGGCTGCGGGCCGTTCCTGCACGACGATCCGCGCGACCGGCCGCCGGAGATTTTCGGCGGCGAGACGTCGCTCCATTTCGGCGGCGCGGCGCGGCCCTATTTGCTGCTGCCTATTATTCCGCCAAAGAAAAAGAAAAAATAACCCAAACCGCGACGATTGCGGCACTTTACAGGGCGGAACGGCTTGGCCAATGATGGCTGAAAATGCCATTGCGTGGGAGCGCAGCGGCCAGCTATGCACCCGGATAAACGGGGCCAGAGGGAGGATAGGAATGTCTCGCAAATCCACGTCACGCAAGGTCAGCCGCCGCGCGGTCTTGGCCGGCACCGCGGCTGGCGCTGCCGCCGCGCTGACCCGGTTTCCGGCGCCCGCGGTTGCGCAAGCCGAGCCGTTCAAGCTCGGCCTGCTCACGGTGAAGACCGGGCCGCTGGCGCAAGGCGGCATCCAGATGGAACAGGGCGTGCTGACGTTCCTGAAGGAAAAAAATTACACCATGGCCGGCCGCAAGGTGGATTTCATCTCCGCCGACACCGGCGGCAATCCGGCCGGCACCAAGACCAAGGCCCAGGAGCTGGTCGAGCGCGACAAGGTCGACGTCATCCTTGGGCCGCTCGCCGCCTTCGAGCTCTACGCGATCAGCGACTACATCAAAGAGCAGAAGATGCCGACGCTGAGCTTGGCGGCGGCCGACAACCTCACCCAGCGCACACCGAACCCGTTCCTGCTGCGCGCCTCGGCGACCTCGTCGCAGGCGATGCATCCCATGGGGCACTATGCGGCGACCGAGCTGAAGTACAAGCGGGCCTTCTGCATCGTCGAGGACTTTGCCTTCGGCTACGAGCAGATGGGCGGCTTCCAGGCGTCGTTCACCAAGGATGGCGGCTGCGTCGTCAACAAGCTGTGGCCGCCGCTGGTGACGCCGGACTATACGCCCTACATCGCCCAGATCAGCGATTGCGACGTGGTCTGCCAGGGCTTTGCCGGATCGAATCCGCTGCGCTTCATGAAGCAATATGCGGCCGCCGGCCTCAAATATCCGGTGGTGACCGGTGAAACCGGCGGCGACGATGCCTTGCTCAAGAGTTACGGCGAGGAGGCGATCGGGCTGGTCAGCTGCTGTCCCTATACGCTCGATCTGCCGATCGACGGCAATCAGCGCTTCATCGACGGCATGTTGAAGAATTACGACACCGTGCCGGGCCAATATGCCGGGCTGCTCTACGTCAATTGCCAGGTGGTCGAAGCAGCGATCAAAGCGGCCGGCGACGCCACCGACAAAGAAAAGTTCATGACCGCGCTCAAGGCGGTGAGCCTCACCGACACGCCGCGCGGCCCGCTCAAGTTCGATCATTTCGGCAACGTGGTCGGCAATTTCTACATCCGCCGCATCGGCACCGAAGGCGCCAAATACGGCCTGAAACTCTGGAACAAGACCATCAAGACCTACGAGAACGTCAGCCAGTTCTGGGATTGGCCGGAGCAGGAATACCTCGCGCACCCGGTCTATTCGCGCGATTATCCGCCACTGACGAAGTGCTGATCGCATCCTTCCGGGGCCGCAGGCTTCGCCCGCGGCCCGGAATGACGAAAGTCGCGTAGCAGCCGGGAAGCGGAAGGCGGAAATGACGTTCTGGCTGCTGCTCACCGTCAACAGCGTGACGTTCGGCGGCCTGTTGTTTCTGCTCTCGGCCGGCTTCTCGCTGATCTTCGGCCTGATGCGGATTCCCAATCTGACGCACGGCTCGATGTTCATGGTCGGCGCCTATTTGGGCACCACGTTCTTTTCCGGCGCGCTCGGCTTCACCTTGAATTTCTGGCTCGGCGCGATCCTCACGGCGCTCGAAGTGGCGGTGCTGGGCGCGCTGATGGAGCGGCTGTTGCTGCGCCGGCTCGCCGGCCAACAATTGGCCCAGGTGCTGGTGACGCTCGGCGTCTCGTTCATGGTGGCCGATCTTTGCCTGATGGCTTGGGGCGGCGATCCGATCTCGGTTGAGACGCCGCCGGGGCTCGGCGGTTTCATCCGCATCGGCACAGCGGCGGCGCCGCTCTATCGCCTCGCCATCATCGGCATCGCCGTGGTGTTCGCCATCGCGCTGTGGCTGATGCTCGAGCGCACCCGGCTCGGCGCCATGATCCGCGCCGGCGTCGACGACCCGCAGATGGCGCGCGTGGTCGGCATCCGGGTGTCGCAGCTCTTCACCATCGTGTTCGGGCTGGGCGCCGGGCTCGCCGGTTTTGCCGGCGTGATCGGCAGCCCGATCCTGTCGGTCTATCCGGGCCTCGACCAGGACATGCTGCCGCTGGCGCTGGTGGTGGTGATTCTCGGCGGCACCGGCAGCCTGCTCGGCTCTTTCGTCGGCAGCATCATCGTCGGCTTCATCTATAATTTCGGCCAGGCGCTGGTGCCGGAGCTCGCCTATTTCATTCTGTTCCTGCCGATGGTGCTGGTGCTGGTGCTGCGGCCGCAGGGCCTGTTCGGAGGACAGGTCCTGTGATCGCCCGCCGCATCGCCATCGCGGTCGCGATCCTGGCGCTGATCGCCGTGCCTTACGCGATCACTGAGGCCTATTACGTCAATATCGCCAGCCAGATTTTGCTCTACGCCATCTTTGCGCTTGGGCTCAACATCCTGGTCGGTTACGCCGGCCTGGTGTCGCTCGGCCATGCCGGGCTGTTCGGCGTGGCGAGCTATGCGGTCGCCTCGCTCCTGGTCTTAGGCTACGGCCACACCGTCGCCATCCTGGCCGCGCTGGTGATCGGATTGCTTTTTACCGCGGGCTTTGCCGCGCTCTCGCTGCGCGCGACCGGCATCAGCTTCATCATGATCACGCTGGCGCTCGGCGAGATTCTGTGGGGGCTGGCGTATCGCTGGATCAGCCTGACCAACGGCGACAATGGCGTCAACGTTTCGACGCGGCCGATGCCGTTCGGCATCGCGCTGACCTCGGCACCCGCGTTCTACGACATGACGCTGATCGTCTTCGTTCTGGCGGTCGCCGCGACCGCGATCTTCGTGCGCTCGCCGTTCGGCGCGGCGCTTGCCGGCACCCGCGACCAGCCGCGGCGCATGAACGCGCTCGGCTTTCACGTCTGGATGATTCGGTTCGGCGCCTTCATGTTTTCAGGGCTGCTTACGGCGGTCGCCGGTATCCTGTTTGTCTACTACAACAAGTTCATTAGCCCACAGACGCTGGCGCTGCCGGCCTCGGCGGAGGCGCTGCTGATGGTGATATCGGGCGGGGCGGGGACGCTGCTCGGGCCGATCGTCGGCGCAGCCCTCGTCGTCATCATCAAGAACGTGGTCAGCGCCTATGTGGTGCGCTGGAATTTCATGCTCGGCGCCATCTTCGTCGCCATCGTCGTGTTCATGCCGGAAGGTATTGTGCCGGGCGTGGCACGATTGTCGCGTTCGGCGTGGCGGGCGATGAGCGGCGCGAAAAAAATAGTGCAGGTCGTGGAGCCGAAGCCATGACCGCGCTTGCCGTCCAGGGCCTGACAAAATCGTTCGGCGGCTTGCGTGTCACCGCCAACGTCAATCTGAAAGTCGAACCGGGCGAGCGCCGGCTGATCATCGGCCCGAACGGCGCCGGCAAGACCACGCTGTTCAATCTGATCACCGGCGAGCTGCCTCTCGATAGTGGCTCGATCCAACTGTTTGACCGCGACATCACCAGGGTGGCGAGCCGCAAGCGCGCCCATCTCGGCATGGCGCGCACCTATCAGATCATCACGCTGTTCACCCGCGACACGATCTTGCGCAACGTGACCTTGGCGCTGCTCGGGCTGTCGCCGCTGCGCTGGAATCCCTGGACGGCGCTGCATCGCCAGCGGCATCTGGTGGACCAGGCCCATGCCGCGCTCAAGCGCGTCGGTCTCGATCACATCGCCGACCGGCCGCTGGCCGAAACCTCCTACGGCGAAAAGCGCCGCGTCGAGATCGCCATGGCGCTGGCGCAGAATCCAAAGGTGCTGCTGCTCGACGAGCCGTTTGCAGGTCTTTCGATCGACGAGCGCCGCGATGTGCGGCAACTGCTGACCTCGATCCCGCGCGACGTCACCATCGTCATGATCGAGCACGACATGGACACCGCGCTCGAGCTTGCCGACCGCATCACGCTGTTGCATTTCGGCGAGGTGATCGTCGAAGGCACCCGCGCCGAAGTGGTGGCCGACCCGCGCACCCGGGAGGTCTATCTTGGCGAATAGCGCGCTCAGGCTGCATGACATCGACGCCTATTACGGCGACAGCCATGTGCTGCAGCGGGTGTCGTTCGAATTGGGCGAGGGCCGCCTGCTCGGGCTGCTCGGCCGCAACGGCGCCGGCAAATCGACCTGCATGAATGTCAGCGTCGGGCTGTTGCCGCCGCGCGGCGGCGCCGTCGAAGTGTTCGGCGCGGCGGTGACGCGGCTGCCGCCGGAACTGATCGCGGCGCGCGGCGTGGCGCTGGTGCCGCAGGGCCGCCGCGTGTTCAAGAGCCTCACCGTGCGCGAGAACCTGATGGTCGCCGCGCGCACCGAGCATGCCGGCCGCCGCCACGCGCCGTGGACCGAGCAGACGGTTTTCGCCATGTTTCCGCGCCTCGCCGAGCGCCGCACCCAGCTCGCGGGCTTCCTGTCGGGCGGCGAGCAGCAAATGCTCGCCATCGGCCGCGCGCTGATGGGTAATCCACGCGTGCTGCTGATGGACGAGCCGTCGGAAGGCCTGGCGCCGCAAATCGTCGCCGAAGTGATGTCGACTATCCGCAAGCTGAAAGAGAGCGGCCTCTCCATCGTGCTGGTGGAGCAGAGCCCGAAATTGGCGTTCGACATCGCCGACGATATCGTCATTCTCAATAGTGGCCGGGTCGCCGTGGTCTCGACCGCGGCCGCGCTGAAGAACGACGGCGTCGATCTGCGCCAGCATTTGGGCGTGTTTTGAACAGAAGGTGAGTGTGATGGCCAAGGACAACATCATCGTCGGTTTCGTCGGGCTCGGCACCATGGGCGGCCGGATGGCGACGAATTTGCAGAAGGCGGGCTTCAAGCTCGTGGTTCACGATCTGCATCGCCAAGCCGCGAGCCATCATCTCAATGCCGGCGCGACCTGGGCCGATACGCCACGTGCATTGGCGAGCCAGGCCGACGTGATTTTCTCGTCGCTGCCGGAGCCGTCCGATGTCGAGGCTGTGGCGCTCGGGCCGGACGGGCTCCTCGCCGGCATCAAACCCGGCGCCGCCTATTTCGATCTGTCGACCAATGCGCCAAGCGTGGTGAAGAAGCTCCATGCCGCCTTCGCCGAAAAAGGCGCGCATATGCTGGACGCGCCGGTGAGTGGCGGTCCAACCGGCGCCGCTTCGCGAAAACTCGCGATCTGGGTCGGCGGCGATGAAGGCGCGTTCAAGGCGCACAAAGCCGTGCTCGACGCCATGGGCGACAAGGCCGCCTATATCGGGGCGATCGGTAGCGCCACGGTGGCAAAACTCGTGCACAACATGTCAGGCTATGCGGTGGTCTGCGCGCTGGCCGAGACTTTTGCCATGGGCGTGAAAGCGGGCGTCGAGCCGCTGGCGCTATGGCAGGCGGTGCGCCAGGGCGCGGCCGGGCGGCGCTTCACCTTCGACGCCCTGATCGATCAGTTCCTGCCCGGCACTTACGATCCGCCGGCGTTCTCGCTCAAGCTCGCGCACAAGGACGTCTCGCTCGCCAACGCGCTCGGCCGCGAGCTCGGCGTGCCGATGCGGCTGTGCAATCTCACGCTCGCCGAGATGACCGAAGCCATGGGGCGCGGCTGGGGCGGCCGCGATTCCCGCGTGGTGATGAAGCTTTCCCAGGAACGCGCCGGCGTCGACATCGCCGTCGATGCGGAGCGGATGCGCGAGGCGCTCGCCGCTAAAGACAAGTAAAGTGACCGATGGCGGATAATCCGGCGCCGATCACGCGACGCGACTTTCTCAATGGCGTCCCAATTGCCGTGGGCGGCGCCGTCGCTGCCGGGTTGTCGCCGGAATGCATCGCGGCGGCCTTTTCCGCCGAGCCGGCGCCGCAGGATGCGCCCGGCTATTATCCGCCGGCGCTGACCGGGCTGCGCGGCAGTCACCCGGGCGCCTACGAAGCCGCGCACCGCCTGCGCGACGGCGATTTCTGGTCGCAGGCGGGCAATCTCAAGTCAACGGATGAAACCTACGATCTGGTCGTCGTGGGCGGCGGCATCAGCGGGCTGGCGGCGGCGCATTTCTATCGGGCCCAGCACCAGGACGCCCGCATCCTCATCCTCGACAACCACGACGATTTCGGCGGCCACGCCAAGCGCAACGAGTTTTCGCTCAATGGGCGGGTGGAGCTGATCAACGGCGGCACGTTGCTGATCGACAGCCCGCGGCCATATAGCGCTGTGGCCGACGGCTTGTTGAAAAGGCTGGGCATCGATCCTGTCGCGCTCACAGCCAAATGCTCGCACTCCGATTTCTATCCCTCGCTCGGGCTCCGCCGCAGCATCTTTCTCGACCGGGAAACTTTTGGCGCCGACAAGCTGATCGCCGTGCCGCAAGGCGCGTCCTGGGCGCAACTGCTCGCCGACGCGCCGCTGTCGCCAGAGGTACGAAGCGACATCGTGCGCATCCAGGAGGCGGCGATCGACTATATGCCCGGCCTCACGTCTGCGGAGAAGAAGACGCGCCTCGCCGCCATGAGCTACCGCGACTACCTCTTGAACGTGGTCAAGGCGGATCCCGGCGTCATCCCGTTCTACCAGGCGCGAACCCACGGCGAATGGGGCGTCGGCATCGATGCCGTCTCCGCGCTGGATGTATGGGCGTTCAAATTTCCCGGCTTCGACGGCCTTAAGCTCGAGCCCGGCTCGGCGCCGCACACCGGCTACACCGCCAACGGCTATGCCGATAACGGCGGCTCCTACACGTTTCATTTTCCCGACGGCAACGCCTCGATCGCGCGGCTTCTGGTGCGCGATCTGATCCCCGACAGCGTGCCGGGCAACAGCGCCGAGGATGTCGTCACGGCGCGGATCGATTACGTGCGGCTCGACCGGGCCAAGTCGCCGGTGCGCATCCGGCTCGGCAGCACGGTGGTGCGCGCGCGCAATATCGGCGATCCGGCGTCGTCGAGCGGCGTCGAGATCGCCTATTTTCGCGACGGCGACGTGCAAACGGTGAGCGCGCGGGCCTGTGTACTCGCCTGCTGGAACATGATGATCCCGTATCTCTGCCCGGAATTGCCGGCGAAGCAAAAAGAAGCGCTGCGTTACCTGGTCAAGACGCCGCTGATCTATGCCAATGTGGCGTTGCGCAACTGGACGGCGTTCAAGGCGCTGGGCATCGCCTCGGTCTACGCGCCGGGCTGCTACTTTTCATCGCTCTCGCTCAATGCGGTCGTCGATATCGGCGACTACAAAAGCCCGCGCTCGCCCGACGAGCCGATGCTGCTCCGCATGGTGCGCACGCCGTGCCAGCCCGGGCTGCCGGAGCGCGACCAGAACCGGGCCGGGCAGCACGATATCCTCAACACCACGTTCGAGGTCTTCGAGCGCAACATCCGCGACCAGCTGGCGCGCATCCTGGGACCGGGCGGGTTCGATGCGGCGAGCGGTGTGACGGGCATCACCGTCAATCGCTGGCCCCACGGTTATGCTTATGAATATAATCAGCTGTTCGATCCGGAATGGCCGGAAGCGGAACAGCCGCATGTGATTGGGCGGGCGCGGTTCGGGCGCATCGTCATCGCCAACTCCGATTCCGGTGCCGCCGCCTATACCGACTCGGCGATCGATCAAGCCTACCGCGCCGTGCAGGAGCTATCGCAGGTCTGACATCATGCCCGCAACATGACGGCAACGCCGGGTCCGTTGTTCGCGCTCGCACTGGCCTCGATCTCGCTGATCGGGCCGCTGGCGGTGCACCTGTTCCTGCCGGTGATCCCGGCGGTGAAGGCCGCGCTCGGGCTCTCCGAAGCAACGGCGCAACTGACGTTCAGCATCGCGCTGTTCGGCATGGCCTTTGCCACGCTGTTCTACGGCTCGCTGTCGGATCGTTACGGCCGGCGGCCGGTGCTGCTCTCCGGGCTGGCTTTGTTTCTGATCGGCAGCGCGGTCTCGGCGGCGGCCGGCTCGATCGTGCCGCTGGTGCTCGGCCGGTTCTTGCAGGCCATCGGCGCCGGCTGCGGCATCACGCTCGGCCGCGCCATCGCCCAGGACGTTTACGGCCGCGACCGGCTGGTCAAGGCGCTGGCGTATCTGACGATGTTCTACACCATCGGCCCAATGATCTCGCCGATCGTCGGCGGTATTTTGATCGACGCCTTCGGCTGGCGCAGCGTATTCGGCTTCGCGCTCGTGCTAGGCGCCATCATCGCGCTCGGCGCCTATGTCGCGGTGTTCGAAACCCGGCCGCCGTCGCCGGACAACAGGATCCGCGGCAATGTGCTGCGCAATTATGCCGAGCTGTTTCGGCACCTGCGTTTTACCGCCTTCGTGCTGCAGTCGGGCTTCTCGACGGCGACCTTCCTGACCACCGCCACGGCGGCATCGAGCCTGTTGAAAGACATGCTGCACCGGCCCTCGACCGAGTTCGGCATTTATTTCCTGTTGTTTCCGTTTGGCTTCCTCGCCGGCAATTTCATAACCAGCCGCATCGGCACTCGCGTCGCCAACGAGACCATGGTGCTTGCCGGCTCGCTCTTGTCGCTCGCCGCGGTGACGACGCAATCGAGTCTCTTGCTCGGAGGCTTAGTGACGCCGCTGACGCTGTTCGCGCCGGGCTTCTTCATCACCATGGCGCAGGGCCTGTCGCTGTCCTATGCCCAGGCCGGGGCGATGGCGACTAACACGAAACTCGCCGGCACCGCGGCCGGCGTCGGCGTCTTCGTGCAGAATTTCTGCGGCGCCGCCTTCGCGCAGCTCTACGGCTTCATCGCCGACGGCACGGTGGTGCCGCTGACCGAGACCACCACAATCACCGTGCTGTGCGGGCTTGTCGCCGGCGTGCTGCCGTTCGTGATGGCGCGCCGGGCGCGGCCGGCTTAGCATGGTACTTGACGGCATCTTTGTAACGTCATATTTGTAACTACATACCG
>Ga0181524_10006527_pt1 | contig 10150 bp, 8 predicted proteins | sample PEATcosm2014_Bin_34_FD_119761 | JGI IMG/M metagenome (GOLD analysis project Ga0181524, IMG submission 119761) | Peatland microbial communities from MTU Mesocosm Facility, Houghton, MI, USA - PEATcosm2014_Bin05_60_metaG | ecosystem: Environmental > Terrestrial > Soil > Wetlands > Peat | place...
CGAGAAGGTCGCCCCGGCACCCGTCGTGGCTGGCGGGCTCGTCGTGAAGGCGAGCTGGGTGGGAACGCTCGCCCCGACGGTGAAAGCGCTGCTTGTCGCCGAGGTGAGCGAGCCGTCGGTCGCTTGGAGCGTGTATGTCCCAGTCGCCTTGATCACACAGTTCGAGAAGGTGAACACGCCGAGGTTCTCGATCCCCGCACACGTCTGGCCGCCCGGCGAAACCGTCAGGGTGGCCGCGGACAGGTCGTCCTGGACCACGTTGCCGCTGGAATCCTCGATCGCGACCATCGGCCAAGGTGAGATCGCCGATCCTGCGGCGATGCCGGAGCTGGCGGGTTGCTCGACAAAGGCCAGCTTGGCTGCCGTCGTGCCGACAGCGATCGTGGGCACTGCCGGATCATCGACGACGGTCGTGATCGAGTAAGCAGTTCCCTTGTAGCTGACCGTGATGGTGATTTGCTGGGCAGCGTTGGCGACACACGTGCCCGTGAATGACTGTCCGTTCCAGTACGCGATCAGCGCGATCGTCGCGGAGTAGTTGGTACTCGGAAGGACGGACCGCATCGCAGACGGCAGCAGTTGGGTCTGTTCAGTCGACTCGTCACTGCACGTGCCCCAGAACGTGGCCGACTGCTGATCGAGAGTGGTGGTTGCCTCCTCGGCCGCGCTCCTGAGCGCAGTGTCGACGGTGGCGGTGACTCGGTAATCGGCAGATCCCCAGATCGATGTGCTGAAACCAAGCAGGATAGAGAGAGACGCGACTCCAATTACGACAAGAGCGATCAAAACCTCGATGAGCGTGTCGCCCGACTCCGAATGGCACGATGCTTCCAATTCGTCACGGTGCCCGTCGCTCGGGGTCAAGAAGGGGAGCAAGCGTCTCATGGGGCGAGATATCCGTTGCCCAGGCGCGCCGCTCGACTTCGGGAAACGATCATACGGAACGTCTCCGGCACGATCCTTCCGGAGTTCCCGGTTGTCAGACCGCGACAGCCATTATCCACTGCGATGGAACCACCATCACCGTTCGGACGCGAAGGTGTTCCCGAGCTCACCATGGCAGGAGCACTCCCAGGAACATCGCCTCGAGGCCGGCGCCTTGAAGCGTCACGGTGAGCGATGTCGGAGCTGATGCCTCGAGCATCACTGTGCCCGTCTTGTCCGAGTTCACCGACGATGAGCACGTCACGGACATCGTGCCGACTCCCGTCAGGCCGCTGTTACACGAGTTGCCGTACAGCGATGTCGGGCTGTTGGGCAGCAGGGTCAGGACCTGGTTGGACGTCCACGTCATGGACTCGCCGGCATCAGTCGTCTCGGCATCTCCCGTCACGAGCTCCCAGTTCGACGCGGGATGGCCGTTCTGATCCAGCAGCTTGATGTTCGTGATGTAGACATACGAAAGAGCGCCCTGCGCGTTCCCAGTTCCCGAGTTGGGATCCTGATAGAGCGCCGGGTCCCCGGGGATGCCCGTGTAGAAGCCGTTATTGCCCAAGTAGGCCTCGCTCGACGACGACGCGTACGTCGGGATCTGCCACGGGACGACCCACCCGACAGACGATGACGTGCTCACGCAGAACGACAATGTGAACGGGGTGTTGGGGACCGCCTCCGTCATCGTCTGGCAGTTGGTCGGCGCCGGAGTGCGCGGCGAACCCGACGGGTTCGGGTCCACGTTGTATCCGCCGTTGTAGCTCGCCCCGTTGTAGCCGGAGAAGTTCGCGAAGCACAGAGTGGACGCGTACGAGCCCGTCCCAGGAGTCGCGAAGCCACACGTCGTCGTCGGAGTGACGACGCCTGTGAACTGGCCCGACGAAGTACCTGCACGGGGGACAGCCGTGAGCGAGTACGCGTAGTTACTTCCAGGCTCTGTGATCGAAAACGTGACGCCCGTCACTCCTACCGCGGTCGCCCAGCCGGTCGACGGGCTACCGGAGTAGCCGGAGACGGTTGTGATCGTCGGCACCGGCTGGCTGGTCGGAATATCGCTGGAGATCGTCGTGCTGCTTGTCGGGTTCTGGGAAGCCCCCGTCGCGCAGTACTCGCGCACCAGAGCGGACGTCGTGCCCTTATTGATCTCGACGTACGAGACCACAGTCTGGTACAGCGTGGTCTGCTGGTTGTAGCCCCACCGAAGTCCGAGTAGCTGCGTCGTCCCGGTGGTGGTCGGTCCGCACTGGACCGCGGGACTCGTCGTGAGGCTCACCGCGCTCATGACGTCCGTCCCGTAGACGGCTGACACGGTCTGGGCGTCAGCCGTATCCGAGATGCTCGCCGCGGTCTGGTGCTGTTCTGAGAGAATCGCGAGAAGCGACAGGGCAAGCGCCCCAACGATGACCGGGATGATCATGCAGACGATCAGCAGCTCGATGAGCGTGAATCCGTCATCGGCGCGCGCCGTCGCGACCCGGACGTGCCGACGGCGCGGACTCATGATCAGGCCACTCCCCAAGCCTGCGGACGCCACACTTCGCCTGGCCACAAGTACCGCTCCGTTATGCCCGGTATGGGGTCGCCCGTAACCGTGACGTCCGGCTATCCACCCTCGTGCCATCGCACTCGGCTTCGCCGGTCCATCGGGCTTGGCATCATCGATCACGACGACCGTCCCGTCTTGCCGCTTGAGCGAGCTGACCAACTCGCTGATTCATTGTAGTTATTCTACCCTGCAATACCAAATCTTGTCATTGGGCATGACGCGAGGACCCAGAGCACTGATAGGAGTGATTTTCGACCCGAACGTGCACTGCGCAATCGTTCGACCGCGGGGCTCTTGCTCGCGATCAGGCCCTTGAACTGGCTTTTGCTCACCGCGCGAGCGACGGCGTCGTCACATTCATTGTCACGAGCCCGTCAGAACGTCTGTCGTTCCGTGCTACGCCCTTGTCAAAGTGCAGTGCGGAAATAGAAGTTGATCTACCGCACAATCAATCTAGTGCAATTGCACCATTTGACACGCAGATACGTCAGAAGGATGACGAAAAAGCGTCAACCGAGAACCAGCCAATCTTGGCCGCAGCGACATGTCGTCAACTCCCTGGCGGGCACGCGAGAATCTCGCGGCACCCGCGGCTGATCCGGTTCGAGCTTTCGGAAACGGTCGAGGTTCTCTGCCGCGCTCGAGCCATCCCGCTCGACTTACTGGCAATGCGCTACACGGCGATCGCGGCCGCCTCAAAGCATCACGATCCCGCTCCATGTGGCACACATCGGGTCCGAGCAACAACTGCCGATGCGCCGTTCCGCTCGACGGGCAGGATGCGACCCAGTCTGATCGGCCCTATATTCCGGGTCATGCACGCTTGGAACGACGACGTCGAGCGCCTCGCGGATGCGGTGCTCGACTACGCCAGGAGTCGCTTGCAACTCGACCCTCTTCCCCTCGACAACACGCGGCCGTTCGCCGAGCTAGAGAAGGGGGCGGGTGCGACGATCACCGCCGAGGGTATCGGCGGCGAGGAGGCATTGCGGATCTTTGCCAACGAGTTGGCTCCGGCGTGCATCACGTCGAGCCACCCCCGTTTCCTCGCCTTCATCCCCTGTGCGCCCACCCAGGCGTCGATGCTGTTCGATCTCGTCGTCGGAGCGTCCTCGATGTGCGGAAGCAACTGGCTCGAGGCAGCCGGCGCCGTCTACGCGGAGAACCAGGCCCTGCGGTGGATCGCGGATCTCGCCAACTTCCCGGCGGGCGCCGGCGGCACGTTCGTGCAGGGTGGGACCATCGCGAACATCTCCGCGCTCGTCACGGCGCGTCACGCCGTGAGGGATCGGATCGGAACAGATCGCTCCGGATCCCGCCGGTGGGCGGTCGCGGTGAGTCCCGACGCCCACTCGTCCCTCGACGAGGCAGCCGTCGTGATGGATATCGACCTTGTCGTCGTCGATGTCGACAGCGAGAGAAGACTGCGCGGAGACGCGCTCGCTCAGGCGCTCGACGCGGTCGAAGCCCGTGGTGAGCAGAGAGTGTTCGCGGTCGTCGCTTCAGCGGGTACGACGAATCTCGGCGTCATCGACGACCTTCGGTCCGTCGGCGCCGTCGCCGCGGAACGCGGGATCTGGTTCCACGTCGACGGCGCGTATGGTGCCGCCGCCCTCGCGGCGCCGAGCGCGCGCCCACTCTTCGCGGGGATCGAGCTCGCCGACTCGTTCATCGTCGATCCGCACAAGTGGCTCTTCGCTCCGTTCGACTGCGCCGCGCTCGTCTACCGCGAACCGAAGCTCGCGAGGTTGACGCACGCCCAGCACGCGAGCTACCTCGAACCACTCGAACAGTCCGGAGAGTGGAACCCGTCCGACTATGCGATCCACCTGACACGGCGGGCCCGGGGTCTCCCGTTCTGGTTCTCGCTCGCGGTGTACGGAACCGATGCCTACTCCCAGGCGATCGAGCGCACGCTTGAAGTCGCGCGCTACACGGCGAAGGCCGTCCACAACCGCGACTACCTGACCCTCGTGCGTGAGCCTGATCTGAGCGTCGTGTGCTTCAAGCGAACCGGCTGGGCAAGAGACGACTACTACCAGTGGTCCTGTGCGCTACGCGACGGCGGCATCGCCTTCGTCACCCCGACGACCCATCTCGGCGAGGTCATCGCCCGCGTGGCGATCGTCAATCCGCGGACGAGCGAGTCCGACATCGACGTTGTCCTCGACTCGATGGCGTAACCCGCGATGACGCCGGAACGAGACGTGCCGCCGGGGCTCGCGGAGCAGCTCAGCGGGCCCTCGTTCCAAGGTGTCGCGACTTTCGCCCAGCGACCGCTTCTCACCGAGCCCGGAGAACTCGACGCGTGGAAGCCGGACGTCGCGATCGTCGGTGCCCCGTGGGATGACTCGACGACGAATCGACCGGGCGCCCGTTTCGGCCCGCGGGCGTTGCGGGCGCTCGCCTACAACCCCGGCACGTTCCACCTCGACTTCGGGATCGAGATCTTCGATGAGCTCGATGTCGTCGACTTCGGTGACGCGATCTGCTCGCACGGGCTCGTCGAAGCCTCGCATGCCGCGATACGCGCACGAGTCGCCCAGGTCGCTGAGCGCGGCATCTTTCCCGTCATCCTCGGAGGCGACCACTCGATCACCTGGCCGGCGGCGACGGCGGTGGCGACGGCGGTCGGCTGGGGCCAGATCGGGATCGTCCATTTCGACGCGCACGCCGACACCGCCGATTCCCTCCAGGGCAACCTCGCGAGCCACGGCACGCCGATGCGGCGCCTCATCGAATCGGGGGCAGTTCCGGGACGGAACTTCGTCCAGGTCGGGCTGCGGGGGCTACTGGCCCGACGCGGCGACGTTCGCCTGGATGCGCGCCCAGGGCATGCGCTACCACTTCATGCAGGAGATCTGGGAGCGGGGGCTCCCGGCGGTGCTCGAGGTGGCCGTCGCAGAGGCACTCGAGAACTGCGACGCGATCTACCTCTCGGTCGACATCGACGTCCTCGACCCGGCGTTCGCTCCCGGGACCGGAACACCCGAGCCGGGTGGGATGGCCCCGGTCGACCTCCTGCGCGCGGTGCGGCGGCTCGCCGTCGACACGCCGCTCGTCGCCGCCGACGTCGTCGAGGTCGCCCCTGCTTACGACTGCGCCGACGTGACGGTGAACAACGCCCACCGGGTCGTCCTCGAGGTACTCGCCGGGCTTGCCGTGCGCCGGGGGGCGGCGGCGACGACGATCTGACGGCTCCCGCGCGCATCCCGCCGTCAGCGCGTCCCTCGGCGGGGACGCAGCCGAGCCGCCGTCAGTCCTCCGGTCGCGGGTGGACGCCCGCCTGGACTTCGGGAAGCGTGGCGATCCGGCGCGCCAGGTTGACGGCGTGGTCGCCGAGCCGCTCGTAGAAGCGGGCGACGAGCGTCACCTCGGTCGTGACCGGGTTCGCCATCTCCGACGCGCCGATCTCGTGGGTGAGCCGTTCGTGGAGGATGTCGAGCTCCTCGTCCGCTTGGTCGAGCGCGACGGCGCGGCTCGTCCGGTCGGCGTAGGCGTCGGCCGCAGTGCTCCACATTTCCAGGGCCACCTCGCTCATGCGCTGGACGAGGCCACGGCTCACCGGGGTCATCTCCGCCCCGAGGCTGCGTACCGCCCGCTGGGCGATGTGCTCGGCGAGGTCGGCGCTGCGCTCAAGCTCCGGAACGATGAGCAGGACGCTGACGAAGTGGCGCAGCTCGTCGGTCGATGCCGATCCCGAATCAATCTGCTTCCAGATGATGTCGTCGACCTCGCTCGTCAGCTCGTCGATTGTCCGGTCGGCGTCGACGATCGCCTGCCCGGTCTCGGGCTCGAGGGCGAGGAGCGAATCCGTCGCCCCGGCGAGTGCCTCCCGGACCAGCGCGAAGAGCTGGGCGATCCGCTGGTCGACGAGGAGGAGAGGGTTGGGGTTGTCGGCCATGGCTCTCTGCCACCCTATCTACCACCGGAGCAAAATTCGCGAATCGTTCGCGTTCCGTTCACCTGAATGTCACCTGGAAGTCAGATTCCAGCGACATTGTCTGGTTTCGATGTCGTCGGCGCGGGTACCCGGGAAACGATGATCGATCCGAATCTCGCCGTACGGGCCGTCGGCTCCCCGACCGTGAGCGACCTGCTCAACGAGGCGCCTCGCAGCCGGTTCCACCGTCGGGCCGTCGTCATCTCCGGCGCTGGCTTTTTCACCGACGCCTACGACCTGTTCGTCATCAGCACCGTCGCCGCGCTCGTCACGAAGCAGTGGAATCTGTCGACGACGCAGACGAGCTGGGTGACGGGTTCCGCCATCCTCGCGGCCTTCGTCGGGGCGATCGTCTTCGGGCGTCTCGCCGACATCATCGGACGCAAGCGCATCTATGTGATCGTGGCGTTGATCATGATCGCCGGAGCGCTGGCGAGCGCAGTCGCGCCGAACTTCGTCTGGCTGGTTGTCGCCCGGTTCGTGCTCGGACTCGGCATCGGCGGCGACTACCCTGTGTCGGCGGTGCTCATGAGCGAGTACTCGAACCGGGCCGACCGCGGAAGGTTTGTCGGGCTCGTCTTCTCGATGCAGGCGCTCGGCCTCATCGTCGGCCCACTCGTCGCCTTGATCCTCCTCGTCTCCGGCGTCGGACACGACCTCACGTGGCGACTGCTCCTCGCCTTCGGCGCCCTTCCGGCGGCCGCGGTGATCTACCTGCGATCGAGGATGCCCGAGTCGCCCCGATTCCGCGCTCGCGTCCGCGGCGAGTCGACCGAGGCGGCGCTCGACGCCGCGTCGTTCTCGGAAGGCGCGGTCGCGGCGGCGGAAACGGCACCCGAGGGCATCCGGCGCATCTCTCTCCGCCAGTTCCTCACGCAGAGCCGGATGCTCGCCTTGCTCGTGGCAACGGCAGGCACCTGGTTCCTTTTCGACTACGCGTACTACGGCAACACGTTGTCGCTGCCGGCGATCCTGAAAGACGTCGACCCGGGCGCAACACTCGTCACGAAGCTCGTCTGGACCCTCGGCATCTTCGTCGTCTTCGCGCTGCCCGGTTACGCCTTGGCGGTCGCGCGCATGGACCGGATCGGTCACCGTCGGCTCCAGCACATCGGTTTCGCGGTCATCGCGGTCACCTTTCTCGTCCTCGGGGCGGTCCACGAGCTCACCACCGCGGTCGCTCCATTTCTCGCCGTGTTCGGCCTCAGCTACTTCTTCATCGAATTCGGCCCGAACACGACGACCTTCGTGCTCCCCTCCGAGGTCTTCCCCGTCTCGATGCGAACTACCGGACACGGGATCGCGGCGGGCATCGGGAAGCTCGGCGCGTTCGTCGGGGTCTTCCTCGTGCCGCAGCTCGAGTTGCACATCGGGCTGCGCGGGATGCTCCTCGTGGCGGGTACCGCCGCGACCGCGGGGTTCCTCCTCACCTTCGTCCTGCCGGAACCGGCGCGCCGCTCCCTCGAAGCGGTCTCGGGAGAGGATGAGACTGACGGTGTCCCGGTCTTGGCTCGCGTGCTTTACGACGACGACACGCGGCGCGCACATGCACGCGGCGAGCTCGCGGCCGAGACCTGAACGACCTCCTCCAGGCGAATCGATCAGGCTGGCGACGTGCCTGGATGACATCGAACCATCGGCGTCGACGACGTCAACCGCCCGACACGTCAGGCGCTTGATTCCCTGGGGCCAGGTAGCGGACCGGTAGTGTGACGATGGCCAACCCTGCAACCGGTCAGTGCCGTCTGCGCTGTTGGCGGTCATGCCTCAAAGCGTGTGCCGGGTGCCCTCGGTCGCTCACGAGCGGCGATCGGGAACGATCGGAGCGGGAACGCCATGACGGTTCGAGTCGTCACCGACAGCTCCGCGGACCTCGATCGCGCCGTCGCCGACGAACATGCGATCGAGGTCGTCCCGCTGAAGGTCCGCTTCGGCGAGGAGGAGTTCACCGACGGGGTCGATCTCAGCCCGGCGGAATTTTGGAAGCGCCTGCGGGCAACCGACATCCTTCCCCACACCACGTCGCCCTCACCGGGCGATTTCGGGCAGGCCTTTTCGAGACTGGATGCCGAAGGGGCGAGTGGCATCGTCTGTGTGACGCTTTCCTCCAAGGTGTCGGCCACCCACCAGTCCGCCCGTCTGGCCGCCGAGCGGTTCAACGGACACTGCCGCGTCACGCTCGTCGACTCGTTGTCAGTGTCGGCGGGGCTCGGCAATCTCTGCCGCGCCGCCGCTGAGCGCGCGGAAGCCGGCGAGGACCTCGAAACGGTCGTCGCCGAGACCGAACGACTCAGGGATTCCATCGCCTACTACGGCGCGGTCGAGACGCTCGAGTTTCTGCGACGCGGCGGAAGGATCGGTGCCGCACGCGCCCTTCTCGGCTCGGCCCTGTCCATCCGCCCCCTCCTCCGCTTCGAGCAGGGATCCGTGGAGGTCGCCGGGAAGGTCCGAACCCGACAGCGATCGCTCGAGTGGATCGTGGAATGCGTCGCCGCGGACAGCCCGGTCGAGAGCGTCACCGCCATCCACGCCGACGCGGCCGACATCGACGTGCTCCACGAGATGCTCGCCTCCCAGGTGTCCGGGCAGGAAGTCGTCGTCTCGCTGATGGGGCCGGTGATGGGCTCCCACCTCGGACCCGGCGGCGTGGGAGCCATCTACTTCAAGACGACCAGACCGGACTGACCGCCCGCGCCGTCCTCGCTCGGGAATCGGCGTCCCTACGGCACCGACAGTTCTGGGGGAACGGCGTCGGTGGCCCGATCTCTCACCCGTCGGCTGCGCACCCGCTGGTGCCGACACCGGGCCGGCTATGACGAACGACCGAGTTCCGCCATGGCCGCCCGGACCCGGAACGTGGCCGGGGGCAGCTCGCCGTCGGCGCGCGCTTTCGCCAGCAGATCGCCCCACCAGGCGAGATCGTCGAGCATGACCGTCATGGCCACCTCGGACATCGGGTCGATCGGCGCGTGCTTGCCGTCAAAAGCGGTCGCGACCTTGGCGATAAGGACGGTGTCGCGCAAAGGAACCATCTCGGATTCGATCGCGACATCCATCAGGTGCTCGACGGCCCGCACCCCGGCGGCGATCCCGATGCTGTAGCCGACGACGGCGAGCGGCTTGTGGCGCAGGGCGAAGCTCACAAACACGCTGTCGAGGGCGTTCTTCAAGGTTCCGGGGATCGAATGCAGGTATTCGGGGGTGACGACGAGCAACGCGTCGGCCTCCCTCATCTTCTGGTTCCACCGCCGCACGATGGGGTCGGAATAGGTCGGGTCGTTGATGTCGCCGATGCTGCCGGCGTGCTCCTGGAACGGGGGCAGGGGCCAGTCCCGCAGGTCGATTACCTCGACGTCGAACGCCCCGTGGGCGCTTGCCCGCGCGAGGACCCAGGGCAGGACCAGGTCAGCCGACCGGCCGGGTCGGGTGCTTCCGACAAGGATCTTCAGGTTCAGCATGTGCACTCCATCGCATTTGTTCTCATGCTCGATTATTGATATCATCAAGCATACAGCATATACTTGATGATGTCAAGGGATGACCGGACGGGCGTGGCAACTGACCGAATGGCGGACGACGGAGACGACGGCCTCGTCGACGGCCTTCTCGGGGTGACCCAACGGGTGGAGAACGTCGTCGCCGCCGTCGCCGTACGCCACGACCTCACGCCGCAACAGGTTCGGCTGCTGCGGATGCTCGACGCCCCCGTGTCGATGCGGGCCTGCGCC
>Ga0181524_10006531_pt1 | contig 10146 bp, 8 predicted proteins | sample PEATcosm2014_Bin_34_FD_119761 | JGI IMG/M metagenome (GOLD analysis project Ga0181524, IMG submission 119761) | Peatland microbial communities from MTU Mesocosm Facility, Houghton, MI, USA - PEATcosm2014_Bin05_60_metaG | ecosystem: Environmental > Terrestrial > Soil > Wetlands > Peat | place...
AAGACGATCCGTCCACGCCATCGACGCCATCCGCCTGACCCTCCAGGGCCGCTCCCTCCCTTGCGTCGCTTGAACGCGACAACGCGGGACGTGAGCAATTACATTTTCCCTTCATCAGGCCGCCGCCGAGTTCGACCAGTTCCTGGTAGAACGAGATCGGCGATTCCTTCACCATGCGCTTGATCGGCCCGTCGCCGGCGTCGGTGTCGATCGGCGCGCCGGCCAGGACCAGCGCATTTACCTTGTCGGGAAATCGCGCGGCGATCATCGCCGACACCCAACCGCCCTGACAAAGCCCGACGAGATTGACGCGACCGCCGAGGTCGTCGATGGCGACGACGACGTCGGCGAGATAGTTGTCGATGTCGAAATCCTTCATGTCGTCGGTCGCCGATTTCCAATCGGTCAACGCAACGTGGTCTATGCCATTGGCCAGCAGCGTCTGAATCAGGCTCTGGCCCTGGTGATAGTCGGCGATAACGGCTGTATGGCCGGCGTGCGGCGCGTCGACGAGCGTCGGGAGCCCTACCGGCTTTCCGTAGTCGCGTAGCGCCATGGTTCGAAGGTTGAGGCGTATCTGGTTGGGCGTCGCCAAGGTGGGCCGCAACTCGTCGTGAATCTTGATCTCCTCCTCGACGAATTTGAGGTTCTTGGCGTAGAGTTCGCTCCCTTCCTCGAGCATCGCCGTCGCCATCGCCATCGGCCAGAACGCCGGCACGCTCGCCAGAGAGAGTTCGGAGGACTTGACGGAAAGCTTTCTTGCCACGGCGTATTCCTTAGCGTTTGAAAATGCATGGAACGGCTGTCTGCTTGGAGGGACGCCGCGCCTCGCCGATCAGGGAACGACGGTCACGGGGCGCGGCGCGAGGCTGACGAGCTTTTGCGAGACGCTGCCGAGCAGCAGCCCAGCAAGACGGCCCTCGCCCCGCTTGCCGACGACAATGAGATCCGCGTCTTTTTCCTGGGCGATCTCTACGATCGTCTGCGCGACGTCGCCCCTGCGCGACTCCAGTTGGATCGTCGTGGCGCCGAGACCTTTGGCGCGGTCCCTCGCCTTGGTCAGCGTCTGCGCCGACATGGACTCGAGCAGCTCTCGCAACCAAGCCTGCTGGGCGTGCGTAAAGCGGCTGAACACGCTGTCGGGAAGACCGTAGCCGCCGATCACGTTGACGACCAAGAGACCGGCGTCATGGCGCTTGGCGAGGTTGGCCGCATAGTCGACGGCCCGATCGGCGGTCTCGGACCCGTCAGTCGCCACGAGGATCAACTTCATAGCCAGACCTCATCCCATCCGTCGTCGTTGCAGGCATGGTCCACGGCGCGGCGCGCCGCTACCGATGAAAGCGAAAATAACTGAACAGCCGCGCCTCGATGCGCGCGAGATGCCGGGACTGTCTGCTGTAGCGATGATCGAGAGAGCGATACACCGCGATCTTGATCGCGCTCGCTACGAAAAAGGAGACCAGCGTATAGGCCCAGACCATCAGCGCGTAAGGCCAGCCGGAGGGCGCCATGAACCAGCCGTAGACCACCACGAGCGTTCCCACGAGCTGCGTCGCTTCGGCCGGCACGACCAGTTTCCAGCTCGGCCAGGGACGCTCCCAGACCGGCCCCTTGTTGCGCGTAAGGTAGATCGTCATGTGGCCGGAGACCAGCAGCTTGAGAAAGATCAAGGCCTGAACGATCGGGGGGGCCAGGTGGAGATAGTCGCGCACGATCCAGAACAGGCCGAAGCTCTCGATCACGCCGTAGCCGCCGAGCGTCGAAGCGATGGTCAGCACGCGCGCCATGTCCCAGCGCACCGGGCTCGCCGCGATCGGCGCATTGTCGTAGGCGATCATCATGATCGGCAGGTCGTTGAGCAGCGCCAGCAGCACGACCATGATCGCCGTGACCGGATAGAAATTGAAGACGAGGATGCTCACGGTCATAAATAGAAGCAGCCGCATCGTCTCGGCGATGCGATAGATCGCGTAGCTGTTCATGCGCTCGAAGATGCGGCGGGCCTCCTCGATGGCCGTGGCGATCACCGAGAGGCCGGGCGCCGTCAGCACCAAATCGGCCGCCGCGCGCGCCGCGTCGGTGGCGCCGCTGACGGCGATGCCGACGTCCGCCTGCTTCAGCGCGGGGGCGTCGTTCACCCCGTCGCCGGTCATGCCGACGATATGGCCGGCGCTCTGCAACGCCTTGACGATCTTGAATTTGTGTTCGGGAAACACCCGCGCGAAGCCGTCGGCGGAGACGATGAGCGAAAGCTGTTCGCCCGCGCCGTCGTGTCCGAAGACGGAGTCGGCGACGACGATATTCTGGCCGAGGTCGAGCTGGCCAGCGATCTGGCGGGCGATCGCTTCGTGGTCGCCGGTGACCATCTTGATGTTCACGCCCATCGATCGGACCGTCGCGATCGTCTGCGCGCAGTCGTCGCGCGGCGGGTCGAACAGCGGCAGCAGACCGAGAAAGCGCCACTTGGCCGGTTCGTCCGCGCGCGCCGCGCCAAGGGTGCGATAGCCCTTGGCTGCGTCGCGGTCGACCGACGCGCCGATCGTCTTTCGTTCGTCGGCGCTCGGGGCGCACAGATCGACGATGACCTGCGGCGCGCCTTTGGCGACCGTGAAGCGGGCGCCGTCATGCTCGATGTCCGCCTCCGCCCGCTTGGCGACGGGATCGAAGGGGCGGAACGCCTTCACGACATAGGCGCTCAAGGCCTGGGCGGACGGCGCGCCGGCCAGGATCGCCGCGTCGATCGCGTCGGGCGCGTCGCGCCGCGAGGCTAGCGCCGCCGCCTCGATAAGTTCGGCGGGCGTGACGTTGGCCGCCGGCTCGATCTGCCCGAGGGTGAGTTCGTTCTTGGTCAGCGTGCCCGTCTTGTCGCTGCACAGCATGTCCATGCCGGCCATCTCTTCGATGGCGACGAGACGCGAGACGATCGCCTTGAAGGAAGCCAGGCGCTCCGCGCCGATCGCCATGGTGACGGAGAGCACCGCCGGCAGCGCGACCGGTATCGAGGCGACCGTCAGGATGAGGGCGAACTGCAAGGTTTCGATGACGGGATCGTGGCGGAAGAGCGCCGCGACCCCGATGACGAGAACCAGGCCGATGGTCACTAGAATCAGGAAATTGCCGATGCGCAGCACCGCGCGTTGAAAATGCGAAACGGTCTTGGCCTGTTCGACGAGATGGGCGGTCTTGCCGAAATAGGTGTTCATGCCGGTGGCCGTCACCAGGCCAGTCATTTCCCCCTGCTTGGCGATCGAGCCGGAGTAGGCGTCGTCGCCGACCTTCTTGTCGACCGGCAGCGATTCCCCGGTCAGCGCGGACTGGTCGACCGATAGGTACGCGCCCTCGATCAGCTTCATGTCGGCCGGGACGATGTTGCCGAGCTTGACGAGCACGACGTCGCCCGGAACCAGGAGCTTGGCCTCGATGTCCCGCCACGCGCCGTCGCGGCGCACCCGCGCCTTCAGCGCCAGGCGCTGCTTGAGCAGCGCGATGGCGTTATCGGCCTTGAACTCCTGCCAGAAGCCGACGCCGGCGTTGATGAACAGCATGACGAGGATGATCGCGAGATCGGCCCAATGCTGAAGCACGCCCGACAGCAAGGCCGCCGCCTCGATCATCCAGGGGATCGGTCCCCAGAAGAATTGCATAAGGCGTTCGAGGACGCTGACGTGATGTTCGGCCAGCGCGTTCTCGCCGTACTGGGCGAGCCGGCGGGCCGCCTCGGCCTCGGTGAGGCCGGCGGCCCCCTGCGGCGTTTCGCGATCCGCGCCGGCGTTCGCTTGCTCAGGGCTCATGTCGGCCTCCTTGTCGTCACGGTCGTAGACCCCAATGCCGGACAAATTTTGTCCATTCCCGCGCATCGTGTCAAAGGAGCCGCGGGCCGGCGTCTCGGGGCGCGGCATATCGGATCACGGCCCCCCGCCCGGGCTCGTGACCGGCCCGACCTCGGCGGTCGATCGGTCGGGCGTTTCGTCCTTCCAGCGCACCGATCCGACCGGGCGCTCCAGCATCCGGCGAACCCGGATCGGCTCGGGACCCATGTGAAAGGCGTTGGCGCGCAGGTGCAGGGCGCGCTCGGAGGCCGTCGCCCGGCTGCGCTGCCTGAGATAGTCGTGCCAGGTCGGGCAATGATAGCGCTCGGTCCACAATTCGGGATCGGCGATGTCGCGCGCGATGGACCAAGCGTAAGCGCCGTTGCGTTGGCGGCTGTGCTGGACGTGCAGCATGACGGCGTAGAAGAGGCGCGCCTTGGCGGGATCGACGCGATATTCGATCTCGATCACGATCGGCCCGCTACGCGAGGTCAACGGCAGGCGCGCCTCGGGATCGGCGAGGGAGTCGAGGGCCAGTTCGTTGGGGCCGCTGACCGCGGGCATCCGCATCCACAAGGCGAGCAGCGGCGAGGCGAACAGGACGGCGGCCGCGACGAGCAGCGCTCCCTCCACCCCCAGGGCGTTGGCGGCGGCGCCCCAACCCCAACTGCCGACCGCGATGCCGCCCGACGCCGCCGCCTGATAGGCGGCGAGCGCGCGGCCGGCGACCCAGCGCGGGGCGGCGAGCTGCACGCCGACGTTGAACAGCGTGAACGAAGTCGTCCAGGCGGCGCCCGCCAAGAGGAGCGCGCTTGCGGTCAACGCCGGCGAGCGGCTCACCGCGACGACGGCGACGCCGACGCCCATCGCCATCGCGCACAGGCGGACCGAGGCCTCGACGCTGAGGCGCGCGCGCAAGGCGGCGATGAACAGCGCCCCGATGACTGCGCCCATGCCGAAGGCGCCGAGCATGACGCCGTAGGTCTGGGCGCCGCCGTGCAGGAGGTCGCGTGCGACGATCGGCATGAGCGCCAAGATCGAACCGCCGGCGATTCCCACGACCAAAGTCCGTCCGAGCACGATGCGGATGGACGGCGAGTGCACGATATAGCGAACGCCCGAGATGACCGCGCGCGCCAGGCGCTCGGGCGGCAGCCGCGACGGCTCCTTGGCGCGGCGCCAAAAAAACAGGGCGACGAACAGCGGCAGGTAAAGGACGGCGTTGGTCGCGAACGCTGCGACGGCGCCCGCGGCCGCGACGATGACGCCGCCGATCGCCGGGCCGAAGCTGCGCGCGATGTTGTAGCTGATGCCGTTGAGCGCGACCGCCGCCGGCAACGCCTCCGCCGGCACCTGTTCGCTGACCGACGCCTGCCAGGAGGGCCCGAACAGCGCCATGCCGCTGCCGACGATGAAACAGAAGACGAGCAGCAGGTCGGGCGTCATCGCCCCCGCCCAGGCGAGCGTCGAGAGCAAGATCGAGCCGATGAGGGCGATCGACAGGGCGAAGAGCGCGACGATCCGCCGATCGAACATGTCCGCGACCGCGCCGGCGGGCGTCGACACGAAGGCGACCGGCAGCATCAGCGCGGTCTGGACGAGCGCCACCATGCCGGCCGACGACGTCATCTGCATCATCGCCCAGGCCGCGCCGACGCCCAGGATCAGCAGGCCGAGGTTGGATAGCAGGCTCGCGGTCCAGATGCGCCGGAAGACCGCATGGCGCAGCGGCGAGAGAACGCCCTGCAAGGAAGGCGCGCGTTTGTTCGCCCGATCGTTCATCACGCGGCCCGACTCGGCCGGACTTGCGGCCTCCCTTCGCCGTGTCCGGGGCCGACCGGCGCGCGCGGCGCGCGACCACGGGCGGCGGCGACGCCGATCGCGAGAGACGAGCCGCCCGATGGACCGGAGTTTTTCATAGGCGGACTTCTTCTCGCGCATGCGGCCGCTCGACCGCGACCCTTTCCCGCCGCCGGGAGCCCCTGAGGTAAATCGGGCGTCCTGTGGCCGTGTCTCCCGCGTCGACGGCTTGCCGTCGCCGACCCGCGCCGGGCATGGTATCCGTGAAACGATTCGAGCGCCATTTCGGCGATCGGCTGCGCGTCACGGGGGTTACCGCATGAATGAAGGCCTCGCCCCGCGCCCGGCCTCGACCGTCCTCATGGTGCGGGACGGCGCGAGCGGGCTCGAAGTCTTCATGGTCGTGCGCCATCACAAGATCGACTTCGCCTCCGGCGCGCTGGTCTTTCCCGGCGGCAGCGTCGACGCCGGCGATCACGCCATCGCGGCCGATCCGGCGCGCTGCGGGCCGGCGGCCGGGCTGGACGAACAGAGCCGCGCGCTGCGGGTCGCCGCGGTGCGCGAGACCTTCGAAGAATGCGGCGTGCTGCTGGCGCGGCCGCGCGGCTCGAGCCGCATGCTCGACGGCGCGCGCAGCGCCGCCATCGGCGCGAAGGCGAAAGGGCGCTCCTTCGCCGCGACGATCGCCGCCGAGGACCTCGAGCTGGCGCTCGCTGCGCTGGTTCCCTTCGCGCATTGGATCACCCCGCCGATCCTGCCCAAGCGCTTCGACACGCATTTCTACATCGTCGCCGCGCCGGCCGATCAGCTTGCGCTGCACGACGGCTCGGAATCGGTCGACTCGACCTGGATCAATCCCACGCGCGCGCTCGCCGACGCGCTAGCGGGAAAATACACGCTGGTCTTCGCGACGCGGCTCAACGTAAAGATGCTCGCGCAAAGCCGCGACGTCGCCTCGGCGCTGGCCGCCGCCCGCGCGCGCCGCATCGTCACCGTCGAACCCGCTGCGGTGAAGACCGAGAGCGGTTACACGTTCGAGCTTCCGATCGAAGCGGGCTACGGCGGCGGCCCGTTCGTCGCGTAACGCGCCGCCCCGCGCGTTGACGCCTCAATCCCTTATGTATAGACTTAACAAGCGCTGGGGTGGCGCTGGGGCGAGCCGCGAACTAGGATGGCGTCGAGGCCGGCCGCGTCGACCGCGCCGCGGCGCAGGACGCCGCCGTTTCAACGGGAGTGGGAGGTTTGCGATGAGGAAATTCGAAACGTTCGACCCGACGCGGCGCGAGGCGTTGAAGGCGAGCCTCGCCGCGGCGGCGGCCGCGGGCGGCCTGTTCGGCGCCATGCGCGGCGCCTACGCCGACACGCTCGCCGACATCAAGAAGCGCGGCGAATTGGTCGTCGCCACCGAAATGCAATTCCCGCCCTTCGACATCTCCGACAACGGCGTCTACAAGGGCGTCGACCGCGAACTCGTCGACGCGGTCGCCAAGGAGCTCGGCGTAAAAGTCTCCTATCTCGATCTGCCCTGGACCAGCGTGCTGCCGGGCCTCGACGCCAAGAAGTTCGATCTCTGCATCGCGCCGGTGACGATCACCAAGGAGCGCATGAAGCGCTACCTCTTCACCGTGCCGATCGCCGACGCCACCGCGGCGTTGATGAAGCGCGCCGACGATAAGAGCATCGCCAAACCGGAAGACATCGCGGGCAAGACGGTCGGCGGCCAGAAGGGCACTTCGCAGCTCGAACAGCTCAAGGCCTTCTCGGCCAAACTGCCCAAGCCCGTCGACGTCAAGGAATACGTCGACAACAACCAGTCCTACGCCGACCTCGCGGCCGGGCGCATCGACGCGGCGGTCAATTCGCTGCCCAACCTCGCCTATGCCGCGGCGCAGCGCTCCGACGCCTTCGCCGTGGTGCTGCCGGCGTTCGGCCAGCCGACCTATTTCTCCTGGGTCGGGCGGCTCGACGACGCCACGCTGGTCGACGCGATCAACGCGGCGATCGTCAAGACCGAGGCCGACGGAACGATGGCGACGATCCAGAAGAAGTGGTTCGGCCAGACGATGGATCTGCCCAAGACCGTCCCCCAGCCTTCGATCTGACCCTTCGCTCATTGGGGGGCGGCGCTCGCGCCGCCCCTTCCAAGCCGCCCGATGCACCCGCAGGTCATCCTCCATTCCTTCGGCTATCTCACGCAGGCGGCGGGGACGACGCTGGCGATTTCGCTCGCGGGCATCGCGCTCGGCTTCGTCATCGGCGCGGCGGTCTGCATCGCCCGGCTTTCGCGTGAGGCCTGGCTGGCGCGGCTCGGCGGCGTCTACGTCAGCGTGTTTCGCGGCGTTCCGCTGCTGGTGCTGCTGCTGTTCATCTATTATTTCCTCGCCAAGTTCGGCGTCGACGTGCCGGCGCTCGCCGCGGCGATCGGCGGGCTGGCGCTGTCCTCGGGCGCCTACCAGGCGGAAATCCTGCGCGGCGCGCTCGCCGCGACGCCGCCCGGCCAGGCCGAGGCCGCGGTCGCGCTCGGCTTCTCCGGCGTCGAAGTTTGGCGGCGCATCCTGCTGCCGCAGGCGCTGCGCATCTCGATCCCGCCGCTGATCAACGAATTCATCCTGCTGCTCAAGGCTTCATCGCTGGTCTCGGTGGTCGGCATCGCCGAACTGACGCGGGTGAGCATGAACATCGCCTCGCTGACCTACCGGCCGCTGGAGGCCTACGTCGGCGGCGCCTTGTTCTATCTCGCCATCAATCTTTGCCTGGCGGCGCTCGGCGCGCTCACCGAGCGGCGCCTGGCGGGGGAGCGTGGCTAATGGACCTCGAGGTCCTCTGGCGCTACGCGCCCTCGCTCCTCAGCGGCTTCGGCGTGACCGTGATGTGCTGGAGCGCCGGCGGCGCGCTCGGCCTCGTGCTCGGTTTCGTCATCGCGCTTCTTTATCGGCTGCGTCTAGCACCGCTGCGCTGGCTCCTGCGCGTCTTCATCGAGGTCTTTCGCGGCACGCCGTTCCTGGTGCAGTTGTTCCTGCTCTACGCCGGCGGCCCCTACATCGGCTTGAAGCTCAGCGCGACGACGGCCGGCGTTCTAGGGCTCGGCCTCTATTCCTCCGCCTATTTCGCCGAAATTTTTCGCGGCGGGTTCGCGGCCGTGCCGGTCGGCCAGATCGAGGCGGCGATGAGCGTCGGCATGAAGCCGTTCGATGTGCTCTGGCGCGTCACCCTGCCATCGGCGCTGATCGCCGCCGTGCCGCCGATCGTCAACATGCTGATCGTGCTGTCCAAGGAGACCGTCGTCCTGTCGATCATCACCGTGCCCGAACTGATGTACCAGATGCAGACCATGGCGGCCGAGACCTTCACCGCCTTCGACGCGATCTTCGCCATGGCGGCGTTCTATTGGCTGCTGGTCGAGGGCGTCTCGCGCCTCGGGGCGCGCCTCGAAGCGCGCGTCACCGCCTTCATGGCGGAGGAAGCGAGGCCGGCGTGAGCGAGGCGATGATCGAAATCCGGGCCTTGCACAAGCGCTTCGGCGCGCACGAGGTGTTGAGCGGCGTCGACCTGACCGTCGGCCATTCCGAGGTGGTGTGCCTGATCGGGCCGAGCGGCTCGGGCAAGAGCACGCTGCTGCGCTGCGTGAACTTTCTCGAATCCTACGACGCCGGCGACGTGCGCATCGCGGGAAAGCTGATCGGCTACGAGGACGCAAGCGACGGGACGCGCCGGCCGATGGGCGCGCGGAATTTACGCGAAATGCGGCGCGAGATCGGCATGGTGTTCCAGCACTTCAATCTCTGGCCGCACATGAGCGCGCTGCACAACGTCGCCGAGCCGCTGCGCCGCGTGCGCGGCCTCCCGGCGGCCGAGGCCGAGGAGCGCGCGCGGGCGATGCTGAAGCGCGTCGGCCTTTCCGACAAGGCCGCGGCCTACCCGTCGCACCTGTCGGGCGGCCAGCAGCAGCGCGTCGCCATCGCCCGCGCGCTGGCGATGCAGCCGCGCCTGATGCTGTTCGACGAGCCGACCTCGGCGCTCGACCCCGAGCTCGTCGGCGAGGTGCTGGAGGTGATGAAGAGCCTCGCGGCCGAGGGCATGACGATGCTGATCGTCACCCACGAAATGGGCTTCGCCGCGCATGTGGCCGACCGCATCGCCTTCATCGACGCCGGTCGCATCGTCGAGCAGGGTCCGCCGCGGCATGTCTTTCACGAAAGCGCGGAGCCGCGGGTGCGGCAGTTTTTGCAGACGTATCATGACAGGAATAGTTTTTGAGGGGCCGGGGGGCCGCGACCCGAGAGGTGATGGGTGAAAACTCGGTGCTTCGCTTGGCGCAATGAACGGCGACGATCGACCGGGAGTGGACCGTCCGCGGATAAAGAGGTTCATCGCCGAAGCGCCCAGACGATGATCGCGACAAGCGCCGCGTCACAGCCGGTTCTCAAAAACCCGAACGGAGACCTCCGCGACCTGTTTCATCAGAGGTATCTGATCAAACGGCACATTTGAGGCGATGTCGCGCCCGACAAGAGCCAATTGCTTCCAGAGCGCA
>Ga0181524_10006537_pt1 | contig 10142 bp, 4 predicted proteins | sample PEATcosm2014_Bin_34_FD_119761 | JGI IMG/M metagenome (GOLD analysis project Ga0181524, IMG submission 119761) | Peatland microbial communities from MTU Mesocosm Facility, Houghton, MI, USA - PEATcosm2014_Bin05_60_metaG | ecosystem: Environmental > Terrestrial > Soil > Wetlands > Peat | place...
GAACACCAATCGGGAATACGGCTTTACGCTGGTTGCGAACGGTGAGGATGAGAAGGCGGAACAAGTCTTTTCAGCCCTGCTTGCAGATCCGAAAACGAAAGAGAGCGGCCTGCGCTCTTTGGCGCTGCTGGACCTGTACCACGGCCGCTACGCAAGCGCACGACGCAGGTTTCAGGAGGCGCTCTTGCTCGACGAGAGCCCTCCCGCAGTGCTCAGCATAGCGCGAGTGCACTTGTGGCTGGGTATCATCGCCGAGGGCCAGGGAGACACTCGGGAAGAGTTGCGACAACTCGATGCCGCCGCTGCCCAAATTAAGAATCTCGGGCCCAAGGTGGTCTTCGGCGCCTTCGTTGGCCTTGAGTACGCACGTGCAAAGGCAACGGCGCAGGCGGAAGGCATCGTGAATCTGATCCTCCCACTGGTTGACCCGAAAAGCGCCGAGCAGACTGCTTATCTGCATCTTCTGCAAGGCGAGATCGCCTTGGCAGAAGGGCATTCCGATCAGGCGATCGATCTCCTCACGCTTGCGGACCACGACAACAGCACTCCTTTCTCCGTCGAAGCCTTGGCGCATGCCTACCAGCAATCAGGAGCGACAGACCAGGCAATTCTCTGGTATGAGAAATTGACGAGCGAGCCAGTCCGAGCGCTTTCCTGGGAACCTCAGCAGCGGTGGCTGGAGGCCCGTTACACTCTCGCTTCGGATTACTCTTCGCGCGGTGACAAACAGAAGGCCCGAAAGATGCTGGTGACGTTGTTAGATCTCTGGAAGGACGCCGACCCCAGCCTCCCCCTCTTAAAGCAAGCCAAGGCCGAATACGCGAAGCTGCAATGATTTGTGATTCTAGAGGCCGATCTTTGATTGACGGAGATTGTTCGGACTATCGCATCCAAGTGCCCGATTTGTAGGGTTGGCAACGGCTACGGTCACCCATGGAGGCAGGAGTGAAAAGAATGGCCTGCGTGGCCCATCTGCCACGGCGGGAGTCAGTGGCCCCAGTCGCACAAGGACTCGACGAATGCCGCGGACCCATCGCGCAGCCAACCATCAAGTTGCGCAGGTTCCTTGAGTTGTTGTCCACGCCTGCGGGGCACGGCCACGAAGCGGCAGGGAAATTCCGGAAGGCTGGTCATGTCGCCCCACAGCTTTTCAAACTGCGCCACCGGCAAGATATCTTCCTGACCTCTCCCCCAGCGTTTTTTGACGTCCTTCAGCGTGATGTAGGTGGGCATGCGGGCGGCCAGCGTGCGCACGGCGTTGTTCACCCGTTCCTTGTGCGTGAGATCATCGCGGGTCAGCCCGAACATGGCGAGGAGTTGGTCGATATCGATCCAATAGGTTGCACTGTTGTACAAGGGGAGGAGTGATTCTATCTCTTCGCTGGGAAGCGCAAGACCTTCAATCAGGCGCAGGCGGCCGTCGACGCGGGCCAAGCCGCCGCCACGGTCTTCAACCTGGCGCGCAATCACCTCGGCGGTAAGCGCTGCTCCCTTCGCAATGTGGTAACCAAGCAAGCCCGGGTCTACGTCGGCCCCCGTGGTATCGATGTTATGAATCATCAGGTATTTCAAACGGGGCCTTTCCTCTAACAACCGCAGAAAGGTGCCGTTTCGCATCATGTTGGGCACTTCGTACCAGTGACCGACCGGGTGCAGGCATTGCATCGGCACATTATCGGTATAGCCGGCGCCTTCGCCCATATGACGGGCCCAGGCGATGAGCGTGGCGCGCAGGCTGTCGCGAACCTTTTGGGCCTGCTCGTCGAGCAATTGCTGCGGCAGCTCTTCCCAGGCAAATCGCAAGTCCCTTTCCATAGGCACAAATCGCAGCCCGATGGAGCGTCCGGGTGAAAGCAGTAATGGGCCGGGGTAGTCGTAGTTGCACTCGGTGCGGAGGTGCGCCTGGATCGCATCGTGCGTCAGGTAGCTGGTGGTGATGACGTGGGGCAGATTTGTGCCGCATAGGCGACCCGTGCGGCGGTTGCGGGCCAGGTGTACTTCCAGGAAGCTGCGGTGCTTGCCGGCCAGCCGACAGAAGGGGTTAAGAGCTTTGACGACGCCCGCGCCTTTCGTCCAACGGCTGCCTGTGCCGCCGGCAAACGAAACCACCGCCACCATTCCTTTTGCCAGGGCATCCTTGCCGATTTCGTGGTACTTCGGCGCGACACCTTCGGTGGCGTCAAAGAGATCAGCGGCGCCAACGTCGGTGATCAGGCTGGTGATGGGAAGACGATTCTGGGCCAGCCCCACGCGCCCGCTGCGCAAGCCCGCCTGGATCTGCTCATGCTCGACGCGATCAAATCCATGGGCTTCGAGCAGCGCGTCGAGGCTTTGCGAGAGCTCGGCCTTTTGCGGGCTCTGCGGGATGAGGTGCTCGAAGACGTGCTGCACCATCCCTTGGAATTCCGGCACGGTGTGGCAGGCGGCGGTGAAGCGTTCGAGTTCAAGGAGGCGCACGGGAGAGAGCAAACGGGTTTCCATGCGAAGAAGCGGGGGCACAATCATCTGGTAGTACCCCGCCGGCATCAGCGCGGAGCCGCCAGTAAGGTACGTGGCCTGAGTGCCATCTTCGTTAACTGCGAAATCGTAGAGCACGGGTTCCATGGCGAAGGGCAACGCATGTTCCATCTCGCGCTTGGTGGCGCTCATGATGGCCTGCAGGCGCTCCTGTGCCAGCGCCTTCGCATGCGGAGCAAAAAGAAAACCCATGCCTCCCCCCGACATTCCGCCGAGCATCCAGAAACCCCAGAAGTCGTCGCCCATCTCCCGGCGCACGCGGCGAATCAGCGTGTCGGTATAGAGATTTCCGGCCCAGGGAATAATGGTTTGTATGGGGCCGGTAAAATTTCGCTCCGTTAAGGGGCCCAGGGCGCGAATGTCCCCGCTCTTCAAGCGTGCCATGAGGTCATCGAGGATAAGCGCGGCTTCGCCCCGGCTGTGCCACTCATTTTCAGAATGAAGCAGGTATTTCTCCGTCACCATTTCCAGAATGGGGCCCACATCCTGCGCCATGCCGCCGTGGGCGAGCACCAGGCTTTGCTGAAGTTTCTTGCGCGTTTCCGGTGACACTTCCTGTGGACCGAGAATCTGGTGGTTGGGCAACAACCGTCCGCGGCTGATGCCGAATTCCGAATCACCCTCCTGGGCCGAGACCCCGTGAATCAGCTTGATTCCCGGCCACACCCCGCCGGAATCCTGCCAGCCGCCTCCCGAGCCCCCCAGCCATTCGCCCAGAATGGCGCGCCCGGCCACCAAGCGGCGGTCATCTTCAGAAAGGCCGCCGGTGAGCGTGCGGATCTGGTTGGTCGCGCGCATGCACAAGGAGATGAGGCAGGCCAGGAGGTTGGTGGACACCGCCAGGCGTGAGCCGCGGGGAATATCGTTCACCTTGCTGACGATTTCGATGCCGTGGCTGGGCCGGCCAGTCAGATGGTTGAGTACGTCGGTGAGGGGTTGAGTGGCGCCCTCCATCCCGGGCGGCACGATGCCGGAGGCAATCACCGCGGCCTTGAGCAAGCCCAGGTAGTCGTGGGCGAAATCGAAAACTTCAGCAATCGAGCTGAGTTCAGCGCTGCACTGAAGGTCAACGCTGACCAAGCGGAGTACCGGCTGATCGATGACACGGAACCATGCTGCAACGGGAGGCTTCGGGGCGCCAAGATTGCGCACGCTCAAGTCGATGGAAATGTTGAGCACGCGGGCGCCTTCGGGGAAATCCATCCCCAGAAAGAAGATATCGCTCCACCCGCTATGGCTTAAGTCCATGCGCACGGGCGTGGCCTCGCGCAGGATGGGGAAGAGATGCTCGGCGGTCTCGCGCTGCAATAGCTCGGGGCGAATCCGCAGCGGCGCGTCTTCAGGATAAGCGGCGCGAAACATCCACTGATTGCCGCGGACCGAGCGCACGCTGCGCCGCACTTGGTCAGCGAGAGTCTGGAAGCCGAGCGAACGGTAGCCAGCGGCGAGCGCGCTGGAAATGGCAGCGCTCGGTCCGGCGGCGGCCTGCGCCGCCAGGAAAACATCAAGAGCTTCTTCGAACCTGCGCTTGAGAAGGTTGGAGTAACCCGCGAAAGGAATCAGCGCGTGGGAAGCCGCTAACTTGCGCGTGGAAATGTGAAAGCGATGGATGGCATAGAGGAAAAAAAGTGCCCGCACACGCTCGTAGAGATTGTCGCTGCTGCGTCGGAAACGGTCGAGCGCCTCGCATTCGAGCAGCAGTTCTTCCAGTGTCGCAGCCCGGCACAAGGCATCCAGCGGGCGATTGCGAGTTTCCGTATCGCGCGCGGTTATGACGTCGGTAAGCAGGCTCACCGCTCGGCCCCCGTAGATGGAGTAGCCAATTCACGCTCCACCAGTAATTCCAGCAAGTGCGTGAGCACCTCGTCGCGGTCGCGGCTGTTCAGCGCCAGGGCCAATTGCGCGGTGAGCAATCCGTAGCGAGCACCGAGATCATAACGCCGTCCCGTGTCTTCCAGCGCCAAGTACTGCTCCTGCCGGGCGAGTTCGGCGAGAGCAGCCGAAAGCGAAAAGGCGGTGCCTGGCTCACTCGCCAGTTTGCGTCCCAGGAGCTCCATCACGGTGGGAGTGAAAACGTGAATTCCAAAGAAACAGAGGTAGTAGCCCGCGCGGATTCCCGGCACCATGAGACGCTGTTCGGCTTCCGTGGGCGTGGGCTTTTCGAGTACCGTCTCCACGCGATAAACGCCGGGCTGGCCAGACATGCGACGCCCCGCCACGGCCCCAAACCGGGAAAGCAGCCTTTCGTGGGTGGGCTGGACCCCGGAAGCGGAGCACGATTCGCGTTCCGCCAACTCCACCAGGCGCTGGACGCCGGGTTTCGTTGCGGTCACGTAGAGGTGATCTCCCACCATGTGCAGGAAGGGCTCATCAGCCACGAATTCGCGCGCACAGTAAATGGCGTGGCCGTATCCCCGCGGCTGCTGCTGGGGGACGAATCGCACGGTGCTGGCGAGGTTGCCGGCAGCTTGGGCGTAACGAGTCTCGTCGCCGGGCCAGACCACGACGCAGATCTCACCAATATTCGCGGTGAGGGCCTGTTCGACGAGGATACTCAGAACGGATTTTTCCGCTCCGTTATGGATGAGACTCTGGAGCGGAAGCGCCCGCTGATTTCCTCCCGCTGCTGTGATGACCGCCTTTCTGATGCGCACGGTTGACGCTCCTTTTCAGGGCTTGTGCTGAACTCCTATGGCGATTTGTGAGCCATGGCCAATTTGCCGTTTGCGTGATATGAAGTGACCTGCTATCTATTTCCGTGAGTGCTTCTCGCGGTTTCGGCCTGGCGGCAGACGTCTGACTCGGATGTGAGCATTATAACCGACGCTGTGGGGCGCCATGCGCAGGTATCACGGATTAGCCTGCATGGGCGAAAAACCGAATTTTCACGTAGTGTGCAAACATTTGGATAATTCATTCCCAGTTTGTCCGCAAAATGACATGGGCGTTTTGTGCTCAATCCCAATGTACTGACAGGCAAAGGGTTAGGTCTGTGGAAAACCATGAACTTTGGCATGACGATTGCGAAACACCAAGTGACGAGTTTCTCCGGATCAGGGGGAAGGACTACTTATTATGAGGATTTTAAAGTTACTGATGCTTGCACTGGCTCTGGCATTCTTGTCCGCACCAGCTTGGGCAGACGGCGCTCCTCCTGACCCCACGGTCTATGTGCAGCCAGGCCACGGTTCCACACCTACGGATGCTGGGGCGTCGGCAGCGGATCCGATTTTTGTGACGGACGGATCCATAACGGATTGGCTCCTGGATAGTTCAGCTTATGAGAATAATACTGCAACTAATGATACTAACACCAACGTATTGTTCGTTGAAGTAATCCCTGCTGCGGGAGAGAGTGAGGCCACATTTCTAGCGGAGGTTTTCGACTGTGCTACTGATCCACCGACCACGACGGCGTGCGGGTTTGTCGCGGCCCAGGGCATCAATGGCGAAAGCCTGGTCTATCCCGCTGTTGAGGTCGCATTTTCGGGGCCGTTCTATTACGGCGAAGATATTACAATCTCGGTGCCGGAGCCGCGAACAGCACTCCTTCTCTTTGTTGGACTAGCCCTTTTGTTTGCGTTTGGCCTCAAGAAGAGGCATGCGATTCTCGCTTAGTGTTTCGATACGGAACATTTCTTCATCATAGCTTGAAATTCAGGTGTGGTTCGCAGGACCTCCAAATCCGGGTCTCCCTGTGCGTACTCGCACGGGAACTGCTGATCCAAAGCTTCTTGCAGAGTCTGTAGAGCTTGACTCGTTTGGCCCAATACCGCTTGAATCCTGGCCTGATCGTAAACATAACTTACATTGTTCTTGTCAATTGCACGTGCCCGCCGTGAAAAGTTTTCGGCTTCTTGCGCCTTGCCGGTCTTTGCGAAAGCGAGCGCGATCTGGTCGACCACAGCGGCGTCTTGGGGGTTTGTTTGCAGCTGTTTGAAACCGACCGAAATCGCTTTATCGTAAGTTGCGCTGGCCTTGTCCTGTTGCCCCGCGGCGCGATAACCATCCGCAAGGTTTACGGCCAGGGTTGCGTCATTGGGATTGAATGCGACTGCTTTTTCGAAAGCCTCAACAGAATTTGCGTATTGCTTCAGGAAAAAATAAGCAGAACCCAAGTTTGTGTAGTTCGCCATATTGGGCTCAATTTGAATTGCCTTTTGAAAATAAGGGATCGCCTCTTGATACCTCCCCTCCTGGAGATAAACATTACCGATATTTTGGTACCCCATCTGGTTGTCCGGCGCCAGAAGGGTGACCTGCTTAAATGCTTCCAACGCCTTGGGATAATCGCCCAGATTGTAGTAGGCACTGCCAAGTTGGTTTTGGCTCCCCCAATAGTACGGGTTCAGTTGGATAGCTTTTTGAAAAGCCTCAATCGCTTGCTTACTCTGGCCAATACCCAGGTAAGCAGTAGCGAGTCGCCGGAATGCCAGATCTGAATTAGGAGCCAGCGCGGTGGCCCGCTGGAGTTCGGCGACGGCCTCGGCTGTCTTGCCTAACTTGCCGTAGACCGCTCCGAGGGAGGTATGCACTTCCGGAAGATTGTCGTTTAGCAGTTCCGCTTGTTGCGCTGCAGCGAGCGCCTTTTGCATCCAGGAACTACCACCCTCCAGGTCATACATGCTCAGGCTGGCGTCCGCTATCCCTGCATAGGCTAGCGCGAATCGCCGGTCCTGTTTCAAGGCCTGATTAAAATAATCGATTGACAGTTGTACTCCCTTCTTGTCTTGACCTCGGAAGGCATTCTGTCCACGGAGGTACAGATTATAGGCAGCGATATTATCGGTCGGGCGGGCTGTGGTCTTGGCTTGTTCTTCCTGGGTCAAGTTCAATTCCAGAGCCGAGACGAGCTGCGTGTAGATTTCATCTTCTAAAGTGAAAAGATCACCCGTCACGCCCTCATATTCTTTACTCCAGAGGCGCCTGCCATTGACGACGTCTTCCAGGTTTATGCTGATACGCACCTTATCTCCGGTGCCTTGCAGCATGCCTTGGACCAAGAGGTTGGCCCCGAGGGTCTGCGCGAGTTTTAGGAGCGGCTGCTTTTGGTCGGCCTTCTGCGCAGCTTCTCGCGAGATCACCCGGACACCATCCAGTTGAGACAATTTCCCGGATATTGCATCCCCTAGCCCATCGGCCAGATAGCCAAAGTTTGCGGGATCTCCCAAGACGCGAAACGGTAGCACGGCAACGAACTTGCCTTGTGCGAGGGAGGGCAGGCCGTTCGCGCCCACGGCCACAGCGGTAGTAGCTGCCGTCGGCTTGAACAGTAAATGTCTCGTCTTGGGGACGGCAAAGAAGGTGGCCAACAAAACAACTCCTCCGGCCGCGGCATACATCCACCGCGCGGGACGGGTCGGAAGCGTGATCTGCACAGATCGCCCGGTCGATGAGGCGGATCGGTACATCGAAGTCACCGACATCTCTGGCGAGCGTCCTGCATCAATGTCCGCGATAATCTCTTTTGCGGTCTGATACCGGTCAGCGGGCTCTTTTTCGAGACAATGCATGATGATCCGAGCGACGTTGTCAGGAATCGCTGGATTCACTAGCTTTATGTCTTTCGGCGGGTCTTTCACCCTTCGATACATCACCTGCCAGGTCGATTCCCCAGCAAAGGGCACCTCTCCCGCAGTCATTTCATAGAAGACCAAGCCAAAGGAATAGAGGTCACTCCGGGAGTCGATTTGCTTACCTTCCACTTGTTCGGGCGACATGTAGCGCGGAGTTCCCACAAATGCCCCGGTGCGCGTCATTCCTAACTTGGCGGTTTCGAAGGAGGTCGCCAGACCGAAGTCGGAGACATACACGTGGTCGTTTCTTGCAACCAAAACATTGTGCGGCTTGAAGTCTCGGTGCACGACGCCTTCAGAATGTGCCGCATCGAGCGCCTCGCACAGCTGGCGGGCGATCTTCAACGATCGATCGACGGGGAAGGGGCGCTCTACCATCAGCAGCTGATTCAAATCTTGGCCTTCGATGAAGGCCATGGTGATGAACTTCACGCCTTCCCACTCGCTCAGGTCGTGGATGCGCAGGATGTGTTTATGGGAAATCTTGCTTGCGAGTAAGAGCTCTTGCTTGAAGCGCAGGATAACGCTGGGATCCTTTGTCAATTCTGGCTGCAGAGTCTTGAGAGCAATTGTCCGTCCCAACTCCTTATCGAAGGCCTTGTAGACTTTTCCCATACCCCCTTCGCCAAGAAGCTTTTCAATCCGAAATCTCGGCCCAAAGTCCATTCCCGGTTCCAGGTTCCCAGAAAAACTGTAGCCTGCGGTCGACCGTCCGCTAAGACGAGATGGCGACCCGGAAGCACCGGCGGGGGAAGACTCTTCACCGAAAAAGGTCCCGTCTTCTGCCTGCTCCCCCGATCCGGGGTCGCTTGGTCCGAAGCCGGATGGCGTCTTACTAATGACCTGGGAATCTTTCCAGTTTTCGGCTTGAGGTCGCGTGGCCCCGGCACCTCCTGCACCAGGTGCCCCCGGTTCGGCTCCCCCGCCGACGTTTGTCCGCGAGGTTCTAGTTTCTTTGGAGGGCTCGCCCTCTTTGGAAAATGCTTCGCGGTCAAGATTCTGGAGTGTTTGGTTATCTTCGGGATGAGGAAATGCCTTGCCGCAGTTCGAGCAGCGTTGAGCGCGAGTGGGATTTTCCACACCACACGAAGGGCATTTCATAATTGAGGGCTGGCCCTGTCAGGGCCAATCCACGGGATTATCCTGCACGTTGGGGGGACCAGCAAGTGCTTTCCTATTTGCGGTTGTCCTCAAGGTCCAATGAGGAAACAGATGCCCTGTCCCACCGCCGTGTCTCGAGCAAGTCTCGAGCCAAGCGCCGTCGGTTGCCTAGCGGGCTGCTGAAAATCGGAAAAAACAGGGATGGCACGTCCTTGAGGTAGTCCTAACTGGCATTTTCGGATTCGTAAGGTTCCTCTTGTTTCACATACTCGCGCTTCTCGGCCGAAGCCAGATGACTCCTCCTATTCCGCTTGTTGCGGCAGCAGGTTTCTTGCGCGCACCCGGTTCTACACCGCGGCCGCAGACGTGAACATCCATTCCGCCCGCCCCGCGCCCCGCTAGGGCTCGGATACTGCGAGTCGGTTTTCCGGAAGTCAGCCCACCCTAGCATCTATTGCGAACAGTCCTCCTCTGCGCTGCTAAGGGTGGAAGTTGGGTTCGTTCCGGAATTTCTATCCGCTCGCTCCAGCGCCATGCAGGTGAAAGATCTGCCGATGGCATTACAAAATCCGCTAGAGAAGTCTTTCGACGTACGAAAGAGGGGGCCCTCTGCCGCCATTTGGTTCTACCGACTGTCCAGCAATTGGGTGCGTTTCGTAATTTGCTAGCTGCGGGCACGATTGGGAGGTTTGTCGGCGGACAGCCCTCACAGGCTGAGCTCTAATCGGCTCTGGGCCACCCTGAAAGAAGGGTTGGGGGCTTCGTCTATCCCCTTCGTCGGCCTCTTGACACACGTGGGCCCGCCCCGGAGTTCGCGGACTCTTATGGATCACGCGAATGGAGTGGCACTACGGCAGGTCTTCAGGGTCCCCCTTCCGTAGCAACTTCTGTATCTCATTGAATTCGGCTTCGTCCTCTGAGTTCTCGATCAACCCCTTCGGGCCTTAC
>Ga0181524_10006544_pt1 | contig 10138 bp, 9 predicted proteins | sample PEATcosm2014_Bin_34_FD_119761 | JGI IMG/M metagenome (GOLD analysis project Ga0181524, IMG submission 119761) | Peatland microbial communities from MTU Mesocosm Facility, Houghton, MI, USA - PEATcosm2014_Bin05_60_metaG | ecosystem: Environmental > Terrestrial > Soil > Wetlands > Peat | place...
GCGGTCGGATAGGAGGTGTAGCGCGGCACGCGGCCATCGTAGCGCGCGACGAGTTCGGCGTCGGTCATTGCGTTCCCCTGCCCGCCCGAGGCGGGCGCGGCGTTGATTTCGGTCAATCTCATGAACCTGCATAGCAAATTTGGCGCGCGGGTTCACCGGTCTTTTGCGAGGGGCGGCGCGGGAGAAGGGATTCGCTTCGCGCCGCGTGGGGCCTAGAGCGGCGCAGCGCGCGGCGGCGCCGTGTTCGGGCGCGATGGTTTGTTTTCAATGGCTTGCGTGACGATTTTCCGCCGCCTCGCCTCGCGGCGCGGGCTTCGCTCGCCAGCCGACGCCGGCTGTTTAGGGGGCGGGGGCAGTGGAGCGGCGCCGGAACCCCGTAGAGCGGACGGGTGGGGCGAATTGGGGAATTCGTATCCTGTCCCCGTAATCGTATCCTGTCCCCGTAATCCCCCCCGTAATCCCCGACGCCCATCGCTCGTGGTTCTCGATCGGCGCCCCTTTAAAGCGCCTTGCTTTGAGGCGAAAGCGTCGACGCTCTTGCCTGTGTCATTCCCGCGAAAGCGGGAATCCGGTGGGGAAAGGGTGTTTCGGCCGCCAAGTCTGGATTCCCGCTTTCGCGGGAATGACATCGCTGGCGATTCCATCAAGTCGCGTGACGTTCTAGTTATCCGACTGGTCCCTGGGAGGCGGGCCGTAGACGGGCGCGGGCGGAGGCGGCCGCTGGGGATCGAGGGTGGGATATGGGCTCGGAGGCGGGCCGTAGACGGGGGCCGGCGGAGGCGGGCGCCGGGGATGGAGGGTCGGAAACGGGCTCGGGGCCGGGCCGTAAACGGTTTTATCGAGCAGGCTCTTGTCTCCGAGATCCTTGATCGCGTTCGCGTCGCCCTCCGCCGCCCTCGCGCCGTTCGGCGCCATCGCCGCCAGCGCCATCGCCGCGTAACGCATCAGGAATTTGCGTCGGCTCTCTTCCTCCATGGCGGCTACTCCCAGTATTCGCCGATCCGTTTCAGGCTGCACGTCTCGATCGTGGCGTCGGCCGGATCGAAGAGATGGCAGCCGCCGCCCTCGCATAAGTCCCAATGGCGGCACGCCGCGCACGACGCGGCGGCGAGGCGGCGCCGTCCTTCGCGGAATCTTGAAAAGCGATGCTCCCAGATGTCGAGAAACGAGGATTCGCGCAAGGTTCCCTCGATGAAACGGCGCGACACGCTGGGGCATCCGGTGACGGCGCCGTCGTGCAGGATCGAGCCGATGCCGACGCCGGAGCCGCAATAGTGAAATCCGTCGCGCACCTTGCATTCCCAGTTGGGGCCCCAATAGCCCTCTTCGCTCAGCGTCACGACGATGTCGCTGCGGGTTTGGCGCTGATGCGCGACGAAGGCCAGCAGCCGGCGCAATTGCGCTCCCGTCAGCATCAGTCCCGAGTTCGCGTCGGCGCGCCCGCGGGAGAAGACCGGCGTGAAGCGCGCCTGCGGAACCCCGAGGGCGGCGAGATAATCGGTGAACGGCTCGAGGCTGTCGATGTTCAGCGCGTTGACGCAGCAGATGACGTCGAAGCGCTGGTAGAAGGGGTCGTCGACGAGGCGCCGGATCGCCGCGCTCACCGTGCGGAACGCGCCGGGGCGCCGGCGCAGCGCGTCGTGCTCTTTCTCCAATCCGTCCAGGCTGACCGAGATCGTGCGCAAGCCGGCGGCCTTGAGCGAGGCCAGGCGCGCCGGTTTCAGCAGCATCGCGTTGGTCGTGACGCCCCAGGCGTAGCCCAGCGCCGCGGCGTGGGCGCCGACCGCCTCGATGTCGCGACGGATCAGCGGCTCGCCGCCGATGATCGCGAAGGTGACGCCGCTCGGATCGTAGCGGCGGGCGATGGCGGAGAGCTCCCGGCAAACCCGGTCGGCCGGCAATTCCGAGGCCTTGGTCGAGGCGTCGCGCAGGCAGTCGCTGCCGCAATGGCGGCATTCGAGATTGCAGCGCAGCGTGCATTCCCAGAATAGGTAGGCGAGGTCGTGGCGGGCGCGGGCGCCAGCCTTGGCGGCGACGAACGATTCGAGCGCGCCGACGTAATCGCCGACTTCGGCCGCGTGCGCGTCGAGCTTTTCCGTCTCTTCGCTCATGCCCGTCGCGATCCCTCGCCGCAGGGGCGCGGAAGGCAGCATAGCCCGCGGCGCCCCTGGCGCCCTGCGACGGAATGCCGCAGCCGCGGCGCGCGGCTTCAGTAGCGATAGATCTCCGCCTTGAACGGGCCGTTCTCGGGGACGCCTAGGTAGTTCGCCTGCTCAGGCGTCAGCTTGGTCAATTTCACGCCGATCTTGGCGAGGTGCAGCGCGGCGACCTTTTCGTCCAGGTGCTTGGGCAGCGTGTAGACTTTTTTCTCGTACTGGCCGGGCTTGGTGAAGAGCTCGATCTGCGCCAGCGTCTGGTTGGTGAACGAGGCCGACATGACGAACGAGGGGTGGCCCGTGGCGTTGCCGAGATTGACCAGGCGCCCTTCCGACAACAGGATGATGCGCTTGCCGTCGGGAAACTCGATCTCGTCGACCTGCGGCTTGACGTTGCTCCACTTGAAGTTGCGCAAGCTCGCGACCTGGATCTCCGAGTCGAAGTGGCCGATGTTGCACACGATGGCGCGGTCGTGCATCGCGCGCATGTGGTCCAGCGTGATGACGTCGACGTTGCCGGTGGCGGTGACGAAGATGTCGGCGCGCGGCGCGGCGTCCTCCATCGTCGTCACTTCGTAGCCTTCCATCGCCGCCTGCAACGCGCAGATCGGATCGACCTCGGAGACCATCACGCGGCAGCCGGCGTTGCGTAAGGATGCGGCCGAGCCCTTGCCGACGTCGCCGAAGCCCGCCACCATCGCCACCTTGCCCGCCATCATCACGTCGGTGCCGCGGCGGATGCCGTCGACCAGCGATTCGCGGCAGCCGTAGAGATTGTCGAATTTCGACTTGGTGACGCTGTCGTTGACGTTGATCGCCGGCCACAAGAGCCGGCCTTCCTTGGCCATCACGTAGAGGCGATGCACGCCGGTCGTCGTCTCCTCGGTGACGCCGCGGATCGCGGCGGCGTTCTTCGCGTACCAGCCCGGCTTGGTCGCCAGCCGCTGCTTGATCGCGGCGTAGAGGACTTCCTCCTCTTCGTTGCCCGGCTTGTCGAGGAACGCCGCGTCGCCCTTCTCGGCGCGCGCGCCCAAGTGAATGAGCAGCGTCGCGTCGCCGCCGTCGTCGAGGATCATGTTGGGCGAGCCGCCATCGGCCCACTCGAAGATGCGATGGGTGTAATCCCAGTAATCCCTAAGGCTCTCGCCCTTGATAGCGAACACCGGCGTGCCGGACGCCGCGATCGCCGCGGCGGCGTGGTCCTGCGTCGAGTAGATGTTGCACGAGGCCCAGCGCACGTCGGCGCCGAGGCTTTTAAGCGTCTCGATCAGCACCGCGGTCTGGATCGTCATGTGCAGCGAGCCGGCGACGCGCGCGCCCTTGAGCGGCTGCGCCGCCTTGAATTCCGCCCGCGTCGCCATCAGGCCGGGCATCTCGGTCTCGGCGATGGCGATTTCCTTGCGCCCGTAGGCGGCAAGGCCGAGATCGGCGACGGCGTAATCGGCGGGGGGCGTGCTCATGGGGGAAGCCTTAGCGGTTGAACCGGGCGACGCTTAGCAAATCCGCGGGAATGGCGCAATAAAGATATAAGCAAATCTTTATATCGATGCGCCGAGAATTCGAGGGCGCGGGCGATGACTCCCTGGGCGGCGCCGGGAAAACGAGGTGTTGCGCCAATCGTCGAAAACACCAACCACCGTCATGGCCGGGCTTGTCCCGGCCATCCATGCGGCGAAGCTGCTTCGGCTTCGTAAGAGGGGCAAAAGTCCGGGCGGGTTTGTAGACGCGGGCGTCGACCGCGTTGGTTCCGCTTGGACGAGGCGTGCGAAAAGAGGCGCTTGCGCGCCGGCCGCGCTCGGCGCGCGCGGCTACAGAAAGGCGCCGCCCGGACTTTTGCCCCTGTTACTTCGGCTTCCCAGAAAGAGCTTGAAAATACGCGGCTTTTCGTCTTGGAAAGCGGCAGCTTGAAGGCGTCATGGCCGGGACAAGCCCGGCCATGACGCGACGTTTCTCGCCGCGGCCGGCGCCGCCTTCGTTTACCGTAACCGCATGCGACGCCGGGCGCCACTTATGGCCTTGTCTTTTGATCGGCTTCGCGTGGTATAAGCAAGAACCAAGCCGCGAATTCGAGCGGCGCTTCGACGGGTAGAGTGGGTTGGTGGTTGGGGATGGCGCTTTCGCACAAACTCGCAATGCGTCAAGGCCAGTCGATGGTGCTGACGCCGCAACTGTTGCAGGCGATCAAGCTTCTGCAGATGCCCAACGCCGAGCTCGCCGCCTTCGTCGAGACCGAATTGGAGCGCAACCCCCTGCTGGAGCGCGCCGAGGACGCGCCGGCCGTGGACGTCCCCGGCGAAGTTCGGGAACCCGAACCGGTTTCGACCTCGCCCGAGCCCGGGGACTGGGCCTCCGAGGCACTCGAATCCGATCCCGCGGCGCTCGCCGAGAATCTCGGCACGGAGATCGACAACGCCTTCGATCCCGACCGCGCCGCGACCCCTTTGGAGCGCGCGCCTCAGGATGAAGGCAAGGGTCTCAGCGCGACGTCCTGGACCGGGGTGGCGGGCCGCGGCGGCGGCGAGGACGGCGCGCCCGATATCGAGGCCTACGTCGCCGCGCCGGTCACTTTAGGCGAGCATCTGACCCGGCAGGCGATGATCGCGCTTGCCGCGCCCGTCGATCGCATGATCGCGGTCGCCTTGATCGACGCGCTCGACGAGGCGGGCTATCTCACCGGCGCCCTCGAGGACATCGCCGAGCGCCTCGGCTCCCCCCTCCCGCACGTCGAAGAGGTGTTGAAGCGCCTGCAGGACCTGGAGCCCACCGGCATCTTCGCGCGCAGCCTCGCCGAATGTCTGGCGCTGCAACTGATCGAGCGCGACCGCTTCGACCCGGCGATGCGCGCGCTGATCGAGAATTTGCCGGCGCTGGCCAAACGCGATCTTGCAGCGCTGCGCCGCGCCTGCGGCGTCGACGACGAGGACCTGGCCGACATGATCGGCGAGATCAAGCGCCTCGATCCCAAGCCGGGCCGCGGGTTCGGCGCGGCGGTCGAGCCGCCCGCGATCCCCGACGTCTTCGTCTCCGCCGCGCCGGACCATTCGTGGCGCGTCGAGCTCAACAGCGACGCCTTGCCGCGCGTGCTGGTCAACGAAACCTACGCGGCGCGAATCAAGCGCGGCGCTTCGCGCGAGGAAGATCGACAATTTATCTCGGCGAACTTGCAGACCGCGAATTGGCTGACCAAGAGCCTCGAGCAGCGCGCGCGCACCATTCTCAACGTCGCCTCCGAGATCGTGCGGCGTCAGGACGGCTTTCTCGTCGAAGGCGTCGCGAGCTTGCGGCCGCTCAACCTGAAGGCGGTCGCGGACGCCATCGGGGTTCACGAGTCGACCGTCTCTCGCGCGACCTCGAACAAGTTCATCCAGACGCCGCGCGGCCTGTTCGAGATGAAGTATTTCTTCACCACCTCGATCGCCTCGGTTTCCAACAGCGCGGCTCTGGCGCATTCGGCCGAATCGGTCCGCTTCAAGATCAAGCAGATGATCGACGCCGAGGACCCGAGCGACGTGCTGTCCGACGACGTGATCGTGGCGCGCCTGCGCAGCGCCGACATCGTCGTCGCGCGCCGCACCGTCGCCAAGTATCGCGACTCCTTACGCATCCCCTCCTCGGTCGACCGCCGTCGCGCGAAAATGACGCCGACGCGCCCGCAGGCGCAGCCAAATGGTCCGCTAACCCTATGATAAAAACCACCGTTTCGACTTCGCGCGCGCCGACGAACAGGTCGCGATTGACATCGCCTCGGCGGGCTTCTAACGCTAGCCGGCAGAAGAGCCGAAGCCTGCGACCGCCGCAATTTCGAACGTCACGGCCGCCGCGCGCAGGTTTGTCGATCGGCGGATGCTCGTCGCTGTGAGTTTGACTTTGGTCGCCGCGAGGCGATTGGACTTGGAGCGAACCAGAGAGGCTAGGCAATCGATGCCTTTACGAGTGTCCGGCAAGAACCTCGATATCGGAGAATCCCTGCGCCGCCACGTTCTCGATAAGGTCGAGGCGATCATGGCGCGTTATTTCGACGGCCGGGTCAGCGGCCATGTCGTGATGTCGCGCGAAGGGTCCGGTTATCGCGCGGATTGTTCCCTGCATCTGAGTTCGGGCATGAATCTTCAGGCGGAAGGCGCGGCGCAGGAGCCCTACGCGAGCTTCGAGCACGCGCTCGACAAGATCGAACGACGCTTGCGCCGCTACAAGGCGCGGCTCAAGGACCATCAGGCCGCCGGTCCGGGGGCCGGCGAGGGGCGCGCTCGATTGCAGATCGCCAATTATGTGATCGAGGCGCCGCGCGAGGCCGAGGAAGAGCCGGTCGACTTCAACCCCGTCGTCGTCGCGGAAGGCTCCCAACCGCTCAAGAGCCTGTCGGTGGCCTCCGCCGTCGCCGAACTCGATCTCAGCGGCGCGCCGCTCGTCATGTTCCAGCACGCCGGGAGCGCGCGGGTGAACGTCGTCTATCGCCGCGCCGACGGCGCGATCGGCTGGCTCGACCCGCATTAGGGCGCGAGCGAGCGAACGTGGGGCGCTCGCGAAGTCGCCCATGAAGTCCGGCCCATCGGCAAGCCCTCAACTCGAGTTCGAGATGCCTCTCTCCGATCTTCTCACGCCTGACGCGATCATCCCAGCTCTTCGCGTCAACGGCAAGAAGCAGGCGTTGCAAGAAATGAGCGAGCGCGCCGCGTCGGCGTCGGGACTGTCGGCGCGCGAAATCTTCGATTCGCTCCTCCAGCGCGAACGCCTCGGGTCGACCGGCGTCGGCGACGGCATCGCCATCCCGCACGGCAAGCTCGCCAAGTGCGGGCGCATCTTCGGCATTTTCGCGCGGCTGGAGCGGCCGATCGATTTCGAAGCGCTGGACGGGCTTCCCGTCGACCTGATCTTCCTGCTCGTCGCGCCGGAGAGCGCCGGCGCCGACCATTTGAAGGCGCTGGCGATGATCGCGCGCGTGCTTCGCGACGCCAATCTGGCGGCGCAACTGCGCGCGACGCGCGACGCCTCCGCCCTCTATTCTCTGCTGACGCTGACGCCGGCCTCCAACGCGGCTTGAGCGATTTTCTTCAATGGCGAGGCTTGCCGATGAAAGCGCGCGTGATCGTCACCCTGAAACCGGGGGTGCTGGACCCCCAGGGCAAGGCCATCGAAGGGGCGTTGAAGTCGCTCGGCGTCAGCGGGATCGCCAGCGTGCGCCAGGGCAAGGTCTTCGACGTCGAGATCGACGCCGAGAACCGCGAGGCGGCTAACCGCAAGCTCGCCGAGGCGTGCGAAAAGCTGCTCGCCAACACGATCGTCGAAGATTACGCAATCGACCATGAATAGCCCGCTGCGCGCCGCCGTCATTCTCTTTCCCGGCTCCAACCGCGAGGGCGACGCCGCTCGCGCGCTCGAGCAAGCTTGCCGCGCGCCGCCGGCGATCGTCTGGCACGACGATCGCGCGTTGCCCGAAGGGACCGACCTCGTCGTGCTGCCCGGCGGCTTTTCCTACGGCGACTATCTGCGCTGCGGCGCGATCGCGGCGCGCGCCCGGATCATGGACGCGGTGCGCGCCCACGCCGCGCGAGGCGGGCTCATCCTGGGCATCTGCAACGGCTTCCAGATCCTGTGCGAGGCCGGCCTGCTGCCCGGCGTTCTCATGCGCAACACGGGCCGCCGGTTCCTGTGCAGAATGCAGCATCTTCGGGTCGAAAACGTAACGACGCCGTTCACGCGCGGCTATGCGCTCGGGCAGGTCATCAAGGTCGCCATCGCCCACGGCGAGGGGAACTACACCATCGATTCGGCGGGTTTGGCCGAGTTGGAGCGCTCGGGCCGCGTCGCCTTCCGCTATTGCGACGCCGCCGGCGCCCTCGGCGGCGCCGCCAACCCCAACGGCTCGATGAACGACATCGCCGGCGTCTACAACGAGACCTTCAATATCCTCGGCTTGATGCCGCACCCCGAGAACCTCATCGATCCCCTGGTCGGCGGAATCGACGGGCGCGGGATGTTTCGCGGCCTGACCGCCGCGTGACTTCGTGATCTCCCGAGCGAAATTCGCAGCGAGCCCCGCTCCATGAACGATTCGCTCGAACGCTTGTACGCTTGCGTGCTCGCCGCGAGGGACCGCGATCCCTCGACCTCGCGCACGTCCAAGCTCTTCCGCGACGGCGTGCAGAAAATGGCCAAGAAACTGATCGAGGAAGCGATCGAAGTCGGCCTCGACGCCGTTCAGATGAATCGCGAATCGGCGATATTGGAGAGCGCCGACGTTCTCTATCATCTTGCGGTCGTCTGGGCCGAATGCGGCATAACGCCCGCCGACGTGCTGAACGAACTCGACCGGCGCGAACGAATCTACGGCATCGCCGAGAAGTTGCCGAAACAAGCGAGCGCGGCGCAGGCGCGTCGGCTCGCCGCTCCCGCCGCCCGCGGCAAGGCCGCGCCCTGAGGCTGCACGACCGAGCGCCGTCGGCCGAGCGGTTTTGCGCTTGACGCGGACCGTCGGCGCGGCCAATCGTCACCGCGCGACGCCGCCCGCACGACGCCAGTCGTCGCCGCGGCCGCCGCCGACAACGGACGGAGGCTCGCTTGATCGAAGTCAGCGCGGACGATCGTATAGGGCGCGTTCCCGGCGAGGGGCCGACGGCGAGCGAAAGCGCTCGTTCCGCGCCGCCGGTCGTTGCCTCCGACGTCGTTCAGCGCCCCCCGCACGATCCGGTTCTCTATGCCGATTCCACCGATTGCGCGGATCTTCGCAACGCCGCCGAGGCCATCGAGCCGCTTGCCGAGCTCTGCGTCGTGGCGGAGGCGCAGACCCCGTTCCTGGCCGGGATCGTCGGCCCGCCCGGCTCGGGCAAGAGTTTCGCGCTTCGTCGCCTCGTCGAAGCGGTCGAGAACCTGGCCGCCGCCGCCGGCAAGACGGCCGGAACGCCTTATCTGTCCCGCGTGGTGGTCGTGCCGATCGACGCGGCCGGCGTTTCCGGCGATCCCGCCGTCGCGATCGCGTCGGCCGCCTTCGCGGCGCTGGAACGCGATCGGGGCGGCGTCAGTTACGCCGCGCTCGCCGACGAAGCCGCCCACGCGGGGACCGATCCGCAGCGCGCCGCGGCGGCCGCCGCGGATCGCCACGACGAAATCGGCAAACGGCTGGAAGCCGAGCGCGCGGCGCGCGACGAAGTCGAGGCCAAGCGCGCACGGCTCACCGAGGCGCTCCTCTACGAGACCCCGGGATCGCGCCTGGACGCCTTCGCGCGCGCCAACCGCGCCTCGATCGAGGCGCGGCTGCGCCGGTTCGACTTCACCGCAGGCGACCCCGCGACGAGCTACCGCGATCTCGTGCGCGACCTCGAGAGCGTCGGCGCGGCCTCGCGCGCCAGCCTGGTCGTTCGCTCGATTTGGGCGTATCGCAGCCAGGCGCGGTGGCTCGCGGTCGCGGCGATCGCGTTCGCGCTGGCGTTCGTTCTCGACCAATTGCGCGGCGTCCCAGCCGCCGATTGGCTGCGCGGTCTCGGCGCGACGTTCGCCCCGGCCGCCGACTGGCTGACGGCGCACGGCGATCTCCTGGAAACGGCGATCGAAGTCGCGATCGCGCTCGGCCTCCTCGCGCTCGTCCTGAACGTCTGGCGCGCCGTCGGCTTCTCGGCTCTGCTGTTCCGCGGCCTTCGCCTCCTCAATCAGGACGTGCGCGAGCGCCGGCGCGAACTCGACGCCAGCGCCGCCCGCCTGAACCAGCGCGTCGCCATGCTCGGCGCGGAAGCCGACGCGGCGGCCCAGCACGCGCAAGCGGCGGCCAAACGCGCCGGCGGCGCGAAAGCGACCGCGCGCGCGCCGGGCCCGGCCTTCGTGCGCGGGCCCGAGGCCGCAGGGAAGGCCGCGCGCTCCTTCTTCGTCGAACTCGGCCGCTTGATGAGCGCGCCCGGCGGCGCCTCGGGCGCCGCGCCGCAGCGCCTCGTCTTCGCTTTCGACAATCTCGACGCCTTGGCGCCCGCCGACTCCTTGCGATTGATCGAAGC
>Ga0181524_10006545_pt1 | contig 10137 bp, 14 predicted proteins | sample PEATcosm2014_Bin_34_FD_119761 | JGI IMG/M metagenome (GOLD analysis project Ga0181524, IMG submission 119761) | Peatland microbial communities from MTU Mesocosm Facility, Houghton, MI, USA - PEATcosm2014_Bin05_60_metaG | ecosystem: Environmental > Terrestrial > Soil > Wetlands > Peat | place...
CCCGCTCGGCGGGAGGACCGCTCGTTCAATCCTCGCTCGATTCGATGCGGAAGCGCACGCGGGAACCGTGCAGGGCTTCCTGGATCCGATCCGCAAAGGCGAGCGATTCGGGCACGGACACCGGTCGCCCCCAGTCGTAGACGAAGTCGTACCCTTCCGACTCCGGCCGAAAGCCCAGGTCCTCGAGCAGCGTGGCGACCTCGGAGTACGGGGCGCCTTCGCTATCCAGTTGGAGGAGGAGGAACGTCTTGGTCATCGGTTCCCTCGGAACGGCCTGCCCAGGTCTATCCCATCCGCCCTTAAAGTCGAGCGGTGGAGAGGACACGCGCCCCATCCGCCGGGCTTTCGGGCGGTCACTCTTCAGGCTCCGAGGCCGGGGACCGGGCGTGGGCGGTGACGCGCACCGCCACTCCCCGGCGCAGGCGAGCCATCTCGTGCGGGGCCAGTACGAGACGTCCGGCCGCGAGGAACGAATCGCGCTCGTCGACGAGCAGGGCCGACGCGCCCGGGACGAGGGCGGGGTCGGCCTGCACCACGAACGTCGAGAAGAGGCTGCGTCCCTCCCGCACGAACGGGACGGCGTCCTCGTGGACCACGACGCGCTCCCGGCCCAGGTCGAGGAGGGTGTGGAGCCGGGTAGCCCCGCGGAACGTAGGGCGTGGGACCCCGTCCGTGCCGACCACGAACTGCGGCTGTCCGTCCCGGACCATCGCACGGAGCCGACCCGTACGTCGAGAGCGCTCGGCCCGGAGACCCTCAGCGACCCGCGGCGCGACCGCGCGGCCGTAGCGCCACTCGAGGAGACGAGCGACCTGCCGTTCGTCCCACACCGAGGTCCAATCCCGTTCAAGGTCGACCCCGCCATCCGTCGATTCGGCGACCGCCTTCCCGAAGGCGGCCGGGGACAGGTGGTGGGGGCGGGAGAGGAACTCCTCGAGGCCCAGGTACGGCCCGACCGGGTACAGGTCCGTCAGTTCCACCGGCACCGGCCCGAACGGGGTCAGGACCTCCCACTCGATCGGTTGGTTCGACCGGTCGGCCGCGGGGAGGTAGCGGAGATACTCCGGGCGAAGGGGGAATCGCGGGACCCGACGGGCCTCGGCCCTCCCCACCCGGTAAGCTTCGACCGCATGCCGGAACCGGACCGCCACGGGTCGGCCCGTGCTCTCCGAGATTACCTCGCGGAAGGCGCGGCGGGAGTCGGGTTCGGTCGGCAGGAAGATGTCCGGGTTCGCCATGGCCTCCCGCAGCCCGGCGCGCAAGGCCGGGTGGGCGGCCGTCCTCCGCTCCGCAAGCTCCCAGAGCGTGCCGTCCCGGATCGCTTGGCGGACTCGACCGATCTCCTCGACCGAGACGAGGAGATTGTGGAACGCGACCCGGCGCTCCCGCTCGTCCGGAGGAAGGCGCGCGACCTCGGTGAGGGGGGTCTCGGCGCACAGGAAGCAGTGGCAAGTGCTCTCGCGAAGGTCGTCGAGCGGGACGGTCCCGTCGGGGAACATGAGGCTCCCGCGCCGCGCGAACTTGTGGTAGGCGGACGAATCGAACAGGTCGACCCCGAACAACGCCGCGAGGGCGAAGGTCATCGGGTGCCCGGTGCCGAACAGGTGGACCACCCGAGCCGGAGAGAGGTTCGGTCGGGTCGCGACCAGGACACGGACCAGTTCGGGGAAGCGGTACTGTTCCATCAGCGGCACCACTCCGCCGACCGCGAGGACGTCGCCGAGCTCGCTCGCGGTCCGAGCCGATAGGGCGCGTAGGTCAGGGTGCGACCCGCCCTGCACAGGGACGGCGAGGAGCCCTGGGCGGGCCGCTCGGCTCGCGTGGGAGCGTTCCGAGGTCGCGGTGAGCGCGGCCTCGGTCTTCTCGTGGCTGTCTTCCGGCTCTGTGAACACATCGAGGACGGTGGCGATGTCGCTGCCGATCGCGTTCTGGAACGACAGGATCTCCTCGGGGGTCACCTCGACCGACCCGTAAGCGTGCTGCTGGAAGGCGCCCGAGTCGGTCATCACCGGTCCATCGAACCGGATCAAGCGGTGGATCCCTTCCTTCTCCGCGACCGCTCGCAGCGGCGGGGTTCGCCACGTGATGTACGCGGACGTGATCACCGACGTGATCCCGAGGCGCTTCCGCATCTCTTCGGGGGCAACCGGTTGCCGCGTGGGGTCCGGGTGGACCACCGGCAGGAGGGCGGGGGTCTCGACCACGCCGTGCGGGGTGGTGAACCGGCCCCGACGGGCGAGTCCGTCCCGCTCGAGAAGCTCGAAGTCGATCATCCGCCTCAGGTCCACCGGCCCAGCCCGTTAAGGATGGCGTGTCCGGGGGGTTGCGCTCGGCTCGTAGGAAGAGCGGATCCGATTCAGGAGGTCGACCAGCATCGGCAGCTTCAGCTTGCCCGTGTTCGTATTCTGCGGGCTCGGATGGTACGACCCCCAGAGGATGGGCCGCCCGGGTCCGAGCGGGAGGGCGGCGCCGTGAGCGAACGCCCCAGCGGGCCGCTCCCCCCCATAGACTTGGGGGATGATGTCTCGGACTGCGTCCCAGGCGAACCCTCCGAGCGCGAGGATCGCCCGCGCTTCGGTGAGCAGACGTAGCTCACGCTCGAGGAACGGCGCACAGTTCGCTCGCTCTGCAGGGGTCGGGCGGTTGTCCGGCGGGGCGCACCGGACCGCGGCCGTCAGGTACAGGTCGCGGTAGTGGAGGCCATCATTGCGCCGCAGGGAGGTCGGCTGGTTCGCGAAGCCGGCCTCGTGGAAGGCCCTGACCAGGAACGCCGCCGAGCGGTCCCCCGTGAACACCCGGCCGGTGCGGTTCGACCCGTGGGCGGCGGGGGCGAGCCCGGCCACTACGAGCCGTGCGGCGGGGTCTCCGAACCCGGGGACCGGGCGGCCCCAATACTCCTCATGGCGGAACTCGCGTTTGCGCTCCACCGCTACCCGTTCGCGGTACCGGACGAGACGCGGGCACCGTGCGCAGCCGACCACCTCGCGTCGCACGGACTCGAGGGAGTCGGACACAAGGAGGGGCAGGGGCCGTGCCTATTGGAGCTTCCGCCGAGTCCGAGAGTCCCCTCCGCGGGGGCCGAGACGCTCGCGCGCGACGGACCTGATGTGACGCGACCCAGACGCGGACGCGGTTCGAGTCGCGGGTCGCGTTCGGCGGCCCGGACGAAGGCGAGGACGCGGAGGAGGTCTAGACCCCGACGCGGCAATTCAGCCTCCTCGAGATCACGAGCGGCATCCCCGACGACTCGCGGGAGGCGGACGAGCGCGTCGCGGAGCTGAAGCTGCGCGACCTGCGCGGGCGGGTAAAGGCGGCGCGGGCGGCCATTGCGGCCACGCCCGGAGCAGGGGGCGTCCTCCGGCAGGATTGGGTGAAGGCCGCTCGCTTCTTCGCGCACTTCGGCATGACCGAGACCTTGTTTCGCCAGGGCGCGCCGGCCGACACAGGGGAGGCCGGTGAGGACTTCCTCGAGCCGGTCAGAACACCGTTCGATTGGCGGAAGGAAATGCAAACCCGAGCGGAAGCAGCATTCTCTGAGCGAGACGATGATTTGCATGACTGAGCCTGTTGAGAGGCCACCAGGCGCGTGGACCATACGCGCGCGTCTATTGAAATAGGGGAAGTCGATGCGCGTTCAACCCTAGTGAGAAACATGACTGCGCGCATCGAGCGCGCGGTCCGGGTCGTGCCGGGTGCGATTGCGGACCGGCAAGACCCTGTCGCCGGAGATGAGCGGACCGCTGATGGCCATCTTCTGTCAGAGGGGCCTCAGCTGGGGCGAGTGATTGACATGTCCCGGTTAGAGTCCAGGACTGCATCCGAGGTTCTCAAATCGACCGCTTTGGAAACACTGAACCCACGCCTTGAGGCGAACCTTCAACGTGCGGCCCAAGCAACCCGACAGGCGGCGGCCCGAAATCACGTATCGGCGCCGTTGGTAGCATGTCCCCGGAGTTCCCTTCGTGGTGCGCTGCCGCTGATCAACCAGCTCGAACGTCACAGAGGATCGCTCGAGATTCTTCTCCTCCTCTACGAGGAGGACTTGCGGGGAGAGCGAAGCTCGGTCAGCCCGTCTCAGATGCGTCGACGGCTACCAATCGGTCAAGAGGCAATCGATGGCGCGCTCGGCGGTCTCGTCCAACTGGGCTTGGTAGTCCTCGACCCTCAGCGAGTGTTTCCATTCGCGAAGCGGTATTGTCTGACCGAACAGGGAAGAGCCATAGTTGAGAGACCCCTTCGCTCTTGGTCGCGGGACTTTCTCGAGTGAGGCCAACGTCCGCAGCAGTTTCTGCTAAAACAGATGCGAGGTCCCTTCAGCATAGTACGAAGCGGGTGGCGAAGGGTCGCCCGCTTACGGGCGTTCCGTTAACGGGAAACAGAGGATAGCCACGTCTACTCGCTCACCCGTACCGTTCCACCGAGGCGCAGGGCATGCGGAGCGGAAGTAAGTCGGTGGAGCCATTGAATTGCCCCCGGGAGAGATCTCTATGAGCCAGAGAGCGCGGTCGGTAACGAGAGGACTTCGAGTGGTAGCTGTGACAGGCTTGGCGCTCGTCGTTCTGCTCGAGTTCGGAGCCTTGGGCGGAGCCAATGCCGCACACGCTGGATGCGGTACGTACTGTTGGAATGTGTACGCTCCCTACACCGCACCCAGCATCACTTGGAGCTCGTCCGGGAGTGGGGACTCATGGATCTCTGGCCCGGCGGTCACAGCATCCAACGGACAATTCATCGACGAGCAACAAACCTCGGCGTCTAATTCGTGGGGCGATTTGTATACAACCCTCTTGTTGCAGGGAGATACAATTCACTTCCAAACGCAGGTCGGCGTCACGTATACGTTCTCGATAGTGGTGGAAGCCTGGTACACAATCAACGGGTACTGCGATTATCCGATGGGCTCCTACGGAGGGTATGCGACCCTTACCGTAACCGCGGGCATTGTTGGAACGTCATATTCAACGTCGAACGAACCCATAAATGCCGGGCAGACCGGAATTTGCGACCTCTTAGTCCCTCACGCCACCGGCGCATCCCCGGGCGTATCCCCGATCCCAATGAAATCGGGTGGATGGGGAGGCTATGACACTCTAACGCTCGCTATCCCGAACCTTCCGTCGGGCTACTGGGTTCCCTATGTCGAAATCACTGGATACACCTACGCGGACGCCCAATTCTTGGCGGGTGTAACAGCCAACCTCAACTTCGGAGCCGGTGGCTATTATTGCCAGTGGACCAACTTGAACATCAACTGGGGGCCCGGCGAAGGGTGAAGGAGCACCCAGGGGAGCCCAAGGGCGCGGCCCAAGCGATCGGAGCCAGAACTTCCTACGGCAGGCAGTACTCTATATGCCAAAACCGGGCGGGTCTGAACGACAAGGACCCGCCCTTCCCACGTTCCTCTCCGAAAGTCCCTTCTTCAGAAAGCGGGGGAAGTTCCGACACACCAGCCAGGACGGTTCCGGCAGGGGGGGTACGGGGGGCGGAGCGGAACTGTGAACTTTCGAACAATCTATTATACCGTGGGACTCGATTTGCCAACTGTGAGACGAGGCACCCCGTGGGCTGTCAGCGCGGGAACCTTGAAAAGACCGGGATCGACTTCACTGTGTACGGTGCGCATCGTCCACGTCAGATACGCTAGGAAGAGACCTATCAGGTCCCGGAGTCATTAGTATGAGCGGACCCTTGGCCGGTCAGAACGTGGCTGCGTCCGAACAGATGTTCTCTGCCTGGACGCGCCACTACCGCCTCAGCTTAGCGATTCTCGTGGGTGGCATCGTCATGTTCGTGGCCGTCATCGCCTTCGCATATCTGGGCAACTTGACCGGGAGCTACCCCACGTCAAGTGGGAGCGGTCCCGTCGTTCTTGCAATCGATGTCATCGGGAGCGCTGGGTTCGCCATGATCTTCGCGGGCGCGGTTTTCGCTTCCCACAACCGGTCGCTCCTCCGACAGAGCCGGCAGAACGCGCGGCCGGGCCCCCCCGGCTAACCGATTGAAGGGCGCCTCGTCCGGGCGAGCCTTCGCGAGCGAGGGAACGGTCGCGCGTTAGCGCGACCGTGGCCTTGATGAAAGGAGCGCGGGACGGGCGCACGGCGGCGAGTTTCTGAGCACTGTTCGGGATTACCGAGGAAATGCTCCACCACGGAGTCCCAGCCCGCTGGGTGCTGGCTGAAGATGACATCGAGACCGCTACAGCTATTCGTTTTCCCGATGACAGTTTCGTTCGTTAGAGGACCTTGGCTCTCTTAGGGTAGTGAACCAGCAGGAGATGGCATTTCGAGCACCGGAAGCCTTCGAGCCAGATCATTCCCCCGATCGGAGCGCTGACGATGGTCTCCCCGTGAAGAGCGAGAGCAGACGGCTCGTCATGCCAGGTGACTCCCGCAGCATAGGACATCACGCCCGCCGCTCCTTTCAGCATTGCCTCTCCGCATTCGGGGCAGCTCCTCGTGCCGAGCATGGTCGTCTTGGTGAATCCGTTCGTCCGCTAAACCGATATCGAAACGGAAGTGCCAGCGCTCGTGCGCGACGGGCGCACGGCGGCGCGGTTCTACGCGCGGTTCACGATCACTGACGCCGACTTCCACCTCGCGCTTGCCGAACGAAGGCCTTCCTGATCGCCTTCAGGTAGTTGAATGGCAGAGGATACATCGCAAGTTCCTCAAAACGCACCCAAGCGAACTCGGAGTGTTCCTCAGTATCTAGCCGAGGTCTGCCTCGAGCGCGCGTCTGGCATTCGTAGCAGACGATTACCGACGTAAGTTTTCTACCCCGGGTGGTTCGTGCGGAGTGAACCCACGCGAGAATGGGCCATCCGACCGTCACGACAAAGCCGGTCTCCTCTCGAACCTCACGCACCAACGTCTCTTCGAGGCCGGCACCGACTTCGACACCCCCGCCCGGCAGGTCCCAGAGCCCAGGGACGAGGATCAGGTCGTCTCTTCGATGAAGCAGAAGAACGCGACCCTCGCGGAAGAGGACGCCCTTCACACCCGCTCCGGCCCGCAGATATCGCGGCATCGCTACTGGAATGGGTGAGAGCGTCGCCGACATATCCTTCGCGGACACCCTTGCTCGCGACTGGCAGAAGGCCGCGCGGGTCTACGCGAGGCACGGAATCCATAGGGTGCTGTTCCAGAACAGAGTTGAGAAGTCAAAACCGCAAACAACGCGGCCGCGCGACGTTCGAGGCGGACACTTTTGAAGGGTTAGGCTGTCCAGCACTTGCCGACAAGACGGGAATCAAAGTCTGGTGCGATGGATGCCCGAGGGTGATTCGAAACGCAAATTGGCGGATTTCTCAGTAGGAGAGTCCAAGATTCATGGCCAAGGGGTCTTTGCCAAGAAGGCGTTCCTCAAGGGCGACACACTCCTAGAGATTGACGACTCGGACCCTGTCCTCGATCGAAGCAAACTGACCCCTGAGCAGGAGATATTCATCGATGTGTTTGTCACCGTCGAAGGAAAGCAGAAGATCACGTGGATGAAGTCGCCCGAGAGGTTCATCAACCATTCTTGTGACCCCAATAACTACGTTCTGACCGACATGAGAAATGGTGTCCGGCGGGCATGGGCACTGAAGAACATCCGGATCGGGGACGAACTCACTTGGGATTATGCGCTAAACATTTGGGAGGAGTGGATCGGTCCCGTGACCTGCAACTGCGGCGCTGAGAATTGCCGGAGGATCATTCAGGGAAACTACTTCACTCTCCCCAGAGAGATTCAACGAAGGTATCTGCCCTTACTAGACGAGCCATTCAAGAAGCGATTCACAATGGAAATCCAATCGCTCAATCTCACGGCCGGACCCAACACTGAGTGAATGACTCGCGCTACCCTGCGGGTCCCCTCTGCTCGCTCCGCTCGCGGGTCCCCCCCGCCGGGCCGAGACGTTCGTGCGCGACGGGCGCACGGCGGCGCTGTGCAACGCGGATCTTGCGGCACGTTCAGTACGCACTTGCGTTGATCCACTCGGTGATGTACCCGGTGGGCGGCAGCCCTGACGAGTCAAATGGAATGGCGATGGATAGAGGGAGACCCTCCGCTCCACCGGCACCGCCAGCCTCCCACATTTCGTGCCAGGCGTAGACGGACGGTCGGTCTGGGGGAGACCAAGACTCTGCGAGGAAGGGATAGGGTGAGTGAATCGTCCAGTTCACGAACACGTAGTGCAGGTTGGATGTGAGCGGAGCCGTGCTAAGCCAGGATGCGTTCACGACTGCCGTGGTTCCCGCGTCGATTGTCAAGGGGCAAACTGGACAACCATTCGCAATTGTCCCCGAAATGTAACCTGTGTAGCTTCCGTTGTAAGTCAAGGTCCGGTTGATCCCTAGGAGCTCAACGGGCGGGCCGGGTTGCTTCGGCCAAATGACCGGTGCCTCGACCCAGACGACTGCCCCCACGATCGCGGCTACGACGGCGATGGTCGCGATGATCGGGCCGCGGCTTCTCTTCCGAGCCGCAGGTGGCGGCTGCACGACCCCCGATGTGAACCCTTCGACATCTGATTTGCCGCAGGTCCCTGTGCGGGCTCACGCGGGTCCTCCCTGCTCGCTCCGCTCGTAGGCCCTTCCCACGCGCGGAATGAATCTTTCCAGGCGGCTAGCTTGCTGCGACGATAATCCGAGTGTTGAGGTCCTGCCAGATCACCGTGGGATGTCGAAAACCCGCAGCTGTAAGCAGCTCGAGATGCGTTTCGGCAGTGACAGTGGGAAGCGGAGGCTCTTTCCCCCCGGGGGCATAGTCGCCGAGCAGGCCCAGCTTCCGTGCTCGTGACCACCACGCTTCGTAGCCTTGAGCAAAGACCTTCCGGGAGATACGAGATCCGCGGGCCGACCGCATCTCCCGGACTTCGTTCGATAGGGAGTTTAGGTGGGCTTCCGACCTCGACCAAGGAAACGAGTCGGCATTGACGAGGATTCCACCCCGGCGAATCCGATTCGAAAGATCAGCGTAAAGTGAGCGGACCTCGTTCCGCCTCAGCGTGTGTAGCGCCAGCGAACTAACCACCGCGTCAACCCGGCAGTCACCGAGGAATCGATCCCAGCCCGGGTGCCTCAGATCAGCACACTCGTAGCGCAACCGTGTACCATAGCGGCAGAGCGCTATCGTCCCGACCCTCGTGAAGGCGGCCTCGTTATCGACACATGTGACACGCGCCTTAGGGAACCGCTCGAGGATGCGACGCGCGAGCGTCCCGGGACCTGCGCCAAGGTCTAGACAGTCGAACCCTGAAGGGAGACCTGCCTTCAGTACATCCAACGCGAGGTCCAGCCGTGCGTCCCTGCTCATGTCGAGTCGCGAGTGCAAGTGATCCCACGAGTCGAGTAGCGCAGCTGCCGCACGTTCTGGCGAGCTCTTTCGGCTCACGAAGCGACGTATAGTGGACCAACTCTTGAATTCAGGGCCTTCCCACCCGCCTTGGTCGCGTGTCTCCCATGGCCGGGCCGAGACGCTCGCGCGGGACTGACTTGCGGCAGAGCGCCGCCTTCCGTAGGCGGGATTGACCGAGCTTGGTCCGAAGTCCTCGACCGGTTCAGGCGTTCCTCATCTTGGCGCGCGAGACGAACCCCTTCTTGTCAAGGAAATACATGTAACCGTCTTGGCGCTTGATCTTCTCGGTGCCAACGCGTCCCTTCTTGCCGGACTTGTTCACCTTAGTCGGGACCTTCCAAAGGAACCCGTCCTTGCCGAGATAGTACAGGTAGCCCTTCACTCGCTTGGTTTGCTCCTTACCTACACGTTCCGCCATGCCAGCGACCTCACGGCGGAGAGGAAGACCTTCGTATTTAGAATCACTGACGGAGTGTCGGCGGAAGAATCCTGGTTCCCTGACGGAGAATTGCGCGGATCCTCCCCCCTCGTTTCGCTCTTGGCTACCTACCGGTAGTCACCGAGCGTGACCTATCCCTATAGATGGGAGGAGCGTTCCCCGGAGCGATGACGGAGACGCGCGTCCCCCGGGACGGGAAGGTCCGGCTCGGAACCCTCGACGGTGACCTACGGGTCGAACGAGACTCGGAAATCGATGTCGATGGCCGGTTGGCGGTCTCGGGACAGGCGCGGTTCGACGGGAACGCCGACGTCCGGGGGGACATGGAGTGCGGTTCCTTCCGCTCGGACGACGGG
>Ga0181524_10006550_pt1 | contig 10128 bp, 9 predicted proteins | sample PEATcosm2014_Bin_34_FD_119761 | JGI IMG/M metagenome (GOLD analysis project Ga0181524, IMG submission 119761) | Peatland microbial communities from MTU Mesocosm Facility, Houghton, MI, USA - PEATcosm2014_Bin05_60_metaG | ecosystem: Environmental > Terrestrial > Soil > Wetlands > Peat | place...
GCGAGAGGCGATCCGCATCGTTCGGCGCCACCTGGCCGCCGTCGTCTACCGACGGATGATCCGCGACCTCAGGGCTCGCCCAGCGGCGTCGGCGCTCGCTGCTTGACACATAGGAGCTTCAGACAGCCTGAGCTGCTACCTGTCACCGGATGGTCTGTACCCCTACGGTGACCCCAGGGAGGAGCTCTAGTTCTCGCCATCCGGCCAGGCGAGATGGCCGACAGCAACATGGTCCCTCATTCGGGGATTGGTGCGACAACGCCGGTGAGCTACGTATTGGGTCCCGGCGGCGCCTGGCTCGAGTGATCGCGTCTGGCGCGTGGCTACGGGACCCCGCGCGCGTCTACCCGGTCGTCATTGACCCCACGTTGGCGGCACCAGCGTCTTCGTGAGCACCTACTGCTCGACCTGGAAGGTCCTTCACGTCAACCTGCCAACTGGCGTGAAGTCGCGCCTCGTGGATGCCGTCTGGGCCTGCCCTGCTTTGACGGACACTTCTGCTAGGCCGAATACACAGCGGCGTGGCCGGATTCGTAGTCTGCCGGACGGAGGTTCCCGAGCGTCGAATGGTGGCGCTCCCGGTTGTAGAAGACCGTCGTATCGGGTCAGGCCCAATCATCGCCGAGGTGGGTGTGTGCGAAGCGGTCGTTGTATTTGAGCCCGAAGCCGAGCAGGCGGTCCATGCCTATGTGAGCCAGCCAGATCAGGGCTAGGGCCATAACCAGATCGTCGGCCTGCCAGAATCCGACGCCAAGAACGGCCGCTGGGAAGAAGGTTGCGTGCGCGAAGTTGTAAAGGTGCGCACCGAGATGGGTTCCGGCCAGATAACCGCTCATGGTGAGGTCGGGGACGAGGATTCCCGCTGGGACAAGCCACCACGGTTGGTGGATCGTCGCATAGCCAATCAGCGCCCCGATCAGTAGGACGAGCCCTTCAAGACCGAGCCACCGGCGAGGTGCTCCGACGACGACACCGTCGCCTTGGATGACGGGCTCCTCCGCGTCGTTTCCCTCCATGAACCGCCGCGCATCCCAGCGGTCTCGACGCTGCGGATGAGGGCTCACGCGCCACCACGCCCAGTCGACGTTTCCGCAGGCCACTCGCGGAGACAGACGTCCAATGCCGCCACGAGGCGCCGAAAGGAGTCGTCGACGTCCTCGGGAAGGCCGAAGCCGCCGGACGCCTCCAGGGCGACGAATCCATGGAGTGCCGCACGCAGCGCTCGCGTGGCGTGGACGGCCTCCGGGACACGGATTCCGTAACCCTCCAGGAAGGCGTAGACCAAGCGAAGCAGCGGTTGGCTTGCCCTTTGGTGCTCGGTGTCGTCCAGATGTGGTGCCCGGAGGGTTGCGGCATAGCGCCCCGGGTGGGTCTTCGCGTACCGGCGGTAGGCGGCGGCGAACGCTTGCAAGCCCTCTCCTCCGCTCCTGCCGTCGATGGCGATGCGCGCAGCTTCGGTGAGCTCCTCGAGTGCCAGCACAGCCAGGCCGCTCTCGATCGCCGACAGTCCGCGGACGTGTTTGAAGAGGCTGGGCGGGGCAACGTCCAGACGATGCGCGACCGCGGTCAGGGTGAGCTGGCCGGGGCCCATCTCGTCGGCGACCGACGCTGCCGCTTCGATGACCGCGGCGGGCGTGAGGCCTGCCCTAGGCATGGCTGATCACCCGGTCGAGAAAGCCGGTGACCGCGGGCACGACCAGATCGGGCCGTTCCACCTGAGGGTAGTGACCGGCCCCCGGCACCACGAGGAGCTCGGCGTCGAGGTGGTCGGCTATCCAGCGCGCTTCGGCTGCCGGATCGGGGAAGTCCGAGTCGCGCTCCCCCATCACCACGAGAGCGGGAGCCCGAACATCGCCGAGCCGGGCCTCCACTGGAGCGTGGCGCGTCTTGGTGGTGGCGACGAAGGCTCGCCAGGCGCCGGGGCGGCTGAGGCTCCTCGACAGGCTGGCCTGGTACTCGGCGAAATCCGTCGGTTTCCGGCTCGGGTAGAGCCGGGCGTGGTAGGCGCGCCAGGCGGCGGGGCCCCATGGCCGCATCAGGGCCAGGCGGGACGCGAGGGTGGCCAGCCCACCGGTGGGGTGGTCGCGGACGAAGGGACCAAGCAGGACTAGGCCGGCCACCCGATCCGGCGCCTCCGCGGCGGCCCACACGCAGGCGCCGGCGCCCATGGAGTTGCCGATCAGCACCGCCCGATTCCCGCCGATTACATCGATCAAGGCGAGTGCGTCACTGCCCGCCGCGATGTCGTCGTACTCGTGGAAGGAGGTGTCGCTCTCCCCATGCCCGCGCAGGTCCATGGTGGCCACCCGATATCCAACGGCTGCCAAAGCCGGAGCGAGAAAGCGGAAGAGTCCCCGTGTCGCACCCATTCCGGGGAGGCACACGACGAGGGGGCCGCTGCCCTGGACGTCGTAGGCGATGCCGCCGCCAGGTCGTTGAATGACCGCCGTCTCCGGCGGGTTGGGTCGGTCTGCCCCGACCGTGGGGACGAGGGATGCGGTGGTCATCGGTGGGCTCCTGTGGCTGGCTAATGGACTTAGCTTAGAGGTTAGCTAAGAGTGTTAGCCGATGTCAAGCGAGCCCGGCATCGGAACTGGCCATAACCCACCTGGCACCCCGGAGAGGCCGTGGCGATTGGTGCCGCCACCCTGACCGAACGGTATTGGACCTAGCCGAGCCCTGACGGGCTGACCCCCAGCGCTCGCCTGCCTCAGCTCCAGGCCGGGTGAGTGTCACCAAGGTCCCGAAGGCCCACAGCTAGCCCACCTTCTGGTGTTTCATATGGGGGATGAAACTCGTGTCGAGCGACGACCTGTCCCTCACCAGCAATCAGAGGGCCATCCAGCTGCTCGCCCGCGACGTGCTCTGTCGCGACGTGGGCGATCGGTTGCCCACCTCGGCGCAGTACCGGGAGCAGTTCGGAGTGGGATCGGGGACAGTGCAGAAGGCGTTGCGGATCCTGGAGGACGCTGGGGCGGCGGCATTCACGTCGCGCGGCCACCAGGGCACCTTCGTCGTCGGACGGCATGTAGGCAGGCTCTGGGCCATGGGCGAGCTGGGGGTGGTGACCGCAGCCATGCCGCTGCCGGATTCCCCGGAGGGGGCCGGCTTGGGGGCAGCCCTGCGCGACGAGTTCGACCGGCTGGGCATCCCGCTGCAGATGCGCTACATGTACGGCTCTGGCAAGCGTCTGGACGCGGTGAGCGCGGGCCGCGCTGACTTCGCTGTGCTCTCAGCGGGAGCCGCTGCCAACGCGCGATCCAGCTGGCGCGGCGGGAACTGGATCGAGCGCGACCTCGGCCCATACTCTTACTACAGAGAGGGGTCGCTGGTGGTGCTCGAGCGGCCAGGGCTGTGCGAGGGAGACGGCGAGGGCGTCCGGACCATCGGCATCAGCCGGGATTCGTACGACCAAAGCCGGCTGACTCTGGCTGAGTTCCCGGAGTCCGGCGACTACCGGTACGAGGAACACGAGTGTCTACAGATACCTGCGGCGGTGGCTGGGGGCCTGATCGATACGGCGGTCTGGCACCGGATCACGCTGCCCATTCCTCTCGAGATGCTGGGGGTGACCTCTCGGCCGCTGGCGCGGCCTGATGCGGTCGCGGCGATTGACGTTCTCAGCCGAGGCGTTGCCCTAGCGGCAGGAGCGAGCCCGCAGATCGAAGCGCTGGTGCTGCGGCTCGACGTGGAGCGGATCAAGGACGTCCAAGGGCGGGTGATTCGCGGGGAGATGCCGCCGGTCTTCTGAAGCCGTGGCAACGGTGGCTCCCGCGTCATCGCCGGGCGCCGCGCAGGGCGCCGGCGAGTCACATCAGAGGCGAGTGCGGCACTGAAGCCACCCGCCAGCAACGCGTGCGGACCCCCTTGCAAACCGCTCCGCCAGGGCCGCCCAACGAAGCCCGGGCACCTGAGACCGTCGGGGGCCATAGGGGCGGGGCGAGAGCCGGCCTCGCCTGGGGCCGAGGACGGCTACACACGTTCGCCGAGATCTGAGATACGACGGGACGGTCCGCCCGACTGCTGGCGAGCAGCGGCTCTTGCACTCAGCACCCCTGCCGTGGGAGACTGTACAGAAATCTGATTATTGTAGAAACCTACTGAGCACGCCGGCGCCGACGACAAGGAGGGTGTCCACCGTGGCACTTTGGGGCTTCTGCTCCACTGCCAGAGAGGGGGACGCTACCCACACAGGTCCGCGACGCGCATGCCGGTCGATCTCCGGCGGGGTGCCACGCGGTAGGGCCGCGACCGAGCGTTGCCTGCCCGGTTGGGTTTCTGACGGCCGCGGCCGTGAGGCTGTTCAGGTCGAGAGCGCATGGCCAGACGGGCCGAACGGATCTTGAGACAGAGGTGAGCTATGAGTACTGCGTCGGCTGACACCGCCACCAGGCTCTCCGCGGAGGGGCTGGCGGCCTGCATTGATGCTTCGTGCGCCACTCCCGCCGCGACGCGCGACGAGGTGGCGGGTTTCCTCAAGTCGCTGGTCGGATGGGACTGGGCGGCCGTCATGGTGGAGCCCGCTTACGTCGCCTTCGCCCGACCCATCCTCACCGAGATGGGCCAGCACCTGGTCACGGTGCTCTCCTACCCGCTGGGTGCCTACACCACCGAGACCAAGCTGATCCAGGCAGAGCAGGCCCTCGAAGAGGGGGCCGACGAGTTGGACGTCGCCATGGATCTCTCGGCGTTCCGCTCCGGCGACCTCCGGCGTGTGGTCGACGATCTCAAGGCGGTCCGGCGGCTGGCCGGTGACGACCACCTGGTGAAGACGATCTACTTCTCGGCGGTGCTGTCGGACGTGGAGGCGCTCCGCGCGGCCGAGCTGTCCCGGGAGGCCGGGATCACCTTTCTGAAGACCAATCCCGGCTACGGCAATGTGACCACGCCGCACCACATCCAAGTCATCAAGGAGCGGTTCGGGGCCGAGATGAAGGTCATGGCATCGGGAGGCGTCCGGACCCACGCCGACGCCGTGGCCATGCTGGAGGCCGGAGCGGATCGGATCGCGACCAGCAGTCCGCTCGTCGTTCACGGCGTCGCCTGATGAGTAAGCCGACTGAGTGAGGATTTTGCGATGACCAATATGGTTGCCACTAAGCCAACCACCAAGGTGGAGCTGGCGGCCTACATCGATCAGACCAATCTGGGACTCGGTACCACCGAAGAGGAGATCACCGCCTTCGTCACCGAGGCGGTCGCAGCCGGTTTCTACGCCGTCTGCGTTCTCCCGAACATGCTGCCCCTTGCCCGGCGCCTGACCCGAGGCAGCCCCACCCGGGTGGCTGCGGTGGTGAGCTTCCCGCTGGGCGCAGATGCGCCGGCCGTGAAGGCCGCGGAGGCCCGGGCTCTGGCGGATCTCGGCGCCGACGAGATCGACATGGTGATCAGCGTCTGGGCGGCCCGCCAGGGGAACGCGGAGGTGGTCAGCCGCGAGGTCGCCGCCGTCCGCGAGGTGCTCCGCGCCGGCCAGGTGCTCAAGACCATCATCGAGACCCCCCTGCTCACCGAGCCGCAGGCCGTTGCCGCGGCTCTGGCCGCCGAGGCGAGCGGGGCCGACATCGTGAAGACGTCGACCGGCTTCAAGGGATTGAAGCTCAGGGCGACCACGGTCGACGATGTTCGGGCCCTGAGGCGGGTGCTGAAGCCGGAGACCGGCATCAAGGCCGCCGGTGGCGTCCGCACCACCGAGGATGCGTTGGCGATGATCGACGCGGGCGCGACTCGGATCGGGACCAGCAGCGGCGTCGCCATTCTCGCCGGCTTCTCGGAGGCCTGAGATGAGCAGCAACGGTGTGGGTGACGCCGGGAAGCCCGCGAGACCAGTAGCGGTCGTCACCGGAGCTGGCCAGGGGATCGGCAGGGCCATCACGCTGCGCTTCGCGGCGGGTGGCTACGACGTGGTAGCCATCGATCGGAACCGGGCGACGGCGGCAGAGACTGCGGAGCTCGTACGCGCCGCGGGAGCGCGGGCAACGGCCCTGGAGTGTGACGTCGCAGATCGCACCCAGGTAAGAGCAGCCTTCCGGCAGATCGACGGGGAATACGGCCGGATCGACGTCCTGGTGAACAACGCCGCCGTCTTCATCCGCGAGACCATCGAGAAGTCCACGGATGAGGTGATCGACACGACGATCGGCGTCAACTTCCGCGGCGTCCTCGACTGCAGTCGGGCGGCCATCCCCATCATGAAGCGTCACCACGGCGGATGCATCATCAACGCCGCCTCCATCCTCGGACATTTCCCGGACGTTGGCTTGGGCGTCTATGGGATGACCAAGATCGCGGTGAGCCTTCTCACCCGGGTGCTGGCGGCGGAGCTCGCCCCTTACGGCATCAGATGCAACGCCTACCAGCCGGCGATGACGGACACCCCCATGGTGCACCACATCATCGAGGAGCGACCCGACGACAAGCTGACCCAGATTCCGCTGCGGCAGTTCGGGAAGCCCGAGCAGATGGCCGACCTCTGCTGGTTCCTGGCCAGCCCGGAGGCGGAGTACATCACCGGCCAGGTGGTGCCCTGCGATGGCGGCATATGGGCGGTTCAGCGCCCGATGAAGGCGTGGCAGGAGGCGGACGTTGAGATCCGGCCCTACGCACAGACCAGGACCTGACTCTCCCGCATCGGTTTTTAGGAGAAGGCCCCAGGCTGGGAACGTCAGAGCGAGAAGGAGCGAATGACCAATGACTAATGGACCGTACATCCTAGCGCTGGACAACGGCACATCTGTGGACAAGGCGGCGCTGTTCGACATGCACGGGACCGAGGTGGCCACCGCGGCACACAACACCCCCGTGCTGGAGGAACGGCCGGGTTGGTCGGAATTCGACATGGACACCGACTGGAAGGAGACGGCCGGTGCCATCAAGGAGGTTATCGCCAAGGCCGGCATCTCGCCCGGCGCCATCAGGGCGGTGGGCATCGGCGGAAAGGGGGTGGGCTGCTGCTTCGTCGACAGCAAGGTGAGGCCTCTGCGCAACGCGATCCTGTGGAACGACGCCCGTGCGGTCCCGCTCATGGAGGAGTGGATCGCGAACGGGATGATGGACGAGATGTTCGAGATCACCGGCAACTGGCTGATGCCCGGGGACATGGGGCTGTTGCTCCCTTGGCTCGCCGAGCACGAGCCGGAGGTCCTCGACCGCACCTCGACCATCCTGTTGCCCACAGGGTGGATCGCGTACCAACTGACCGGCAAGCTGCACTTCAACCGGGCTGACGTGTACAGCCAGCTGGACATCCGGAGCGGCAAGTACTCCGACAAGGTGCTGGAGCTGGAGGGGATCAACAAATACCGGGGGATCTTCCCCGAGCTGGGCGAGCCCTGGGACGTCATCGGCGAGGTCTCGCCCCGGGCTGCGGAGGAGACGGGGCTCGCTCCGGGGACCCCGGTGGTGCTGCTCGGCTGGGATGTGGTGGCGTGCACCATGGGGGTGGGCGCCATCGAAGAGGGGCAGGCGAACATCATCCTGGGCACCTCGGGAGTGATCGAGGCGGTCCTCAGGCAGCCCAGCTTCACGCCGAAGCAGATGGGGTTGCAGTCGATCCACGCGGTGCCCGAGCGGTGGCTGCAACTGATTGCCCCCATGCATGCGACGCCTCACGTCGACTGGTGGGTCGACGAAATGGGCGGTGCCGACCGGCTGCACGCCAAGGAGCTGGGGAAGGGGCTCTTCGACCTCCTCGAGGAGGAGGTGGCCAAGGTTCCGGTGGGATCGGGAGGGCTCATCTACCATCCCTACATCGCGGCCACCGGCGAGCGGGCGCCCTTCCACGACCCCAACGCCAAGGTCAACTTCTTCGGCATCGGCCTGCACTCCGACCGGTATCACATGCTGAGGGCTATCTACGAGGGCATCGCGTTCTCGAATAAGCACTGCCTGGACGCGTACGTGGTCAAGGTGACCGATGTGCGTTTGTCGGGTGGTGGATCGAAGAGCCCGGTCTGGAGTCAGATCTTCGCCGACGCCTTCAACATGACGGTGAGCATTCCCTCCGGCAGCGAGCTGGGGGCCAAGGGCGCCGCATGGAACGCCGCCTACGCGGTGGGCCTCTTCCCGAGCCGCGAGGAGGCGGTGCGGGAGTTCTGCCAGGTGGAGAGGGTGTACGAGCCGAGCCCCAGGGCAGCGGCGCAGTACGCCGAGCTCTATGAACTCTACAAGGACATCGTGCCGCGGCTGTCCGAGCCCTGGGCGGCCCGGGCGCGCTTCCTCGAGAGGGCTGAGGCGACGGCAGCACCGCTTCCGGCCGGTGTCTCCTGATCTCTGCGGTCCGCAGCCGGATCGCCGGCGCTGGCACGGCGACCGTCGCCTGCGGCCAGCTTGACACGGAACCCGGGAGGGCCCGGTCACCGGGCCCTCCCCCACCGTGCTCCGCCCCGCCGCCCTGGCATGCCTTCCGGGTCCGGCCGCAGGCGTGAGGTGGTGGCCCGGTGAGCGCTGCCTTCCGCAGCGCCGCATACCGGGTGGTCGCCGTGGACTTGGACGGCACGCTGGCTGGCGCGGACGGCCTTGTGACAGCCCGGACCGTGGCCGCGCTGCGGGACACGGAGGCGTCCGGCATCCGTGTCGTGATCGTCACCGGGCGCGCCTACCCGGTTCCGCTGGCCATCTGGCGAGCGGCGCACTTGTCCGCTCCCCTGATCACCTGCGGCGGTTCCCTGGTCATCGAACCGCCGGCAATGGAGGTGCTGCGGGCGCGGTCGCTGCCCTCCGAGGTCGCGAGCGGTTGCGTGCGTCTCGGCCGCGAGCTCGGGGTGGACCTGAGCCTGTGGACCCGGGATGCCATCTGGATGTCGCGCCTCGGTCCGATGGCGGAGCGACTCCGGCACCTGGAGCAGCTAGACGTGCTCACCTTCGCCCCCGGCCCCCGTGCGCCCGTCCCCCTCGGTCCGCAACCCGTGTTTAAGGCGATGTTCGGCGGCGAGCCGGCGTCGCTCGATCTCGCTCAGCCGGTTATCGCGACCCAGCTAAGCCAGGCGGACGTCACCCGCAGCATGCCCGAGTTCATCGACGTCGAAGCCCACGGGGCGGCGAAGTGGGATGCCCTGGAGGCGGTGCTCCTCCGGCTGGGACTCAGCCCGGCCGGATTGGTTGCGATTGGCGACGGCGAGAACGACATCTGCATGCTGGAGAGGGCCGCCCTGGCGGTCGCGCCAAGCAACGCCATGCCCAGGGTGAAGGCCGCTGCCGACCTGGTGGTCGGTGATCACGATCGGGAGGGGATCGCGGCCTTCCTCGAGGGCCTCAGCGGGACGGCGTCGCCGACGATGTAGTCGCTGTCCCGCTGCACAGTCGGAGCCTCGAGCGGCCAGTATTCTTGTGAGCCGTCGTCGACGACAGCTTCCTGCCCTTGTGATGATCCCACTCCTCCCGATCGCAGCCAGCAGCGGTGAGTGGCCCCGCCTTCGCCATTGGAATGTGAGGCGACGGGAATCACCCGAGCCGCCGCGAGCATCTCGTGTGATGACATTCGCCAACAATCGGCCATGCCAGGGTTGCCTCACCCTGTACCCCTTGACGTACCCCTACAGGAGCGACACTCGCTGTCACGGGCCGTCACGAACCTCGGACGGCTGAATGCTAAACGGCACCAGAAGCCACTAGGAGTGACGCGTTCGGGGGATTTGTAAACCGTAGGATGGGAGTTCGAATCTCCCCGTCGGCTCCACTGTGAATTCAGAGCGCCGGTTCTGCCAACCCTCTAACTTCCGTCTGTACCCTGATGTACCCATTGTGCGCGGTCTCTCCGACGCGACATCGAGAGCCTGGTCGCCGAGGTCGGCCTGGGCAGAGTGAGCAAGAGCACGGTGAGCCGCATCTGCATGGAGCTGCGGGGACCGGTACCGCGTCTTCCGCGCCCGCTCGCGACCTCCTCGTCCTGTTTCTGGACGCGATCTACCTGCCCATCCGCCCCAGCGCCTGGGATATGCGAGAGGCTCGTCGACGATGGTCCGCACGGCGGACTCCAGTTGGGCGGCACGGGGCCGGCCGCGGCTGGCGCCGGTCAGGTGCCGGAGTACGCGGCGATGACCGAGGGCATGGAGACGACCAGGGCGGCTCCCTCGGCGACGCACGTGAGCGGCCGGTCGGCATGGTGGACCGAGAAGCCGAACTCCTCCTCCA
>Ga0181524_10006559_pt1 | contig 10121 bp, 9 predicted proteins | sample PEATcosm2014_Bin_34_FD_119761 | JGI IMG/M metagenome (GOLD analysis project Ga0181524, IMG submission 119761) | Peatland microbial communities from MTU Mesocosm Facility, Houghton, MI, USA - PEATcosm2014_Bin05_60_metaG | ecosystem: Environmental > Terrestrial > Soil > Wetlands > Peat | place...
CCAGGGGAACTACACTCTCATGGCCAAGTTCAACAAGGGCACGCTGTCCGGAACTTGGTCGAGCGACAATGACAAAGGAGTTTGGGAGGGAAAGAAGCAAGTGGTGGCTCCCAAATAGGCTGCCACTTGTGGTTCTCTAGGCGTTTGGCACACAAGTCCTTCAAGTGCGGGATGAAGCCGAGCGATTGCCTAATGGGTGATTCTGAATCATTTCTCTTAGTTAACATAACATACCTTATCAGACGTACAGAATGGGCGTTCAGGCTTGGCGTTCGTCCTTAGGCCGAAAGACCTGCGTCAGGATCACGCCGATGGACACCAGGACAATTCCTGTCAGAATCAGCCAATTGAGGAATTCGTGCAGAAAGAAGTGCGCAAACATGGTCGCCACCAGGGGCGTAAGCGAGGAGAACGCATACACACGCGCCACAGCCATCAGGCGCAACGCGGTGAACATGCAGTAGATCGCCAGGACGCCGGAAAGCACTCCACTGGCAAGAAGAGCCGCCAGGGCGCGCCAAGTTGCCGTGTGCAAAGTGGCAAGCCGTCCGGCCACCAGCAAGCCCGCGAAGCCCACCGCCACACTGGTGATGAACTGGAGGAAAATCGCCACCGATTGGTGCGCGCCACGCAGTTGCCCATCGCGCCACAACACCCCGGAGATTCCATAGGTCAATGCCGTCGTGAGTGCCAGCGGAATGGCCCAGTACCAATGCGGCGAAATCGGCTGCCCGCGCGACTGGCCAATCGAAAGCCCTACCAAACCCACAAAGATCAGCAGCACACCGCCCAGAGCGTAACGGTGAATCCGCTCGCGGAGAAACATCCAGGCAATCAGCGTGCCCCAGATAACGTAGGTTTCCTGCACGGGGACCGTAATGGTCACGCCCCCGAAGCTCATTGCCAGGTAGTAGAAAAAGAGGCCCAAAGTGGAGATTACGCCCGCCGCCACGAAAGCAAGAATGGGGCGTAAGCCGATGTATTGAGGCGAGCCAGGACGCAATTGGTTCAGCGTGCGGTGCTTCCACATCAAGATGATGCCCAGCGCCAGACTGGGCAATCCCCGCAAAACCGGACCGATCAACGGATCGGCTTGCACCACCGCCAGGCGATCGAAAATATTCGCCGACGCGTAGCCTACCACGGAACCCAGCGCCCAGGGCTCGCCGCGACGGCGGACGTTAGGGGAGGAAGTAGCTTCCATGCAAACCCAATTCAAGGACGACGCGATTCAATGAAAGAGCAGCGATTATATCCGGTTGATGCGTTTGGGCAAGTTTAATCGCAAAAAGACCGCGTCGGCCCCTCGGGGTGATGAATCGGGGTGCTAGGAAGGCGCTCGCTGCGCGCCATAATTGCGGCTGATTCTGCAGCCGCGGTCAGAGACAAAAGGTCCAATTGAGTCACCGCGCGATTCTGTTCGCGCGCGGGCAGGCCGTAATTCAGGTGGAAGCACGCCCACCACTCATCCAGACGGCCTCCCCGGCCATGGGCGACGAGATTTCAAACCAACGCGTCACTTCCCTGCCCCTGGTGGTTGAGAATTCCTACGCCGCTGACCAGGGCTTGGTGTCAGGTGCTCAGGTCAACATTGTCAGCCGATCGGGATCCAATCGCTTCGCCGGCACTGCATACGAGTTTTTTCGCAACAGCGCCCTCGACGCCAAAAACTATTTTGATGACCCCTTCCTCCCGATTCCACCCTTTTCAGCTCCACGATCACCTTTTTCTCAACGAATATATCCGCATAAAACTCACCAATGCATTCACCCCTGAACATCACCTTGACCGGATGTTGGGACAACGCGGACAAGCCTTTTTGGCGCAGCGCCAGAAGCAGAGCCTTCTCATAGACCGATTCAAGAATATCCGCGCCAAGCTCGTTGATAACTTCAAAGGCACAACCAATCAAGCTTTTGGTAATCAGCTCATACTTCAATTCTTTATCTTGTCCATCCTGTTCATCCATGTTCAGCTAGTCTTCCAGCGTGGAAAGGTCGCCGGTGGGCAACCCGAGCTCCCACGCTTTCAGGACGCGGCGCATAATCTTTCCGCTGCGTGTCTTGGGAAGCTTCTGGCGGAATTCAATTTCGCGTGGCGCCGCGTGCGCGGCCAGCTTTTGCCGCACAAACTTTTGGATTTCCTCCTTCAGCTCGTCGCTGGGCACATGACCTTCGCGCAGTGAAATGAAAGCCTTGATGATGTGTCCGCGCACGGCATCGGGCTTTCCAATCACGCCCGCTTCCGCCACGGCCGGGTGTTCCACCAGGCAGCTTTCCACTTCAAATGGTCCCACGTTCTCGCCCGCTGTGATGATCAGGTCATCGACGCGCCCCTGGAACCAGAAGTAGCCATCCGGATCTTGATAAGCGCTATCCCCGGTAACATACCAACCCGGAATGCGGAAATAGGTCTCATAGCGCTCCGGCTGTTTCCAGATCGTCTTCATCATGCCGGGCCACCCGGGCTTTACCACCAGGTTGCCGAGAGAATTGGGCGGCAATTCTTTTCCCTCGTCATCGACAATGGCGGCATACACTCCCGGAATGGGTCGCCCCATGGAGCCCGGGCGGATGGTCATGGCGGGATAATTCGAAACCAGGATATGACCTGTCTCGGTCATCCACCAGTTGTCATGGATCCGCCTTCCGTAAGTCTTCCAGCCCCACCACACCACCTCAGGATTCAGCGGTTCGCCCACGCTCAGCACGTGGCGCAAGCTGGAAAGATCGAATCTCTGCGCCACATCCTCCCCCGCTGCCATTAACATGCGGAACGCCGTGGGAGCGCTGTACCAGATGTTGACCCGGAAGCGCTGGATGGTTTCGTACCAATCGGCGGCATGGAATCGGCCGCCACGAATCAGGTTGGTGGCGCCATTGAGCCAGGGTGAAAAAATACCGTAAGACGTTCCCGTGACCCAACCGGGATCGGCGGTGCACCAATAGACGTCGTCTTCGCGCATATCGAGCACCCAGCGGCCGGTCATCATGTGTCCCAGCATCGCCTTTTGCACGTGTAGCACGCCCTTGGGCTTTCCCGTCGAACCCGAGGTGTAGTGCATGATGAGCGGATCGTCCAGCGTCAGCCACTCGATCTCCGTCTTGTCGCTGGCCTTATCCATCAAGGCTTCGTAACTCTTTTGCCCCTCCGCCAATTCGCTCGCCAAGGCGCCCACCAGGATAATGTGCTTGAGGGCAGGCAGATCGTATTGCGGCACGCGTTCCACAAGCGCCGGCGATGTCACAAGCGCCACGGCTTCCGCGTTGGCCATGCGGTCGCGCACGGCGTCTTCCATGAAAGCTTCAAAGAGCGGGCTGGGAATCGCGCCGATTTTCAGGATGCCGAGGATGGCGATGTAAAGCTCCGGCCGCCGCCCCAGAAACACGAACACGCGGTCACCCTTCCCCACTCCCAGCTTACGCAGGACGTTGGCAAAGCGATTCGACAGGAGCGACATATCCTCGAAGGTGAACCGCTCCGTGTGTTCTTTGTCGGTGTAGATCAGCGCCAATTTGTTGCGGCGGCCGCGCGTGAGGTGACGGTCGATGGCCTCATGCGCCATGTTCACCTTGCCCGTCTTCGACCAATCAAACTCCGCGTATGCATCTTCCCAACGGAACGACGCGTAGCGCGCCTCATAGTCCGCCAGATAATGCGCTTGGGGATCGTCCAACGGGGTCAGAACATTATTCGAATCCACGGAAACCTCGCTTTTTTAATTGTCGATTGCCGATTGACGATTGAAAGTCCTCGGTTGTCGAAAGTGGTAAAGTTTGAATTGCATCACGAAAAGTGACAGCGATGTTGTTTCCTTCCCAGTTTTCGTCGATCCGAGTGTGGTCAATAGGCCGCTGTTGCATTTGGTTTGACCTCCACATGGTATGTGTGATGCGCTTTGAAAATTTCCTGCTGCTGATACCTGACGAGTGAGGACTTTCAATCGGCAATCGAAAATCGGCAATTCTATAACAAGGCTTTTCCCTGCCAATCGGAGGCGAGCCGCGGACCTAAAAAACAGGTCCGCGCTACACCCGCTGAGGACTTTCAATCGTCAATCGGCAATCATCAATCGGCAATCTTGTACGCTTCGTCCAGCAACTCGATCACGTGCATCACGCGCCGTTGATTGCCCTCGCGCTTCACTCCCGCGCGCAACTGTAGCAGGCAACCGGGATTAGCGGTCAGGACCAAATCCGCGCGGGTCTCGCCGATGCGGCGCATTTTGCTTTCCAGCAACCGGTCCGACATCTCGTTGTGAACGACGTTGTAAACACCCGCGCTGCCGCAGCAGATGTCCGCTTCCTTCAGTTCGATCAGTTCCAGTCCCGGGATGGCCGCCAGCAGCTTGCGCGGCGCTGTCCGGATGCGCTGCGCATGCCCAAGATGGCAAGGGTCCTGATAAGTCGCTCGCACTTTTATTATTCCCAGTTCCCTGTTCAAGTCAATGCCCGCCAGGAATTCTGTGACATCGCGCAACTTCGCCACAAAGGCCTTTGCCGGTTCATGGAATTCCTTGTCCTCTTCCTCAAAAAGCAGCGGATACTCTTTAAGGACTGACCCGCAGCCGGCAGCATTGGAAATAACGGCGTCAAATTCCCCTGCCAGGAATGCCTGGATATTGCGCTTGGCCAAATTCCGCGCGATGCCGCGAATGCCGGCGTGCACGTGCAGCGCCCCGCAGCATCCCTGGTCAGCAGGGATCACCACCTCGCATCCGTTCTTAGTGAGCACGCGCACCGTGGCGTCATTCAACCGGGCAAAGGAGAGGTTGGCAATGCACCCGGCGAACAACGCCACCCGGTAACGCCGCTTCCCTTCCGCCGGAACCGTCGTGCCCAGACGCTCGTAAAAAAACGGCTTCTCCATGCGCGGAGCGAGTTCCGCTACTTGCTCGAGGCGACCGGGAAGCAACTTCAGCACCCGCGAAGCCAGCACTAACTTTTCCAGTCCGGAGCGCTGATAGAGGCGGAGAAGTTTCCCCACCAGTTGCAGTCGCCCGGGATACGGCAGAATTTCATAGTAGAAAAGTTTGCGGAGCAAAGCGGTGAGCGGCGGCCGATGATAGTACTTTTCGATTTGCCCGCGCGCGACTTCCACGAGCTTCCCATACTCGACGCCCGATGGGCACGCCGTTTCACAAGCGCGGCAATCAAGGCAAAGGTCAATGTGACGAACGAAACTTTCGCCCAGCGGCAGCCGCCCCTTCTCCACCTGGATCATCTGGTAGATGCGGCCGCGCGGCGAGTCCATTTCGAGTCCCAGCTCGCGGTACGTGGGGCAGGCGTTCAGGCACAGACCGCAGTGCACACAACGGGAATAATCCACCCAGCGCGGAGCCTCGCCCAAGCCGTAACCCGAACGCCTCTCCGTTGCTTCTTTCGCGCTTGCGGGGTTTCCGTTTTTCACAGTTTCAGTCACTCAATCGCCCTGGTTGTAGGGGTACGGCTTGCCGTACCCTCTTCATTTTTTCGCGCGACCGAATTAAGAGGGTACGGCAAGCCGTACCCCTACAACCAGAACCTTCTAAATACCGCCCACGAACCGCCCCGGCGACAGAACCTCATTAGGGTCCCATGAAAGTTTCATTTTGCGCATCGCGTCAAGGTCGTCGCCGCCCGCGCCCCAAACGTCCACGTGGCCTTTGAGGTCCACCGGACAATGTTCTATGACTAACGTACCACCAAGGTCCGTCGCCGCTTGCCGCAGGCGGGCCACTAGCCCCGCAACGCTGGCGTTCAGCGTCTCCTGCAATGTGCACACGTGAACGATCCCCACGCCCACCTGGGCGAAACTCGCGAGCGCGATGCGCTCAGCGTCGGCTTCCTGTTGCGCGCGGCTCAGAAACTCCTCGCTGGCCACCACGGGCAGCGCGGCCTTCACAACGGTGACGTCCCGATATTTCTGCTGAAGCCAATGAGCAAGGTTTGAAACATGCTCCCACGCCTTCTCCGCACCTTCCACGCGCACCAGTGGCGCGCCCACGGCAGAGGCGAGTCGCCGGAGTTCAAATGCGCAACGCTCAATCACCCGATGCGATCCGCCCAATTCGATCCACAACTCCGGCCCCGTATGCTCCTGCGCCTGCGCCGAAACATCCAGCAGAGCCGTGGCCGGCGAATCGAGCAACACCAGCCGCAGCGCGTCGAGCGGCGAGCGCAGAATGCTCCTGCGCAAGTCCCTCGCAATGCCCAGTGTGCCGGCTCGCATCGCAAAGGTGGCGCGCTCCGGCGGTTTCGGAAAGAGTTTCAAGCTGGCCTCAACGATGACGCCCAGCGTCCCGAATGAGCCGGTCAGCAGTTTTCCAAGATCGTAGCCCGCGACGTTTTTCACCACTCTCCCGCCCGTCTTGGCGATTTTCCCGTCCGTGGTGGCAATCTTCAATCCCAGAACCATGTCGCGAGGGCCGCCGAAACCCTGGCGCAAGGGCCCCGCCGCATTCGCCGCGATAATTCCACCGATACTCGCCTCGGCCCCCCCGCGCGGATCGAGGGGCAACCACAAACCGCTTTGCCCGACGAGGTTCTGAAACTTTCCGAATGTCATTCCCGCCTCGACGCTGATCGTCAGGTCCGCAGGCTCATAATGGATGACGCGTTTCAATTCCCCGAGAGATAGGGCGACGTCATACCGCCGGGGGGGATTCCCCATCGAAAGTTTTGTGCCCTTGCCGCGCGGGATCAGCGCCAGATGATGCTCGCTCGAGTAACGCAGGACCGCCGCCACCTGTTCCGCCGTGGAAGGCGCAACCACGCAATCCGGAATCTTGCCGTCTACCGAGAAAGCTGCGCAGGCGGCGGGGTCCACCAGGACGTGGGACGGGCCCACCAGCGCCGCCAAATCCGCCCGCAAGGAATCGACCGCCAGGGTCACACCGGCCCTCCCCCCGCTAATCCTCCGCGCAGTTCCCCGCACATTTTCCCGGTGGGAAGAAGCTTCCCGGGATTCAACCGGCCCTGAGGATTGAACAGGTTCTTGATTCGGCCCATCAATTCCAAATCCACTGCAGAAAAGATGAGCGGCATCAGATCGCTCTTCTCCAAGCCCACACCGTGCTCGCCGGTTATCGACCCACCCATTTCCACACACCGCATGATAATTTCTCTTGCCGCCTTGCCCACACGCGCGGTCTGCTCCCGATTGCGCTCGTCATACATGATGAGAGGATGCAGGTTTCCATCCCCCGCGTGAAAGATGTTGCCGATATGCAAATCGAACTTTTTCTCGATGCTGCCGATGAATTCCAGCATTTCCGGCAAACGCGTGCGAGGGATAACGCCGTCCTGGACATAATAGTTGGGGCTGATGCGGCCCAGCGCACCGAAGGCCGTCTTTCTTCCCTTCCACAACAGGTCGCGCTCCTCCGCCGATTTCGCGCGCCGAACCTCGCGCGCCTGATTTTCCCGGCACACGGCCTCGATCTCATCTGCGTGCTCTTCCACGGCTTCCTTCAAGCCTTCAACCTCGATCAGCAGCACCGCGGCGCAATCCATGGGATAACCGGCGTGCGTGGCTTCCTCCACGGCGCGCAAGCAAAAACCATCCATCATTTCCAGAGCCGCCGGCGTGATTCCTCGCGCCGTGATGGCCGCCACCGTGCGCGTCGCACCCACAACCTGATCGTAAATCGCCAGCAGCGTCTTCACCGCTTCGGGCTTGCGCGACAATCGCACGGTGGCTTCCGTGATGATGCCGAGCGTGCCCTCCGATCCCACAAAGACGCCGGTCAGATCATATCCCGGCCGGTCCCAATGGCTGGCTCCGGTGTGAATCACCTCGCCATCAGGCAGCACCACCTCCAGCGCCAAAACGTGGTTGGTGGTAACCCCATAAGCCAAGGTGTGGGGACCGCCGGAATTCTCCGCCACGTTCCCGCCAATCGTGCAGGCCTTCTGGCTGGAGGGGTCGGGCGCGAAATAATAACCCGCATCCGCGACGGCCAGCGAAAGGTCAAGATTCACCACTCCGGGTTGCACCCGCGCGCGCTGGTTTTCCAAATCAATTTCCAGAATTCGCTTCATGCGCGAAAAGACCAGCAGGATGCCACCTTCCGTAGCCACCGAACCGCCGCTTAAACCCGTCCCTGCCCCCCGCGCCACGAGGGGAAGATCGTGCCGCAGCGCCAGCTTCGCAATCTGCACAACATGCTCGGTCTTACGGGGAAAAACGACAACGTCCGGTTGCCGCACCGAGGAAAGCGCGTCGTACTCGTAGAGCATCAAGTCTTCCTGACGCCACAAGACGCCGTCCTCGCCTATAATCCTGGCAAGTTCCCGGAAGAGACCTTTAGATTTCATAGCGAACCGTGAAAACCGTGAGTGAACAAAAAAGCCCGTATGGCAGACCAACCCCGAATGCCAAACGGAGGCTAACTCCACCCCAAAAGCCCTCACGCGCAGTATATCCCTGCCTCTTATCGTGGTCAACGCAGCAAACTTTGGGGTGCGAGAACGCATCGCATCATGATGGACACGCTCCTTGGCTCCCGGCAAACCCCTGGGATTGGTCCGCTGTGCAGAGACCGCACAACCCCGGGACCTGTCCGGACTCGCGCATGCCATTCCCAAAAGCGGACACTCGGAATCTAAGGTTATCCCCTCGGAGATTCCTTACTGTTCTATTATCAAGGGCTTATCTGTTCGCGGGAATGGCATGTGATTTGCCTATTATCTTTCCTGAGCGAGGGATTACGTCGGGTTGGGAAAACTCTTGCTCCGATCACGGAAGTGCGTCCCCGCTCGACGCAGCGTATTGTTCATGGTGCTGTTAAGTCAGATTCAAGGTCGCCTAACGGAAGAGTGAGATCGTGGAAACTTCGGGCACCCCTTTTGCGTATAGCATATTGAATGCGGGTCAACAGAAGCTGGAGAAGAGGAGAGAATGGCAGAAGGCGTGAGCGGTACAAAATATGTTAACGATTGGCGCGTTCGAGCGTCTAAAGGGTGAGCAGTAAGAAAATCGGGGTTAAATGGACTGCCGTTGCCGACGGTTTGGCGGCCTGAGCAACGACAATCCCAGAGGAAACACGTGAAGTCGGTTGACTTCCCGTTTTCATTTAACCCCGCCTGATTTTAGGGACGATTCCGTGGCAAATGCAAGCAAAACCTCAATTCGAGCAGGCGGGCGTTCCATTCGGTTCCGGACCAAGGATCGCCAGGATCAACAACCAAGGCAAGCACCATTCACAAGGAGGATGGATATGACACTGAAGAAGATTTTGCAATTAACGATGATCGCGCTGGCTTTCACAATCGCCGTCGGCGCCCAGGCCAAAGCCAAGGATTCCAGAAATGTGGTCCTTCGTTACGATGCTACGGTAGCCGGATCACACCTGGCGAGTGGCAGTTACAACGTCCAATGGCAAACCCACAGCCCCGGGGCGACGGTTTCATTCATGCAGGGAAGCAACGTCGTGGCGACTGCCGAAGGGAAAGTTACGGATCGTGGAAGGAAGTACTCTTCCAGCGAAGTCGTATACGACGAGGCTGCCAATGGCGCGCGGGCGATCCTGGAAATCCGCTTCAAGGGATCGAGCGAAGTCATCGAATTCAATCAGTAGTGTCCGCAGCCGCAGGGTCTGCAAGGGTTCGTTGAGCCTGCGGGTGCGTCGCGCCTGCCCACCCCGGGAAAGCATGTTTGCGGGTGCCTCCCGATCGAGCATGCTTTTCCCGTGGGCAGCCGCGGTCCCCCACGGTAAAATGCCATTGCATGGTACCGATCCCGCTGACCGACCATATTCGCCGGCGCACCTTCTGGGCATTTACTTTGCTCCTGATGGTCATTAACTTTTGGGCCTTCTTCATGGAACTCTCTCTCGGCCCGCACTTGAACCGCTTTATCCTCTTGTATGGGCTGATCCCCGCCCGCTACTCCCTTGCTTCCCTCTTCGCGCTTCCGGCACGACTCACCGTGGCTCCCATTTTTGTTTCCATGTTCCTCCACGGCGGGTGGCTGCACCTGTTGGGAAACATGCTCTTTCTCTTTGTGTTCGGGCGCAGCATTGAAGACCGCTTCGGGCACTTCCCTTTCCTTTTGCTCTACTTGATTTCAGGGGTTGCGGCCGCGTTGGTCCAGATCGTCGTCAGCCCCGGATCGCGCGTCCCTACCATTGGGGCCAGCGG
>Ga0181524_10006561_pt1 | contig 10120 bp, 13 predicted proteins | sample PEATcosm2014_Bin_34_FD_119761 | JGI IMG/M metagenome (GOLD analysis project Ga0181524, IMG submission 119761) | Peatland microbial communities from MTU Mesocosm Facility, Houghton, MI, USA - PEATcosm2014_Bin05_60_metaG | ecosystem: Environmental > Terrestrial > Soil > Wetlands > Peat | place...
TCGTTGCGCTGCTGATGCGTTTTGCCCCGCGCCGCCGCGGCCATCCGCGCTTCGCCTTCGAGCGATGACATGCGAGTCCTCCCTTGTCTTGTCACGTCCCGCGAAGGCGGGACATCCAGTATTGCGAGCGCGTTAAGTCACGCATCAACGGTCGAGATTACTGGATCATCCGCTTTTGCGGATGATGACACCGTGGGCGTTCAGCGGTGCTTGCTCTTTTTGCCTGCCCGCTTCACGCCGGCCATCCTTTCTAGCACGGCGCAGACTGCGGCGGTGTCCTGATCGTCGTAGCCGCTTTTGCGAGCTTTGGTGTAGATCGTGCTTGAGGCATCGAACATTGGCGTCGGCACGCCGATCTTGCGGGCGTAGCCGCCGATCACGTCCATGTCCTTCTGCCAGACCGCAATCTTCATAGTCGCAGCGCCGTAGTCGTTCTTCACCATCATCGGCGCGCGCAGCTCGAAAATGCGCGAATTGCCGGCGCCGGTCTTGATCAGGTCGAAGATCAGCTGTGGCGGCAGCCCGGCTTTGATGCCCAGGACCATGGCCTCGGCGCTCGCCACGTTGTGGATGGCGACCAGAAGATTGGCGACGTATTTCATCCGGCTGCCGTTGCCGAAGGCACCGACGTCGTGCACAGCGCGAGTGAAGGCCGCGAACATGGGCTTGAGCTTCTTGATCTCGCCGGTGTCGCCCGAGGCATAGACCACGAGGTCCCTGACCTTGGCCTGTGCGCCGGTGCCGCTCATCGGACAGTCGAGCATGATATGGCCGGCCTTGCGCAGCTTGGCCTCAGCGGCGGTCTTGTCTTCAAGCGTGAAGGTCGAGGCCTCGACGATGACGCGGCGCGGCACCTTAGCCTTGACGATGGTCTCGACCGTCGCGGCCAGCGCCTTCGGGCTCGGCAGGCTGGTGATGATGGTCTTCGCCCTGCGTGCCACCTCGCCCGCGTCGCTGGCAATCTCGACGCCGGCGCGCGCCATGGCGCGGCGCCGCTGCGGCGCGATATCGAAGCCGATGACGCGCCAGCCGGCGGCCACGAGATTCTGCGCGAACGCGCCGCCCATGATGCCGAGGCCGACGATACCGACGGCACCTTTCTTTCCCGAAGCCATTCCATTCCTCATTGTCGCTTTGCGTGGCGAGGCGATATGGCATCCGCCCTCCCCGCGCAAGCGGCTTTCTCGCCGCCTACTGATCGCATAATGTCCGCGCCGGGACGGAAGCGTCAGGAGAGTGGCGTATGCAAATCGGCGTCGCGGGACTGGGTGCCATGGGCAGCGCCATTGCCGCCCGTCTCATGGAAGTCGGGCACCAGGTGACCGTTTGGAATCGCACTGTGGCAAAAACGGCTCCGCTTGCTGCAGGCGGCGCCAAGGTCGTTGACAGCCCTGCGGCGGTTGCCGCCGCGAGTGAAGCGGTCATCACTATCCTGACCGACGGCGCGGCGATTGACGCGGTTTATCACGGGCCGTCGGGCCTGCTGTCGGGCGACGTGAAAGGCAAGCTGTTCATCGAGATGAGCACCGTGCCGCCCAGCGTGGAGACCATGCTGGCGCCACAGGTGCGCGCCAAGGGCGCCACGTTCGTGGAGTGTCCGGTCGGCGGCTCGACCGCGCCGGCGCGGCAAGGCAAGCTCCTCGGGCTGATGGGCGCCGAGCCCGCCGACGCGGCGCGCGCCAGACCGATCCTCGACCAGCTTTGCCGCAAGGTCGAGCATTGCGGTGCAGTCGGCGCCGGTGCGTCGATGAAGCTTGCCATCAATCTGCCGCTGATGGTCGGCTGGCAGGCTTACGCCGAGGCCTTTGCGCTGGCGCGCGACGTCGGCTGGGAGCCCAAGCGCCTCCTCGATCTCTTCGTCGAGAGCAACGGCGCCAATAACGGGCTGAAGATGCGCGCCGACATGATTGTCGCCATGATGGAAGATCGCGATCCCGGCCCGACCACGTTCAGCATCGCCAACGCCGTTAAAGACCTCAAAACCATGATCGCCACCGGCACCGCCAAGGGCGCCGATATGCCGGCGGCGAAGGCCGCGCTGGCAGCGCTCGAGGAATCCAACGACAAGGGGTTTGGCCCGCGCGACGCCTCGCGGCAAACGGTCTACTGGCCGAGCCGCGGCAAATAATAATTTTTCACCTCAACACTGGAGCGAACATGTCAGTCACTCTTGCGCAAGCCTCCACCATCGTCGACGTCGCCTTGAAAAAAGCCCGCGACAGCAATCTTGCGCCGCTCACCGTCGCCGTGCTCGACTCGGGCGGCCATCTCGTCGCGTTCAAGCGCGAGGACAAATCCGGTATCCTGCGGTTCGACATCGCCTTCGGCAAAGCCTGGGGCGCGCTCGGCATGGGTTTCGGCTCGCGCACCTTGGCGAGCCGCGCGGCGAAGACGCCGCAGTTCTTCACCATGCTGGCGGCGGCAAGCGACGGCCGCATGGTCACCAATCCGGGCGGCGTGCTGATCAAGGATGCTTCGGGCACCATCGTGGGCGCCTGCGGCATTTCCGGCGACACCTCGGACAAGGATGAAATGTGCGCCATCGCCGGCATCGAGGCGGCCGGCCTGAAGGCCGATCCGGGAACCGATTAGGAGATTCGCAATGAAGCTCTTTTCATTCTGGCGGTCGCTCGCGACTTATCGCGTGCGCATCGCGCTCAACCTCAAAGGCATCACGCCCGACGAGGTGGTGGACGTGAACCTGATGAAGGGCGCGCAGCGCGAGGCGGCCTATCGCGCGGTCAATCCGATGATGGCGCTGCCGGCTTTGGTCGACGGCGACGGGCCGGCCTTGTTCGAATCGCTGGCGATCATCGAATATCTCGACGAGACCCACCCGAACCCGCCGCTATTGCCGCGCGACCCCAAGGGCCGCGCCCGAGTGCGCGGGCTGGCGCAGATCGTCGCCTGCGATTCCCATCCGCTGATCGTGCCAAGGGTGCGCGAATATCTCGAGCACGAATTCAAGCTCGACGAACCGACCCGCATCAAGTGGTGCCAGCATTGGCACCTGATGGCGCTGAGCGCGCTCGAAACCAATCTCGCCGACAAGGCCACGGGCCGCTATTGCCACGGCGATACGATCACGCTCGCCGACATATGTCTGGCCAGCCAGGCCGCCGGCGCGAAATTCTTCGCGGTCGATACGGCACCGTTTGCGAATTTCTCCCGGGTCGCCAGCGCGCTGTCACAGATCGACGCATTCGCCCGCGCCCATCCGCTCAAGCAGCCCGGCGCGCCGGCAAGTTGACTTCTACGAGTGGACGATGAGCGTGCCGCTCACTGTCCCTTCGTCAGCATGGCGACCGACGACAGCGGCAGCGCCGTGCTCTGGCTGGCGATGCTTTTGGTGGCCGCCTGATACGCCTTGTAATGGTCGCTCGCCTGATACGCGGCGAGCGCCGCCGCATCATTGAAGGCCGAAAACAGCAGCACGTGGTTGTCCTTGGTCTGCGACACCGCGATATTGAACTCGCGGCAGCCGGGATCCTGCACCGATGCGGCCGCTTCGGTTTTCGCCGCGTCGTTGAATTTGTAGAGCTGCCCGTCGTTGACGTCGACTTCATCGACATTGATGAGCAGCGGCGGATCGGCCTGCGGCGCCGGCGCGCCGCTCTTGTTCAGAGCCACCGAGGCGAACGGCCTGATATTGTAGGTCTTGATCATCATCATGGTGATGCCGATGAATTTTGCGTAGCTCGCGGTCTTCTGATGCGCGTCCCACGCGGCGGAATCTTTGAAAACCTCAAAGATGAAGACGTGGTTCTTGTCCTTTTGCCCAACCGAGCTGACAAATTCCTGCGTGTTGGGCTCCTTGATCGCCGCCGTGCCGTCATCCTTGAGCGCCGCGAGGAATCTCGGCATCGAGGCCGGAGTGATCTCGAGATCGACCACGTTGACGAAGGGCTGTGCCGCTTGCGCCGCGGCCTCCTGGCCGCGTAGCGGCAGCAACAACGCCGCGGCGGTGAGCGTGACCGCGACCCGCGGCAGCACGACTAATCTCTGCATTGCAGTTGTTCTCCTGTCCCCGGACGTCGTGAAAATGATAGCGGCTCCGCGCCGCCGTCGGTAGTCCCAAGACGAAACTTACCACCACTTGTGAAAATGATGCACCGGACCGTTGCCGGTGCCGATTTTGACCCGATCCGCAGCCGCAATGGCGGCGCTGACATAGGCCTTGGCCTCGCGCACCGCCGCGTTCAGGGTAAGGCCCTTGGCGAGGCCGGCGGCGACCGCCGCCGCCAAGGTGCAGCCGGTGCCATGAGTGTTCTTGGTTGCAATGCGCGGCGCGGTAAACCGGGCGCAGCCGTCGGCCTCGACCAGAAGGTCGACGCTCTCCGGGCCGCCGCCGTGGCCGCCTTTGATCAGCACCGCGCCGGCGCCGAAGGCGAGCAGCTTTTGCGCCTGCGCCCGCATCGCGTCTTCGTCGCGCGCCAGCGGCGCCTCGAGCAAGGTCGCGGCTTCGAACAGATTGGGCGTGACCACGTCGGCGCGCGACAGCAGCGACCGCAGCGCATCCAGCGCGTCGGCGCGCAACAGATCGGCGCCGGTCGAGGCAACCAGCACCGGATCGAGCACCACATTGCGCGGGCGATACCGGTCAAGGCCTGCAGCGACGGCACCGGCGGCCGCAGCACTGCCCAGCATGCCGATCTTCACCGCGCCGACGTCGAGATCGGAAAACACCGCATCGATCTGCGCGGCGATGAAATCGGCCGGCACGTCGTGAATGGCGGCGACGCCTTTGGTGTTCTGCGCCGTCAGCGCGGTGATCACCGAAGCGCCATACACGCCGAGCGCGGCGAAGGTTTTGAGATCCGCCTGGATGCCGGCGCCGCCGCCCGAGTCCGAGCCGGCAATGGTGAGCGCGACCGGAACGGCCATCACGCGCCCCGCTTCGCCAGCGTCGCATCGACGATCGCGCGCAGAGCGCGCGCCGCGGCGGCGGGGTCGGGCGCAAGCGACAGCGCCGAGATCACCGCGACGCCGTCGGCGCCGGCGGCGATCACCGCCGCCGCGTTGCCGGCGTCGATGCCGGCGATGCCGCAGACCGGCAGTTTTGGCGACCGCGCATGCAGCACGGCGATGACGCGCGCCAGGCCTTCGGGGCCGATCGGCGCGTTCTTCTGCTGTTTCGAGCCCGTGACATAGACGCCGCCCGAGCCGACATAGTCGATCAACTCGACCGGCGCGGCTTGCGCCTCCGCCACGGTTTTGATCGACAGCCCGATGATGGCGTCGCGGCCGAGGAGTTTTCGCGCATCCTCGACCGCCATGTCGTCCTGGCCGACATGCACGCCGTCGGCGCCAGCGGCGAGCGCCACGTCGATGCGGTCGTTGATGACGAGCGGCACGTTGAATGGCGCGAGCGCCGTCTTGATCGCGCGGGCGCGCGTGACCATGGCGCGGGTTTCGCCAATCTTGTCGCGCAATTGAATGAGTGTCGCCCCGCCTTGCGCGCACAGCCGGGCCAGCTCGGCGAGATCATGGCCGCCCGAACGCTCGGGATCGACGATGGCATTGAGGCGAAGATCGACTGTCATCCTGTCACCCTGGTGCGCGCGCGCAACGTGGCGCTGTCGAGGCCGTGGAGCGCGTCGATGATCCAACTGGCGAAGCGCCCCGGCCCGCTGGTGTTCTCCGCCGCCACCTCGCCGGCGACGCCAAGAGCGACCAGCGCGGCGATGGTGGCGCGCCAACGATCGCGCTCCACCACCAAAGCGGCGGCGACCAGCGCCGAGCCGGCGCAGCCCATGGCGGTGACCAGCCCCATCAGCGGATCGCCGTTGGCGACTTTTGCCGAACGCTCGCCGTCGGTCACCACGTCGGTATTGCCGGTGAGAGCGACCACCGTGTCGTGGCGTTTGGCAAAGCGCTGTGGCGCGTCGCCCGCGGCATCGCCGCCGGCAAGAGCTGCAAATTCGTGATGGTTGAGCCGCACCGCGGCGGGCTTGCGGCTCACCAGGCTCTGCGCGAATTGCGCCCGCGCCGGCGAGCGTTCGATGAAGACCGGGTCGAGCACCCAAGGTTTCTCGGACCCTTCACCGCCCTGCCCCAGCGCGCCCAGCGCCACGTCGATCGCCGTGCGCCGTTCCGCATCGAAGGTGCCGAGATTGACCAACAGCGCATCGGCGCCGGCGACGAAGGCCGCGATCTCTTCGGGCGAAATCGTCATCGACGGGATGGCGCCGGCGGCGAGCAGCACGTTCGCCGTATAGGCCTGCGCCACCGAATTGGTGATGCAATGCACCCGCGGCGCACGGCTCCTGATCCGCGCCAGCACGTCGGCTGTGATGTCGGCAAATTCGGCCGGGGCACGCACAGGTCGGGGCTTCCCTCTTCATCCTGCCCCGCAATAGCGGGGATCGATATATATGCTATCTTAGCCGTCTGGAGGCGCGCATGATTCCTTTCTTCGTCCAGATCAAATGTCAGCTCGGCAAGTCCTACCAGGTCGCGAATCAGCTCGCGGACGCCGAGATCGCCTCGGAAATCTACTCGACCGCCGGCGACTTCGATCTGTTGGTGAAATTCTACGTCGATCCCTCGACCGATATCGGCCATTTCATCGCCGAGAAGGTGCAGACCATTGCCGGCGTCGCCGACACCCGCACCATCATCACCTTCAAGGCGTTTGGAGGCTCGTAGTCGTTCCCTCCACCGCCCGCCGGCGCGCAAGAGCGAGCTGGCGCTCGCGCCAGATCACGAACAGGCCGGCGGCCGCGATGATCGCGGAGCCGACCACGATCATGACCGTCGGCAATTCGCCGAAGAACGCATAGCCGAGCACCAGCGCCCAGATCATCGAGGTATAGTCGAACGGCGCCAGCATCGAGGCGGAGGCGTAACGATAGCTCTCGGTCAGGAGAATATGTCCGGTGCCGCCGAGAAAGCCGATGCTCATCAGAGCCACGAACTCTTGGCTTGTCGGCGCGATCCAGCCGAACGGCCAGGTAACGAGGCCGGCGACCGCGCAGATCAGCGAGAAATAGAACACGATCGATGACGTCGTCTCGCTCTTGGTCAGGTGGCGCGTCTGGATCATGGTGCCGGCATTGGTGACGGAGCCTGCGACCGCGTAGATCACGCCGGCGACGCTGGTCGCGCTCGCCATGGCCATGGTCAATTCGTCGCCGGAAAAATGCGGCGCCAGCACCACCAGCACGCCGACGAAGCCGATCGTCACCGCCGACCAGCGGTAGATGCGCACCCGCTCTTTGAGGATGAGCGCAGCCAGCGCCACGCTGATCAGCGGCGAAGTGAACGAGATCGCGTTGGCCTCGATCAAGGGCAGCCGCGCCAGCGCACCGAAATTACAGAACATGCCGACGACGCTGAGCACGCCGCGGTTGGCGTGACCGAGCGGACGCTCGGTGCGCACCGCGGCCATCAGCTCGCCGCGCCAGGCATAGACCAGCACCACCGGCACGATGGCGAAGGCCGAGCGGTAGAACACCACCTCGCCGATCGGATAGCGCGCGCCGAGATAGCGGATCAAAGCCGACATCACGGCGAACAGCACCGCGGAGATCAGCTTGAGAACGACGCCTTTGCCGGAGTTCATGCGTAAGCGTTCCGTCACCCTGAGGCGCGAGCGGAGCGAGCCAACCAAGTCGGCTATTGCCGACTTGGACACTTGAAGATCCGAAATCGGGCAAGCCCGATTTCGCTGGGGGGACGGCCCGGGAACCTTGGCCGTCCTTAACCTGCTATCGCGCGCGATGCAAAGGCCGCGGCTCAGTCTTTCTTTGGCGGCGGAGTCGGGCCTTTAATGGATGGCAGCGTGGCGATGTAATTGGCGATCGCGGCGCGGTCGTCGGCGCTGAGTTGTGAGGTATTGCCAATCACATCGGCCATGCCGCCGCCGGCAAAATCGCCCGCCGGATTCATGCCGTCGTCGAGGAAATGGGCAATGTCCTTTTCCGACCATGCGATCTTGTCGTCGCCCCAATGGCCGAGCCCGGCGGGCGTGATGTTCGGCACCCAGCCTTTGCCGTCCGGCGCCGGGCCGCCGGCGAAGCGTTCGCTGTCGATGATGCCGCCCATAAAATTGCGCGGCGAGTGGCATTCGGCGCAATGCCCCGGTCCGTTGACCAGATAAGCGCCGCGGTTCCATTGCGCCGATTGCGACGGGTCGGGCATGTAAGGACCGCCTTTGAGAAACAAAAGCTTCCAGCCGCCGACCAAACGACGGATGTTGAACGGGAACGCCAGGTCGTGATCGCGCACCTTGCCGATGACCTGCGGCAGCGTTTTCAGATAAGCAAACAGATCGCGCACGTCGTTGAGCTGCATGTGCCGGTAGGAATCGTAGGGAAACGCCGGAAACAGATGCGAGCCGTCCGGCGCCGTGCCGTCCCACATCGCGCTGACGAAATCCGCGTCGCTCCAAGCGCCGATACCGTCCTTCGGGTCGGGCGAAATATTCGGTGCGTAGAAAGTGCCGAACGGCGATTGCAGCGCCAAGCCGCCGCCGAGCCGCGTACGGTCGACCTTATGCGGATCCTTGGTCGGCACGGCATGGCACGAGGCGCAGCCTCCGATATTGAACATGGTCTTGCCGTTGTCGAGGTTCGGCGTGTATGGCGGCAGCGCCGAAGCGGACACCGTCGCCGGGACCGTCACGATCCAGAAAACGGCGAAGCCGAGCGCCGCACCGGCGACGACGACAATAGCGAGATTGCGTAGCGTGAGGTGTCGCTTCATCTTCGATTGGCCGTGCGTCCTTCGAGGCCGCGCTGCGCGCGGGCACCTCAGGATGACGGAACGCTATTGAAAAACGAAGGGCAGGTGGTCCCGCGCGGACGCCCGCCCTCGTTACGCTCAGACGTTCGTTCAGCCTTTCTTGAGGCGATAGTCCTGATGGCAGGCGCCGCAATCGTTCTTGCCGATATTGCCGAGCGCCGCCTTGAGGCTGTCCACGTCCTTCACACTGGCGCTCGCTGCCTTAGCGTCGTCGCCGAATTTCGCGAACCGCGCTTTAAAGTCGACCATATTTTCCCAAACCTTGGGGCTCGGGCTGAAATCGTCCGCAGCAGGAGAACCGGCCTCGGACTTCGAGTTGTCCGGGAAGAGATTCGGCATCTTCGCCGCCGCCTCTTGAAATTGTGCGAGGCCCTTGGTCACCGCCGCCTGATCGTAAGGCTTGTCGCCCTTGGACATGTCGGAGAGGATTTTGGCCTGATCGCCGTTGGCCTTCATCAGCGCCTTGCGCGCTTTGATCGGATCTTCCTGAGCCACGGCAGCGCAGACGCCAAGGACAATGGCGGCCGTAGTGGCGACGGCGAACACAGTACGGATCATCTGGTGGTCTCCCTGTCAGGTAATTGAGTTAGGCCGAATCGTCAGTCGGGCCAGAAGGTCATAGGCGACCGCAGCCCCCGCTGCCGAGCCCCATGGTAACACTATCCGGCCACCAACACCGGCATTATGACATTATTCCAGATCACTGTGAGGCCGGATCGCCGGCGGGCGCAGCAGGAGCGAGCATTGGAGAACCTGATCTTTCGCAGCCGCCCCGATGAGCGCAACGCGTGCGATCAATGGACGCTGGTCAAGGATCCGGACGACGCGCAGGATTATGTGGTGCAAGAGCACGTCAAGCTCGACGCATTGCTCTCAGGCAAACCCTATCTGCGGCTGGTCAGGCGAATGACCGTCGCCGAATTTCTGGCCACCGATCAGCCGGCGGCCGTGAAGCGCAAATTGCAGACGATCGTGGACGAACGCGCCGCCGCGAAACCCTAAAAAGCGAAACCGCCGCCGCACGCTTACTCGGCCGGCTGGGCGCCCGTCCGCCACCACTTGCCGCGCCACAGCCCGAGTTCCGCGATCCAGCGCGCGATGACATAGAACACCGGCGTGAATACGAGCCCGAAGGCGGTGACGCCAATCATGCCGGCAAACACCGCGGTGCCGAGCGTCTGGCGCAATTCGGCGCCGGCGCCGATCGCCCAGACCAACGGCGTGACGCCGAGGATGAACGCGAACGAGGTCATCAGGATCGGCCGCAGCCGCAGCCGTGTCGCCTCGACCGCGGCCTGCCAGCGGGTGCGGCCCTGGTCCTCGAGCTGGCGGGCGAATTCGACGATCAGGATGGCGTTCTTGGCCGCAAGCCCAA
>Ga0181524_10006562_pt1 | contig 10118 bp, 7 predicted proteins | sample PEATcosm2014_Bin_34_FD_119761 | JGI IMG/M metagenome (GOLD analysis project Ga0181524, IMG submission 119761) | Peatland microbial communities from MTU Mesocosm Facility, Houghton, MI, USA - PEATcosm2014_Bin05_60_metaG | ecosystem: Environmental > Terrestrial > Soil > Wetlands > Peat | place...
TCATCCGACCATTGGCTACGACGCCCACGAATCACCCTAACTCCCTTAAGGATTTACAGACAATGGAAAATGCCGCATTGGGGAGGCGCAGCGCAGATGCGATCCTAAGGGGCGTCTTGCCCCCCGGTTTTGAAGATCACACAGTGTGTTCTGATCCGTTGTGAAAATTCTCTACTCTACATGATTCTTCAAGGACTTTCCAGGATGACGTTCTGACGCGTTCTGATCCCTTTTGACCCGTTTTGAGCATAGAACTATCACGTTTTTATCACTGCACTTTTGAGTGAGAATCTGATCGCGCGGACCCGAAGAACGGCGCTTTATGAGAACACAAGAGGCACTTGCCGCGTTATGAAGGCTGTCTACTTTATTCCATTCTTTCAGTGCTTGCAAGGCTGGCTGTTTTGTCTCTAGCGTATTCGATTTGACCGGTTCTGATCCTTCTATCACTACAATTTCATTACAGTGTCGGCGATCCTGTGGCTGAAAATGGTCACTTAGCAGTGTTGTGGTTACCGAATCGGTTAGAACTTGACTGCGCGCTTTATCCGGCAGTCTGAAAATCGAACTGTTCTCTGGGAATCGAAGGGTTGCCTCCGAGCGTCCCAGCTATGTAGCAAAAACAGCCTTGATATCTGCGACTTCGATTACGTCACCCGCTTCGAGTTGTTTTTGGCCGCCCTCGAGCACGGTATCATTCACTTTGATCCTCACCTTGTTTTCGGAAGCAGCGATGAAGTAGCCATCCTCGCCTCGGTAAATCAAAGCTGCGACGCGGGGAGCGAACCACCGCTTTAGCCGAATGCCGGCCATCTTCGACCTTCCGATCAGGATCAGTTTACTGGTCAGAACGTACTGCTGCCGGTCCGTCCGGCCTTTGACGATCGTTAGCGTGCCAATAGTTCGACGTACGGGAATCGCTGGAGTGACTGGCGACTGGCCCGGGGTAATGCTGACTCTCCGGACCACAACCGGGCCGGCGGGGGAAGCGGCCGCCGCTGCCTGCGCGAGCATTTCTTTGGCTTTCGCCGTATCCAGAACGACGGTGCGATCGAGCTGTGGCGGCGCGACCTTCGGCACCTGCCCTTTGACGTGCGCTTCATAAGAAGAAATGACGCGTACCTCATCACGAAATTCGATTGTGTGCTTGCCGATTGTGGCGCTGTCTCCGTCCTTCAGCACCGCCTTGGTGATGCGTTGACCATTGACGTACGTGCCATTAAAGCTCTCGGCGTCCTCGATCACATAGTGATCGCCTTCCACATAGACCTTGGCGTGATGTCCGGAAACGGCAGGATTGTCGATGCGAAAGACATTATCTGGCTGACGGCCAATGGTGACTGTGCAGCCGGAAAGCAAGAGTTCTTGTAAGACCCGATCTTCAAATTTGAGAAACAGCTCGGCCATTGCACGGCTCCAAAATGCCCTAACTGCGAAAAAGTCTGCACCGCAGTGGGACCTTCCCTTGCGCTACCGCTATCTTCACCATCTATTGTGCGCATGAAAGCGCACAAGGGAAGAGTACGAAGGTACTCGACACCTCTTTGCCCCGCCCGAAGAGGCTCAATTGCAGCGAGACTGACACGGATTCTGAAGCAGCGCACACGTGTAACGTACAGAGATCACTGGGGGAACAGTTTTTCTAAACGCTCGGCAAGCTTGCGCACGGCATCGGTGAGTGCAGGAAGGCCGGGAGTGTCGAAGTCTACGTCGAGGCTTTCGAGGTCGACTGTAACGTCCTTGACCAGCTGAGTGGCCATTTCAACGCGCTGTCTTACTACCTGCTCCATCAGCTTGTAGGGATCGCCTCCTTTTCCTTGTACATCGAGCCATTGCTGTACGGCTGCGCTTGCCTGGCGAGCTCGTTCGGTAGCGGTCCGGAAATCCATCAGAACCTTCACATTGATCATGCCGGTCTTGACCGAGGTTTGCAGGTTCTTAAGCTCTTCGTTGGTCTTCCTCAGACGAGACGAAAGCTCCGGTGCATTCTTTGGACTGTCCGCCATTAGTTCTAAATTCCTTTCCACCTACCAAGCCGGCGATCCACATGGCCCTTTCGCGGGAAAGTTCCGATCAGGCGCCGAAGGTATCGAACAACCCTATTAGCAAAAAGCCGTTCCTTCGCTGGTCACAGCTTGGCATCCACGGACACAGCGAGATTGAACTGATCGTGTAGAAACTTAACCGCCTCGTTTCGCTCAGGAGATACACCCTGAGGAGTTGCGTTCAAGTACAACACATACAATTCCGCGGCTCCGTCAGTGTCGTCTTTCTGCGCCAGTGCCCGCGCCGCCTGCAGTACCGCGACCGGCAGTTCCGACGCTTTTTCTCGCACCGCTTTGACCAAAGCATTCCGGGAATCAATTTCCAGATCCGTGAGAAACTGCGCCCCGTCAGGTTCCACGCCCTGGTTGGTGATTCCTTCGGCGTCTTCCGCCTTAACGTCCTGCAAAACAACTGTCGTGCTGTGTTTGTCTTTACGTACATCGGTAGGTTGCCCGACAGAATTACCCGCCCGGTCGTGGAACTGGAATTCAATCTCCGCCGACGCCGTCAGATCAATGGTCTTTTTTGTGTAGTGATAAGCCTCAACCACAGTCTCGACGCGGCTTTGCTCCGTCGTCTCGAGTTTATGTCGCAACTCGTCAACGCTCTTTTGCGCCCGCTCGACCGCATCATTGGCATCGGCGATGACTTGCTTCTTCTTGTGTTGCGCCTGGTCGTCAGCAAGCGCATGTTGCGCCGAGCTGAGTTGTTGCTGAGCGGATTCATAGTCGCTTTCAATTTGCAGCCAAGCCGGACTTTTCGTCTCGTGCGTGCCGGCCCGGTATTTCGATTCCGGAGCCTCCAGGCTCGCTTTCTTGACCAGCCGGTGTTCCAGAACCTGTCCGACGAGCGTGAAATTCGGCGGTTGGGCCTCCTCAGCCTCCGTGGAATCACGCACGACCGCAATCTGCAGTCCGGAGGAATCGAGGCCACTGGTGATCGCGTCCGCAAGCTGGTCGGCGAAACCATGGCTGTCGCGACGTGAAGTCTGATCTCGAACCACGATGCCGACCGAGAGTTGGGCTCGGCGTTGATAGAGCGGTTCGTAATGCGCCATCTGATCCTTCAAACTGTCAACGTCGGTAATCCCGTAGCGCGCCGCTTGTTTCAAATACAGCCATCCGACCCCGGCTCTGGATCCAGCAGGTTTCTGCAGATATCGATTGGCCTGGTCGAGGTAGTAAGCGCTGATCTTGGCCGAAAGGAAATCGCGTTTCACGGTGATCGCCGGGTCATCCGCGAGAGAACTGGCGCGATCCCACAGAACATAGGCCTCCAGCATTGCATTCTCGTCGGTCGCGTTTTTGATCGGAAGGTGCGACTCCTGGAGTTTCTGTGCGCGCCGCACAGCGGCGCCGATATAGTCGTGCGACAACGCCGCGAGCCGTGACGTTACCAGGGCGCGTTGCTTCTCAGGCAGGTCGGCGAGTACGTTGTACGCTTCGACAAACTGGTTTTTCTGCGCGTACTCGTCGCTTTCCTGAACAGCGACGTTTGCCGCCTGCTGATTGTGTTGTGCCTCTAGCTGAGTGGCTGCATTATCGGCGGCTGTCTGGACATCCTTGCGGCCGGGCCGGATGGCAGCCGCTTTGCCAAACTCCAGAATTGCCTTTTCCCAGTCCTGACGCGCGGCCAGTCTTTGTCCGTTCTCATAGTGGTACTTGAACACCGCGTTGATCACGGCATCTACGCGGGGCATCTCGGAAGCGAACGCGGCGTAGGGACCCAGCGAGTCGAGGGCCTGGTCGTAGCGCGCCTCTACCATCAATACCTGCGCGTTCACGATGGTCTTGTCGAGTTTTCGCTGCTCGGAGGCAATCTCGCGCTGCAGGCTAAGCAGAGGAGCATAGTCCGGCTGGACTTCCAACAGGCGGTCCACGTGCTGCTTGGCAGCAGACAGTTGCGCATACCCAGGCGTACGGTCTTGCAATGCCTTTCGGTACGCCTGCAGGTGGGTCTGGTCCGCTCGCGTCAGATTGTCCAATTCTCGATCAATGTTGTCTATGAACTGCGCTGCGGGTTTGTAGCCGGGAGACGACTGGCTTGCGGTTTGGGCCTCCAGGTATGCCTGCCGCAGCATGACGAGATCTTGCGTCTTGGCGTCACTGGAACTCTTGTACTGCGCAAAGGCGGCTTCGGCTGCCTGCTGATGAAATCCCGCGATGGCATCTTGCGCGGAAGCCCGGCGCGTGGAAGACGGATAACGCGCTAAGAAATCTTGCCAGTCTCTGACCGTGTTCGCTCGTTGCGCCCGCAGGAAGTCGGCAAGTTCAACGTCCGGAGCTGCGAGAAACACCATCTGCACACCGGCCTTGAAAGCCGGGATCACTGCGTCGCGAGGCGACGAGGAGACAGGCGTACCGCGAATGACGGCTTGTTCAGCCGCCTCGGCCGGCGTGAGCTCAACGCCCCGGTCAAATTTCAGATTGCTTGGAACGACACAGACGGACTTCCCGCTCGTCTTCAGTGTGAGGATGCCATCCATGCCGCGCTGAAGGGAGCTAGCCCCCGCAAGCGGCGCGCGTGGAAGCCCGTTATAAGCATTCTTGTCGAGCTTCGAAACGCCGTCACAGCTGCGTACTTCGATCTTTCCATTCAGTGTTACGTCCGTGACCTGCACATACGCTGCGCCCTGGGGGCCGTTGAACAAAACCACTGCGGCCAGCGAGGCATCTTTGGCGTATGTCGTGATCGAAGCTCCCAGGACGAGGACAACCGCGAGGCTGCAGCGCTGGAGACAAGAGATCTCGCTCGGCCGGTTCGAACGGAAAGGCGAAGAAATGGGTTTCCACAACTTCATAAAAGGTCTGGAAGCATACATTTTCTCGCGAAAAGGAACGGCTGAAACCAGGTCGATGGCCCAATCGAAAACTAAAGTAAGTAGGAAGCAAAACCTGCCGGGGCTACGATTAAAGATGCACCGCGCATACTCGATAACTCCCGCGTTTGCGCATATTTGCGTGGACAGTCCATTAGAGATTTCTCATGGAATTGCCAGAACCACCAAACAAACAGGGCGAGCACGAGGGATCAGCTTCCCTGGGCCGCTACCAGATTCAAGAGGAACTCGGACGCGGTGCCATGGGAGCGGTCTATAAAGCATTCGATCCCGTAATTGCCCGCACGGTTGCGCTCAAGACTATTTTGATCGACGATCATGCTCCCGACCGCGCCCAGATGATCGAAAGGCTCAAGCAAGAAGCCAAAGCGGCCGGCAGACTCGATCATCCCAATATCATCACCATCTACGATGTTGGCGAGGAAAACGGTGCTGTTTATCTGAGCATGCAGTTCGTCAAAGGAACCACCCTGGCCAAGCTCTTGGCTGATGTTGGCGTGCCTTCCCTGCCCACCCTTCTCTCGTGGGCGGACCAGATTTCAGCCGCGGTCGGGTTCGCACACGCCCGCGGTGTCATTCACCGCGACCTGAAACCGGCCAACCTCATGGTGACCGATGAAGGCGCCATCAAGGTCCTCGACTTCGGAATTGCCAAGATCGAGAACACGTCGCTCACGCAAACCGGGCTGGTCATCGGTACACCTGGCTACATGGCTCCCGAGCAGATCGCCGGCAAAAAAATAGACCATCGCGCCGACATCTTCTCCTTGGGGGCCGTCTTCTACGAGTTGCTGACCCGCGAAAAACCTTTTGCTGGAGACATCGCGACCATCCTCTACAAGATTGTGAATGAGGATCCCGTTGCGCCGTCGCTCATTAACCCAGCCATTCCCGGCGGGATCGACGCCGTCATTCGAAAAGCCCTCGCCAAAGATCCGAAGGATCGATTCCAGACGTGCGAGGAAATGCGGCAGGCTTTCCTGGAGCAATCGGTTCGCGCAGCGCTGGCTGCGCCCGCCACGGTTCAGGCAAAAAAGGCGGTCGCCAACCGGCCGCCGATTTCCGCAAGTGCTCGTCTCTCCCCTCAACTGGAAAAAGCTTCTCCGCGAATCTGGCCGCGCCTGGTTCTGACTTCGGCCCTCGTTCTCACGGCAGCGGCAAGTTGGGCCTTTTACATTCGTTCGAGTACGGGCGCTTTTCCCCCCTTTGTTGCGAAACTCGAGAACAAAGTCAGGCCGGCGCTGGCTTCAGCCGCCGGTAAGCGCAGTGAGTACTCGGCTCAGGTTCGTCAGCGTGCCGCTGATGAGCATGTCGTCGCGCCAGCCCCTCCGCAAAATCCAGAGACGGGGAATGCCTCGGCAACGACGACACAAACAGCCACCACACAAACACCGGCAACTCAGGCGGCCTCGAATCCCGCAGCCGTACCAACCTTGCAGCCGGTCGCGGCGCAGTCGTCAAGCGATCATCCCGCAAGTGAAAGCGCACCCGTTTCAGGAACACCGGCATCGCCTCCACCGGCGGAGATTTCCCAGAAACTAGTTGATCCCTCCCAGACCACTTCAACTCAAGCGGCTGAGCCGAGTGACGACAATCAACCTGCAGCCGACAACGCAACTGCCCACCACTCACTCACCGCGCCTTCTGCCTTCCGCGACAATGACAAGCAAACTGCACCGTCAGCGGCGCCCAAGCCGCCTGCTCGAAAACGCGCTCCGGAATCGGCTTTGACGGTGGATGGTTTCAGCCGACAGGACATCCCGGATCTGCTGCGCCAGGCCGCTTCTTCAACAACGCGCGGCAATTATCGTCTGGCGCGTTACGAATACGGACTTGTTCTAAAGCTCGATCGCAACAATGTCCAGGCGCGAGAAAGTCTACGCCGCTTGCTGTCCGCATGGCAGTCGCGCTGACTCCCGTTAGCGCTCGGAGCGTCCCGATGTCTAGGCGGCAGGCTAGTTCGTCACAGCTCGCGCAATTCATTGACCCCGGATCGGCTCTTCTTCCAGGGTGGGGATGTCTGTTTTCGGCGGTCTTCCAGCGGGCGAGCGAATGCTACGACCTCATTAGAAAACTACCCATTCCTAACGCCATCTGTCGAGATCAAGAAGGCCATCTTTATGGGGTTCCCACGGAAGCAATTCTGGACAGGGTTTCTAACGCCGCTGCCGTTCAGACTCGGTGGCCACCACGCCTTCGAGGGGTCGCTAGCCCGAAGACAGACTTGACGCGGTCCACAAACGGGCTTCGGGGAGATCTCTGGATCATCTCCTCGAAGAGGACTTCTCGGTCCTAATCCCACTTTATCTTTGTAGCGGGGGTTTAATGTGATTCAGGACCAAGGAGCTTTGGCACGAGTGGCCTGAGCAGAACGCAGCACTCCGCGTTCGCGCGCAAGATCCTAAGCGACAACCCAGCCCAGGCTATTATTCTGAGACGTGACTGAAAAGCCAGACACACACGCCAAGACCCCGCTTCGCAAGGGTTTTCTCCGATCCTTTGTTCGATGGCTTGTCATCGGTGTGGTGCTTGTTTGGTCACTTGCCGCGCTGATCCTTCTGGCCGCCCGGTGGATCGATCCCCCGTCAACCGCGGTGCACATCCAGCGCCGCTTGCAGGCCTGGATTCACCACACTCCGTATCACGAACGCCACAAATTCATTCCGCTCAACCAAATCTCGCCCGATCTCCAGCACGCTGTTATCGCCGCGGAGGACGCGCGCTTCTACCAGCACCATGGGTTCGATTGGCACGAGATTCAAATCGCCGCCGAAGACGATCTGGAAGGCGGTCGCACTCGCGGAGCTTCCACAATTACGCAGCAACTTGTAAAGAACCTATTCTTCGGAACGGGCCGCTCTGTCCTCCGCAAGGGTGCGGAGTTCACACTGGTACCGGTTGCCGAATTCTTCCTCGGCAAGCGGCGCATTCTGGAGATCTACCTCAACGTGGTTGAATGGGGCCCTGGTATTTATGGTGCAGAGTCGGCGTGTCGTTACTACGACGGAACCGCGGCTCGGAATATCGGACGGGAACAGGCGGCACGGCTCGCCGCGATTCTGCCGGCTCCCCTGAAGCGACGGCCCGAGCGCATGAATAACTACAGCGCCCGCATCCTTGAGCGGATGCGCCAAATGGGTTGGTAATCACGACCTCTTACCAATGCAGCGCGTATGATTTCTCTTGCGTTGGGCTCTGGCCGGGTGGCTGCCGGCTCGGAAATTACTGCCTCGACAACAGAACATATGCCCGGAATCGAGACGGCAGTATTCCTGAGATACCTTTGAAGATTCGTACCGACAACCGCCCTTGTGGTTATGAAACGATCACGTTTGGTGATTAGCTAGAAACAGGCCTGGAGGAGATCAATAGCGATCTCCCCGAAGCCGATTTCAATCCCGCCACGGTTCAACTTCCGAAATTGGAAACTTGGACTGCACTGCAAAGTGCCTACATTGAATGCTTCAGCTATGATCTGCGATTCGAATATCAGACCAGCAAGGTCATCCCGTCGGTGTTGCACGGCTGCACTCAATGATCAGTTGATCCCGGGTCTTTGAACAAGCCGAGTTGACGATAAATATCGAGGTCATTAGAGAACACCCATTCTTCAGCGATCTTTCCGTTCACAAAGCGCCACACGGTCATGGCTGAGAGTTCATAGCGCTTCCCCGTTGCAGGAATGCCCTGAAAAGCGCCGTCGTGGGTTCCTTTGGCAGTAAAGCACACCGCGACCTTGTCTCCTTCGGCAATCATCCAGTTCTCCGTAAACGTGAGATCGGAGGACGAGTCAAACTGCCCCTTGGCGTCACGCATTTCTTCCGATAGATTCTCCGCTGGGCTGTTGTTGTAGTGCTTCACAAAGTCCTTGGTGTGGATTTCTTCAAACCGCTGGAAGTCCCGGTGATTCAGGTAGTCGAAAAACGCAGCCCGCGCTACGGCCTTGTTCCGGTCCTCCAATTTGCCCCCGACGGCATGGCTCGGTATCAAGAGGGCACACAGTCCAATACAAAGGACAACTGCACTAGCCCCTCGTACACGGTAGATTCGCCAAAACTGTTGCTTGCTTCTCTCCAGCAGTTGTTTGCTCTTCATGGCTGTCTCCTGATTGAGATACGTGAGCGTCGAGATACACCCCGCCCCGCATTCGTCCCAATGATCCTCCCGCGTTCCGCCTGTCATTGGGACGCTGAGAGCATTCTCAAGCCTGCACCTAGGTATAGAGTCAAGCGACAACTTAGGAGACGGAGACCGCAGTGGGTCGGGAGAACTCAGTGTGATCTGAAGGAGTTTTCTGCCGTGTCGGAGCGTTGAGGTAAGCGCGGATTTGGCCCAACGCCTCCATCAGTTCATCCCGAATTTGAGTGGCGGAGCGGATTTCGTCGTTCATGGTTTGCAGCTTCTTCTCCCCAATCTTGCCGAAGCAACCGGGGCATGGAGATGTGGAAAACGCTCCGCGTTTCCCACATCCCCGCACCCCCGGCGGCGACTACGGACAAACCTCAAACGACGCGCTACACTAACAATCTACTTGGTACAAAATACCGGTCAGCTCACCCGACGAGTTGAAAGACGGCAATCCTTTGGGCATCTGGCGAATGCTGGATGGCGAGATGACGAGAGAGCCAGTCTTACAACCGCATGGGTTACAAATCGCACGATGACATCGACATCATCCCTGCCATCGTCATGGTTGCTTATGCACCAATGTTTCTGTTTGACGAATGGAGGTGCCGTGAAGAGAGTTAGCAGCTGTCTATTGCGTAGCGGCTCATTGATTCTCTGTGGCCTTCTCCTGCACCCCGCCCTGGCACACGCCCAGTTCGACGTACCTGGTCACCCGATCGGCAAGATTTCGACCGATGGGGAGTTGATCGTGATGGAATTGGAGGACGGGGTGCTTGGGAAAGCAAACCTCTTCGACCTGGTGGGTCATACGCTGCGCTTCAGTCCGGAAGGTTCGCGCTATCGCGTGGAGAGTGGCGCCCTGCAATGGGACCCGGACTTCGGCCCTGAACTCACCGGCCCCGAAGTCACCCTGCATAACTTTGCATTCCCTTTTTCCGGCAAGCGCTGGAATTCATTACTGGTGGGCCCAACTGGATCGATTAGTTTCGACACGTCGGAAGGCGACAACGGACCTGACCCTCGCGGTCGTGTCCGCGGAATCTCGATCGGTCGATTTGACCCGTTAGCCGAAGCCGCCAGCGCACTGGCCAACACCGTTCCAGCA
>Ga0181524_10006564_pt1 | contig 10118 bp, 10 predicted proteins | sample PEATcosm2014_Bin_34_FD_119761 | JGI IMG/M metagenome (GOLD analysis project Ga0181524, IMG submission 119761) | Peatland microbial communities from MTU Mesocosm Facility, Houghton, MI, USA - PEATcosm2014_Bin05_60_metaG | ecosystem: Environmental > Terrestrial > Soil > Wetlands > Peat | place...
CGTTCGCGCCGGGCGCGGAAAGAGATCCATCAAAACCGCCAGAAAAGCGGCCGGCTGGAACCCCAGCTTCCTCGCTAGCCTCATCCTCCCCCAAGCCCGTTAACCTGGACTCGTTGCCGTGTCCGATGACGGCGGCGCAGACAGGAAATTTTCGCGATTTTCTCACTTCTGAACGGTCTGAGGACTCAGGAACTCGCTGTTATCCGCCTTGTGTGAATGCACGGCGGAGTTATCACACAGCCTCGACCAAAGGCGTCATTCGATCACGAGAGCCCTCCGCATTTGCGCTATGCGCTACGGCGGCGGGGGCGCTTTCGCGACGCAAATTAACTGATATCGAACTTCGTCGCTAAGCGCCTTGCCAAGCGTCTGGACGAACGGGCTCTGTGGTCATGAAGCGCGAGTCTTGGCCAATTCCGCGGTTTCGGGCATCGCGAGAGCAAATACGCTCGCAGCGACAAGCGCGGCGGCGCCCAACGCGAGAAACGCCGCGGCATATCCAAAATGATCGACGATCTCGCCGGCGACCAATCCGCTCAGCGAGGCCCCAATCCCCACCATCGTCGAAATCGCGCCTTGGGCGAGGTTGTAGCGACCCGTACCGCGCATAATATCGGCGATCACCAGCGGGGTCAGGGCGCCGAAAATCCCGGCGCCGACGCCATCGAGAATCTGGACGCCCAGCAACCAGAAGCTGTTGTCGGAGAGGGTGTAGAGCACGGCGCGAATGGGCAATATGGCGAACCCGGCCAGGAACAGTGGCTTGCGCCCCCAGACATCGGCCTTGCCGCCGACCAGAAGCGCTATCGGCAGCATCACCGCCTGGGCCGCAATAATGCAGGCCGACATCATCGCCGTCGCCTCTCTGGGATAGGCGGCGGCAAGCTTTTGCCCGACCAAAGGCAGCAGCGGCGCGTTGGCGAAATGGAACAGCATGGCGCACAGGCCGAAAACGACCAGCGGTCGGGATTCGAACAGGACGCCGTAGCCCGCCGCGCCCGTCGCCGCGCCGGCGTCCCCGTCGAGATCTCGCGCTCGGTCGTGGTCGATGGCGTTGGCGGGAATAGACAGCACGGCGGCGGCGGTCAGCGCGGCGAAGACCGGCACGAGAAGGAAAACGGCGCGTTGCGAGACGGCATAGCCGACCGCGCCGGCCAACAAGGCGATGGCGACATTGCCCGCATGGTCGAAAGCCGAGTTGCGCCCCATGCGTCCGGCCAGTTGTTTGCGCGCATAGAGGCCCAAGGTCAGAGCCGCGACCGCGGGACCGAAGACATCGCCGACAATGGCCATCAGACTGTTGGCGATCGCGACGGGCCAGAAGCTCGGCCATGCGAAGATGACGGCAGCCCCGATTCCCAACACGGCGAGCGCCAAGACGATCGCGCCGCACTTGGCGCGCGTCTCGTCGATCGCGCCGCCGATTGGCGTCTGGACGGCGAGCCCGATGAGGCCGCCGGTCGTGGTCACCAATCCGACTTCGGATTGGCTCCAATGCTGCTGGGTGACCAAGAATACGTTGAGGTACGGCCCCAGCGCGCCCCGGACGTCGGCGAGCAGAAAATTGACGGCGTCGAGCGAGAACGGGTTGAAGCGCCGGCTGTCGGTCGATGTCACAGCCATAGCCATAGCGTCCCGATCGCGAGCGTGACGATGGTCAGCGGCGCGCCGACTCTGAAATAGTCCCAGAAGCTGATCGTCACCCCGGAAGCAGCCGCCGTCTGCACGACGATCAGGTTAGCGACTGAACCCAGCACGGTGAAGTTGCCGGCCAGCGTCGAAGCCATGGCGATAATCAACCACGCCCTGTCGTGGTCTTTGAGCGCCTCGACAAACGGCTTCAGCATCAACACGGCGGGCACGTTGCTGACCAAGTTGGACAACACGGCCGTCATGGCGCTGAGCACGGGCACTTGGTCGAGATGAAGCCGGCCGACGTCCGCAATGATGTCGGGGCTGAGAAGCGCGCGCTGCGCGCCGGCTACGATGACGAACAGACCCGCGAACATCAGCAGCAGCGACCAATCGATGTCCGCGTAGACGCGCCGGCTCTTCACCCGCCGGGTCAGCAGCAACAGGCCGCCGATGATAAGCGCGGCCTTGGCCGGAACGACCCCAGCGAAGAACGATGCGATCAGGACCAGGGTCGCCAGCAATGCGCGGATCACCAGCGCGCGATTGACGGTCATCCTCGGCGGCTTCGCTTGCAGTCGCGCGCCACCGAAGAACTCTTCGCGATGGAAGAGCGCGATCAACGCCACGGTGACGATCAGCCCGACCAATGCGACCGGCGCCAACGCGAGAGCAAATCGCGTGTAAGCGATATGAGAATAGCTACCGATCATCATGTTCTGCGGGTTGCCGGTGATCGTCGCGGTCGACCCGACGTTCGACGCCATCGCCACGGCCAGCAGGTAGGGCGCGGGCCGGCGTCCCAGCGCCACCGTCAATTCCAGCACGAGCGGGGTCAGCACCAGGCAGATCGCGTCGTTGACGAGGAAGGCGGAGAACACGCCCGAGGTCGCGACGATCGCGCCGAGCAGGATCAAGGGGCGCCTAGCGTGAGCGATGGCCCAGGCGTTGGCGACAGCGAAGAATCCCGAAAGCCGCAAGCTGGCCACGACAATCATCATGCCGAGCAACAGCGTGATCGTTTTGCCGTCCACCGCCTCGTAGGCGCCTTCGAGCGGCGGCGCTCCGGACGCGACCATGAGGCCGGCGCCGACCAGGGCGATGCCGGCCCGGTCGATGCTCAAGCCAGGAATGCGGCCGATGGCGAGCGCGAGATAGCTTCCGACGAAGATGACGCCGGCGGCGACACTTTGCCCGGCGACAGCCATTCGATCGCCGATCGGAAGCACAACGGGCGCGAGCGCGGCGGCAATCGCTACTGCAACCACGATCCCGACGAGCAGGACGCTGAAGGCAATCGGCCAGCGGCTTCGATTGGGGGTTTCCTGACGCATGGAGGCGGCTCTGCTGAGGCGATCGCGCAAGGCTACTTATAAATCGGATTGAGAGGAACTCGGCGATTTCCCGCACTTCGAATGGCTACGAAGATCAGCGCCTTTGCGCGCGTGGAAATCGGGGGCGAATGCCTCCTCACCGCCCGCGACCGCCCTACGAATCAAATTCAAAGCGTCCGATCTCGATCGCTGGGCGCCCTATTGCAGCGGCGCGTAGCTCAGCGCCGCGCCGGCCGGTTCGGGCGCGGCCGTCGCGACCGCGGCCGCCTCGGGCGTGTTGGAGAGGAAGGCCGCCAGATCGTCCGCGCTCTTCGCGGCGACGCTCTTCAGCGCCGCGTCGCCGGCCAGCGCCCAGGGGTCGTCGCCCGATCCCTTGACCGCGATCACGTCGTTGAGCCTTTGCGCGCGCTGCTTGTCCGAGGTGAAGACGTCCCAGACGTATTCGATCGACGCGCCGTCCTCGGTCAGAGAGGCCGAGAGATAGCCGCGCACGAGATAGCGCGCGCTCGCGGCGTCGACGACGACGATGTCGCGCGCCCGCGCCTCGCGCTCGAGCGCTTGCGAAAAGCTCGCCGAAATCGCGCCGGGCGCGCCCTCGATGGAAACGATGGCGACGCTCGCCTGGGCAAGGCTCACGCCCTCGCGCCGGGCGATCTGACGATGGGCCTCCGCGTTCGGCGCGAGATCGGCGGCGACCTCGACGCACCCGCACAGGGCCAGCGGCGCCGCGAGGACGCAAAGCCGCGCGAGCGCCGCGCGCGCATTCCACACCTTCCCCGCCGTCGAACGCATCAAGCCAGAACACTCCTCCGCCGCGCCCCGAGGCGGCGGCCGACATTAACATTCTGCTAACCCTATTTGCGCACCAGGTCCAGATCGCGGGCGTTCAACGGCTCGGCATGGTGAACGCCGACGAGATAGGTGCGCCCGAGGCAGAGCGCCGTTTGGCTGTCGCTGTCCATGAGGATCATGTGCAGGAAATAGACCTGGTCGCGCGCGATGACGAAATCGTTGCGCTCGTAGAACATCGGCGCGTCCATCCAGGATGGCGTGAATTTCGCGCCGAGCGCATAGCCGCAGGCGTTGAGGCGGTGGCGCGACAGGCGATGCGCGTCGAGAACGCGCGCATGGGCGGCGAAGACGTCGCCCGCGGTTCGGCCCGGCCTGAGTTCGGCCTCGCAGGCCAGCAGCGCCTCGAGCGCGGCGGCGTGGTAGGGCGCGTGCAGCGGCCTCGGCCGGCCGACGACATGGGTGCGCATGATCGCGGCGTGATAGTGGCGGCTGACGCCGGCGAATTCGAGCGTGATCTGATCGTCGGGGGAGAGTTTGCGCCGGCCGCTCTTGTAGCGGCAGAGCAGCGCGTCGGCGCCCGAACCGATGATGAATTCGTTGCCGGGGTAGTCGCCGCCGGCGGCGAAGATCGCGCTGTGCATCGCCGCGAGAATGGCGCCTTCGTCCGCGCCCGGTCCGGTCTCGGCGATCGCCGCCCGGTCGGCGAGATCGGATAGGCGCGCCGCCTCGCGGACATAGACGATCTCTTCGGCCGATTTCGTCGTCCGCAGATGCGGCACGAGCGACGAGGCGTCGATCAGCGTCGCATAGCCTTCGAGCGCCGCCTCGAGCCGGCGACCGTTGAAATGCGTGAGGCCATAGCTGTCGAATTCGACGCCGAAGCGCCCGCGCGCGCCCAAATCCTCCAGCGTCGCGCGCAGATCGCGCGCGGGATCGGCGCCCTCGCCGTCCTTCCAGATCCGGACGTCCTCGATATCAGAAGTGCGCTGGGCCTGGCGCAGGTCGGCCGAGCGCGTCAGCAACGCGACGCGCCCATCGGCGCCGACATAGAGGCACTGAAAAAAGCAGAAGCCGAACGTATCGTAGCCGGTGAGCCAATAGTGGCTCTCCTGCGCGAACAACAGCAACCCATCGAGCTTGCGCGCCGCCATGGCGGCGCGCAGCCGCTGCTTTCGGGCGGACATTTCGGACGCGGAAAAATGCACGGGCATCGAGAACTCCTTCGATCGCGTGGCGCGAGCGAAAGGGCGCCGCCGCGCCCGCGTCAAGGCCGGAGGCGACCGAAGGGACGGTTTTGCCGCGTCAGCGATAGACCAGCACGGGAATGGCGCAGTGGGTCAGCACTTTCGTCGTCTCGCTGCCGACCAGCAGCGCGGAGACGCCGCGACGGCCGTGCGAGGCCATCACGACGAGGTCGCAGCGGTTGGCGAGCGCGCAGTCGATGATCGCGCGGTAGGGCTGATCGTGGAACTCGCGCACCGTTTCCACCGGCACGTTCGCCGCCTCGCCCGCCATTTTCACCTGTTCGAGCGCCTTGTCGGCGATCCCCTCGGCGCGAGCGTCGTGCTCTTCTGCGGTCTCGGCCACCAGCACGGCGTCCACCGAGGCGACCTGGAAGGGCTGCATCAGGGTGATCGCCGTCACGCGCGCGCCGACCGCCTTGGCCAATTGCATGCCATAAATGACGGCCTTGAGCGACAGCTCGGAACCGTCCGTCGGAATGAGAATGTGCTTGAACATCGCGCCCCTGCCTTTGCTGTCCGGTTGAAATTCGTTTAGCCGCCATGGCGCGCCGGGCCATGATTTGCGTCAATTCCAAAAGCGCTTGCGGGCGGTCGCCGCCGCGACGGCGCGATTTGGCGATGACGCGGATTTGAGTTGCGGCGGCCGCGGCGGCGCGGAACATTCCCCGCGAAACGACCGCAAACGAAGGAACCGGCGCCATGTTCGAATCGGACCCTGTCGCCTCGCCCGCGCCTGCAGGCGGGGCGCTCACGCGGCGCGCGCTCGTCAAGGCGAGCCTCGGCCTCGGCTTCTGCGCCGCGGTCGCCCCGGTCTGGGCGCAAACGATCGCGACCTCCGCGGAAGGGCTGATCGCCGGCGAGGTGAAGGTTCCCGCCGGCGACGCCGACATTCCCGCCTATCGCGCCATGCCCGAAGGCGCCGGGCCGTTCCCCGCAATCGTCGTGGTCCATGAGATCTTCGGCGTCCACGAGCACATCAAGGACGTCTGCCGCCGCTGGGCCTGGCTCGGCTATTACGCGATCGCCCCCGAGCTCTTCGCGCGCCAGGGCGACGCCGCCAAGGAGGCGGACATCCACAAGCTCTCGGCCGATATCATCGCCAAGACGCCCGACGCGCAGGTCGCGAGCGATCTTGACGCGACGCTTCGCTTCGCCGGGGCGAGCGGCTCGGCCGACCTCTCGCGCGCGGCGATCGTCGGCTTCTGCTGGGGCGGGCGCCAAGTCTGGCTCTACGCCGCGCACAATCCAGGCCTGAAAGCCGCGGTCGCGTGGTACGGGCCGCTCGCCTATCCCGTCGGCGAGCTGAGGCCGAAGAATGCGCCCGACGTCGCCGAGGCGCTGAAGGTTCCCGTGCTCGGGCTCTACGGCGGCCAGGACAAGGCCATCCCGCGCGATCAGATCGACGCCATGCGGAAGAAGCTCGCCGCCGCGGGCGGCGCCTCGAAGATCATTGTCTACGACGACGCTGGCCACGCTTTTTACGCCGACTACCGCCCATCCTACGTCAAGGCCGACGCCGAGGCCTCATGGAAAGAGGCCACGGCCTGGCTGAAGGCGCACGGCGTCTAGCGCGCGGCGGACCGTTCAGGCCCGCTCGATCGCCTTGGCCGCCGCGTCGAGCGCGTCGGCGATCGTCTGGATCTGAATGGGCGTGGCGTCGCGGCGCTTGACGCGCAGGCGCACCGCCATGCGCAGATTCTCCATCGCGCGCAGCAACGGGGCGATGTCGCCGCGCCGGTCCTCGTTGGCGCCGTCGAGGCGCGCGAAGATCGCGTCGACCTGGGCGCGGTTGGCGGCGAGAAACGCCTCGCCCTCGGCGGTCACGGTATAGAGCTTGCGCCCGCCCTGATCCTGGGCGGCGGTGGCGTAGCCCATGTCCTCGATCAGGGTCAGCGTGGGATAGACGACGCCGGGGCTCGGGCTGTAGCCGCCGCCGACGCGCTCCTCGAGCGCCTTGATGATCTCGTAGCCGTGGCGCGGCTTCTCCGCCACCAGGGCGAGAATGACGAGCCTGAGGTCGCCGCTGTCGAACATGCGTCCCTCGCGCGGCTCGAACCCACCGCCGCCGCGCCAGTGCCGGCCGAACCCGCGCCCATGGCCGAAACCGTCGTGGGCGAACCGCTCGCGATCGAAGTGCTTGAAATGACGGAAAAACATGTTTGTGTTCCCTATTGTAAGATAGATTGCGATATATCTTAACGCGGTTCGCAGCAGGAGCCTTGTGGGAGGCCTCCGCGTCCGGCGCCGTTAGGCCGAGCGACCGCCCCTTGCGATACGTCACGATATATCTTCGTGTAAGATATATCGTGACATGGCGAAGTCAAGCTCTTTTTGCGGGGTTCGCGAGGACGAGATTTCGCGCGCGAAGCGCGCCCTACTTCGGCGCCGCCTCGCGCACGATCGCCGTCATCGCCAGCGCTTGCGCGTCGCCGTCGGCTGTGAGGCCGGCCAGGACCCCGGCGCGGTCGGCGGCGTTGCGGTTCTGGCTCGCCTTCCACTTGCCGCGCAGGTCCGTGATCTCGATCTCGACGCCGACGATCTGCTTGACCATCGCGGCGATGAAATCCTCGGGCGCGTCGCTCGCCGCCCACGGCGCGGGGCGAGCCGATTCCTGCGACTGCGTCAGCGCCGCGATCTGCCGGCGCAGCCAGGCTTCGTCCTCGATCACGCGCGGGACGCCGCGCGCCTGGACCATCACGTAGTTCCAGGTGGGCACGACCTTGCCGGTCTCGCGCTTGGTCGCGTACCAGGACGGCGAGACGTAATGGTCGGGGCCCTGAAACACCACCAGCGCCTCGCCCGCCTCGGCGAGGTCGCGCCACTGCCCATTGGCGCGCGCCGTATGGGCGCTGAGCGTGCCGAGCTTCGAGGCGCCCGCGTCGACGAGGAACGGAATCGCGTTGGCGATGAGCCCTTGCGGGCCGTGGCTGACGAGAAGGCCGAGGGGACGGCGGCGGATCAGATCGTGCTGGGCGGAAAGATCGTCCTGGCGGTGAAGCGGGGGTTCGTACATGAGCGCGCTCCGGGGCGCGGCCGTCTTAGCGGGCGCGCGGGTCAAGCCGCTTGGTAGCGCACTTGCCGCGCGCGCGCCAACGCCCGGCCGGGCCCTCCGCTTCAGACCCCGTAAACCACCATGCCGTTCTTGCGCCAATTGTCGAGAGCCTCGCGGGCGGCGTACTTGTCGTCGGCCCCCTCGTTCACCGCGATATCCTCGAGCGCCGCGACGGCCTGCTGCTCGGCGCCGCGCAGACACGCCGTCGCGGCCTCGCGGCGGACCGTCACATTGGGACTGGCGAGCAGCGGCAGAAGCCGCCCCAGCAGGCCGCGCGCTTTCAGCTCCCGCATGACGTCCCAGACTTCGCCGAGAATGCGATTGCGCGTATCGATGTCATCCTGATCCTCGTCGCAGTCGAGGAATCGCGTCGCATATTCGCGCGTCGCGGCGTCCTCGAAGCGCGCGACGAGCGCGTCGTCCGGCATTTCCTTCAACGTCGGCTGCGAGGGCGGCTCCTCGATCGCGCGCTCCATCAAGTCGAGCACCTCCTGCGTCGAAAGGCCGGCGCGCAGCCCCTCCAGGGTTGCGTGCGCCAATAGAGGATCGATTCCGATGAACTGCCCCGCCGCCCAAGCGCGAACATTGGGATCGCCGTCCTCGAACAAGGCTTCAAGTTCTGGAATCGGCTTGCGGGCGAGCAGCGCGGCCCCGAGGGCCTTGATTGCGGCGATGCTCGCTTCGCGTTCGGGGGTCGACTTGAACTTATCCACCACTCCCGAAACCATGGTCGCTCGCCATTCGGCGTATATGGTCGGGGTCGCCTTCGCCGCTTCGACGAACAATTGGAGCAGGCGTTGCGTGGTCATCGCCGCGTAGTCGTCCGCGCTCATTGCAGCACCCCAAACATGCGCAGCGCCGCCAGGCCGGCTGCTCGTTGACCTTGGTAATCCAAGGCGTTGACGACCTGTCGGTACAGACGGCCCTGAGGATCGCCGGGGGCCTTGCTATTATAATAGGCGGTGACCAATTCGTGTTTCAACCGCGGAACCCACACGATGTTGCCGGGATCGCCGATGACGTCCCAACCGAATTTCTCGATGGCGATTTCCATCGGAGATTTTGTGACATTATCCGGGTTTTGCTCGACGATGTGATGTTGTTCGTAGCCGAGCGCGTTCTGCGTCGGATCCTGCTGCAACTCCTCGAGCGACTTGGGCGGATCGACGCTGGCGCGCACTTGCTCGATCGCTTGCTGCTCGCCCCTGTTGAGTTCGTCCGAAGTCATGATCTGCAAAGCGGCTTCGACGGCGACCTTGAGCGCCGGGTCGGTCCAAAGCGCCGCCCGTCCCAATCCCAGGAGGTCCCACCCAAGGCCTTTCAGAGCCCTGCGGACGGACCGCCTGGCCTCCCGCCACGAGTCCGACAACCTGGATCGCGCGCGCCGTGATCCTTCCGGCGCTTGGGGCTCCGACCCAGGTGCGCCCGATGCCGAGGGGTCCTGCGTAGCCTTCCGCGGCGTCGTCAGCTCGCCTTTATCGGGCTTCACCGCGAACCAGGCGCGGTTCGGCGCCGTTCCGGTTCGCGGATGTTTCGATTCGTCCCACTCCTTGAGCAGCCCGCTCTCCAACAGCCGAGCCGCCAGTTCGAAAGACCCGCGCTCGGGCGCGTCCTTGGCGAGCGACGGCGGGTCGGGCAGGCGCAGCAGCAGCGCGGCGATCTTGGCGAGCGCCATATCGCCGCGCTCCAGCGCCCTGGCGACCCCCGCCATTCCCTCGCGCTTGGCGGCGACGTCGATCGGCAGTCCGTAACAAGCGCCAAGGTCGCGTTCGAGTTCGTCGCTCGGCCGCACGGCCCAGCGGTCGCCGCCGGGCCGCGGCGAGCGGAGCAGCAGCGGCGTCGACCCGACGAACAGCCCGTCCGCGCCGCATCGGACGCCGCCGTCGCTCAGGCGGAAAAAGCGCATCAACGGAATCGCGCCCAAGCGGATGCTCCTTGTTCTCGAAAACGCCAATTTCGATTAGGAGAACATATCAGGAACGACTGGTCAAGAAAATGTTCGGTCAACGACGGCGGCGCTTCGCGGCTCGAAGGCGCCGCGCGCGCCCCTTCACTCCGCCGCCA
>Ga0181524_10006565_pt1 | contig 10116 bp, 9 predicted proteins | sample PEATcosm2014_Bin_34_FD_119761 | JGI IMG/M metagenome (GOLD analysis project Ga0181524, IMG submission 119761) | Peatland microbial communities from MTU Mesocosm Facility, Houghton, MI, USA - PEATcosm2014_Bin05_60_metaG | ecosystem: Environmental > Terrestrial > Soil > Wetlands > Peat | place...
GCCGCCGAAGCCGCCCCGGCCGCCGCCACCTCTGCGGTTGCTGGGGTCAACCTCGCGGCTGCCGTAACCGACGAACACGACTTTGACCTTCTCCTTGAACGCGGCCATGTCGGTGATATTGGTTGGAGCGATGCTCCCACCGCTGAAAAGCCCGATGTGGGAGAACTTGTCGAGGTTGGCCATGGTGATCATTCGCGTGTACATGCCCCCCATGGAGAGGCCCGCCATCGCCCGATGCGGTTGATCGGCGAGAGTGCGGAAATTGGCATCAATGAACGGAATCAGGTCGTCAATGAGAACCCGCTCGAAGGGGCCGGCGTTGAAGCTGAAGCCGCCGCGTCCGCCGCGTCCGCCGGGGCTACCGCCCGGAGCGCCGGCAGGAGCCGGTCCGCGACCAGGGCCGGCACTGCCGGGGACATAGCTATTGGCCATCACGATGATGAAGGGCCTGGCTTTGCCCTCGGCGATCAGGTTGTCCATGATCAGGCCCGCGTGACCCTGGCCGCCCCAGCCGGTTTCATCTTCCCCGCCGCCGTGTTGCAGATACAACACCGGATACCGCTTGGACTGGTTCTTTTCATAGTCCGGAGGCGTGTAAACGAAGCAGCGGAGATTGGCTTTGGCGGTCTTGGAATAAAAGAGGGTCTGTCGCAGGTCGCCGTGAGGCACGTCCCTGAGGGCATAGAAGTCCTGGTCATGGGCGGGGACTTCGACACCGCTGCCCCAGCGGCTGGCGCCGTAGAAGTACAGGGAGCCGGGGTCCGGCACCTGGGCGCTATCCACCCAGATCTGGTAATAGTGGAAACCTTCGTCCTGGGGCGCCGAGTCGCCGATCCAGACGCCGTTCTCACCCTTGGTCAGGGGATATCTGACGGCGCCGATATCGAGCAAGACGCTCTGGGCATCAGGCGCTCTAACGCTGGTGCGGACGCGCCTTTCCGAATTGACCTGCGGGTACTGCTTGCCAGCCTGATTCAGCGAGGACGGTTTGAAATCCTCCACCGAGTTGGTCTGGGGCGCTGCAACCGCCCGTTGCGCCGGCTGGGCCATTACCGGCAGAGCCGACAGCATGGGGACAAGGGTGAGATTAAGAATTATGGTCTTCATGATGATTCTCTCAATTTAATGGACACAGCTTATTTGACAAATGCCTCTCCTTCCGGCGTTCGCCGCCACGCGAAATAAGCGTCCAAGCTCTTAAGCGCTTCGGCGCTGGGGACCGGCCCGGTGTGCGGCGTCTGGCTGAAGTACATCACTACAGGGTTGGCGTCGCTGAAGGCCGGCCACGCAGGGACCCCTTCGCCGTTGGGCTCGCCGCGCTTGGCGAAATTCACCCAGTAGGTGGACATGGCGTCCGAGACCTCCCGGTCCGCCTTTGTCATCTGCGGATTCGACGTGCTGAGGTGCTGGAAGACGTAGGCCACGTCCATGCCGTGCGGTGAGCCATAGCCGGCCCGGGGCGAGCCCTCAGGGTATTCCGGGTGCTGATCGAAATAATAGTAGAAGGCCTTGGATTTCCCGGTCTTCGCCTGCAGCCGCGCCCAGACCCAAGTGTGCCAGCCGAATGCTGCATCGCGGGCCAGGTCCCGCGCGGTTTTGGGAGGCGTCCCGGAGCCGGCGGGATAGGCCTTCAGAAGACTCTCGGCGAACGGGCCGTAACGCGTCTTGACGTTGGCGATATAGTCCTCCGACGTCCTCGGCGGCGAGAAGCTCGCGCCTTCGTCCGAGTTGTAGCCCACCAGGATCGGCGTGTCATTGTACCGGCCAGCCTCGTAAAGCTTGTATTGATCGTCGGGGATGACCCATCCGTCGATGATCGGCCAGGCCATGCCCCGGCCACGACCGCCCCCAGGGAGTTTGTCGGCGGAAATCTTTCGCAGCTCCGCGATGGACGAAGCTTCCGCGCTCTTGGCGTACGCTTCCCCGGAGCGCTCCGCATCGGCCAGTCGTTTCAGGTTCTCGCCGGGCATGGTCGTGGGCCGCGGAGGCCCGAACGAGCCGCCGCTTTGCGAAATTGCGCCATGAAACAATCCTCTGGCCAGCGGCGACGCGCAGAGCATACTGACCGCGATGCCCCCGGCCGATTCGCCGAAGATCGTCACCTGGTTCGGCTCGCCGCCGAACGCCCCGATGTTCTTCCGCACCCATTGGAGACCCGCGATCATGTCCAGCAGGCCGTAATTCCCCGAGACGTGATTCGTAGTCTCCGCGCTCAATTCCGGGTGGGCCAGAAATCCGAGTTGCCCGACGCGGTACGCGATGCTGACCAGCACCACGCCCTTCTTGGCCAGCTTCTCCCCGCTGTAGTTCGGTTCAGAAGTGGCCCCCCCGTTGAATCCGCCGCCGTAAATCCAGACGAGCACCGGGATGCGGTCGCTCGCGGATATCGCCGGCGTCCAGACATTCAAATACAGACAGTCTTCGCTCATCCCAGGTGAATTTCTCGCCCCCTGAATCGGGGACGGACCGAACTTGGTGGCCTGCCGTATGCCCTCCCATTTGGCGGCGGGTTGAGGGGCGCGCCAGCGGAGGTCGCCGGCCGGGGCCGCAGCAAACGGGATGCCTTTATAGACCGTCAACCCGTCTTCGGACGTCCCCTGGACCAATCCGCCCTCGACCTTGACCGGCGCGGGCTGCTGCGCGACGCCCAGCCCGGCGGCCAGCATCGCAAATATCGACAATAGAATCGTTCTTTTCATTCTGAGTATGTTTCCTTTAGGCAGCTAGGGTGTCGTGGATTATGCGTCGGGCTCGGGTTTCCCTTCCGCGCAGAGCTTCCGGACAGCACGGGAGGACTGGCCATAATCTGAGAGTTTCGCGAGCCCGGGCCTTTGACCGTCATGCTTAGAACCCCGTCGTTGCGTATCAGCCAGTGAACTGCTCCGGGCTCAAATCCATCGCACATCGAAAGATCTCCCGCTCGCTGCGCAGGAATAGCGAAAGAAACCGCTGCTGCGCCGCGGTTGAATCATCGAACCGATGCTTTGAATCCGCCGACATTCGTCAAGCTATGCCAGTACTTCCGGCAAATCGCCAGTTTTGGACATCCCATTGCGCGTTATTTTCGCAGCCCCCTCGCCTCCGCTGCATTCTCTGGGGGCTAGCCTTTTGGGAGCGCGGGTCCCCACTTAATTTGCTCAGGGAGGAGGCAAGGCACCCCGAAGTCCTGGTGGTTAGTCCGCGGTGATCGGCCAGGGGGCAATCTGCCTTGTTCGCCGATGGCCGATGCATTATCCTCCGCCCGCTCAAATGCCCGCTTTTATGAATATTCCATTGAAGTTACTGCTCGGCGCCGCGGTCTGCGCCGCCGTTGCCGCTTGCGCGCGGGCCGCTGACCCGGTGCTGGGCAAGTCGCCGCGCTACTGCAATCCGCTGCCTATCGTCAACGGCGGCGGGGCGTCGGCCTCCGGCGACGTTACCGTAATCCGCGACAACCGCAGGTACTACATGTACTGCACCGGCGGCGGGGCGTGGATTTCCGACGACCTCCTCCACTGGACCTTGCAGCGCGTCGCCAATGTCCCGGTCGCGCCGCACGTCGTGCAGTACAACGGTGCGTTCTACATGTGCGGCAACGGCAGCCCGCTGTTCAAGGCCGACAACCCGCTGGGACCCTTCACCAACATCGGCGACTGGCGGAATACGCCCGACGTCGCCGGCGGATGGCGCGGCCCGTTCGACATGGACATCTTCATTGACGACGACAACAAGCCGTATCTCTATTATCCCGGCCGTGGCGTCAGCGGCATTTTTGTTGTGCCGCTGGACCCCGAGGATCTGACCCGGTTCGCCGGGCCGCCAAAGCACCTCTTCGGCTTCAACAAGGATAACGTGTGGGAACGTTACGGCGAGATGAACGAATACACGGACGTGGCCTGGATCGAAGGACCATGGCTGCAGAAATACCATGGCACCTACTATCTCGAGTATTCCGCCTCGGGCACGCAGTGGAAGACGTACGCCAACGGGTACTATATGGCAAAGAGCCCGACGGGGCCGTTCGCGTATGCGCCGAACAATCCGCTGACGCGCCGGACCGACGGCCTGGTGACCGGCACCGGCCACGGCAGTATCGTTGAAGGTCCCGACCACCACCTGTGGCAGTTCTACACCATTGTGCTGTGCAACCCGCCGGGCGGAAGGCGGATCGGCATGGACCCGATTGCGTTCGACCACGACGGCAACATGTCCGTCCGGATCACCGACACGCCGCAGTGGGCGCCGGGCGTCGTCGCCGACCCGGCCAAGGACGGCGACTCCGGCTCGATCCCCGTCACCATCAACAAGCTGCGCGCGATGAACGCGCAGTCGCGCTCCTCATCCCAACAACCCGGTCGCGACGCCGCCTATGCCATCGACAACTCCAGCGGCACGTGGTGGGAGCCAAGTCCGACCGACGCCCAGCCCACGCTGACGCTGGACCTGGGCCCGGCGACGCGGTTCGACAGGGTGCAACTGTTTACGATTGATTCCGTGCGCCTCTTGTTCACGGGCGGAGGCCGCTTCGGCGGCCGGGCAGCAGGGCCGGCGGGGCCGGCCACTAACTCGAGTTCGGCGACGGCCACCACCGCAGCGCCCGCCGCGGCAAGTGCCTCTGCTCCGCCTTCCACCAGCGCTTATCAATACAAGATGGATGTCTCGACGGACGGCGACACCTTCACGACCGTGCTGGACCAAAGCGCGAACACCATCGTCCGCAACACGATTTTCGAGGAGATCCCACCCACCAAATGCCGGTTTGTTCGGCTGACGATGACCGACTGGCCGCGCACGACACCGCTGGGAATTATCGAGTTCACGGTCTTCGGCAAGGCGGCCGAATCACTGCCTGCGGCTCAGCCGATTCCCGGGAGCGCTGAGAAAATTCACTTCCCAGTCTCCCCCACGCTCAGGGTGAACCCTTTCAGGGGTTTGTCCCCTCCGTCGAGAAACCGCGCGCAAAAGTCGGTGGCTCCGCCGCCGTTGATGACGGCACAGCGCACGACGTTTGGCCCCTTTTTGAGCGTGAGGCGTCTTGAGACGCCATCGTCAATCACCGTCTGGCGATCGCCGTAAATCCCGATGACTTCCTCGCCGTTCACCCACCAGACCGAGGCCGCGTTCGAGCCGATGGCGAGGCGCACCCCGGGCATCTCCCGCGGGCAGTTGACGATGGTGACGATCCAAAACAGCACGTCGGAGGTCGGTCTGCTGAGAGCGTAGGCGAAGTGATACAGGTTGACGTTATATCCTTTTGTGTCAACGGCATGCCAGGTGAGTTCTGCGCCGCCGACGGTCACCTTGTCACCGTCGCGCGGGATGACGCTGAGTTGGTTGGTGAAGTACTCCCTTTTTACCGTCGCCTGAACCGCACTGTCGGCAAGTCGACCGCTGACGGGGATCGGCTCGAGGATGAGCCAGCGCTGCATAAAGCCGTCGGCATCGGGGGCCTTTTCGGCGGTGGCAGGACGGGTGAGGGAGGGCGCGGGACCGCGAGCACCTTGGCTGAGTGCAGCGGTCGCAATAGGCGCCGAGCCGGCCAGGGCGGCCAGTGCCGACATGAGGATGTTCCGGAGCGTATTCATGGGAGGCCCTTTGTTGTATTTTCGGTTGCTCAAGGTCGGCTTCCAAACTTTGATCGGTCAGGGCGTCTTGAAGAGCCAGCGTTGTTTGTCACTGTCAGGATCGAATTTGGCGAGCGTCGCGGAACTGCTGCCGATGGCCGAAAGAGCCAGCGGCTCCTTCGTCTTCGGACCGGGCTTGGGCATGATGCGCCAGGTGCCATCGGTGAGTTGGTCGAGGCGCCAGAGTTGTTCGGGCTCGCCGGTGAAGCCGAGCAGGGCGACCAGTTCGCCGTCTTCGGTAGCGGCCAGGGTGCGGCCAGCGCCGGCGATGCTGATTTTGAAATACGGCGAGCCGGGGTAACCGCCGGCGTTGGCCACGGGCGTAACCGTCCATTTCTGCTGGGCCTGCACCATGTAGTTGCCCATGCGGACGGCAACGTTGCCGGCAGGCCAATTCGTCGAGACCTGCGCGACATCCTGCGGCGGAATCGGGGCTCCATCGCCTCGCGCGCCAAATCCACCGAATCCAGCGCCCCCACCAGGTCCGCCCGGTCCGCTGACGCCAGCAGGTCCGTTCGTCCCGCTCGGTCCGGCACCGGGTCCGCCCGGTCCGCCGCCCGCCCCGCCGCGGAAGCCCCTGGCGCGTCCACCGCCGACCGGCACACCCTCGACGGCAAGCTCGAGCGCGGTGCCGGTGCGGACGGATTCGATTTCATACGTGCCTTCTTTGAAGTTGTCGCCGGCGACGGGCCAGCCGTCCTTCCAGAGCAGCGGGCGGATGTCGAGCACGCTGGCGCCGCCCCGGTCGAGATCGGCCTCGAAGTGGCAGGAGAACTTCTGCACGTCCTCGCCCAGATCGAGCAGGCCGAAATGGCCGGGGCCCACGACACGGCCACCGGAGCCGACGAAGAGCTTGCCGCCGCCCCTGAGCATCTCTAGTCCCGTGTGATCGAGGAAGGGGCCGGCCACGTTCCTGGCGCGGCCGACACGAATGTTGTAGCCGGAGTCGGAGCCGCGGCAGCAACTCCCGTGGGTAGCGAGCAGGTAATACCAGCCGTCGTGATAGATCATGTCCGAGGCCTCGCAATTGATCGCGATGTCCAGGGGCCGGTCATTCGTGTCGAGGCGCTTACCGGTCGTGGGGTCCAGTTCGACAAGGCGGATGTAGCCGAAATAGGAGCCGTAGGTAAGCCAGAGCCTGCCGTCGGCGGGATCAAGAAAGACTCCCGGGTCAATGGCATTGCAGTCCTCAACGCCGTCCGACGAGGCGACGCCGCCGCCCTCCTCCCATTTGTAGTCGGGGGAATTCGGGTCAAGGGTCCCGTTCCATATCATGTTGATGGCGGCCTTGGGCTGTGCGCCGATGTTCGCGGCAACATAAAGGCAGTATCGGTCGCCAAGGTGGATGACGTCGGGGGCCATTCCGCGACGCGCGGGCGCAACCCCACGACGCCAGGTCCAGCCGTCGTCGGAGATCAAGACTCCGCCGCCGGTGCCGTAAGTGTAGTACCGGCCATCGCATTGGATGACAGTTGAGGGGTCGTGGATTGTGACTTGGCCGTCAAGCGCAAACGCGCTCGAGGCGAGCGGTAGAATTGCGGCTGCCAGAAGAATGGACTTCATAGGACTCTGAGTGTCCTTTATCGCTTATAGGGCTTGAGCACGGCAATATCTTTTTCGAGGAGCGCCCTGAGGGCGGGGCTGTCTTCCTGCCCGCGGCGCAGCACTTCGATCTGACGGGTAGGCAGTTCACGCAAAGGCACGAGTTGCGCGGACTCCAGGAGATTGGCCGCCACCTCGGCAAATTCCAGGCCGGTGTGCCAGTCGCCATTCGGGTTGGACAGCCAATCGCGGGCATCCGCGACCGTGCGGGTAACGCGGCCTTCACGGTCGGGCCGCCCGAGCACGACTCCCGCGCCGCGGTTGCAGAAGATGCCGATGACGGCCATCGCAATGGAAGGGTCGCGGACCGTGCCATCGGGATAGAAGATGCCGTGGACATTGCCCCAGCCACGCGTCCCGTCCCACACGATGAGTTATATGTTTCAAATACTCAAAGTGCCATTTCAAATATGTCATTCAGTATCGTATAGCAGAAGCATCCTCCGCGTCTGTTCGCAAACAATCACTCCGGGAGTTGCCCGGCCCCGAGGTCGCCCGCCGCTTCGGCTGCTCCCACAATGCCCTGCGGGTCCTCTGCTACCAGTTCCGCCATGACCCCGACAAACGTGCCGCCTTCTTTCAACTTGTGGATGGTGATGGCGTAGGCCAGGGCCACCTCGTCCAGATCTCCGGCCTTGGTGCTATATTCCAGGGTTGTGCGCGGCCTCCCGTTGCTTCATCATCCCGGATATGCCGTCCTGAACATGAATGCCAAATGTCCCAACGCAAAAACCGTGAACGCGCAACGCTGCACCTGCACCTACGCGGGCTGCCCCAGGCACGGATACTGCTGCGATTGCCTGCACTACCACTTGAGCGAGCGCCAACTCCCGGCGTGCTGCTTCCCGCCCGAGGTCGAACGCACTTACGACCGCAGCTTCGAGCGGTTTGCTCAGTGCGTGAGCGGGCGCGAGTAACCTCGATTAGGCGGACTATAAGGTCCTTGGACATCCCGCGCTCCAGGTCGGCAACCGCGCTGGCCTGCCATCCAGGCCCGCCCCCTGGACGCGTCCAGGATGAGCCCATCGCTTAGCTCGGTCCTTTGAGGTCCCTGACGCGCACGCAACGCGTGTCGTGGCGCCTCCTGGAACCTGCGCCGGCCTCACCGGCGAGGACTGCCAGTTCTTCACCGCCGCCCCTGATTTCTTGAAAGCCCACGAATAGCGGGCTTCAGCCGGGAGCCAAGCACGACCCCGCTCTCAAGGAAGCTGCGCAGAACCATGCCAGGCCCGACCGAAGGGAGCTGGTCCGCGTCGCCGACCAGGAGCAGGCTGGCGATCGGCGGCAGCGCCCGGAGCAGGTTGTTCACGAAGAGCACATCGACCATCGAGGTCTCGGCCACGACCAGTAGGTCTCGTAGATGCGCACGGCCCGACTGGCGCTGACGCCGCTGGAGTGGAAAAACACTATTACAGCGCCGTGGCGATGGTCACCGAAAGCGGCGGTCCGCGCTCGCACGGGGCGGTGACGGCGCGGGAGATGCGCCTTCCAGCCGTGATGTCGGTCAAAGAGTCCCCGACACGCCTGCAAAACGGCCAGCGCGTGCGCGTGGACGGCCAGCACGGCAGAGTCACCCTGCTCTGATACGGCGTTCAGACCGCGAGCCTTCCATGACGAAATAATAATACTGGCCAGTCTGGCGAAGCAAATGGTCGATGTTGATGATGGCGCCCGGCCGCCGGTTCGCTGCCCAGCGCGACTTTGGCCAGGCAGGCCGGGCAAAGCCCCTCCGGGGCGTTCTCCGGCAGCGCCTGCCGGCATCCTTGCACGTTCGCAGGCTGTCCAAACGGGCCTCGAGGCCGTGCGTGGAACTGACGCGATGACGCCCGCCGCCGATCAAAAGCGGCGGCTGCTTTAATTGCCGCACCGCCGCCTCTCCTCGTCAGGCCTTCCGGTCGAAAAAAGGACTCTTGCCCGTGATGCTCAGCGGAATGCCCAGGGCCAGCTTTACCCTGCTCCCAAAGAGGTCCATGGCCAGGCCAGCTCGCCCAACCGAGAACATCAGGCGGGTATCAACGCGCGAATCGGCGGCAACGCTGGCCGCAGAACTGGCAGCAATGCCCAAGTCAATCGAATTGAAAGCGCAGATGCCGTTGGCCTTTTCGATTTCGGCGCAGTTGCCGTGGCCGCAATAGCCGCAGTTGAGACCGGCCGGGTTGGATTCAACCCCAATAACCACCACGGCAGAAGAACTGGCGACGCAGTTGGCATCCCGGTCGAAGCTCGGGCGATTCTCTGACTGCGCCAATTCTCTCATTTTGCCAGCGAGCCTGTCTTTGGTGCCCGTATCGTCGATGGCCACCACCCTAATATTGTCAATGCCACGGGTCTTTGGCGCCGTTCGCGCGGCGGCGGCCATCATGCTGGCCACCTGTAAGGCAGCTTGATACTCAAGCTCAGCAGATGTCTTCATATTATCGTCGGGCGACCGCGGTGCGGAGCTGGTGCTGGAGATGGAGTCAGGCCCGGGGCTCGCGCTTCCAGCTTGTCGCTCAAGACGAACTCTACACCCGCGCGCCGGTTCTGCACCAGCATTCTCGCCGCGGACGAGCTTAAGGAGGCGGCTGGAGAACTCGATAACACGATGGCGGGCATCCCTGGGGGCCTGACCCGTGGAAGGCCGGCCCGGTCTAGCATGTCGCGGTGCCAGAATAGGCTGACTGGCCGTCCGCCGTCATTTCACCATTGCAAATGCTGGGTTTTCTGATTACCCCTCTTTGCATTATGGCCAAAGCATTAACCAAATCTGACATTGCAGTCTCTCTGGCTGAAACAGTCGGAGTCACCAAAAAACAAGCCGTTGAGGCGCTGGAGGCCCTCGTGGCCCTGGCATACAAAAACGCCAAGAACAAGTTCACGATCCCCGGTTTGGGCAAGCTGGTGCTGGTGAATCGCAAGGCTCGCATGGGCC
>Ga0181524_10006566_pt1 | contig 10114 bp, 7 predicted proteins | sample PEATcosm2014_Bin_34_FD_119761 | JGI IMG/M metagenome (GOLD analysis project Ga0181524, IMG submission 119761) | Peatland microbial communities from MTU Mesocosm Facility, Houghton, MI, USA - PEATcosm2014_Bin05_60_metaG | ecosystem: Environmental > Terrestrial > Soil > Wetlands > Peat | place...
CAGCAGGCACACGACAAGTGTCTTCGCGAATTGCGCAGTAATTGCGGCAACGCATCAGAGTGACCAAAGACAAGAGGGGACGTTATCATAACGATGACGGAAACCAACCTGACCTCCGAAGGCAAGAAGAAAATGCGGTCGCACCTTCAGTTCTGAGCCACAGGCTTGAAAGGGCGCAACGGTCAAGGCAGGCTGGCGACAACCGGAGCGGTTGCGGGCGGTCACCCGGAGCAAAGGCGCTAGCGCCTTGTTGCGCGCAGATGCGCGGCAATGGCAGGAGGAGGATGCCGCGTTGTTGCCCCCACCATGGGAGAGCCCGGTCCCCCAAAGCTTCCCCAAACATTCAGCCCGTATTCCCGTCCAGCAAAGCTTCCCCAGATGTGGACTTGGCTCCCAAACATTCCCGAAGGTTTTTCTGTGCCTAATTGCGCATAGTTGTTGAATATCGCTTGCGTTAACAGGACGTTTGACGCATAATGCCAGTCGCGTAAATGTAAGGGCAACTAACCATGAGCAACGAGACAGAGACACAATCGCTTGCTTGGAGTGAAAGAGGTCGTGAGTTCGAATCTCACCGCCCCGACCATTTTGTCCCGACATCAGATAGACGATCGTGATGACATCATGGCCAAGGAATCGGCGGAGCGGACTCGCCGCCCCGGACACCAGGTTTCACCCATGAGAAGACTTTGCTTTATCGCCACCCTGTTTTTGGCCCTGGACTCGGTCGCGCAGCTTTCGGTGGAATGGAACTTCTCGGATTTCACCGGCAAGCCTGAACAGATCCGAAAAGTCGTCATCCGGCCCCTGGCTGCTTACGGAATTTGGGGCACGAACATCGTCGGCGGAGATCGCCGCACTTTCGTCACCGGTTCGAGTGGTGGAATCGTGGTGAGCAATATTTATCCTGGCGCTTACCAGGTTAAGCTGTTCGGGAACACGGCGGTCACGACGTTCACGAATGTCTTTCCCGCGGATTTGATGGGCCTCGTGAACGCGGCTGATTATCTGGTCGTATCGACCAATCTGCCGGGCGGCCAGTACGCGTATTCAGCAGCCGTGTCGGATGCCCGTTACATGACGAATTCGACTTCGGCGCTTGCAGGCGGCGTGCTGACCCTGACGGACACCGATGGCAATTACGGCTGGCGTGCAAGCGCGGGCAATGCCGAAGTCATTGGGAATAATCAGGTTGGCCTGACGCTGGAGGGAACATTCAGTGGCCAATACTCCGGAGATGGCAGCGGTCTGACGAATGTGCTCGGCATGAATGTTCTGGTCAATTACAGCCAGGTGCCCTGCACGAACTTCAGCCGGTTTATCCTCGCCGGTTTTGGAGACCCGAACGCGAATGGAACCTACAGCCTGGCGGGGCAGTGGAACGGCGACCTGTATTTCACCAATGGCCGGTATATGTTGGTTTCGAATTTGTTGTCCCATGGCCGGTGGGGAGTGACTAATAACGGTGTCCTCTATTACTCGTTGGGGCGGACCAACGCAAACGGCTACCCGATTCCAGGCATATGCGTGACGGTTTCCGGCATTCCACCCGCGGGCACCTTCAACTTTGTGACGGGCTTGACGAACGGCAACGGATTCGTGGAGGTCAACTCGAGCGTTCCAGTTCTGTACCAGGACGGCAACAGTGAAGCACGGGTCGAATCGTCCGGCAGCGACGTGACCGGTCGGATTGGGTTTGCGCCCGTGATGCCGTTTGCATCCATAGACGGAGTGACTAGGTATCTCACGAACAACCTTGGTGATCCGACCAATAACGGCGTGATTCTGATCGGCGCCGGCTCCTTTCCGCCCGCGACCATACCGCTCTTGTCCGGCCAGTCGATCATTGGTCTGGGGAAAGGCGTAAGCATCATACAGACCATCGCGCCCAGTCCTGGAGTGTTTGCCAAGTCACTTTATCTGGGACTCAGCAACATGCTGATTGAGAACGTTACCTTGAACGGCCCAATCAACAATCACAGTTATGGCGTAGGCTGCACCAACTTGACGCTTATTGACGTGGACGTGGGAACACTCGATCAGGCAAACGTGCAGGATGGTATTTTCAGTGAGCGGGGAAACCTGGATGGAGTCTATAATCTTACGGCTGAGCGTTGCCACTTCGCCAGCACTTGGGACATAACCGCGAGTGTTGTTACCGGCACATTCTACGACTGCCGGATGGACACCGTCGGCGGACCATTGAACAATGGTTCTGGCCTTCATCCCTATACGGTAGGGTTGGACAATTCCTTTTACATAATCCACGGGGGCGAAGCAAATGTGATAAACGGCCCGGCAATAGCAACAAGCGGTGGTCTGCCTGCAAATGCCTGCGTCTGGATAACAGCTACCAATGCCAACGTAAGGTTGTTTGGGCCGCGCCTGAACCATTACGGCACCAACGGTGTCGATTACGCGATCTACAATTTATACGGCAATACCAACATCATCGGATGGTATTTTGACAATGGCGTGCTGACATACGTGAACGGCACGAATTATTGGACGAACACCCCGCCACCGGGCTGGCCGCCAGCAAGACTTTTTGACCACTATTGATCAGGGTTCCCGGGTTTCAGTTTATTGCCCGCGGTTCTGAACCGGAGTGGCATGAGCCTGTTAGCTGGGTTGCCGAGTCTCCGTTCCGCATCGGGTAGGGCTGCGGGATGCGCAGCCGTGGACGCGACGCAGCGCGTCCCTGTCTATCTGGAAATTGCTTTTGGCAAATGCTCTATTGCTTCAACGGTTCGCGAAACGGTTTTCCAGCCCGATACAGCTCAAGCAGTTTTTGATTCTTTTCAGCCACTTGCTTCTGGCCTGAGGCGGTGGCAAGGGCCATCGCTTTTTCGGACGTGCGGATCGCATCTTCAAAGCGGCCGGCTTCGGCGTAGGCTGCGGCGAGAGTGCCCATAAACACTGGCTGCCGAAACTCCGTCAACTGGCAGGCCCGCTCCGCCGCTGTCACTGCCTCCGCGCCATTGCGAACTCCATCGCTGGAGCTTGCCGCCAGGATCCAGGCAAGGTTGTTGAGCGCCACAACGGACTCGGGTTCTTCGCGCAGCATTTCCCGATATTGAGCTGCCGCAGCAGCGGGTTGTCCCGCCGCGGTCAGAACCAAGGCAAGATCCAGGCGCAACCGGGCGGCAGGATGAAGGCGGACTGCTTCCCGCAGGTGATCGAGAGCCTGCATGAGGTTCCCGGCTTGAGCCAGCAGCCTTCCGCATCGCCACTGGACTTCGGCGTCGTCGGGCTTGAGTTGGAGCACCTGCTGGAACTGGGCGGCTGCTGCGGCTGCTCTTCCCAGCCCCGCCAGCGCGTCTCCCAATCCCTTGCGAGCATCGATGGACGCCGGGTTGAGTCGCAGTTCTGCTTCGTACTCGGCGACAGCTTCCTCACGCCTGCCTTGGACGCTCAAGGTCCAGCCTAGGTTGAAGTGAGCGTTCACGATATCCGGTTGCAGCGCGATCGCGGCGTGGCAGTTACTCACTCCTTCTTGAATTCTGCCCATCAATACTTCAGTCAAACCCAGGTCATTCAGCGCTTCCGCGTAATCCGGCTTGATCTTCACCGCTTCTTCGAAATGGGTTGCCGCTTCGTCGATTTTCCCCTGCCTGCCCAGGAAGTCACCCAGCGAATGGTGGGCGAGCGCGTTGTCGGCGGTCACGGCGAGCGCATGGCGAAAGAGTGTCTCCGAGTTCTGCCAGTGGCGTAGTTGGCCAGAGGTCAATACTGCCAACACCCCCGCGACCAGCGATGCGGCAGCCAGCAAATGAATCCTTTGGTTCGGCCAATGCACCTTCAGATTGGCCGCACCCCATGCGATTGCCACGAAGATTCCAATCAGTGGAACGTAAGTGTAACGGTCGGCCATGGAATGTCCTCCCACCCGCACAATTCCAATCACAGGGACCAGGGTGCCGAGGTACCACAACCAGCCTACGGCAAGCCAGGGCCACTTCCGGAGGTGGACAAGCGCAAATACGGAAATGCCGGTGAGCACGATGACGGCGAAAATCACCTGCCCGGGTCTTATGGAACGGGGATACGGGTAAAACACCGCCAGATCGACCGGCCATATCATTTGCTTCAGATAAAGCGTGTATGAAACCAGGGCATTCGCGATACGGGTGGTGACCGGATGATCAGTCAGGATTCCCTTGTGCTGAACCAACAGGGTCACGGCGCACGACGCGGCCGAAAGCCCCACAAAGGGCAGCTTCTCTTTAAGCAGGCCCGGCAGCGTGTTGACTTCTTCCTTTTGAGATTTGAATTCGAAGCGCCGGAGAGGCCAGTAATCAAGCAGGAGCAAAACGAATGGAAGAGTGACGAGCATCGGTTTGCTCATCAGGCCGAGGGTAAAAAGAAGCAGGGCCAGAACGTACCAGAAGGCGAAGCGCGGCTTGCCGGCTGCGGAGTGGCCGGGGCCTGGCGCGGGGTCATGTGACTCGGTTTGCGCCGCGGAGGCCACTCGGTCCGATGCGGTTTCTTGAACTTCCTTCAGGTAAGGATGCGCCGGTTCTGACGCTTGAGCTGCGGTTTTGGACTTCACATAGCTGACGTACGCCATGAGGGTGAGCATGAGAAAGAAAGTGCTAAGAACATCCTTGCGTTCTGATATCCAGGCTACTGACTCAACGTGAAGGGGGTGCAGGGCAAACAATGTGGCCGCGAAAGCGCTGCAATAGAGCGCGCCGGTCATGCGTTTCAGAACCAAAAAGAGCAGCAGCGCGTTGGCGGCATGCAGGAGCAAGCTCGTCAAATGATGCCCTCCAGGATCCATTCCGAACAGTTGCACATCGAGCATGTGCGATAGCCAGGTCAGAGGGTGCCAATTACTGGCATGGCCGGTGGTGAAGGCACAGGCCGCGGCTTTCCAGGTCAACCCTGCTTGCACAGCCGGATTCAGGGTCACATATTCCTGGTCGTCGATGTTGACGAAATCATGATGGGTGACAGGCCAATAGGTGGCCAGTGTCACGGCGCCAAGGAGCGCACAAACCAGAATGATTGACCGCCGGTTGAAATTTAGTTCCATCGCGCTCAGTGTTTCCCCAGAAGCCGGTTCACCAGAAAATCCCGGTAGTCATCAAGGCTTTTCCATTCCGTCGCGACGTTCATCTCTTTGGCGTGATCGTCAACCAGCGTGAACCCGTCGTCAGTTACCCGGATACCGAGGCGCTCCATCTTGCAGAGTTCGTGGGTGAAGGCCAGATAGACGGCCACGGTATCGAAAAGGGTCGTCGAACGATCTTCGGGGTCAGTCTGGCTTTTGCTGGCCCGGCTCCAGATGCGGTAGTTCCGGAGGATGGCGGAAACAACCGGGTCCGTGGTGTTGAGGAGCCGGCGATATCGGCTTCCTTCGAGAGTCACCAGTCCGCAGGTGTCCAGCGGCGTGATGGTGATATCCCAGGCCGCGGAGAGCACTTGGCGCGCGGCTTGAGGCGCCGCTTTAACATTCCATTCCGGCGCGGCCGTTTTGGAACCCCCGTATCCCAGCCGGACGCTGCCGTCCATGCCGACGAATTGCGCGCGCCTGGCGATGCCGGGTTCGCGCGTCAATGCGGCGGCAAGATTCGGCATCGGGCCAATGCAGATCAGCGTTACCCGACTCCGGGAGCCCATGACGGTGTCGATGATGGCCTGCACCCCGTCGGGATGAACTTTCCCGGGATACGATCCCAGATCGTAACTCTGAATCCAGGCGGCTTGCGGGCCGTCGCCGCGCGGCTCGACGTCCGGGCCGATGCCGACGGGAATGTCAGCGCGACCGGAAGCTTGCAGGAATTTCGCCAGGAGTTTCGCGCGATAGCGGGCTTTGCCGAATTCCGTGACCGCGAGTTTCAAGTCCAGCTCCGGACACTTCAGCAGAAAACCCAAAGCCCAGGTGTCGTCGATGTCGTCACCGATGTCGGTGGCGAGAATGACGGGGACCGGTTTGACCGGCTTGCGGTCTTTGGCGGTGGCTGCGAGCAGCCCCGGCAACGGGATCGACGTTCCCCCGACTGCGGCGCCGAACAGGGTGGATTTCCGCAGGAAACTGCGGCGGCTGATGCGTGTGGAATCGCTCATGATTGTTTGACGCCGCCAGACTAACCGGCTTCGGCGGAGGTTCAATCACGATTGCGCCGCGGCGGCGTTTCTGTCGGGAATCATGTCCGGCGGTCCAGTTGCCAGAGTTGCCAAAGAATGCCCTTTTCCCCCTTATGACCCGCCATTGAGGCCAATTGCCGCACACTTTCCGTGAGTTGCGTTTGACCCTTTGTTTATGCGGGTTCTGCGCATAATTCGAGATGGTGCCAGGGGAGGGAATCGAACCCACGACCAAGGGCTTATGAGTCCCCTGCTCTACCGCTGAGCTACCCTGGCAACCACGCGACATTATCTCGCGGACAACTCCCCCGCTGTCAAACGGAATGATGGCCACTGCACGCACCAACCGTGACAAATCCTGCGCCGACCACTCGTCCTCGTCCTGGATTTGCCCCCATTCCGATTTCGAGGACGAGGAGGAGGACGATTTTACCGCCTGGCCGAGGTGGTGCCGCACCGCACTACCAGGCATAAGAGTTTTCTCAAGCTGCGCAAGTTCTCAACGCCGAGCACACAGAGAATTCTGAAACTTTGATCCCCTTTAAACCCGCTGCGGACGGGGACCGGTCGCTCTCGGAGACAGTGCCCGGTTGCACCCCACGATGCTGCAGGCCCCACAAATCGGCCCCACAAATCGGTTGCCTATTCCGGCTTTGTATGTCAATGCTATGCCTGTCCGGATGCCTCGTGGATGGGGTCGTAGCTCAGTTGGTAGAGCGACTGGTTCGCAATCAGTAGGTCAGGGGTTCGAATCCCCTCGGCTCCACCAGTCTTCGCCCGCAGCGCAGCCGAGGGCAGTGTCCTAATTTGACGGGTAGGGACGCGCTGCTGCGCGTCCGGCCGCGACGCAGCGCGGCTCTACCGTGGCATTCATTCGACGAAATCTCAAATCAGGACACTACCCAGCCGAGAGCCAAGACTGCCGCGCCGGCTTGTCTCGCCAAAGCGAAACGGCGGCGGAAGTGCCAGTGGAGGCGGGCTTGCGTCATCGCCAAGCAACACGAATTCGCTGCGAGCTTCAACCCGGCGGGCCAGCATGCCGTTCTTTCACGATTGCCTCTTTACAATCTGCATTTTGGCTGCATTTTTTGGCAATGATCGCTGCTGTTGACACGAACATCTGGGGGTTCCTGGCTGTGCCGGTCGGCGTATTGCTCTGTTTTGGACCGGCGCTCTTTGTTTGGATCAAGAACGAATACATTTCCCGGCCGCCGGATGATCGCCGGGGCGGTTCGTGAGCTGTCGGCCGGCCGGATGCCCTCACTTCGTTGCCCCAAAATGAGATCGAGGCCGGCGCTTCGTCGCTGTTTTGATTGAATGGAATGGGGCACCGACGGAGCGGCGCCCTTTACGAATGGTGGGTTATGCAATTGCGACTTCAAAATAAATGGATTCTGATCACCGGCGCGTCGAGCGGGTTCGGCGCGGCGGCGGCCCTGGCTTTCGGCGCCGAACGCTGCAACCTGCTGCTCGGCGCGCGGCGGGTGGACCGCCTGAAGAAGGTTGCGGAGGGTGCGCGCGCCGCCGGGGCCCCGGCGGCGCAGTTCCATGTCCTCGATGTCGCCGGAACCGGGAGTGTCAATGACTTCGTCGGCTGGGTCCGCGGGCAAACCGATCATGTGGATGTGTTGATCAACAACGCGGGCGGCGCGCACGGGCTCGACACCGTGAGCGCCGGCAAAGACGAGGATTGGGAAGCGATGTTGCAGAGCAACGTGCTGGGAATCCTGCGGATGACCCGGGCGGTGTTGCCATTGATGCCTCATGACGCCGGCAGTTCGATCATCAATATCGGTTCCGTGGCCGGACACACCGCTTACGAAGGCGGCGCCGTATATTGCGCGGCGAAAGCGGGCGAGCTTCAAATCACCCGCGCCTTGCGCTTCGAGTTGAACGGCACTGGCATCCGGGTCGGCACGGTTGATCCGGGACTGGCCGAAACCGAATTCTCCCTCGTGCGTTTCAAAGGCGATGCCGCGCGCGCCAGGACAGTTTACGAAGGCATCAATCCGCTCACGGCCGAGGACATTGCGGAAGTGCTCGTGTGGGTTGCGGGGCGTCCCGCGCACGTGAACATCGATGAACTGATCGTGAAGCCGGTCGATCAGGCGGCGATTCACAAAGTGTTCCGGCGGCAAACTTAAACATCGAAGGACCAACATCGAACATCGAAGTTCGGACGGAAACGCGGAAGGCAGGGACGATGCTTCGCGTCCAGACCTCGCGCGGCGCGGCCCTGCCTCCTTTCGGAAATCAATTCCGGGAACCACTCTTGCCGGGTGTTGCGCGTCCTATGTTCGATGCCGGATGTTGGCTGTTCCTCCTAAATCCCCCGGTTGGCGCGCCAGAGCAGGACCGCTCCGACGGCCTGGAAGAGGAAGTTTGGCGCCCACATCCAAAGGTGTGGGGCCAACTCCGCTCGTGTGGACTGTGAGCTGGCAAGAATCATGAGCGCGTAATAGATCGCCACCAGACCGAGGGCGATGGCCACGCCGACATTGGTTTCACGCCGGTGCATGCGGATGCCGAGCGGAATGCCAACCAGGGTGAAGCTGAAGCAGGCGAAAGAAAAAGCCACCTGGCGGTGCATCTGGACGCGCATGGGTTCGGCAATATCGTTCCATTTCTGCAATTCACTGTTCAGCCGTTGGAGTTCCGCGGACGGGACTTTGGGGGGCGGCAGGTTTATCCGGCGTTCCCAGCGCCGAAGTTCATCCCGTAACTGGACGAAAGTCATGTCGCTGATCCCGGGTTGGGCGGTGCTTGTTTGGGCGGCGCCAAGATTCAATTCAAACGTGGCCTCACCCGAAATTCCGGCAATGCCGCTGGAAACGTATTCAATGGTCGCGTCATACAGATGCAGGATCAGTCTTTCCTTTTCCCGATCGACTTCGATGCGGCCGCGAGGCGCGCGCACGGACATCTCAATGTTGGTTTCGTTTTTGAGCTGGAACAGCAGCACATCCTGCAGATTGCGGTTTCGATTCTTTCCGAAGTAGACAATGTAGCCTGGGAAATCGCTGATCGGCCGCCCTTCGGGCAGTTGCAATTGCGACATCACCGCGGTTTTGATGGCAAAGCGCAAGCTGTTGTAAGCCACACGGCAGCGGGGGGCAAACTCGAGGTTCACGGCGGCGCTGAGGCCGCAAAGAGCCAGGCTCAGAATCAGCACCGGCATAATGAGTGACAACAGACTGACGCCGCTGGCGCGGGCGGCGGTCAGTTCCTGGTCGGCGCTGAACCGGCCGAAGACCAGCAGGCTGGCCGTCAGCATGCTGATCGGCAACGCGAACGTTCCCACAAAAGGAATGAGCAATCCGATCGCTTTTGCCAACACCCCAAAAGTCGCCTGGTGATTCACGATCAATGGGAGCAGTTCCTTGAGCGCGTTGCCCAGCAACAGGACCAAGGTAAACACCAGCGCCGTCATCGCCAGGGAGGCGGCAACCTGCCGAAGCAGGTATTTATGCAGTGTTTTCACGTTGGTCCAAGGGTCGGGCCGGTGTCCGGCCCGGCGCCACCGGCAAGCAGCATGAGAAACGTGAGGAAAGAGTCAAGGAGCGTTGCAGCGCAACCGCCCGCTGCGCCTGATCCTCTGACGCTCACTTTGGGCGCCCGAACCTGCCGGCCGGACCTGCCCGGGCACGACGCGGAACGTTGATTTGCAATCATTTCACGATTCGCTTCGACTTGCCCGCCGGGCCCGGTCTATGATGATGCGCGAAGACATGCGCATATTGGTGGTTGAGGATGACGAAAAAATCGCCTCCTTTGTCGTCAAGGGTCTGAAACAAAACGGCTACGCCGTGGATCACAGCAGCGACGGCGAACAGGCGCTGGCTCTGGGGCAGACGATTGCTTACGACGTGGCCGTAGTGGATGTCATGTTGCCCAAGCTCGATGGTTTGAGTCTGATCCGGCAGCTCCGCGCCCGGGGCATTCGTCTGCCGGTGCTGGTTCTCAGCGCGAAAGTGTCGGTGGATGACCGTGTGCGGGGGCTGCAGGCCGGCGGTGACGATTA
>Ga0181524_10006567_pt1 | contig 10114 bp, 10 predicted proteins | sample PEATcosm2014_Bin_34_FD_119761 | JGI IMG/M metagenome (GOLD analysis project Ga0181524, IMG submission 119761) | Peatland microbial communities from MTU Mesocosm Facility, Houghton, MI, USA - PEATcosm2014_Bin05_60_metaG | ecosystem: Environmental > Terrestrial > Soil > Wetlands > Peat | place...
ATGATCCAGATCGACGTTTCGGACACCGGACGAGGCCTGTCCGGCCTGGACAAGCGAGATGCGTTCGAACCCTTTCTCACGACGAAGGAAAACGGTCTGGGCGTCGGCCTGTCGATCTCACGCTTGATCGTCGAGGCTCACTACGGAAAAATATGGGCCCGGCCCAATCCCGCGGGCGGCACCGTTTTCAGCTTCACCTTGCCGTTGGCGGCCGCGGACGCCGATCCATAAGCAACGCTTACGCTCGGCCGGACCGCGGCAAAGAATCCGATAACAAAAAGAGGGGACAATCAGGCGAGTCTCCCTTTACCTGCACAGGGAAAAGTACCATATATTGAAGGCATTGTTCGCGAGCACCAGCAGCGCAGAAATGGTTTATAATCCAACTATTCATATCGTCGACGACGACCGGGCGATTCTCGATTCGGTGACCCTGCTGTTGACAGCGGAGGGCCTGAGGGTTCGTACGTATGAATCGGCCCAAAATTTCCTGGAAGCGGTCCGACAAAGCGATTCCGGCTGCGTGGTGACGGATGTGCGCATGCCGGAAATCAGCGGACTCGATCTCCTGGCGGCGCTGAAAAAGCAGCGGGTTTCCATGCCGGTGATCGTCATGACCGCGCATGGCGATATTCCGCTCGCGGTGGCGGCGATGAGACAGGGAGCGGTCGATTTTTTCGAGAAGCCGTTCGACGGCGATTTTCTTCTCGCCGCCATTCGCTCGGCGCTGAGGCGCGAAAACCCGCCTGACGCGGGAACGGGCGTGATCCGAGAGAGGCTCGCGACGTTGAGCAAAAGGGAACAGGAAGTGCTGGCGGGATTGCTCAAGGGGCAACCGAATAAGCTCATCGCGCATGAACTGGGCATTAGCGCGAGAACCGTCGAAGTCCACCGCGCCAATGTGATGACAAAAATGCGCGCCGGCAGCTTGTCCGAGCTCGTGAAAATGGCATTGGCCGTCCAGCGGGATGATTCAAGAGCTTCAAATCACAATATAATCACATCATTATGATCATCCCGGTTGAGCTTGTGGCTTCGGCTGCTCGCTATGTCCAGAGGTCGATGACCATTGACGCCAGCGCCAGACAGTGGCGAAATCGATCGAGAACGAGGCGGTCGGCCTGAGAGCGCCGGTCAAAAACGGCCACTGCCGGAGGAAGATCGAGGGAAGTCATTGGATTATGATCGACCGTCCGAGCCGCGTTCCCCCACGCTCAACGGGAGCCGGCTGCTCAAGCCGGCGTGGAGCCACCGCATTTTGGATGTTTTGATCGAGGTCGTCTCACGGCGCGATCGATTCCCGTGGTGGTCGGGCCTTGGGATCGGCGCGCTGGCCGCCGGCATGGGCGCCCTGGCCCGATTGGCGCTGCTGGGAGAATCGACGACAAGACTCGCCTATGTGACGTTTTATCCGGTGGTGGTGGTCGCCTCGCTTGTTGGAGGCTTGTCCGCCGGAGCTTTCGCCGCCGTCCTTTGCGCGTTCACTATCCATTACTTCTTCGTTCCGCTCGCGGACGCCACCGATGTGGCGGGGCTTGCGGGATTTTCGCTAAGTTGCGTCCTTATTATCGGCGTGACCGAGATGCTGCACCGCTCTTGGGCGCGCGTCGCCGAGGTCGAGGCGGCGGGAGCCGTCAATGAGAGGCTTTCGGCGATAGTCGCATCCTCGTCCGACGCGATTCTCTGCGAGACTCTCGACGGGATCATCACCAGCTGGAACGCCGGGGCGACACGGCTGTTCGGCTTTAGCCCCGACGAGATGATCGGACAGTCGATCGCGCGCCTGATTCCTCCAGGGCGGATCGATGAGGAGGCCGGCATCGCGGCGCGGATGAGCGCGGGCGAGCGCATCGATCATTACGAAACGGCGCGCGTGGCCAAGGACGGCCGCGAAATCGATGTCTCGCTGACCCTCTCGCCGGTCAAGGACGCCAAGGGCAATGTCGCGGGAAGCTCGACGATCCTTCGCGACATTGGAGATCGCAAGCGCGCCGAACGGGCGCTGCGCGAGAGCGAGGAGCGGCTGCGCTATGCGCTGAGCGGCGCCCATGCGGCGGCGTGGCAATGGAACATCCTGACCAACGAGCAAATATGGTCGCCGGAAAGTTATGCGCTGCATGGGCGCGATCCCCAGCTCGGGCAACCGGATTATGGCGGGTGGCTCGCTTGCCTCCATCCCGACGATCGGGCGCCGACCGAGCGCGCGGTGCGCGAAGCCGTCGAGAAGCGCACGCTCGAATATCGGACGGAATATCGCGTTGTGTTTCCAACTGGAGAGGAGCGCTGGCTCGCGGCCCTGGGCAAGGTCGACTATGCGCCCGACGGCTCCCCCATCCGCATGTCCGGCATAAATTTGGACATCACCGAGCAGAAACGCGCGGAGCAAGAGCTTCAACGGCTCAACCACACTTTGCGGGCCTATAGCGCCAGCGGCTGGGCCCTGGTGCGCGCCACCGACGAGACAAGATTTCTACGCGAGATCTGCCGGATCGTTGTCGAGGACTGCGGCCACGCCATGGTTTGGGTCGGCTATGCCGAACAGGATGCGGAGCAAAGCCTTCGTCCGGTCGCTCACGCGGGTTTCGTGGATGGCTATCTAGACAAAATTCCTCTCACCTGGGCGGATCGCGAACATGGCTGCGGCCCCGCCGGCAGGGCTATTCGCACCGGGCGGCGCGTAATATTCGAGGACCTGCGGACCGACCCAGACTTTGAGCCGTGGCGGGCGGCGGCGCTGCGGCGCGGCTACGCCGCCTGCATCTCGCTGCCATTGACGGTCGACGACAAGACTTTCGGCGCCCTGACTATTTATTCCGGACGACCGCGTGCCTTTAGCAGCGCATCGGATGTGGCGCTGCTTCAGAAGCTGGCCGACGACTTGAGCCATGGCATTGGCGTATTGCGCTTGCGCGCCGAACGCGCCGGCCGGGAGGCCGCGCTGCGATCCAGCGAAACGCGCTTTCGCGCGCTGGTCGAGCAGGCGGCGGACGGCTTCTTCGTCGCCGACGCGCGGGGCGCCTATATCGACGTGAATTCCGCCGGCTGCGCGATGCTGGGCTACACCCGCGAGGCGCTGCTGCGTTTGACCATCGCCGATGTCGTCGACCCGCCAGAAGTGGCGCGCATCGCTCCCGAGGTCGCGCGATTCGTGGATGGGGAAACGATCGTCAGCGAATGGCGCTTCCGCCGCAAGGATGGCTCCATTTTCATCGGGGAGGTCAGGGGCAGACGGCTCGCCGACGGTCGGCTGCAGGCCATCGTGATCGACATTACCGAGCGCAAGGCTGCGGAGCTGGCCTTGCGCGAAGCCGACCAGCGCAAGGATGAGTTTTTGGCCATGCTCGCCCACGAATTGCGCAATCCTCTGGCGCCCATCCGTTACGCCGCGCGCGTGCTCGGCAAGCTCAATGTGGATGAGCCGCGCGTGCAATGGGCGCGAGACGTCATCGACCGCCAGGTCGCCCATCTCGCCCGCCTGGTGGACGAACTGCTGGATATCTCTCGCATCGCGCTTGGCAAGATCAACCTGAAGAAGTCGCGCGTCGAACTCTCCGAATTGGTGCGCCAGGCCTGCGAGGCGGCGCAGCCGCAGATGTCGGCCAAGGAGCATCATTTCGAAGTCATGCTCCCGGAGAAGCGGGTGACGATCGAAGGCGACCTCGTGCGCCTGGTCCAGGTTCTGCAAAATCTCCTCGACAACGCCGCCAAATATACGCCGGAACGCGGGCGCGTCTTATTGGTCGCCGGCCTGTCGGGACAAGAGGTCGAGATCGAGGTGCGCGACAACGGCAGCGGAATCCCAGCGAGCCTTTTGCCCGAGGTGTTCGAGCGCTTCCGGCAAGGCGAGCATGGTCCAGACGGTTCGCAGGGCGGGCTCGGGATCGGCCTCACCTTGGTGCGCCAATTGGTGGAGTTGCATGGCGGGCGCGTGGAGGCGCACAGCGCCGGGCTCGATCAAGGGGCCAGCTTCACCGTCCGGCTGCCCGCGGCCGGAGATGCGGCGGAAAGCCCCTCGCCGACGGAAGATGGACCGCTTGCCGCGCCCGTAGGGTTGCGCGTGCTGGTTGTGGACGACGACGAGGCGGTGGCGGAAAGCACGGTGATGTTGCTGCGCCTGGAAGGCTGTGAAGTCCGCTGCGCGAATTCGGGCGAAGCCGCGTTGCGTCTGTGTCGGGAGTTTCAGCCCCTGGCGGTGCTGCTCGACATCGGTCTACCTGGACAAGATGGTTATGAGATCGCGCGAAAAATCCGGAGTCTGCCGGGCGGCGCGGAGGTGAAGCTCGTCGCGGTGAGCGGCTATGGCCATGAGGCGGCCGTGGCGCGCGGTCGAGACGCGGGTTTCGATCGCTATCTGGTCAAACCGGTCGACCCGGAAAAACTGAGCGCCCTGCTAACCGCGCTGACGTAATCGAGGATCGTTCTCAAACTCCGTGCGTCGCATCCTTCTGGCGGCGAGAGAAATTCGATGTTTAACGCACATCGTGAGCGATTTTTGCGCGCCCGCGCGCCTGTAGGCGAGACGCCAGAGCTCCATATCGGGCTTTTAAGTTATTTCGGACGTTCTCGAGCGTCGATTTCGCCCCCAAGCGAGGCTAAGAGTTGACCTTCCATTCAAAGAGAAAGAACGAAAGGCAGATGATTTGATGGTGAGCATATGCGCCCATGCCACTCCAGCGGTCATGAGAGGCGCCTCGGATTATTTTTCCTCGTGGATAAGATGGCTTAATTATTTGTTATTTCAAAGGAATTTTGGATTGTGGGGAGAGCAGGGGCGGCCTAATGAGTTTCATTAAATCAAAAGCATCTTCCAACGCGCCAGCAAGCCCCTTCCAAAGTGGCGGTGAACTCCGTTCACTGACAGGTGTTCGCGGAGTCGCGGCTTTGGTCGTCGCATTAGCGCACTTCAATCTACCCGCCTTTGCGGCGTTCAACGGATTGTTTATTGGATCGTTTAGTCAAGCCGTTGATCTATTTTTCTGCCTAAGCGGGTTTACGCTGGCGCTGGTTTATGAACCGCAAACGCGAACCTTCGCAAATTGGCGCAACTATGCCGCCGCTCGAATTGCGCGAATTTATCCGCTCTATCTCGCGACACTGCTGTGGTCAGCATTGATCGGGATTTCATTGGGGCCTCAATATCCGTTGGAGCGGGCGTGGAGCGACTTTCTGGCTCAGCTTGCGCTCATTAACTCTTGGCCGATTGTCGGGACGGGGGTCCACTGGGACTTGCCAGCGTGGTCAATTTCAGTGGAGTTTTTTTGTTATTTATTTCTATTCCCATTGCTCTGGCGCGTTCGGCCCACCCCAAACGATTGGGGCGCCGCGCTGAGCGTTTTAGCTCTTTCGCTAGCTGCTTATATTGGGTCTGTTTTCTACTTTGATTGGCGTATTTTTGAACCGAGAACCTACCAGTCGACCAACACGGCCGCATATATCGTCAGCCTAGTTCGCGGAATCGCAGGATTCTCATCTGGCTGGCTAATTTATACAATATACAGCCGTCAGTCGGTTTTTTGTATGCTTTGCTCGAAGTGCGTTGACGCCATAACTATTGCAATAGTATTAATTATAGCCATCCCAGTTGTTACAGAAATTGACGTAAATAGCGCTTGCCTGTTGTTTCTATTTCCGTTTTTTATTATCGGCCTAGCGAATGAAAAGTATATAACCGCTAGTATGCTTTCAACACCCACTATGCGCGCTTTTGGAATGTATTCTTTTTCAATATATCTAATACACGTGCCTCTTAAGATGACGATAGATAGGCTTATTTCAACTCATGAAGTCCGTTTTCCGCCCATTCTTTACGTATCTATGCTTGTAGCATTGCTGATTGCCCTATCAGCGTTCGCCTTTTACTTTTTTGAAACGCCTTGGCGTAATTTGCTTCGTCGCCTCCTTTCGCCATCGGCGCCGAAACGGGGGATTCTGGTTGTTCTCCGCGAGGGTTGGTTCGCTTGGCCGATTTCCATCGGGCTTTTGTTTGCCGCGCTCGTCATCGCGGCCAAGCTGTTTTGGGCTGTTGGACCAGACCGGGAACTCGTGACTGCTTATTCCTATTTTCAGATTTTCAAAGAAGGCGGGGGCGGCTTTGAGGAAAGGCAAATCTGGGCTGTTGGGCGCAGATCGGTAATCGACATCCGCTTGACCGAGTCCATGCAAAGGGCGAAACTGGTCATGCGAGGGCGGGCATTTGTAACACCCGCCCACCCGACAGCGACAACCAGCGTATTCGTGAATGGGAGCCTCGCTATTGCTCTTCAGGCGACCCTAGATACGCCTTCATTCGTGCAAGAGTTAGACTTGCCCAGCGGCGTAAGGACGTTGAGAATTGTCCTAGAGACCAACAACCCAGCCTCGCCTAAATCGCTCGGCATCTCGGACGACGGACGTGAATTGTCCATTGCGCTTGAGTCGCTGCAAGTTAAAGCTATTCAAGGCATAGGCAAAGCTGAACCAGCCCCCAAATAGGGCGGGCGCTATTTTCGGTGTCGGAATTTGATATATTCTGGATTTGGGGAACTGCTTCGAACCTATCCCGTAACCGGAGGAATGTCCGCCTGCCCGTGATTCCCATCACTTTCGCACGACACTCGACCGGAATCAGAAAGATTCGTAGCTGATCCGACGCGCGGGAAAGTTCTTGATCAGTGTCGACCCAAGCGAGTTGGGCCTTTTCGGTTGGGTCCATGCCCAGAGCGGGAATTTTGCCGATCATCAACGAGAGGTCGGTCCCAAAAATTCCAGTGACAGCGAGGCGTGAAGATGAGGTCACCGTCCGGCGCCGGTCAAATGCCGCCGCATTACAAAATTCTACAAGTAAAAAAAGACGCCACCGAGAAGGAAATAATATCGGCGTACAGGAAGCTTGCAAAAAAATATCATCCGGACGTGAAAGGCGGAAATGCCGCGAAATTTGAACAAATCCATGAATCCTACTTCGTTTTAAGCGATCCTTTGCGACGCAGCAAATACGATATTCAATTGAATTCAGATAATAAAGATACCATCATATCAAAGCTATTTAAGGACTATGTCTATGCCTTCCTGAGCGGTGTGTTATTAGTTTATAGCGGAATATTATTTCTTATTTCATTTTTACGAATAAATGGCCACTATTTTGCCTTTTTAATCATCGCCGTGATAGCTTTTGCCGCTTCAATTTTCTTAATTGTAAAAAATGGAGAGAGTTAGCGGTTCCTTCCTGAAAACAACGTAGTCGTCAACGGCGAAATCAGGACTCGTTCATCTACGGCTTGTCAAAGAATCTTCTCAACGGTCACCTCCGCACGGTTCTCGCGTCTAAGCTTGGCGACATATTCATCGGCGATAACGCGGAACGCGCGGAGAGATCACGTGTTTCCTGGCTCTCGCGGCAAGCCGCTTTCGAACATGGCGATGCTGACGCTGCTCAAGAGAATGAAAAGCGGCGGCGACCAGTGGCTGGACGCAACGTCCGGCAAAGCAATCGTCCCGCACGGATTTCGAGCCACTTTCAGGACATGGTGCGAGGAAATCGCTCGCTTTCCACATGCCGTGGTCGAGGAGGCAATGGGTCATGTCGTGGGAACGGCGGTGGAGCGGGCCTACAGGCGGACCAACGTTTTGGAACAGCGGCGGGGTCATGGAGGCGTGGGCGAACCATTGCGAGCCGAAGAATGCTGGTAATGTTGTGCTGATTACCCGCAAGGGCGCATAATCCAACGCGCGCGGGTAGGCCGGCCAGCCAGCAAGCCGGGACGCATCGCCCGGTTTCCGCGCGCCACCCCGATGCTCGCGGATGCGCGCGATGAAGTTCAGCCTGACGGCGCTCGTCTACAACATGCGAAGGGCCATCAACATTCTCGGCGTGGGGGAATTGATGAGGGCCGCGCGGCCCTGAGGGAGGCCGTTTATCCGCCTAGAGGAGCCGAAATGGCGCTTCAGCTCGCCTCGGAAAGCCTTGGGGAGCGCGAGGGGCGAGATTTTCAGCGGCGGCGCGAAAACCCGCCGTCGCCAGCCACTGAAAGGCGGCTTCTGCTCACGACAAAGCGTTTCCACACGGTCTGCAACATTTTTGAAACAAACCTCGCGGTCATTAATATCAATGAGTTAGGTCGTGCAAAAGTTAGGTGCGAAACATTTGCCGATCTCCCTTCCCGGCGCAATGTCGAAATTTCAATCCGATTGCCCGCCAATACTGTCTCTCGATTCCTTGCGCCGCATTTTTAGTTCGAGCCATTTCTCCTCGCGGCGCGCCAGATCCGCGTCGGCCTCGGCGAGCATGACTCCGGCGCGCCCGAATTTCGCCGGATCGCTTTTGTAAAGACCGGAGTCGTCGAGTGGCGTCTCGAGCTTGGCCTTTTTGACGCGCGGCTCGTCCATTTTTCGCGGCGGCGCCGTCGGCGCATATTGCTCTTTATTGGTGAGACGCGGGCGCCCCGCCGGCCTCTCCCGAGGCGCCGGTTTTTCTTGCGCCTCCATGCGCCCCCACGCGCCATCATGCGCGAAAATGCGCGCCCCATGCGCGATTACGGCCGCGCCGATTCGGGGCCTAATCCTCCGGGTCGATGACTCCCGCCGTGGTGATCACGACCCAGTTGGCGCCATGCCGTTCGATGGATTTCACGCGACCCGCGCCGGGCAAAACGCTGCCGGGCGCGACCTCGCGCAGGCCTTGCGCTCCCTCGACCAGCGCCGTTCCCTCGTGGACGCCGCGCAGCACCCAATTGTCGAGCGGGCGTCGCTGCTCCGCGAGGTGGGCCTGTGTTTCCTTGGCGCGTATCTCCTTGGGCGGCGAGGCGGCGGCGGCGGCGCGAAACGGGACCGGCGGCGCGGCAGCGGGCGCGGGCGTGGGCTTTTGGATCGAGCCGGTCGTCTCCATCGAGATCGCGGCGACCTGATGATGAAGCCGGTCGAGCCGTTCGGTGATCTCGGAGAGCTTGGCGGCGCTCTCCCGCGCGCTCTGCGCGTCGAGCTTTTCGAGCTGCGAAGCGACTTGCGTCAGTTTGGTCGAAGTCTTGCCCGCGCCGGCGTCGAGCCGCGCTTCGAGCTGCGCGATGGCGGCGCGAAGCTGCGCCGCGTTCACGGCGGCCGCGGCCTTATCGGCGGGCTTTTTGGCCACGGAGGATTCGAGCGTGGCGACCTCGCGCCGCAACGCGCCAACCTCGTCGACGAGGGCGCGCTGGCTGGCCGCGCCGTCGTCGAGCCGCGCCGTTCCGACCGCCCAGACGACGCCGATCGCGGCGGCGATCGAGGCCCCGCCCGCGCCCGCGCCGATAATCCACTTCCAGGGGCGGGAGCGCCGGCGCGGCGCCGAGCGCGAACGCGGCATCTCGTAATGGCGATACAATCTCTCGCAGGTCATGTCGACGAGCGGCGGCGCGCCATCCGCGCGAGCGTCGCGCGGCGGGCTCGGCTCATCCCGGCCGGCGGCGTCCCGGCGCGGCATGCGGATCAACTCGTGGGGGCCGACGATGGTGGCGTCGTCTGGCCCGGCGTTTCGGTCCGCCGGTCCCGCGCCATCGGCGTTGTTCTTGTCTTCGCGGCAGGGGTCCATGTGAAAACGTCCTGTTACGGCGATATCGATAGAATTTAAAATAACTTGCGTAAACTGAACGCCGCCCCAACAGATTAGGTTAAAAAATCGTCAATAAATTCGATGCGTCCATGCCTTGGCGCGCCTTTTCGCAATAGTGGAGGCCGGTTTTGCCTCGCAAAGCACGACAAAACAAAGGAGTCCGGTGATCGAAATCCAACGCTTGGCTCCCGCGACATGGAGCGGCGAAAGCAATCGCCGCTGGACCGCGATCGACTCCATGCGGACTCCCGAAGCGTCCACTCGATGCGCGGCCGGCTGGTCAAATCATGGCTTGCCGCCGCAAGGGCCGAAGCGCCAACACCGCGAGCAACGCGGCCGCGATGTTGAGACCGGCCGCGACGTAGAAGACGACATGCCAACCGCCGGCGCGAGCGGCGATCATGCTGGATAAAGGAACGAGCAGCGCGGCCGTTCCCTTGGCCGTATAGAGGAGGCCAGCATTGGCCGCGGCGTATTTCGTGCCGAAACTATCGGCGCAGGTCGCCGGAAACAGGCTGTAAATCTCGCCCCAGGCGAAAAAAACAAAGCCCGTCA
>Ga0181524_10006576_pt1 | contig 10110 bp, 8 predicted proteins | sample PEATcosm2014_Bin_34_FD_119761 | JGI IMG/M metagenome (GOLD analysis project Ga0181524, IMG submission 119761) | Peatland microbial communities from MTU Mesocosm Facility, Houghton, MI, USA - PEATcosm2014_Bin05_60_metaG | ecosystem: Environmental > Terrestrial > Soil > Wetlands > Peat | place...
CGACTACGCGCGCTACGCCGAGGCCGAAGCCGCGCTGGCGTGGCTCAACGCCCGCGTCACCGCGCACGCCGCGCCGCCCATTTCCGCTCCCATGCTGGTAGGCCCTCTGCTGGACCGCCTGGAGCCGCAGATCCGCATCGTGCACCTGAAGCTGTTCACGCAATCCGACGCGGGCTACCTGAAAGCCGCGCTCACCGCCAACGGCCAGGACCCCGTCGTAGAAGGCGCGCTCGACGCCTCGCCATCCGCCAAGCACGAAATCCTGTTGAACCTGCGCGCGCTCGCCGACCCTGAATCGCTGCGCGCCATCGTGGAGCGCGCATTCGCCGCCCTGCCCGCCCGCCTCACCTGGCAGCGCGTGCAATGCTTCCGCCCGTCCCCACCCGTGCCACACCACCGCCTGCGACCCTGATCTTCCATGCCGTTTCGGGTGTGACCTTCCGCCACAGCCGCCGCCGGACGCTCACAGACAGTGAAATGCCCCGTGGCCAGCCAGAACCCGACTGGCCCAACATGAACGTGGCCGGTTTCGTCCGAAGCATTTACGCCGAGTAGATCGACGTGGGCCGGAGACCAAATGCCGCGGCGCCTAAGGCTTCGCGGACCAATAGGCACGGTGGCCGACATAACTTCCGGTGTCCGGCATATTCCCCAGAATGGCGCGGCGCAGCGCCAGGACACTGATCTCGCCCTGTTCCTGGTAGATCACGGTGCCGTCCGGAGCGATTACCATCGTGAACGGCACGCCGCCCTCCCAGTGAGTGTCAAACGCAGCCTGCATGGCGTAGGTGTCATCCGATGCAAACAGCAGATTGCGGCTGGTGGCATGCAGAGATTCGAGCCTCTTGAGCACGGCAGGTTTCTCGTCCGGATAATTCGCCGATACGGTCACAAATTCGAAGTCGCGCAGCCGGTACCAATAGTAAGTTTCGAGCAGCCTGGGCAACTCCTCGAGGCACGGCCCGCACCAGGTGGCCCAGAAGTTCACCATCAGCACCTTGCCGGTGGGGTTGGCGCGCAGCTTCTTGAGATCATCGGCGGTGGCCATCTCCAGCCGGACGGGTTCGCTCTCGATCTTTTTCAACTGCTCCTGCTTGCTCTCCACTTGTTCCTTCCATTTCGTCGAACAGCCGAAAACGGGCGTGTGCGTGACCGGGACCGGCTTGCCCGCCAGCACCGCATCCAGCGCGTTGCGGGCATCGTGGGTCTTCACCAGCGGTTCACGCTGGTTGTCGTCGATGCGCCCTTCGTACTGCAGCTTGCGCTCCTTGTCGAATATAAAGATGTGCGGCGTCGCGGTCGGCCCGTACGCTCCGGCCACCGATTGGGTCTCGGCGTCGGAAAGGTACGGGTAAGTGATGTGCCGGTATTTGGCGCGGACCATCATGCCTTCCAGGGTATCGGGCATGTCCGTCCAGGCCAGCTCGCTCGGGCTCGCCGCCTTGGGGTCGTTGGGGTTGATCGCCACCATCGCCACGCCTTTGCCGCGGTAGTCGTCGTACAGCTTCTGGATGCGCCCCTCATACAGTTGCGCCGTGGGGCAGTGGACGCAAGTGAACAGGACCGCCAGCACCGGGCTGCCGCTATAGTCGCGCAGCTTGTGTATTTTGCCATCTACGCCGGGGAGTGAGAAGTCCGGCGCCGCGGAACCGATCGGGAGGATGGGGTGCCTCCGGCCCGCCTCAGCCATCTCCAACTCATATCGGCTGGGAGTTTTCGGCTGCTGGCCAGGCATAGCGGTACAAATCACCAGCCATGCCAGAATCGCCGCGGATCCACCCGCGGCTGAACGCGTCCGAAGTGTCATGAGTCAAACCTCTCTAATAGACCGGGGATGTCCATTTTGGGGACCTCCATTTTAGTCTGCTTTCTCAATTTTGTTTTAAGGCCTCGGCGATTCCCTTCTCGACCAACGGGCTTATGAGCGCGTAGCCGGCCGCGTTGGGATGGACCCCGTCGGGGCTCAACTCCCTTTTCATCGCATGCTTCTCATCGGACATGGGTGTGTGACCATCCACGTACACGACGCCACGCTTGGCGGCGTACTCTTTCATCCATGCGTTCAGGGCGACGATCTTCTCGGCGGGCTCCATTCCGGGCTGCCACCAGTAATCGTATGCCGGCAATACCGATAACAATACCACGCGGATCTTATTAAACTGCGCCAGGTCGATCATCGAAGCGATATTGTCCTCGATCATCTTTTGTGTCGAGCGGCCTGTGTTCCCCGCAATGTCATTGGTGCCGGCCAAAATCACGACCACTTTCGGCTGTAGCGCGATGACATCGGGCCGGAAGCGGATGAGCATCTGCTGCGTGGTTTCCGAGCTGATGCCACGGCCGATGTAAGGCTTCCCGGGGAACAGCGTGGCAAAGCTTCTGCCCCAACCGGCGGTAATGGAATCTCCCAGGAAAACCACCCGATTCTCGCCGGGCGCCGGAGGAGCGAGCTTGGCGTTCGCCTCCCGGTAGTACTTCAGGTCGGCCGGATCGGTCTCCAGCGCCAGTTTCCACCTGCTCACCTGGGCTGGCGGCGCGGGCGCACTTGCCGGGTTCTGCTGGGCAAACAAGCTCGTGATGGTGAGTGCGCAACATAACGCAAATCCCGTTAGTAAAACCGGCTTCATTTGCATGACTCTTTCCTTTCTCTCGATATGGGCTGGGATTTCCATTTTGAGGTCCCCACACACAATAGTACGCACCTCCGGGCCTCTGGGGCGTCGGACGGGGCCCCTCGCGTTGGTCTCAGCATGCCTCGTCCCTACAAGGTCGGTGTAGGGGCCGGGCAACTTGTCCGTGCGTAGCCGGATGCCCGGCCCAAGGCGCTGGTTTGGAGACGCCGCCGGCTCCTTGCCAACGATGTGCGGCTCGGTCGAGAATTGTGAGTATGACCTTCATCAAGCGAATCGGTGTTTTCGGCCCCTTGGTTTCCGTGGCGCTGTGTCAAGTTCCAGCGACGCTGGTTGTCCAGGGCATCGGCGGCACGAGCGCCACCCTTTCGGTTTCCGACCTCTCGAAGCTGCCGCAGCAGACCGTGAAGGTCATGGATCACGAAACCCCGGCCACATTTGAGGGCGTTCTGCTGACCGACGTGTTGGCCAAGGTCAGTTTGCCGTTGGGCGAGAAGTTCCACAGTACGGGGGCGTCGTACTACATGCTGGTGGAAGCCAGGGACGGCTACCGGGCTGTATTCGCTTGGGCGGAACTGGATTCGGGTTTTATGGACAAATCCGTGTACGTGGTGACCAAGCGGGATGGCAAGCCGCTTTCGGAAAAGGACGGGCCATTTCAGTTGGTGGCGCCGGGCGAGAAGCGGGCCGGAAGATGGGTTCGGCAGGTGACCGCGCTGACGATCAGGCAAGCGCGTTGAAGCGCTACAAGCCGCGGCCGGCGTACTTCTTCCACAGCGCCGGATCGGCGAGCATCTTCACAAAAAGACCGCCTACCACCGAGCGGGCCTGAAAACCCTGCTGCTTCGCTGTGACGGTATCGTACCAGTCGGTCAGGGGCACGCGGCTTTCCGAATCGTTGGCGAACTGATATGCCGGCGAAACGATCGTCTCGAAGTCTGCCTGACTCCCGGCCAGGGTCGCGGTCCATAGGATCCAGTCCAGCTTGGTGTAGGTGCGGCGATTGTCGAGCGGCAGGCCGTATTGGTTCTGTTTCGTGAGATAGTACGCGATCTCCTGGCGCGCCACTTCGGGCGGGAAGAGATGCAAGCCGAGCAGCTTGTCCCAGACCAGGTTGTACTTCTGGCTCCAGGTGCCGGCTTTGTCGAACGCCAGCCGGTAGTGATCGCCATCGCCGGCGAGGTCGATCCACTTCCTGGCGAAATCCTGGGCGGTCCGGCGGTATTCGGCGGCGGCGTCTTTCCGTCCCGTCATTTCGGCGAGCATGCCGTACGATCCCAGCGCCAGGATCGCTTTAATCGACAGATTGGCATTGTGCGCCAGGTGGCCGGCAAAGTCGTCCGTGGAAAGCTGGTTCTCGGGATCCAGCCCCTTCTCTTTCAGGTACTCAGCCCACTTGGTCAACTCCGGCCAGTACTTTGCGGCATAGTCCGCATTGCCTTCCACCTTGGCGAGCGCGGCCAGCATGATGAGCATGTTGCCGCTCTCTTCGACCGGCATTTGATTCTCTTCGGTTCGCTCGCCGCCGCCGTAGACCTGACCGTTGGCTTGCGGGTACGTGCCGAGGTCGTGCGGCGCAAACGGCCAGCGCCACCGGCCCATGCGCGCGTAGTCGAGCACCGGCTGGAGCTGGGCGCGCAGCAGCCGCGGATTGAATAGCAGCGCAAACGGAGAGCTGGGATAGATCACGTCCACCGTAGAGATGCAGCCATTGCTGAAATTCTCTTTCGGAAAGAACATGGCTGTTCCATCTGCGTCCGCCACCAGTTTGTGCGCGGCGAGCGTCTGCCGATACGCCAGCGATGCGAGGCGGGCGTACTTCTCGCCGCCGGCCTGGCGCAAGTCGGTCATGAGCTGGTCGTCGAAAGCCTTGCTTTTTGCAAGCAGCGAGTCGTGATCGCGGCGGCCCATGCGCAACAACTCCGCCGCATCCGCGCCGTTGCGCCGCCACCAGGCCCGTTCGCGCCGCTCGAAATACTCGATGGCATATAGATCGTCATAGGCGATCATGAGGTAGCGCGAGACGGGCCGCGACGCGATCTTTCCGAGGTTCATCGAGAAAGCCAGCACCGGGGCTGCGGCGCGCCCGCCGCGGGGACCATCGGAAAGGTCGTCGGAATCGGGCAGCCGTCCCGTGCCGGTGAACGCCGCGCGGCCCTGTCGTGAGCTGGTGATCGCTTCGGTGACGCCCTCCGGCTTGTCGGCGGCCAGGTAGAGGTATCCCCAATCGATGCGCAGGTCGTCTCCGCGTTTGGCCAAGACCGGCTGCTCGCGCGAGCCCATCCGCAATACCGGTTGACCGTCCACTTGGAAGCGCGCGGACCAGACCGGCTGTTCGGGGGTGTTCACCACCAGGTCGGACGCCGCGTCGAAATAGACGGCCGCCTCGTGCTCGTTGCCGTCGCTGGAGCTGACGGTCCAATCGACGTAGGTCAGCGGCCGCGAGAGAACCTCCAGATCGTCCGGTAACGCGGGTGTGAAAAACGTGAGCGCGACTTTGACTCCGGCGCCCGAGAACTCGTAGATGGTCCGCGTTGGCAACACCTCTACCCGCGTCTGCGCCAGTGCGTTCGGGGCCGGCGCGCCGCGGCCGCCCCGGCCCGCGGCGCCGGTCAGGTCGTAGACTTTGCCATCGATGCGGACCAGCGCGGACAGGCTGTTGGGCTTGCCGGTCCAGTGGGTGGCGCCGGTGTCGGTGAGGCGGTCGGCGGCGGACCAGATGCTGAAGTACGGATCGTGGGCCACCAGCGGAACGGCCGGCGGGCGCAGGGGCGCCAGGGTTTGCGCCCATGCCGCGAATGTGAAGCCGCTCAAAACCGCGGCGAGTGTGAAACTTCTCATGGCGGCCCCAGTGCACCAAAGAGCGTCCCGATGAGTCGGGACGCGGCAGCCTGAGAGGCTGCGCCACGTCGGCGCGGCGAGTGTGAAACTTCTCATGGCCCTATTCTCCAATGCGCCACTCCAGGATTCCGGCCGGCTGGCGGCCTTGTGCCGCGGCCCGCAGCCGGATAGCCGTGGTGTGAACCAGCGTAAAGCCAACCCGGTTGAGTCTGTCCTTCTGGGTGGGGTACGCCGCAACGCCCTCGACGGGCTTCCACGCCGAACCGTCCCACCACTCGAGCCGCCACGACGCGGGCAACGCGCACCCTCGGCCATCGGCGTCCGCCGCCCAGTAGACCTCCGCCCATCCGATGGTTCGCGGTTCGGAGTAACGGTACTCGATCCACATTCCGCCTTCGCCTTGCGGCCACACAAACCGGGGGATGGAGCGGTCGGCGGAATTGGACGGCGCCAGACCATCGAAAACGGCGGAAGGAGGCTCGAAATGCGAGCTCGCCGAAGCCTGCACCATGGGCGCGGGGCCGTCCCAGACATGCGCATCGGGACCGTCGCCGATCTGCGGAAAGGAAGAAATGCGCAGCCGCGCCGCGCCCATGGGGATGAGCGTGATCTCCTCGACCGGCTCGGTGCTCTTCACGGGTCCGGGCTGGACTTCGCCGGCCATGCCGTTCGGCTCCAGCTTCCATTGCGGGATTCGCCGGCCCTTGGCGCGCAACACGATGGGGGCATCCTCCGCGGCGAAGGGCTGCGCCGCGGTTTTGCCCGTCTTCACCACCTGAAACGAGTCCTCGGGTTTCTGCGCATTCAGGACCAGCCCGTAATTCCACGGCGTGGTGGGGTAGACTTCCTGCGCTGGGAACTCGTCCGTGCCGCCTTCACGGACCCAGCGCTCACCAATCTTGAGCGAGTACGTCAGCGGGCCGCGGCTGACGGACACGGTGTTGCGATTCTCTTTCCAGACCTGCGCGCGGACCTTCATGGGCAGCGTCAATACCACCTTGTCGTTGGCGCTCCACGCGCGGTCCACGACCAGCCAGCCGCGCGCGGCGTCCTGGGGCGCCGGAAGCGGCTTGCCGTTCACGCTGACGGACGGGTTGGCGCACCACGCCGGCACGCGCAGCACGAGCGGGAACCGGACCGTCTTCGGCGTCTCCACCGCAATCGCGATGGACTCGTCGAACGGATAATTGGTGGTCTCGGTCAGCTTGACCTCAGTGCCATCGCCGACCTTGGCGCCAACCTCGCTCGGCGCGTACATGACCGCCGCCAGGCCGTTATCGCGCGTTGCCATCCACAAGTACTCGGAAAAGTACGGCCATCCGAACGCCGCATTGTGCTGACAGCAGCGGTACTCGTAAGGGTCGTAACGGAACATGTCGCCGCTGTTCTCAATCATGGGCGCCTTATTGGCGCGGTCGAGCTGAACCTGGTTGGGACTGGTGATGTAGTGCAGCCCCTTCAAATCCGGGGTCATGGATGCCGGGAACGAATTGAAAGCGATCTCCTCGGCCCGGTCCGCCCATATGCGGTCGCCTGTGATCCCCACCAGCATCTCGTCGCTGAACATCATCTCGACCCAGGCGCACGTTTCGGTGCCGTTACGCGGTCCGTTGAACCCCGGCCGCGCGTCCTCGTCGGCTCCATACCCGCCGCCCGGGACCTGGCCGTAAAGCCTGCGCATCGCATCGTAGTTGCGCACCGTGGCCTTCACGTATCGCGCGTCTTTGGCCTGCTGGAAAAACTGCGCCGGCTCGCGGAAGCATTCGGCGAAATTCACGTTGTGCCAGGAAGCGATGCCGCCCGACCAATCGTTGGTGCGCTCGTGGTTCACCCTCGCCAGGTCGAGCAGCCAGGGCTGGCCCGTGCGGTTGTAGAGCCAGTAGATGGAATCCAGGTTGTCGCCCGCGCGCTGCTTCTGCCAGCTCGCCGAAAGCAAGTCCTCCAGGGGAATGGTGGTCTGCCAGCGGAAGTATTTCGTCAGGAACGGTAGGATGCGCGGATCGCCGGTCGCCTCGTATAGCGAGCGCAACGGGAAGAGCATCACCATGTTGGGCCACAGATCGAGCATGCGGCTGCGCACGCCGTTGACGCGTTCGCTATCGACGTTGCTCTGGCTGCCGAAGTAGCCGTCGGGCCGCTGAGTGGCGATCACCGCATTCAACCACTGGTTGGCGCGCTTGACGATCTCTTCGTCCCCGAGCACGTAGCCCAGGTCCACATAACCGCGAAGCCAGTACGGCACCTCTTCCCACCCGAACTTCCCCTGGCCGGCCGGGCTGGTCCATTCGTTGCCCTCGAACTTGCAGAACTGGCTGATCTCTTCCAGCCTGCCCGAGAAGCCCTTGGTCTCGAGAACCAACTGGCGCCGCAGCCAGCCTTCCGGGCGCACGCTCCCCAACGGGAGCTTCACGAAGGGGTTCGGCGCCAGCGGCGCGCGGTTGCCGGCATAGTAGCTGTTGGCGCCCTTCGGCGTCGGTTCTTGCGTCTGGGCCGCGTAGGGTATCGAACAGAGGAACAGCCCTAGAAGAGCAACACGGACCGCCCGCTTCGCCGGGAATTTCCGGCGGTTGTCGGAGATCTGGGTCATTCTGGATGAGCTCCGGACGGGTGCGTCGCTTCCACACCCCAGGCGGGAGGGAAGTCGGTCGTGTTGAACGTCAGTAACCGGCGAACTCCATGCACGAGCAGCAAAGCTGCCAGGCGGGCGTCGTGCGTATGCTTGCCGGCGACCTGAAAGCGGTCGGCCAGTTCGAACCAGCGATCCAAGACATCCGGAGTCTCGTTGAGCAGCGGGAACTGGTCGCGAAGTGCCCGGATGGCCTCAGCCGTTATCGCGGTCGGCCAGCCCAGGCCATTAGCCGACTCTGGTCGAGTGGCAACGGCCCAGAACTCCACCAGAACCTGAGTACTGATGAACACGGATTGCTCGCCCGCAAGCAGGCGTTCTATGGCCGCCTCTGCGACGGCGTGCTCAGGACTTTGTGCGTCCGCCAGTCGCAGAAGCACGTTCGTATCGAGAAGCCAGCTCATCAATCGTAGAGATTCTCCCGGCGTAACGCTTCAGCCGGGATGGCAGGCCCGTTACGTTTCGGCAATCGGGCCACCCATTCATGGAAGGTGCGAGCCCGGTCATCGGGCGACAGAGTCTCCCAGAGAGGGTGAGCTTCGGGAACAAGGCGCAGGGTCCGCCCTTCCTGTTCCAGCCGGAACCGGGCATGTGGACCGGCGCACAGGACTCCAGCGGGGATCTCGAGTTCGCCCCTCGCGTTGGTTTCCAGGATCGTCGGTTCAGTCATGATTTTCCACTTACAGGCTAGCACAGGACACGCGGCCGGACCCCACTGGTGGACGACATACTCGAACTACTAGGTTTTCTGCTCAAAGCCGCCCGTCGATTCGACGTCGGTTTCGAGTGGTTCAATCGGAAGTTCGACATCGAGAAGACGCCGCTGCAATCCATCGGCCTTGTTGCGGGTCCGCTGGCGGCGGTAGCGTATTGGGCGGCGGTGGTTGTGAGCAGGCTGGTGGGTTGATGCTCGTCAAACAATTGACAAGGTCGGCTTCCAATGGACGCACAATCGGAGATCGAACGTCCCGGTTTCCATCGTGGGTTGGTATCCGCACAAGAGAGAACCGCGGGGCTGAGAGCTTACTGTGCGCCCTTCAGAAGCGGCAGGACGACCCGGTCCAGTTCCTCGTCCGTGAGGCTCGAAAGCCGCACATTGCGGTGCAGGCTCCAGTGCTCGGTATGTTCCACGGCGCGAGTCGGAAGCACTTTGGTCAGCGGGCTGAGAGTCTCGATTTCGAGAAACTCATTGTTGGTGAAGGTCTCGAAGGAGCAGCCGAAGTCGGGATATGGGCTGCCGGCGTCGGCGCGCACCTGCTTGACGAATGCTTCTCCGTTCAGCACGTAGGCCACCCAGGTGTGGGGGTTGAAGAGGCCCAGTTTCTGGGCGTCCGCAATCTTGGGGTCCTGGCGAAGCAGCATGTACTTCTTTGTGAATTTCCAGCGACTGTCGGAAAGATCGGTGTAGGCCCACATCACCAGCGGGTTGGTGGCTTCGAGGTTGACGGGATGTTTTCCTCGCGGCGGAAATCCCGTGATGGCCATGCCGCCCTGGGCCATCATCGTCAGCGCCCACGTTGCGAACTCAAGCGGGAAGAGCGAGTGGTTGGTGATGCGATGCAGCACCTCCACTTCGGTGCCGGAGGGCGCCATGCGGACGGCAATTTCCTTCTGCAATTTCGTCAGTGGCTCCACGGGTTCACGCGCCACCAGACCGCCGGGCTGGATCTCGATCTGCACCGGAACATTGTCGGGGGCCCACGATCCAACCGGATCTTCGGGCGCCTTCCAGACGCGGTGCCCGCCGCGCGACTGGAACTCGACCTCACCCTTCCCGCCGAGCTGTTCCGGATACTCCTTGAAAAGGTTCTGGCCCCCCACAAATCCGAAACGAATCACTCGCGGGCCCACGTCGGAGGTGACCACCAGCTCCACCTCGCCGTTGCTGACGCGGTAGCAGTTGGGCCAGCCTTTGTATTCCATTTTTTCGACTTTGACGGCAGCGTGTATCGCCATGGAAACCCCCAAGAAGAAAGCCAAGATTTTCATCATGCTGTTTTCACCCGCGGAATC
>Ga0181524_10006577_pt1 | contig 10110 bp, 7 predicted proteins | sample PEATcosm2014_Bin_34_FD_119761 | JGI IMG/M metagenome (GOLD analysis project Ga0181524, IMG submission 119761) | Peatland microbial communities from MTU Mesocosm Facility, Houghton, MI, USA - PEATcosm2014_Bin05_60_metaG | ecosystem: Environmental > Terrestrial > Soil > Wetlands > Peat | place...
CGGTACGTACATTCCCCGCGACGACCGTTACGGGCGGCCGGGGATGGGGCGCGTATTGCTGGCCATGGCCCAGGTGTGGCGCGAACAACGCGACGAGGCGCTGGAGACAGCCGGCAGCGTGATGGCCGCCATCGAGCACAACGAGAGCTTTTCCGGGCGCGGCGGCGCGTTGAACCCAGAGCTAGTGGACAAAATTGCCAACTCGATCGTGGCACAGTTCGATCCGCGCAACGGCGGCTTCGGTTCGCAGCCCAAGTTTCCTCATCCGGCGGCGCTGGATCTATTGCTTCAGGTGGCTGTGAGCCGCGGCAGCGCCGGCGCCCGCGAGGCCTTTACCACGACGCTCGAAAAGATGGCCCGCGGCGGCGTCTACGACCAGCTTGCCGGTGGATTTCACCGCTACAGCGTGGACGAGCGCTGGGTGGTGCCTCACTTTGAGAAGATGCTCTACGACAATACGGAGCTGCTGCGCAATTTCGTGCACGGCTATCAGAGCTTTGTCCGCGAGGATTTTCTTGCGACGGCGCACGAGATTGTAGCGTGGCTCGACGCGGCGATGACGGACCGCGAGCGCGGCGGATTTTATGCCTCGCAGGACGCCGATGTGGGACTGGACGACGACGGCGACTACTTTACCTGGACGCTCGGCGAAGCCCGCGCGGTTCTCGATCCCGCCGAACTTGAGTTCGCGGCAAAGTATTGGGATATCGGCGAGCTGGGCGACATGCACCACAACCCGGCCAAGAACGTGCTGCACGTGAGACAGCCGCTGGCCGAGATAGCGGCGCAACCGGGCGTGAGCGCAGAGTCTTTGCGCACGCTGCGCGACTCGGCCCGCGCCAAGCTGCTTGCCGCGCGGGTGCAGCGGTCTACGCCGTTTATCGACCGCACGCTCTACACGGGTTGGAACGCGATGGCCGTGACGGCGTACCTGGAAGCCGCGCGCGTGCTGCGGATGGACGGGGCGCGGAAGTTTGCGCTGCGCACGCTCGACCGGCTGCTCGACGAGGCATGGGGTGGAAGGACAACGCTAAGGCACGTGATCGCTTACCCTGACGGGCCGGCGCCGCGCGAGAGCGCTCCCGGTACGCTCGACGATTACGCGTTCACCGTGAACGCCTGCATCGACGGATGGCAGGCAAGCGGGGAGATGAAGTTCTATCGCGCGGCGGTCAAGCTGGCCGACGCCATGATCGAGCAGTTTTACGACGCTTCCGGCGGCGGGTTCTTCGACACTTCCGCGCCGCTGAACGACGAGCCGGCGGAGATCCCGCTGGGCGCATTGACGGCGCGCCGCAAGCCGCTGCAGGATGCGCCCACGCCGGCCGGAAACCCCACCGCCGCCGCGGCCCTGCTGCGCCTGGAAGCGCTGAGCGGGCGCAAGGAGTACCGCGAGATCGCAGGGGAGACGCTGGCTAGTTTCGCAGGGATTGTGGAACACTTCGGCCTGTATGCCGGCAGCTACGGCCTGGCGGCCGAGCGGCTCCTTCTCGATCCGGTACAGATTGCCATTATCGGTTCGGGGCCCGAAGCCGAGCGCCTGGAAGCGCTGGCCGTTGCGCGATTCGCCGTGAACAAGACGGTGGTGCGCATCGATCCCGCGCGGCTTGTGCCTGGCGGGCTTCCCGAGGGCTTGGCCGAGACGCTGCTCGAGGCTCCACGGCCCGCAGGGGCAGAGGCGTGGGCATTGGTTTGCCGCGGGCGCGCGTGCCTGCCGCCGGCCGCGGACGGGGAAGCTCTGCTCCGCGCACTGGAATCGGCCTGACTGCAGGAGCACGGCGCTTGCTACTCGCCAGTGAAGGGGTTTGACTCCTGCGGCTTGAGGGTGGTTGGATCGGGCGTCGTCGTTTCGGGTTCGGCATGGCTGCGGACGGGAGCGTCTGCCGGTGGATTCTCTCTGCCTTCGGTCGTAAATGTGGTGAAGACGCGGTAGGGATCGCCGGGCAGGAAGCGATGTTCTTCCAGCGCCAGACGAACGCGGCGCTGGAACTCGCGCACGGGGCCGAACTGCTGGGTCGCCCGGGTCTTGAAGACGACGGGGAAAATGACCTGCGAGCCTTTGACCGCGTCCACGCCCAGGATTTGCGGGTCCTGGAGAAACACGTTCTTGAATTCGGCGCTGTTCCGGACTTCCATGGCAATCTCGTTCAGCAGCTTCATCACTTCGTCTGGATTGGCGGAGAAATCGACGCTGACGTTGACCGTGGCCACGGTGAAGCCGGCGCTCAGGTTGGCCACGGTGGTGATCTGCGAGTTCGGGATGATGTAGAGGGTTCCGTCGGGGTCGCGCACGGTGGTTCTGCGGAGGGTCAGCGCCTCGACAACCCCGCTCACTCCGGCCACGCGGACCGTGTCGCCCACGGTGAACTGTCCCTCCACCAGAATCAGGAAGCCGTTGAACATATCCTTGACGATGTTTTGCGCGGCCAGGCCGATGGCGATGCCGGCGACTCCGGCCGAGGCCAGAAGGGGCGCGAGGTTGAAGCCCATGGCGTCAAGGAATTGCAGGCCGGCAATAAGGCCGATGATGGCCAGCCCCGTGGCCCGGATGACCCCGACCAGCGTCTTCACTTCGGCAAGGCGTCCCGGACCGGCCCCGCTTCGCTCGGCCATTCGCGTCATGTGGAAGGTGACGAGCCGCAGTAACCGGCTGAGAATGAACGCGATGATGGCAACGACGATCAGGCGGGGAAGTTTGGTGTGGAGAAACTCCTGGCTGTCGCCGATCCACTCGTCCAGTACCCGGCCCAGGAACCGATCCTCGCGGAACCAGCCCCAGCGCATGGCGAGGAAAATGTGTGCCGCTATTGAAGAAAAAAACATGCCCAAGCTCCTCATACTAGACTAGACTGTGCGCAGGAGCGGCCGGGACCCCGATCGGCAATTCCGGCCGAATCCGGCGGGTGTGGTGAGGTCGATGAAACAAGTCGGGAGCGGCACTACGGCAAGGTTCGTGTGCCCGCGATGGGGACTGTCAGGATGGCTTTGCGCACTGGCAGCCGTTGCTGCGCTGGCCGGGGCGGCCAGCGTGGGGATGCTGCGCAGCCATGCGCAGACGGCGTCTCCGCCGCCTGCGTCGAATCCTCCGGAAAGTGTATCCGCACAAGCCTCCACCGCCGCGCAGCAGAACCAGCGGCAAGGCGAGGCTGCGGAAGATGCGAACAGGCGGGAGATCGCCAGCGAATGCGCCGACCTGCTGAAGATGGCGACGGCCCTGAAGGCCGAGGTCGACAAATCCAACAAAGACACCCTTTCCGTGGCGGTGGTTCGCAAAGCCGGTGAGATTGAGCAATTCGCCCGCCAGCTAAGAGGTGGGGCCGGCAAGAATTGAGGCAAACCATGGAACGCTTTGCCAGGACATGTAACATGCGGCAAACGGAACGCACCTTCGCGGAGGGCCGGCCCGGCCGCGTGAACCGAAGGCAGTGCGCATGCCTCGGGCTGGCGCTGGTTCTGACGCTTGCCTGCGTCCCGGCGGGCCGTTCCCAGACGCCCCAGGTGCCCGGTTGGAACCATGGAACCCAGGAACCCGTGCGCCCAGACAAACCGATACAAGCGGGCGTGGAGTCGCCGGAAGACGAGCGCCGCACGACGGCGATAATGACGGAGAGCCAACTGCGCGAGCTGAACCTGGAGCGGCAAAAGCAGATGGTTGCCGATGCGAACAAACTGCTCAAGCTTGCCACGGAGTTGAATGACGAGATCTCTGCCGCGAATAGAGGCACATTGACGCCGGACCAACTGCGCAAGATCGCCAAGATTGAGAAGCTGGCGCGCAGCGTGAAGGAAAGGATGACCATTGGCGTAGGACAACCAGCGCTCCTCACCCCGCCGCCGGTTTACAACATTCCATGAAGGACCCCGGCATCGGCGCCAAATGGGTCTGAGACGGGGCATGGCGGAAGAATGCGTTAGGGCCCGGAAGGGCGAGGCTAACTCGCATCACACCGTCTCACAAATTGCTACAATCAAAACAGGGAGCATCCGGAAAGCTTTGGAGGTCGACCGGAATGGAAGTGGCAATCTCCAGCACCCTTGCGGCCGGAATAAATTCGGCCTCGGAGGAGCTGACCGCGCAACGCATGGTGGAAATCTACCGGCTGATGTTTCTCTCCCGCTCGGTGGACGACCGCGAAATCCTTCTCAAGCGCCAGCAGAAGATTTTCTTCCAGATATCGTGCGCCGGCCATGAGGCGTTGCAAGTGGGCGCAGCGCTGGCTCTGCGCCCCGGCTACGACTGGTTCTTCCCCTACTATCGCGACCGCGCGCTTTGCCTGGCCTTGGGCGTTACCCCGTATGACATGATGCTGCAAGCCGTGGGCGCAGCCACCGATCCGGCCAGTGGCGGGCGGCAGATGCCCACGCATTGGAGCAGCCGTCCGCTGCACATCGTCAGCGGCTCTTCCGCGACGGCGACGCAGTTACTCCACGCGGTGGGCTGCGCCGAGGCCGGCCGGTTCTTCAGCCGCAACCCCGGAGCAGCGGCCAGGGCGGAGGGCGACTATCGCGCCTTTCGCGATGTGGATTTTCACGGCGACGAGGTGGCGCTGGCCTGCGTGGGCGAGGGATCGACCTCGCAGGGCGAGTTCTGGGAGGCGATCAATACCGCTTCCAATCAAAAGCTGCCGGTAATCTTCTGCGTGGAAGACAACGGCTATGCCATCAGCGTTCCCGTCGAGGTGAACACGCCGGGAGGAAACATCTCGCGGCTGGTCAAGAACTTTCCCAACTTCCATTTCGCCGAAGTGGACGGAAACGACCCTGTGGTCAGCCTGCGGGCCTTTCAAGAGGCGGCGGCGCACTGCCGCGCCGGACGCGGGCCGGCACTGGTGCATGGCCATTGCGTGCGGCTCTACTCTCATTCCCTTTCCGACGACGATAAGAACTACCGTTCCGCGGCCGAGCGGGAGACGGATGCGTTGCGCGATCCCATTGCGCGGATGCGGACGCGGCTGATCGGCGAAGGGATCCTTACGGGCGCGGAACTGGACGAACTGGAGCAGAGCCTGGAACGCGAAGCTGCCGAGGCCGCCGAACGCGGGCTGGAAGCGCCGCTGCCCGAAGTGGAGGGAATTACCGCGCACGTGTATTCCGAGGATCTCGATCCTACGAGCGCGGCCTTTGCCACGGAAAAGGCGCAACTCCCCGCAACAGCGAACGGGTCCGCCGCAGGGGCCGCGCAAAAGGCCGCGGTTCAACGGACCATGGCCGACCTGATCAATGCCTGCCTGCGTGACGAGATGCGCCGCGACCCGCGCATTGTGATCTACGGCGAGGATGTTGCGGACGCCAGCCGTGCTGAAGCCCTGGCAGAGGCGAAGGGCAAGGGCGGAGTCTTCAAGCTGACCGCGGGATTGCAAGCCGAGTTCGGATCGGAGCGCGTCTTTAACTCGCCGCTGGCCGAGGCCAATATCGTCGGCCGCGCCGTGGGGTATGCGCTGCGGGGCATGAAGCCGGTGGTGGAAATTCAATTTTTCGATTACATTTGGCCGGCTATGCACCAGATTCGTAATGAGTTGTCGGTTCTGAGATGGCGCTCGAACGGCGTGTGGGCCGCGCCAGTCGTCATCCGCGCGCCCATCGGCGGCTACCTGACCGGGGGCGGCATCTACCACTCTCAATGCGGCGAGAGCATCTTCACGCACAATCCGGGCCTGCGCGTGGTTTTCCCCTCGAACGCGCTCGACGCCAACGGCCTGCTGCGCACGGCCATCCGCTGCGACGATCCGGTGCTGTTTCTCGAGCATAAGCGGCTTTACCGCGAGACACATGGGCGCGCGGAGTATCCGGGGCCGGAGTTCGCCATACCGTTCGGAAAGGCCAAGGTGGTTCGTCCCGGCACGGACATCACGCTGGTGACGTATGGAGCGCTGGTGCCGCGCGCACTGCAGGCCGCGCATCATGCCGAGCGCGATCACGGGATCGACACGGAGATTATCGACCTGCGCACGCTCAATCCGTACGATTGGGAGGCCATCGCGGAGTCAGTGCGCAAGACCAATCGCGTGATCGTGGCTCACGAGGACATGCTGAGCTGGGGTTACGGCGCGGAGATCTCGGCGCGCATCGCCGAGGAGCTGTTTGACGATCTGGACGCGCCGGTGCGCCGAATCGGGTCGATGGATACCTTTGTCGCCTACCAGCCGATTCTGGAAGATGCGATCCTGCCCCAGCCGGAGACGATCCTGAAGGCGCTTGTGGAGCTGAAGTCGTATTGAAGTTCGCAGGGCGTCGTCAGCGATCCCGCAGCAGCGCGTTCACGGCCTCGGGCAGGGAATTGAAGCGCAGGTCGGCCAGCCTGGCGGCCTCTTCGGCGCCGGATTTGCGTTGTTGAGGATTGCCCCCGATGAAAATAGTCCTCATGCCAAGGCGGCGGCCGAACTCGATGTCGGAGAACGAGTCGCCGATCATGACGCTGGTGGCGGCAGCGATCTGAGGAAACCGCGCCACGGCCTGCTCGAAAAGCCCCGGCAGCGGCTTGCGGCAGTTGCATTGCCCCTTGTCGTGTGGGCAGATGAAGAAGGCATCGATGCGCGCGCCCACGCTGTCAAGCCGTCGCTGAAATGCCGCGTGCATGGCTTCCACATCCGCAACCGTGTAGAGCCCGCGCGCGATTCCGCGCTGGTTCGAGACAACAACCACTCGCATACCAGCTTCATTTAGCCGCCGCAGGGCCTCCGGCACGCCGGGCAGCACATGAAAATCCTCCCCACGCGTGACATATTGGCCCTCCGGCATCTTTTCGTTCAGGATGCCGTCGCGATCGAGAAACACGGTGCGGAGATTGCGCGCGATGGATGGATCTGCGGCGTTGCTCACGTCGTCATCATAACAACGCGCGTGGGACTTACGGCGGTTCTCCTGCAGCTATGAGCCATTTCTGACAGTATTCAAGGTGGCTTTTTCTTGATGAAAAAGCCACTTGGCGATTGTGCCTTGGTCTACACCTGCAGGAGACCCGCTATAGGGGTGCGTAAGCCGGGTGGCGCGAACCGAGGCTGCACTGCGCAACCGGGAAGATACAAGCCGGCTGACGAGAGTAACGTGCGCAAGAGGCGCATTGCGCCGGACGCGGATACAATACTTGGATGGAGTTCCGCACCTATCGTATGCGCCGATCCGAGTCCTCAAGGCGCAACCGGATGCGCATCGCGGGCGAGCCGGCATGAGGAACTTCCTGCGCCTGCTGCGCTATGGGCTGCCGTACACGCTGGAGTGGCTGCCGGGGGTCACGCTATCGGCCATCGTGGGGCTGCTCGACGCCTTCCGCATTCTGCTGCTGCAGCCAATCTTTGACCGGGTGCTGACGCCAACTTCGCCCGAGGGCCCGATTCTGCTTGGCCTTCCGAACACCAAGTGGCATTTCGACTTGAGAAGCCTAGTCCCGCCCTTCGTACATATGCACAACGCGTGGGTCGTGGTGGCGTACGCGCTGATACTGGCCACGGTGCTGAAGGGCCTGTGCGATTATCTCGGGAACTATCTTGTGAACTACGCGGGCTTTGGGACGATCACCGACCTGCGCAATCATCTTTACGAAGTCACGCTGCGACGCTCGTCAAGCTTCTTCCACAGGAATCCGACTGCCACGATTCTTTCTACGCTGATCAACGACGTGGACCGTGTGCAGATTTCGCTCAGTTCCGTCCTGGGCGATTTCCTGCAGCAGTTCTTTACCTTCGTCGCGGCGATCGTGCTCGTCATCCGGCTCGGCGGCTATTTGAGCTGGGCGCTGGTTCTGTTTATTCCCGTGGTGGTGGCTTCCGCGCGCAGGATCGGCCGCGAAGTGCGCACGCGCACGCGAACCGGCCAGGACAAGCTGGCCGACGTCCAGAACATTCTGCACGAGACGGTGACGGGCAACCGGATCGTAAAGTCGTTCAACACCGAGCTGTGGGAGATTCTGCGCTTCAAGAGCGCCGCCAAGCGCCTGTTCCGCGCCAACCTGCGCAGCGTGCGCATTCAGTTGATCAGTTCGCCGCTGATGGATACGGTGGGCGCGGTGGCCATGGCAGTGATGCTGTGGATCGGCCGCAGTGCGATCAAGAGCGGCTACATGACGCTCGGCGTGTTCGGCGCATTCATGATTCTGCTGTTCAAGCTTTACGATCCGTTGCGCAGGTTTGCTTTTTTCTACAACAGCTTTCAGCAGGCGATGGGCGCTTCGGCGTCGATCTTCGCGTTTTTTGATGCCGAGGACGACGTGAAAGAGCGGTCGCGCGCCGTCGCGTTTACGCGTTTTCGACAGGCAATCAAATTCGAGGATGTCGGGTTCTCTTACTCGACCGGTGAAGGCGAGCATCAGATTCTTCACAATGTCGACCTGGAGGTCAACGCCGGCGAGGTGCTTGCCGTTGTGGGGCCGAGCGGGGCCGGGAAATCTACGCTGGTGAACCTGATTCCACGGTTTTTCGATGTAACCTCCGGCCGCATTCTGATCGACGGCCACGATCTGCGCAATCTGACTCTTGGCTCGCTGCGGCGCCAGGTGGCGCAGGTGACGCAGGAAACGATTCTTTTCAATGACACGGTGCATAACAACATCGCGTATGGACAGCCCGACGCCAAGGCCGCGCTGGTGGAACAAGCTGCGCGCAATGCTCTGGCGCACGACTTCATCCTGAACATGCCGCTCGGCTACCGGACGACGATCGGCGAGAAAGGCTTTCGGCTCTCCGGCGGCGAACGCCAGCGCATCGCCATTGCCCGCGCGATCTTTAAGAATGCGCCCATCCTGATTCTGGACGAAGCCACATCGGCGCTGGACTCGGAGAGCGAGGCGCTGGTGCAGGAGGCGCTGGCGAACCTGATGCAGAACCGCACCGTGCTTGTGATTGCGCACCGCCTCTCGACGATCCGCCGCGCCAACCGCATTGCGGTGCTCGAGTGCGGGCGCATTACGGCCATCGGCTCGCACGAGGAACTGCTCAACACCTCGCCCACCTATCAGAGGCTTTATCAGTTGCAGTTCATCGACATGCCCGAGACGGAGACGAACGGGGTCAACAGTCAGGATCATACGGCGATGTATCTGCCGTTTGACACGCGGACCGCGTTCGCCGCAGGTTCGAAGGAGTAAGCATGGGGATTGCTTCGATGACGGGGTTTGCACGGGCGCAGGTTCGCGTGCCGCTTGGCGATGAGGACCAGCTCAGCTACACGCTCACGGTCAAAAGTGTGAATCACCGCTTCCTCGATCTGCAGTTCCGCCTGCCGCCCGGTCTCGACGCGCTGGAGATGGAACTGCGCAAAGTGTTGAAGGAACATCTCGTTCGCGGCCACGTCGATTTGACTCTTTCCGTCGACCGCTGCTCGCAATCGAAGGCCGGATACAATCGCGAACTGATCTCCGGTTATCTTGCCGCCTTCGATGCGGCGCGCCGCGAGCACCGGCTGGAGGGCGAGCCGGACCTGAATATGGCGCTGCGGCTGCCCGGCGCCTTGCAGACCGAGGATCGCGGGAACAACGAGCTAACAGTGCTGGCAGCCAGCGTGCTGGAGCAGATCGTTCCACTGCTGGAGCAATTGAAGACCATGCGCGCCCGCGAGGGTGAGGCGCTGGAAGCTATTCTGCGCGGCACGCTCGACCGGCTTGCGGCAGCCACGGACAGCGTGACCGAGCTTCGCCCGGAGATCGAGCAGCGCTACCAGGAGCGCCTTGCGCAGCGCCTGGCCGCGGCCGTTGGGCCGGAGTTCAACCAGCAGCGGGTCCTTGAGGAGGCCGCCGTGCTGGTGGAACGCAGCGACATCACGGAGGAGTTGGCGCGCATGACGGCCCATATCGAGCACTTTCGCGCGCTGCTTTCGGCCGGCGGCGAGGCCGGCAAGAAGCTCGATTTCCTGCTGCAGGAGATGAGCCGGGAGGCGAACACGCTGCTCTCCAAGACCGGAGGGGTGAGCGGGAAGGGAATGCGCATCACCGAACTGGGGTTGGCCATGAAGGCCGAGATCGAGAAGGCGAGGGAGCAGGTTCAGAACGTAGAGTGAGGCGGAGATCAGGGAACAGAGAACAGGGAACAGAGAACAGAGAACAGAGAACAGAGAACAGAGAACAGAGAACAGAGAACAGAGAACAGAGAACAGAGAACAGAGAACAGAGAACAGAGAACA
>Ga0181524_10006579_pt1 | contig 10108 bp, 13 predicted proteins | sample PEATcosm2014_Bin_34_FD_119761 | JGI IMG/M metagenome (GOLD analysis project Ga0181524, IMG submission 119761) | Peatland microbial communities from MTU Mesocosm Facility, Houghton, MI, USA - PEATcosm2014_Bin05_60_metaG | ecosystem: Environmental > Terrestrial > Soil > Wetlands > Peat | place...
ACCAAAGCAAGTGCACCCGGCGAATTCAAATCTGACCGTTGGCTGACCGGCTGGTCGGGGCGGCCAGACTCGAACTGGCGACCTCATGCTCCCAAAGCAAGTGCGTTCGACTTTCATCGTTCGCATAGGCCTTCTTGAATTCGCTTGGGCCACTTGCTTCACCATTCGTGCCATGGCCGGCATTTGCTTTCATGGTCAGGCGAGACTCCAGAAGCAATGAGGCACTCGGGTGGTAAGGCCGCCTGCAACTACGCTGTCGGGCGCCGGCGCTAGCCACCCGCGTGCGCGACCTCCCGATGCGCGTCCCGGGCGCCGATGTCGCGAACGCGACGTGGTCCCCCAGCGTGAACCTCGTAGTAGATCTCTGCATCCACCGCCCTGACCGCCCCGCTGGCCATCGAGCACCTTCCTTTGACTGGCGGTGTCACGCAGAGCCGCCTCAGAGGCCGGCCGGGGAGGGACCGTGGAGGGGGCCGCGCTCAAGCGGCGTCTCAAGTGTCCGTAGGACAGCCTCGGTCCGAAGGAACCGCTCGTAAAGTTCGGCGTACGCTTCCGCCAAGTCCGGGTCCGGATCCACGATTGTCTTAACGCGCACCCAGGCCGTCGCCGTGTCCGCACATCCGTGAACGAGCCCCGTGCCGACCGCGGCGAGCAACGCGGTGCCCAAGGCGCCGGCTTCGACAACCTCGGGGATGAGCACCGGCCTCCTGTAGAGGGCAGCGGCGATGACGCTGTTCAGCGGCTCGCGGGCGCCGCCGCCCGAGACGATGATCGACTCAATGGCCTCAGGCGCCATCGACTGCGCGGTTACTGAGTGGAGCCACATCGCGGTGCCCTCGAGTACGGCGCGGGCCATGTCATCGCGCCCGTGGGTGAGCCGCAGGCCGGCGAGGGTGCCGGTGGCGGACGGTCGCACTTCGCCACCGCGCTCGCCAAAGAGGTGGGGCAGGAAGATCAGCCCGCGCGCCCCCAGCGTGCTCTCGGCGGCCAAGCGCGCCGCCGCTCCCACGGCTCTCCCGTCACGACCACTTCCCCTTCCGAAGAGGAGCCTCGCCAGCCACTGCACGGCGGAGCCCGTCGAGCTGACCGCGCCCAGGCACTTCGCCGCGTCGAGGCGGTCCAAGTCGTCCCGAGAGGAATAGCCTCCGACCACGCCCGCCGTCCCGAGGTAGAGGGATGCCCTCCCGGGCAGCGCGGCGCACGACCCCAATAGGGCCGCGTGCCAGTCGGTGGTGCCGACCACGACCGGGGTCCCCGCTCTGAGGCCAGTGATCTCGGCAGCCAGCTCCGACACCGATCCAACGAGGCTGGATGGACTCAGAATGGGCGGGAGCATCCTTGGGGCGAGGCCCAGCCGGTCCAGCGTCTCCGTCGACCACTCGTGGCCTCCTGGCACAGTCAGGCCCGTCCCCTCCGCCTCGTGAATGTCGGTGGCCGCGACGCCGGTGAGCATCTGGCGCAGGAAGTCCTTGACGGGCAGAAGTAGGCGCGTCCGTTCCCGGATGTCTGGGCGGGCTTGGAGCAGCCAGCCGAGGCGGCCGAGGCATGATCGGCTGCTCGGCTCGGCCTCGTGGTTCGCCGTTTCCAGGACGGCAGGCAAGACCTCAGCTTCCCATCGCTGGTCGGCCCAGAGCGGCAGCGGTCCCATCGGTCGGCAGCGTCCATCCAAGGGCACTAGGGTGTGCATCAAGCCACACACGCTGAGACTGCGGACGCTGCCCGCCGGTACGCGGGGATCGTCCAAGATTCGCCGGAGGCACCGAACCGCCTGACGCCACCACTCCCGCGGGTGGGCTTCCATGGTGTCCTGCCCGGCAAGGTGAATGGGGGTAACCGCGCTTGTAGCAGCGACCGGGTGCCCAAGCAAGTCAAAGGCGATGACCTTGATGGAGGTCGTCCCCTGGTCGATGGCGATGATCCGCTCGTCGTCCATCAGTCAAACACCACCACGGTGCGGGTCACCTCGCCCGAGTCCAGGGCCTCGAACCCCTCCATGAGCTGGTCCAGCCGGAGGGTCCGCGAGATCTGCTCATCCAGCTTGAGGCGGCCCTGGCGATACAGCTCGCAGTAGAAGGGGATGTCGAGTGGGGGCAGGTTCGAGCCCATGTCGCAACCCTGGATATGCTTCTCCGCCGTCAGATCAAACTCCGAGATGCTCACGCGTTCACTCTCGGGGATCATTCCGACGATGGTGACGGTGCCTCCGCGGCGGGTCGACGCGATCGCCTGCTGGCAGGTCTCCGTCGTCCCGATTACCTCGATTGCCTGGTCAACACCGCCTCCGCTCAGCTCGATCACCGAGGCCGCGGTGTCGGGACCGGCCACCACTCCATCGGTGGCACCGAAGGCCCGCGCCAGCTCGAGCTTGGCGGGGAGCCGATCGACAGCGATGATCCGGCGGGCTCCAGCGATCCGCGACCCCTGGATCGCGTTGATCCCCACGCCGCCGCAGCCGAAGACCGCCACCGTCTCGCCGGTGCGCACCTGGGCGGTGCGGAGCGCCGCGCCCATGCCGGTGACAACCGCGCAGCCCAGGATCGGGGCCACCTCTCCGGGCACGTCCGCGGGGATCCGCACCGCCTGCGACTCGTGCACCAGCATCATCTCAGCGAAGGCAGAGACGTTCCAGCACTGGGCGGCCGCCTTGCCCTCGAAGCTCAGCCGCGGCCTGTCAGTGGCTGCTCTCACCGTCTCCGGGGCAAAGCAGATGTTGGCGTGACCGGTCAAGCAGTACTTGCAGTGCCCGCAGAAGGCGCTCAGCGCCGCCACCACCAAGTCGCCGGGCGCGACGCTGGTCACACCAGAACCGGTCGCGAGGACGATGCCGGCACCCTCATGTCCCGCCACGAACGGCGTCTCCGCATAGCTGGGCAGCAGCCCTCTGATGAAGCTGAGGTCGCTCCGGCAGAGACCGGCGGCGACGGTCTTGATGAGCACCTCCCGCGGACCCGGTTGGTCGATGCTGACCTCGACGACCTCTGGCGTCCCGGGAATCGACCTCTGCACGGCCGCCTGCATGGGGAGGGATCCAGTCGGGTGTCCTGTTTGCGCCTCTCCGGTCATGAGTTGATCACCACTTTGATGGCGTGAGTCGTCAGCTTGTCATTGGCTAGAGCGAACGCCTCGGTGATCTGCTCCAGAGGGAATCGGTGGGTGATCAGCGCTTCGGACTGGATGCGACCGGACGACATCAGCTCAAGCGTCTGCTGGTACTCGGAAACGGCGCCGTCGAGCCCATAGCTGTTCGACCAGAGGACCGAAACCTCCTTCGTGTAGGCGACATCGGGTGAGAATCGCGGGCTCTCCGTGAAGGTTCCGGCGACGCAGACACGTCCCCCCGGCGCTATCCATTGTAGGGCCTGTTCGAGTGTCGATCCCGCCCGGCCGACCGCCTCGAAGACCACGGCCGGACCCATGCCCGCAGTCAAGCGGTCGAGGACCGCGGCAGGGTCATCACGTGGGACGAGAACGACCTCGTCGGCGGCCCCGGAGTTCGCCGCCGTCTCCACCGCGTTGGCCTGGTCGCCGATGAGGACCACCCGCCCGGCGCCCACGGCGCGTGCCGTCTGCCCGATACAGAGGCCGATAGTCCCGCAGCCGATCACCGCCACGGTCTGGCCGTCCAGGGAGCCTGCACGGTGGACGGCGTGGAGAGCGACGCCGTAGCAGTCCGCGATCGCAGCGCTCTCGAAGGACATACCGTCGGGCATCGGCCACACGTTGGAGGCGACGCAGGTGTCGTACTCCGAGAACCCATGGCTCCACTGGGGTTGTCCGTGTAGGAGGCCAAGCTGCCTGCACAGGTGGGGCAGGCCGCTCCGACACTCCTGGCACGACCCGCAGGCGATGAGATGTTCAGGTTGCACTGCCACGCGCTGTCCGATTGCCAGCCCAGTGACAGAGCTTCCTAGCTGGACGATCTCACCGGCCAACTCGTGGCCCTCCTCGATCCCCACACCTTTGGGAGGCTGCCACGGGCCGATGCCGTTGTAGCCGAGGAGGTCACTGCCACAGATGCCGGCAGCCCTCACTCTGACGAGGACCTCTTCCGGCAACGGCTCGGGAGCGGGTCGGTCCTCGACACGGATGTCCTTCTCCCCGTAAAAGATTGCCGCCCTCATGGTACGGGTCCCAGCCGCTGTGCTCACGCTGTGTCTCCTTTCAGTGCTCGATCAGTCGCCGGGCCTGGGAGACTGCAGCGCCGCCGTGGACCACCTCGCACAGCGCCGCGACCATGCGTTCTGGGTCTGGTGCCTGAAAGACGTTCCGTCCGAACACCACGCCCCGAGCGCCGCTCGCCATAGCATCCGCCGCGAGTTCCAGGGCCGAGACGGGGTCAGTCTGTAGTGAGCCGCCGAGCACCAGCACTGGGACGAAGCATGCCTCGATGACCGTCCGGTACCGGTCGACGGTCCCAGCAAAGGGTACCTTGACGAAGTCGGCGCCGGCTTCAGCGCAAATGCGCGACGCCGTCGCGAAGTTCTCGACGGTGTGGGCCGCCGTGTCTGTGAACGAAACCGGGATCGCCTCGGCCATCAGCGGTAGGCCCACCGCGTGGGCCTGAGCGGCCAGCTCGCGCAACTCGCCCAGCTTCTCGTCGTCGTTGCTGCCCGGGAAGACCTTGAGCTCGGCGGCGTCCGCTCCCTGGCGGATCGCCGCCTCCACCCCGTAGCCCGCCACTGATCGCTCGCTGTCCAGGGTCATGATCCATCCCGTCCGGCCCAGTGTCGCGCTGACCGCACGGCCCATTCCCAGAGTCGTCATCACCGCGTCGGCTCCGCCAGAGACCACGGCGCGCACCGCGGTCCTGACGTCGATCAGGCCCGGGACTACGCCCTTAATGCCGTGGTCCATCGCCACAATGACGGCCCGTCCGTCGGTCGCGAAGATGTGATGCATGCGCCGCTTCTGCCACTCGACATCGATGGCGGTGGGTGCCGTGCTTCCCGTGTTCATGCGGACTCCTCGGTCCGGCTCAGGCCGTTCGGGTGGACGATCGACTTGAGCCCTTGGTGACTGTTGGTCGCCTCATAGGCGGCCTTGATATCGGCGAGCAGGTAGTGGCCGGTCACGAGCGTATCCACCGACACGACCCCGCCATCCAGGAGACGCAGGGCAGTGGCGAAATCGCCAGGATTGTAGTCGTGGCTGCCGGTGAGGGACACCTGGTTGTAGTGGACGAGGTTGGGATCCAGGTCAATGGTCGTCGGCGGGTGAATCCCGGCGAAGAGGCTGACTGTCCCTCCCCTGCAGGCCATGCGCATGGCGGTTTCGGCGACCGCGGCCGATCCCACGGTCACGACGACAGCCTTTGCTCCCCGGCCTCCGGTCAGATCCTTGATCGCGGCAACCGCGTCACAGTCCGAGGCGTCGATAGTCGCAGCAGCTCCGAGAGGGCGGGCGACGTCAAGTCGCTCGGGGAGGACATCGGTGACGATCACCCGTGCGCCCCGGTGCGTGGCGACTTGGAGGTGTAGCAGCCCAATGGGTCCTGCCCCGACCACCACGACGTCGCTGCCGAGGGGTATTGGGAGGGACCGGTGAGCGTTGAGCACACAGGCCAGAGGCTCGCAGAACGACGCCGTAGTGAAGCTGAGCTCATCGCGGAGAGGATGCAGTACCTCTTCGGGGACCAGGGTGAGCTGGGCGAATCCAGCGATCGCGAAGTCCCGCCGCCTCTCGCAGAAATTAGCGTCTCCCTGCTGACAGTAGAAGCAGAGCCCGCAGACCGACCGCCAGTCGGCGACCACCCTCGCCCCCCGTGACGGAGCGCTGGAGCCGTCGGCCACGGCTGCGACCACGCCAGCGACCTCGTGGCCGGGAGTCCACGGGGCACCGGCGGGCCTGCTTCCGCTATACGCCCGGGTATCGCTGGGGCAGACACCGCACGCCTCCACGCGGACGACTACCCAGCCGGGCGCCGGAACTGGATCGGGTACGTCCTCGACGCGTATGTCTCCCGGACCGTAGAGCCGAGCTGCCCTCATGACGCCCTTCCGCTGGAGGCGCTCGCGCGAGCCAAGGAAGAAGCCAATGCGGCGCTCGCCGCCGGCTGGATGGGGACTGATTCTTGCCGGCGCACCGCGCGCAGGCCAACGATCAAGTACCCCACGAAGCCGATGATCAGGCCCACCGCGACACCGAGATCAGAGTACGCCCACGCGCCATTCACTCCGCCAAGCCCGAACGGCCCAAGGAAGTAACCCTGCCAACTTAGGAAGCCCTCGGCACTGTTTGTGATCAGCCCCCAACCCACCGCCGTGCCAACCACCAGCAACAGCACGGGTGCCCAGTTGACATTCCCGTAGCGTCCCTGGGCAGAGTAGTAATCGGCTTCCACATAGTCCTTGTGCCGCATGAGAATGTCCGCCAAGAAGATGCCGCACCAAACCGCGACGGGTACACCGACGGTCGTCAGGAACGCTTCAAAAGGCCCGATGAAGCTCTGCGCCACGAAAACGATGAAGATGCACCCCACGATCATCACCAGTCCGTCGATTAGCGCGGCCACCGGCCGCTTCACAGGTAGGCCTACGACCAGCAGGGCGAGCCCCGAGGAGTAGATCTCAAGCGTGGCCACAGAGATCAAGCCGGTCACCGCCACCACCAAGAAGGGGACCATGAACCAGACGGGCAGGATAGCGGCAAGTGCGCCAACGGGGTTCGCCTCGATAGCGTTGCTGAGGTTTGCTGACGAGCCTGCGAGCAGGAGACCGAATATGAGCATAATGCCCCCGGGCGCCGCAGCGCCAGCTGTGGTCCAGAATGTGACGGCTGCCCCGCTCGCCTTTCGCGGTATGTACCGAGCGTAATCTCCGGCGATGGGGGCGAAACCAAAGCCGAACCCAACTAGAATGAAGCAGAAGGCACCGATGGTCTCAGGCGTCGAGCCCGCCTTCATTGCGACCAGCGTCTGGAAGTTGATGTGACCGAACGCGAGGGCAATGAAGACGACAGTGAGCACCCCTGTAATCACGCTGATGAGAAGTTCCAAACGCATGACGATTTTATAGCCATAGACGCCAGCCATTACTATGCACCCGGCGACCAGCACCAATGCTATCAGCTCGGTGGCAGTTGCCCCCCGCAGGCCGGCACGAGCCAGGATTGTGTAGGTCGCCAGCACGGCCAAGGTGGTCAGGATCGTCTCCCATCCGACCGCGAGCATCCAAGAGAGGAAAGAGACGAGCCTGTTTCCGTTGATACCGAAGATGGTTCGACTGACGATCATGGTCGGGGCAGAGGCCCGCTTGCTCGCGATGGCGACCAATCCCACTACGAGGAACGAAACGATGCAGCCGATGACTCCGACGACGAGAGCCTGCCAGAAGGAAATGCCGAAGGACAGCAGGAAAGCGCCGAAACTGAGGCCGAGAACGTTGATGCTAGAGCCGAACCAGGGCCAGAACAGACTTCGAGGCCTTCTTGTACGCTCCTCGCTCGGGATGACGTCTAGTCCGTGGAACTCGACCGTGATGCCAGCCAAGGCTCCTGACGTTTCACCAACAGAGGGTCCTGGAGAGAGATCCGGTAGCGATGGTTCAGATACACCGGGCATTTCGACTCCTTCTAAGCTGGTTGCGTCTCCCATCTCTTGCGCGCTCATGTGGGCGCGTCGGCGCGTATTACGCGAGTACCCAGATCCACGAAGTCTTGGATCAGGGCAGTTGATGCCACCCAATCAGTGATGATCGTGTACTCGCGAGCGATAGGGGTGATGTAGGCAAAGCGCCTCGCACCTAGTTTCGAGTGGTCGACAACGACAAAGACCTCGTGCGCCTGTTCGGCAATGACACTCTTCCAATGGGCCTCTGCCTCGGTGGGTGAGTTCAGTCCTTCGCCGGCAATGACGCCGTCGGCGCCGAGGAAGACCTTGTCGGCCCGGATCCGGCGCACGGTCTCCTCGGCGATACTTCCGATGACCGCTTGGCTGCGATGGCGCAGGGTGCCGCCGAGGACGATCACCTCGATGCCGTCGGCGTCGCGGAGGGCGCTAATGGCGCTGACCCCATTGGTTACCACGGTGATGCCAGTGCGTTCTCGAAGGGCGAGGGCGATGCGGCCCGGCGTGGTACCCGCATCAAGGATGATGACGTCGCCGTCGTCGATGAGGCCTGCAGCGATGTCTGCGATCGCCTCCTTCTCCCGCGGTTGGCTCGACTCCTTCTCCTGAAGCGAGAGCTCGATCGCGCGGGGTCGGGCCACAGCGCCGCCGTAGGTTCGCGTGATTCGACCCTCATCGTTGAGCCGCTCCAGATCGCGACGGATGGTGGCCGGGGAAGCTCGGAAGCGTGTGGCGAGATCGGTGACATGACCGTTGTTCGCCAGCACCTCAGCCAGGATCAGTTCACGGCGTTCATCGCCCCTCATGGCAGATATTGCTCCAAGTCAATGCCTTTTCTGATCAGAGCACTCATAAAGTGGTCGCGATCATGAGCGAACCGATCGCGTTTGTCAAGTGTCCCATCTTTGCTGCTTGTGTGTATTCGCGATGGCATAGGGGCAGGTATCGATCGCCGAGACCTGCGGTCTGCGGGCGCGGAAGCTGAGTGGGGTGGACGCGGTGATCTCCGACTCTCACCCCGGCCCCCCGACACCGTCGCCAGCGTCCTGGGGTAGCTGGCGGTGCTGCCACGCTCACCTCCTCCGCAACCTGCCGAGCCGCGTCCCGCGAGGCGCTCAGGATGCCGTGGCGACGATCGTTTGCTCGATCTGCGCCCTGTCCGACGCCGAGATGACGCGAGCTCGGCTCCAGGGAGGGTCGCGCGCCTGAAGGGGCGCTTCCCCTACGCCGCTACCCTGCTCACCGCCGCGGCCGAGGAGCTCTGGGCCTTCGCCGCCTTCCCCAAGGCCCCTGGGGCAAATCTGGCCGAACGACTCCCAGGAGCGCCTCAATGAGGAGATCCGGAGGAGAAGGGCATTCGGACAAGATCAGGGATGTGAGGTCGCACTCCGTTCGGGTCAGCCCGGACCCTTGCAGCGCCACGGTGAACGGATCGTCCGGTCAGAACGGGACCGGCGCCACCGTGATGCGGGCTCCGGCGTCGCGCAGCCACGTCATGTGCTTGGGATCCCCGGTGTAGACGATTCCGCCCAGACGCTCCGAAACTGCCGCGACAAGAGCATCGACGACGCCGATCGTCCGTACCCGCGTCGCGGGGTCTGATGCCTGGCGACCTGCTTCCTGGAGCAGCTCGGCCGCGCGGTCTCCATCCTCGGGGAGGATCGGCTCACGGCGAAGCTGGGCCAAGGCCACGAGGAGCTTGCCCGTGTCGCCGGCACCCTGCCTCGCCTCCACGATGACGGGAGGGGTGACCACCAGCACCTGACCGACCCGGGTCAGCGCGGCGACGTGACGCCGGGCGGCGGCAGGGTTGCGCTCCGCCGCGACGAGCCAGCCCGTGTCGACCGTGGCCATCGTGGCGATGCCGGCGGGGCGTCGCCGTCTCGGTCCGGGACCGGGCACGCTCAGGCCACGGAAAGGGTGTCGCGAAGAGCCTCGGAGACAGCGCGCAGAGTCGTTTCAAGCTGGGCCCTGAGGACCACATCGAGGAAGGGCCTCAGCTCATCCTCGGTGAAGGGACCATGCTCCTCCTCCCACTCTCGGACGAGCTGGCGCTGAGCATCCAAGGCGGCGACCAGCGCCAGGCTGTCGTTCACGGTGGCGGAGAGGTTGCTGCGGCGATCGGAACCCAAGCTCTCGAAAACGTCGGGATCGATGGTTACCGACTTCTTCAGGGCCGGTCGTGGGGACGAACTCGAGGGCAGTCATCCTACCATTGGTGGGATCGGGCGGTCAACCCAGACCGTAGAGCACTTGCTTCGTTGATCGTCGTCTGGAGCAGCACTTGCCTCTGCCCTCGGGATGCCTTTCCGGGGCCCTACTCGGCACCGCCACCACCAAAGCAAGTGCACCAGTCGAATTCAGGACTGGCCACTGGGTGACCAGCTGGTCGGGGCGGCGGGACTCGAACCCACGACCTCATGCTCCCAAAGCAAGCGCGCTACCGGCTGCGCCACGCCCCGATGCCCTAGAGGATAGGCCACCCACAGGGGCCTGACGGCCGCCGCCCCGATCGGATCGCCCCTGCGGCCCGCACCGGCCGGA
>Ga0181524_10006581_pt1 | contig 10106 bp, 8 predicted proteins | sample PEATcosm2014_Bin_34_FD_119761 | JGI IMG/M metagenome (GOLD analysis project Ga0181524, IMG submission 119761) | Peatland microbial communities from MTU Mesocosm Facility, Houghton, MI, USA - PEATcosm2014_Bin05_60_metaG | ecosystem: Environmental > Terrestrial > Soil > Wetlands > Peat | place...
AGCCGTAGCAGAAGGCAAATGACTGCAATCCCCCGGGAACATTTGCCGCCACGGGCAAGTGGTCGGGCATCAGCATGTAGGGATATCCGACCTCCTTATAGACGCGGATGGCTTTGACGAAGTCGATATCGCCCTCGTCGGGATAGACCTCCTGAAAATCGTCGCGGTGGCCGCGGATGTTGCGGAAGTGCACGTTGAAGATCTTCTTGCGCGTGCCGAAATAGCGGATCACATCGTAAATTTCCTTGCCCGGGTTGCTGAGCATTTCCGAGACCGTGCCCTGGCAAAAGTTCAACCCATGATAGGGGCTCTCTTTGATGGTGATGAATCGCTTCAGCCCGTCCACGGTGCCCAGCACGCGGACCACTCCTTGGTAGCCTTCGGGTGGCACGCCCGGATCGTGGGGGTGGCATGCCATCCGAATCTTGTACTCATTGGCAACGGGGATCACTTGCTCCAGGAAATAAGTAATCCGCTCCCAGAACATGTCGGCGTCCACGCGGCCGGCACGAGTGAGCGGCGGATTGGGATGCGCGTCCTTGAACCGCCACGTGCTGTATGTCGCGTCGCCTCGTCCCGGAGTGCGTCCTGTGCGCAGCACCCCCAGTAGAGTCATGTTGTACTTGATGGCAGGGATACCTGCGGCAGCGCAATTGCGGATGAGGGTTTGGAGCGATTCGATGTCGCGATCGCGTTCGGGACTGTTCGCCAGCACGATCGCGGGATGTAGTGTCTGATCGATATGAGTGGACGACAGAAAGGGGGGCGCGATGCAGTCGATGGAGATGCTGTCTTTCTCCGCCAGGTCACGCAAGTGCTTCAGTTCGTCCACCGTGGCGTAAAGACGGCCTTCGCTGATTTCAGGATATCCGCAGATATTGCGCACCCCATAGCGCGCAAAGTATTGGAGGTGTGCCTCATTAGTCGGACCGCTCTGGCATCCGAGTTTCATCAATGCGCGCCGGCCCGAAGCTGAGGCGGCGGACGCGAGGTCGCTTCTCAGTGCGATCGGGGCGGCGCCAGTGAAGGCGAGGAAGTTTCTGCGATTCATGAAGGATACTCCCTTGGGGGTTGAAGTGTGACCACCGGGGCGGGATCTCGCATGGGACCTTTCATTAGCATTTATCGCGGCCTGGTACACCGTGAGTGCCGGAAATTGGATTCGTGCGAACTCCGCATGTGTCAGGTAGGTCCATTGAGTACCCCGGTGAGGTGCTGAAACTACCCTATCTCTTCGTTGGCCCGGCGAAGCAGAGCCCGCATATAGGCGATGCAGTAAGCGTTGCCCATGCGCCGATTCGTGTCGCCGACGAGCTCGGGATAATGATCGGGGATTAGCGAGGCGGCACAACGCACTTGGCGAAGGGCTTTCATGACCTGATACATGTCGAGGTAACCATCGTCTTGAAACGTCTCGTGAAAGCTCGGCAACGGCGAACTGACATTACGGAAGTGGACGGCAAAGATCTTACCGCGGGCGCCGAAGTCCTGGATCATTCCAAACACATTCTTGCCCATTTTATCACCTCCTTCCGCCCAGGTCCCAACGCAGAAAGTCAATCCCCAGTACTTGCTGTGTCCGGCGATCTCATCGGCACGTTTGATGCCGTCGTAGTTGGTGAAGACCTTCGCCACGCCGTTCATGGGCGAAATCGGCGGGTCGTCCGGATGCAGGGCGAGGCGAACGTTGGCCTTCTCGGCAACCGGGAGAACCGCCTTGATGAAATAGGTGTAGTTGGCCCAGATGTCGTCGGCCGAATACCGGCGCTCGAATCTTGGTTTCTCGACCTTCTGCCGAAAGTCGTCCACGCTAAACTCGCGAACTTTGTACCCACGCGGAGACTCGATGATCTGCGTGGTGTAAGTATTACCAGGGTGAAAATCGATTGCGGCGGAGAAAACACCGGCGCGCCCCAGGTCGCGGAGGAAGGTCTGGAACTTCTCAATGTCCTCGTCCCTGCCGGGCTGGCCCAGTTGGATTCTCAGTGAGCGATAGGTATCCAGGAGGGCGGAGTGGATCTTCAGCCCGTAGCGGGCAAGCCGCTCCTGGGTGCTCCGGATAAGCTTATAGGGAGCGTCTTCACCGAATGCCATATGGATCCACTGCAACCCCATCTGCTTCAGGAAGAGCAGTTCGTCTTCAGTTGCGGAAGGCAAATCGATCTTGACGGCGATCTTGGGGTTGTCCGGGTCATATTCATCTTTGTGGGAGACGGCAGCGGCCGCCCGAGCCTGCCCGGGGACCAGAGCGGCGAGGCCGGTGGCCAGCGGCATCTTGAGGAAGTCGCGTCGAGAGGTTTCCGAATTTCTGGTGATCTTCATGATGGTCTCCAAATGACTGCTATTCTACCAAACCTCTTCGGCGTGCCCAATACCTCCTGCGGCGTGTAGGCGCCGGCTGGCGCAGAGTGCGACACTGTGTCTCAGCAGGTTTCCCGCCCCGTCTAAGGCCGTATACTGGAATCGCCATGCCGGTCTACAGGCGCCATTCCGAACCCGGGCAAAGACTCTTGACAAGTTTTGCTTAACATGATAGCCTAGCAATCGATGCTTGGCGGTCTGGCCACGACCGTAGAGACCTCAGGAATGACTCCTTCATCCTTCTTTTCAGGTCGACAATATGTCAGTCCCTACATCTCGCTACGACAGTAGTAACTTTAATAAATGAAGGAACGACGCGGGAATCAGAAGGTCAGGGTCCAGGATCTGGCCCCGCAGGGCGGGATCAGCATGACAGACCCGAAAGCACTATAAGAAGATGGAGGCAACCTGCCTTGAAGGCATTCCAGCGATTGGGCCATTGATCCATGGAATCATTGATTCATTGAAAAAAACCAGGCGAGGGCCCTTCAATGAGTTAATGGATCAATGATTCGATGAGTCAATTGAAGAGGCCCTGGGCTAGACATGTCGACACATTGTCTCTTGACAATGCCTCCCCGCTGTAGTAGCCTACTAATGTGAAAAGTCCAATCCGCGGGGAAGCTCTTCCCTCGCTAAGCTGAAACACCGCCCCAGGAGGAACCATGTCCTTACGCAAATCACCCCAACTTACGCCCAGGTTGCTCGCCGCCGCGCGCCGGAATGCGCAGCATTCCACCGGACCGCGCACCGCAGCCGCCAAGCAGAACTCGAAACTCAATGCACTGAAACACGGCCGATACGCCCTGCCCGAAAACCTCCACCTGGCCCGGCTGCGCGGGATGGCGCTGGGCGAAGACCAGGAAGAATTCCAAGGCGTCAAGCAGGAACCCGTGACCGTCGCCAAATTGTGATTCTGAAATGATTTTAGAAAGTAAACGAACTAAGCGGGGATGTCTATGAAAACAAAGGACCGCTGTGGAAAACGGGGGCATAAAGCGGGAATGTCTATGAAAACAAATATACTTAGCTGTCAAGAGCGGGAATATTGTTGAAAACACAGGTGGTTAGTCGGCAGGTGGCAGGGCGCAGGCAAGGAGGAACGGGTGGACAGTGACTGAAGTCCGCGTAAGAAGGCGCCAGAGCTTTCAGGCCTGGAGGGCAGCAAGGATTTAGCCCACGGTGCAAGCCCCACAAGCGTCAATCGATATGGGCCTTGACATAAGAGACGATGCCAGCTACGGTAACCAGTCGCTTGCCCTTAATGAGTGATCGCAGTTCCCAAGCGCGACGCTGTGACAACATGTTCGACATTACCGCTGGTGGTTACCTGGAACAAGCGGATAAGCCTGGTGAACGAATGTTGGAAATTAAGGCAATCAGCAGTCAAGAGGAGAAGGGGATGCACACATGTTGAAGACACGCAATTCAACACGCCGTGAATTTCTCGCGGCCTGCTCGGCGGGGCTGCTCGCCAGCCGGGCTTTCGCCGCGCCTGGAGAATTCCAGGCGCCTGGCTTACGCGAGTTCCGGAGGGGCGGGATGATCTACCGGCGGCTGGGGCAGACCGATATGGACGTCTCGCTGCTCTCCTTCGGCTCTCACACCGACCCGGCGGACCGTCTTCCGGCGGGTCAGGACAAGACGGTGCTCACCCCGGCAGGGCAGGCGCGACGCGACCGAATTATTGCGCACGCCTTCGATCTGGGCGTGAACCTGCTCGACGTCTACGCCAGCGAAGGGCAGTGGGAGCCCGCGGCGCGGCTGGTGCGCGGCAGGCGCGACAAGATCTTGATTTCGCTCGCCCACGAGATTACTCCCAAAGACATCGACCAGGCGGCGAAGTTCTTTGACTATGTCGATCTCTACCGTTTCTGCGCGCAGGAGATCGATCAGCCAACGCTCGAAAATTGGGATCTGCTTCGGAAAGCGAAAGAGGCGGGAAAGATCCGCGCCATCGGCATTTCGGTGCATACCGAGCGCACCATGACCATGGCGCTCGATGAACTCGAAGGCCTCGACTACATTATTTTCCCTTACAACTTCATTCACGCTCGCGCCGACTATAGCCAGTTTCTGCCCCAGGCAATCCGCAAAGGCGTGGGTTTGATAGCCATGAAGCCGTTGGCTTCGGGGTCGATCATGAAGCTCGACCCTCGGGCTCGTGCGGGCGCCAAGCCGGAATTCGAAGACCTCCAACTGTGGCAGAGAGCAAACAAGCCGGTTTTGCCTGCCGCGGTGGCGGAATTGACCGTCAGCCTCAGCCGCATGCCCGACGAGACGCTCTGCATGGCCGCCATGCGGTTCGTCTATTCGCGGCCATTCCTTTCTGCGGCGGTTACCGGGATGTTCGAGGATCGGTTGCTGGACGACAACTATAAGGCCCTGACGCGCTATTGGGAAATGCGGCCGGAAGAGCAATCGGCGCTGGGCGCGGCCAAGCGGCTGGCAAATCTGCGCGGGGCGAGCTGGCTGCGGCCCGGGTATGGCTGGCTGGAGGAACAATGGCGCGGTTAATGACGGGAATTGTCCTTTTTTTATTTGCACTGACTGGCGCGGCGCAGACCGTCGAGGACCAACAGTTCAAGGAGGCGGGCGTCTGTGCCCGCTGTCACGTCATCTCGGTAGTCGAGTGGGGGATGTCCCGCCACTCGAAGGCTGGCATCAACTGCGTGGCATGCCATGGCGAGAGCAAGGGCCACGTGAAGGACGAGCGCAATAACATTAAGCCCCAGCACATTCCACGCGGGGCTGCAATTGCGGGCCTGTGCGCGGACTGCCACAAAAACGTGTGCCCGAAAACGCAGCAGAGGGATTCCTGCCAGGACTGCCACCACAGCCACGCATTGGTCAACCCCAAGAAGCCCGCAGTGGCCAAGGACCCGCACTTCGAGGAGATTTCGGCGCGTTGGGAGCGATTCTCGAATCTTGTGCGGCAGGGCGAGGTACTGGTCAAGGTCGAGAATTGGCGTGCAGCTTACGCGGCATTTCGACAGGCGCTCGAACAAAGGCCTGGAGACCGGTACGCGACCGAGCGCATGAGGATGTGCCAACGCCGGATGAACCTGTCTCTTCCGGGGTTTGAAATCGTTGGGAAGGAGTTCGACCCCCAAACCGGCTTGCCGCGTCAAGTGCGGGTTGCGCGCTGGGGCATCCCGATGGTGCTGGTACCGGGCGGCGAGTTCGAGATGGGGTCCGAGCGCTTTGCCGCTGCCAGGCCCGTACACACGGTGCGCGTGGGGCCGTTCTACCTGGGGGAATACGAACTGACCCAGGCAGAATGGGAATCTCTGATGGGCTCGAATCCAAGCGAGCACCAGGGAGCCCAGTATCCGGACTCTGACCGCATGCCGGTCGAGCAAGTCTCCTGGGAAGATTGTCAGTCGCTGATCAAGAAGCTGAATGAAGGAGTGCCCGGCACCGCGTTCCGGCTGCCGACGGAGGCGGAATGGGAATACGCCGCGCGTGTGGGAAGCGGAACAGGGGAGTCGGTTCAGTTGCCGGCGCCCAGACCTGTCGGAAAAGGACAGCCGAACCGGTTGGGACTGTTCGACATGTCGGGCAATGTTTGGGAGTGGTGCGACAGCCTCTACCGCCCCTACCCCTACGTTGCTTCAGATGGGCGTGAGGAAGCAGGTGCGCCCGGGCTGCGCGTGTTACGGGGGGGCGGCTATGCAGAATGGGCAGCGTGGCTCGACCCAGGCGCACGACATAGCGAACGCCCGAACCGGCGTCTTGGGTCGAATGGTATGCGGCTAGCCAGAAGCATTCCCGGTGAGCCGTGATAGTTGTTGCTATTGACGTGCGGGAATGCTGTCATGCTGAGCGCAGCGAAGCATCCCTGCAGTTCGTCGCGGGACGCCAAGCGCAAAAGACAACTGCGGAGATCCTTCGCCCGCCGAAAAAGCGCGGCGGACTCAGGATGACAGTCGGCTCCAACTTCGAAATTCGGTTAGAATCAACCACGGGGAAATCCGTCGACGAGGCTACGAATGGTAACGAATGAGCAAGTCTACGAAGTTTTGCGCAAGTGTTACGACCCGGAAATTCCAGTCAATGTCGTGGACCTGGGATTGATTTACGACGTCCAGATTGATGACGACCACGTCAAGGTGGTGATGACCCTAACGGCAAGGGGTTGCCCTGCTCACAGCTTCATCAGCGAGCAGGTGAGGCAGCAGGTTGCGGAGATCCCAGGGGTGAAGTCCGCAAACGTGCAGGTGGTGTGGGACCCGCCCTGGGACATCAGCCGCCTGAGCGAGGCGGCAAGAAAGCAACTGGGGCTTCTTAGGGAACAGGGAATAGGGAATAGGGAACAGGGAACAGGGAATAGGCGGCGGGGCACGTTATCTTTGGTCTCCGTCCTCTCTCAACCTGCTCCGGAGCGAGGTTAGCATCCGAAGGAAACCTGGCTGGCAATCCCTAAACAACCTCGGCAAGGTCCATCGCCTTCTGCCATACGATGAGATCCCGGTGAGATTGAACAGTCGTCATACCCTTTCCCCTGTAACCCTTCGCCTATTCCCTGTTCCCGATTTCCTATTCACTGTTCCCTCTTGCCTGTTCCCTATTCCCTATTCCCTGTTCCCTAACCGGGATCAGGCGCGGAAAAGATTGCGCAGTAAGAATAACAGGTTCGCCGGTCTTTCGGCCAGGCGCCGCATGAAGTAAGCATACCATTGACGCCCATAGGGAACGTAAAGGCGCACTCGCGCGCCCTGGCGGAGCAGGTTGCGCTGCAAGTCGCGGCGGATCCCGTACAGAAATTGAAATTCGTAGCACTTGGGGGGGATGTGGTGCACCCGCGCGTACATCTGCGCAGCGCCAATCAGGCGTTCGTCATGCGTGGCGATGGCGTGATAGAAACCGCTGGAAAGCATCCTCTCCATCAACCTCACGAAGCTGCGGTCCACGTCCCTTTTGCGCGCATAGGCGATTTCGCGAGACTCGTCGTAAGCGCCCTTGACTAGCCGGATGCGGGCCCCGCACTTCAATAACTCTTCCACGTCCTGGTCACTGCGGTAAAGATATGATTGGATGACGATGCCCGCCACATCGCGCGGCGCACTCACAGTTCGGAAAACTCGCAGCGTCGCTTCGGTGAAGGCCGAACCCTCCATATCCACGCGCACAAAGTTGTGGTACTTGGCGGCACACTCGCAGATCAAATTCAAATGACGGCACGCCAACCCTTCATCAATGGCCAAGCCCAGTTGAGTGAGCTTGACGGACACGTGGGAATTCAAGCGTTCCACCGCCAGCCGGTCGAGGAGGTGGAGGTAAGCTTGGCAAGCCGCTTCAGCTTCCGCGGCTTCCTGCACGCTCTCACCTAGAAGGTCGAGGGTCACCATAAAGCCTTCGGCGTTCAACCGCCGAATCACTTGGAGCGCGTCATCCAACTCTTCACCGGCAATAAACCGAGCCGCCATGCGGCGGCCTAAGGCGTGGCCTGTAAGAATCTTCTTGGGAGTCTCTTTCCGGGAAAGGTAGAGGAGAATGGGGCGGAACATGAGTGCAGGTTCCAGGTGTCAGCTTACAGGTTACAGGGAACAGGGAATAGGGAACAGGGGGCTGCGCGCCCGTTATCTTTGGTCTCCGTCCTCTTTCAACCTGCTCCGGAGCGAGGTTAGCATCTTGCTAACTTCCGTCACCAAAGCAAAAGCTGTTGAGGCTTCGGCCTGGGTAATATACTTCAACCGCACGGCGAGCATGAGAAACGTTTCCGTTTCCATCAGGGAGCCCTTTGCCACTGAAAGGAAGTTGGCGTAGTCCCGTTTCGTCCCTCGCGCGTTTCCTTCCGCGATATTGGCGGGTACAGAAGCTGCCGCTCGAGTAATCTGCGAACCAAGGCGATACGTCTCGTTCGGAGGAAACTTGGCCGCTAGTCCGTAGACGACCACGGCAAGGTCCATCGCCTTCTGCCATACAATCAGATCCCGGTGAGACTGAATGGTCGTCATACCCTTTCCGCTGTAACCCTTCTCTTGTTCCCTATTCCCTATTCCCTATTCCCTCTTCCCTAAGACCTGACACCTCCCTTTCAGTGTTCGGCTTCCAGGAACCTCTCGGCATCAATGGCCGCCATGCAGCCGCAGCCAGCCGCAGTGATGGCCTGGCGATAAATGTGGTCCTGGACATCACCCGCGGCGAAGACGCCCGGCAGGTTGGTCTTGCTTCCGTCGTGCGTAATCAGATAGCCCACTTCGTTCATATCGAGCTGCCCGCGGAACAGGGAGGTATTGGGCGAATGTCCGATTCCCATGAACACCCCGTCACAGCTCTTGATAGTTTCATCCCCGGTCTTAGTACTCTTGAGCTTAACTCCCGTGACTTCGCCCCGGTCCACGTCCAGGACGTCCACCACCGCCGAATCCCAGATGAACTTGATCTTCTCGTTGCGGAAAAGCCGGTCCTGCATGATTTTGGAGGCGCGCAACTGGTCGCGGCGGTGAATAATACTCACTTGCGTGGCATAGCGCGTGAGGAACATCGCCTCTTCCGCAGCCGTATCGCCGCCCCCCACCACCGCAACCTCTTTGCCACGATAGAAGTATCCGTCGCAAGTCGCGCAGGTCGAGACACCGTGGCCAAGCAGTTTGCGCTCCGATTCCAGACCCAGCATTTTTGCCGAAGCGCCCGAAGCAATGATCAGCGTGCGCGTCTGGACCGTCTCGCTCTCTACGTCAATCACCAAGGGGCGGCGGGAGAGGTCAGCGCGAGTAACGTAACCTTCCATGAACTCGGCGCCAAATTCGGCAGCCTGGTTCTGCATCCGTTCGATCAGCTCCGGCCCTTGTACCCCTTTGGGAAAGCCGGGGAAATTTTCCACCAAAGTCGTCAGAGTCAATTGTCCACCGGCTTCCAGCCCCCGGATAACCAGCGGCTTCAAATTGGCGCGCGCGGCATAAATAGCTGCCGTCAATCCCGCGCACCCCGAACCTATAATCACCACATTTCGCATGGCGCCTGCTTCTCCAATTGGGGGTGGCTTACCCGCAGTGGCCTATCTTACTCCCGGGAAATAACTTCGTACAGCCTGTTTTGCGCGCCCCAGCATAGGCCTACGGCCTGAGAGGAGCCCGAGTTTGTGATTGCCCCCAATGCATTTTGATGCTACAAACGTACATCCGCTTCACAGCACAACGTGTGAGCGTCGTGAAGGTCAGCGGGTTCAAAAGAGAGCAGTCTGCGGGAATATTCGAGGGTAAGCTTCTCAAGGTTCTGCAGGCCGGGCGGGTTCACCGATGGATGCAGTGGTTCTCGAGGGAGTTACCAAACGGTTTGACACGCTGACCGCGGTCAGCAATTTGAGCTTGGGGATCAGGGAAGGCGCCGTCTTCGGTCTGCTGGGTCCCAACGGCGCCGGCAAGACTACATCGCTCCGCATGATCATGCGGGTGCTGATTCCTGACGAGGGATCAATTCAGGTTCTTGGGGAGCCCGTCAGCGAACGCACCCAGGACCTCGTCGGCTATCTCCCCGAGGAACGAGGCCTCTACACCAAAATGAAGGTGCGGGAGGTCCTGCGGTTTTTGGGCGCCCTGAAAGGACTCTCCGAGACTGAGGCGGCGCAGCGCGCCCAATCCTGGCTGGAACGCCTGGAATTGGCAGCCTGGTCAGAGAAGAAGATCCAGGATCTTTCGAAAGGCATGCAACAAAAGGTTCAGTTTATCGCCACGGTGATTCATAAGCCCCCGCTGCTGATTCTTGATGAACCTTTCGCCGGCCTTGACCCGGTGAATGCA
>Ga0181524_10006582_pt1 | contig 10105 bp, 9 predicted proteins | sample PEATcosm2014_Bin_34_FD_119761 | JGI IMG/M metagenome (GOLD analysis project Ga0181524, IMG submission 119761) | Peatland microbial communities from MTU Mesocosm Facility, Houghton, MI, USA - PEATcosm2014_Bin05_60_metaG | ecosystem: Environmental > Terrestrial > Soil > Wetlands > Peat | place...
CGCTGCAGCATCGCGTCGAGCGAGGCGCGCCAGTCCCGCGCCAGGCCGCGCAATTCAAACCCCGCGTGCAACAGCTTGCCGATCGACCGCTCGGCGCCCGCCTGGGTCAGATGCGCGACGCCGCGCTGCATCGTCTCGATCGCGCCGATGAGGCGCGCGAAGCCGTGGCCGCTGGCGGGAAATCGCCGGGCGAGCGCCGCGTGCGCCGCGTCGAAGCCGACCGGCAGATCGAAGATTTCGCCGACCGGTCCGCCGCGCACCGAATAGAACGGCGAAACCGGGACCCACTCGATTTCGTCGATGAGGCCGAGCTCTTTCAGGATGGCGTGCTTGGGCTCGTCCGCGTCGCGCGGGTCGGCGGTCTGGTGCAGCGCCGGCTCGATCGTCAAGGCGCCCTTCTTGAACGCCGAGGCGGCGCCGCCGACGCTGTGATTGCGTTCGACGACGCAGACCTTGCGGCCGTTCTTGGCGAGGAGCGCGGCGGCGGTCAGGCCCCCCAGCCCGGAACCGATGACGACGGCGTCGAACGAATTTTCCTGCATGGGCTTCGCATAGACGGCAAAGGCGTCGCGGGCTTTGATCGTCGTCAACGCGCGGCGTCTCAGCGCCCCTTGGCGTCTGCGGTGAAGATCACGACGTCGTCCTTGCCGACCCGATCGAGCACCGCGCGCGCTTCCTCGTCGAGCAGATCGCGATCGACCGACTCGGACCGCATCGACTCGACGCGCCGCTCCCACCGGCCGCGCTCGTCTTGCAACTGTGCGAGCTCGACCTGCAATTGACCGGCCTCGGCGTCGTCGCGGGCCTTGGCTTCCAGCCCGTGGCTGCCGCGCGAAGCGTCCCAGACGAGATAGCCGCTCGCGACCCCGAGGACGAGGTAGAACGCGATCGGATAAAGAATGGCGCGCGCGCGGGTCTTCACCACCATGGCGCGAGCATGCCCGCCGCGTCGTTAATTTTCCGTTGTCTCGAGGCCGCGCGCGCCGCGTTCGCCCCTTCAGCTCGCCTTGATCGCGGCGCGGCCGGCGTAGCGGGCCTGGTCGCCGAGCTCTTCCTCGATGCGCATGAGCTGGTTGTACTTGGCGAGCCGATCGGAGCGGGCGAGCGAGCCGGTCTTGATCTGACCGCAATTGGTCGCGACCGCCAGGTCGGCGATGGTCGAATCCTCGGTCTCGCCCGAACGGTGCGACATGACGGCCGCGTATCCCGCGCGATGCGCCATATCGACCGCGGCGAGAGTCTCGGTCAACGTGCCGATCTGGTTGACCTTGACGAGGATCGAATTGGCGACGCCTTCCGCGATCCCTCGCGCCAGACGGGCGACGTTGGTGGCGAACACGTCGTCGCCGACGAGCTGGCGCTTGGCGCCGATCAGCTTCGTCAGCAACGCCCAGCCTCGCCAATCGTCCTCGGCCATGCCGTCCTCGATGGAGAGGATCGGATAGGCGTCGGCGAGCCCGGCCAGATATTGCGCCTGCTCTTCGATCGATCGGGTCTTGCCCTCGCCGGCGTAGACGTAAGCGCCGTCGTGGAAGAATTCGGTGGCGGCGCAGTCGAGGCCGAGCGCGACGTCCTGGCCGGGCTTGAAGCCGGCCGCCTCGATCGCCTCGACGCAGAAGTCGAGCGCCGCCTCGGCGGACGGCAGGCTGGGGGCGAAGCCGCCCTCGTCGCCGACGTTGGTGTTGAGGCCGGCTTTCTTCAGCGCGCCCTTCAGCGTGTGGAAGACTTCGGCGCCCCAGCGCACCGCCTCGCGAAGCGAAGGCGCGCCGACCGGCAAGATCATGAATTCCTGGAAGTCGATTCCGTTGTCGGCGTGGACGCCGCCGTTGAGGATGTTCATCATGGGAACAGGCAGGACCCGCGCCGTGGCGCCCCCGACGTAGCGGTGAAGCGGCAAGCCGGAAGCCTCCGCGCCGGCCTTGGCGACGGCCAGCGAGACGCCGAGAATCGCGTTGGCGCCGAGCCTCGACTTGTTCGCCGTTCCGTCGAGCGCGATCATCGCCTCGTCGATCTTGATCTGCTCCTCCGCTTCGAAGCCGGAGATCGCGTCGAAGATGTCGCGGTTGACGGACTCGATGGCTTTCAGCACGCCCTTGCCGCCAAATCGGTTCTTGTCGCCGTCGCGCAGCTCGACCGCTTCATGGGCGCCCGTCGAAGCCCCGAGGGCACGCCGGCTCGACCCATCGATCCATCCTCGAGCACGACGTCGACTTCGACGGTCGGATTGCCGCGGCTGTCGAGGATTTCGCGCGCGACGATGTCAACGATGGCGGTCATTTCAACTCCTCTTGGTTCCCATGCCCGGGGTTGCCGGCCGAGCCGTCGGCGCGCGCAACAGCCATCGGTCGAGGAGGCGAGCCTCGCCGGACGCGAAGGTCGGCCGCCGCGCCAACTCGCGCGGGCGGCCCTCGCGCGCTCTTACGCCAATGTCGTTACAGGCGGAAGTCGGCGTCGGGCGACGCGTCAGATCGGCGAACCGGACATTCGTCGTCGTCGAGATTCAAATGATCAAAACATATTCAGGCAGAAAAAAATTGCATGGCAGCCCCGCTCACGGTGGTGACATCGCGCAAATTTTCGACTATCAGTTTTCTCCTCGCGAAAAGCGAAAAGGAGGCCGCCGCCGAGGCTATCGGCGACGGATATGCCGAGTCTGTGGGAGGACGGGGCGTTAGACCGGTTGACTGCGCGGCTCGCAGGACTTGCGACGCGAAAGACGCGGGGAGCCGGGATCGCAATTCAGGGATAGGGTGCTAGAAAGCAAGGCTTGGGGTCAGCCCGAGCCTTGCTTTTTTTGTCCGCCCCCAATTCATTCGCCCGCCTTTTCGCCTTCCGCCCAAGCCCGCTTGACGTCGGCGATGAATTCGCCGAGCCGCCGAGCGGCGATCGCCTTGCGGGCGCCGGCCATCAAGTCCTGGTAATAGGCGAGATTGATCGCGGTCAGCGCCATCATCGCGAGGATCTCTCCGGACTTGACGAGATGGCGCAAGTAGGCCCGTGAATAGTCGCGCGCCGCCGGCGCCGACGACATGGGATCGACGGGCCTGGGATCGTCGGCGAAACGCGCGTTGCGCAGATTGAGACGCCCGCGGCGGGTGAAGACCATGCCGTGCCGTCCCGCCCTCGTCGGCATCACGCAGTCGAACATGTCGACGCCGCGCGCCAGACACTCCACGAGATCGTCCGGCGCGCCCACGCCCATGAGATAGCGCGGCCGATCGGCCGGCAGATGCGGCGCGACGGCCTCGATCATTTCGAGCATCGTGGCTTGCGGTTCGCCGACCGCGAGGCCGCCGATCGCATAGCCGTCGAATCCGATCCGCACCAGTTCGCGCGCGCTCTCCACGCGCAAGTCCTTTTCCTCGCCCCCCTGCACGATGCCGAACACCGCCCTGCCCGGCGCGGCGGCGAAGGCCGCCTTCGAACGCTCGGCCCAGCGTAGCGACAGGCGCATGGCGCGTGCGGCCTCCTCGCGCGAACACGGCAGGCGCACGCATTCGTCGAACTGCATCTGAATGTCGGAGCCGAGCAAGCCCTGAATCTCCATCGCTCTTTCCGGCGTCAATTCGTGCCGCGAGCCGTCGATGTGCGACTGGAAGACGACGCCGCGCTCGTCGAGCTTGCGCAGCTTCGATAGGCTCATCACCTGGAAGCCGCCGGAATCGGTGAGGATCGGGTACGGCCAGTTCATGAATTTGTGCAGGCCGCCGAGCTTGGCGATCCGTTCGGCCCCGGGCGCCAGCATCAGATGATAGGTGTTGGACAGCACGATATCGGCGCCGAGCGCGCGCACCTCCTCCGGATACATCGCCTTGACCGTGGCGGCGGTGCCCACCGGCATGAACGCTGGCGTGCGAATGGCGCCGCGCGGCGTCGTGATCGCGCCCGTTCGCGCGGCGCCGTCGACGGCGTCGACGGTGAAGGAGAAGTCGCTCATTTCGCCTTACGCTCGGGGCCGCGGGCGCCCTCGCCCGTCTCGGCGGCCGAGCCCTAAGCACGCCCGCGACGAGGAATCAAATGTCGGCGCGTCGCGCGTGAAAGTGACAGCGGCCGGAAATTATTAGGAGTTTCCTTATCATTTGGGGGCCAGAATGAACAAAAGATCGGCCGCCCGACACGAATTCGGACGAGATGCGGCCGAGCCCTGGCCGAGAGGGCGCTTTTTCGCTCGGCGCAAGAGGGGGACTTCCCAATGCTCGATCGTCGATTCTTGATCGCCGGCTTTGCTGCGGTGCTCGTCTGCGGCGGGTCGGCGGCGGCCCAGACCGCGCCCGATGCTCAGGCGCCCATCGTCGTCGTCGACGGCAAGACGGCGACCGGCGCGCCGATGTCGTTCACGCTCGCGGATCTGGTGGCGATGGGCGCGACGATGGTCGTTACGCACACGCCCTGGCACGACGGCGCCCCTGCGTTCGAAGGCGTTCTCGCGCGGACGCTGATGGAGAAGGTCGGCGCCAAGGGCGATCACGTCGCCATCGCCGCGCTCGACAATTACACCGTGTCGGTGCCGGTGGCCGACTTCGAAGACCATGGCGTCGTTTTCGCCTACGCCTTGAACGGCAAACCGATGAGCGTCGAGGACAAGGGGCCTCTCTTCCTTATCTATCCCTTCGACGCCGAGCCCGCCTTGGCCAACGAGACCTATTATTCGCGGTCCATCTGGCAGATCGCCCGCATCACGATCGAGTGATCCTTGTCACGGAACGCTGAAAATCCCGCATCGCCGCGTTCTCGGCGGTGGCTGTCCTATGCGCTGCTGGCGATCTGCGCCGGGTTCGCCGCGGCCGGCGTCGCGATTCCCGCGCTCAACGCCCGCATCGACGCGTCGGTCGCGCGCGCGGCGCGCTTCGAGATCGCGTTCAACGCCATTCAGGGAAAGGTCGTCGTCGCCGCCCTCGACGCGGCGGCGGCGCGCTATCGCGACGAGCCGAGCGCCGCCCGCCGGCAGGCTTTGGCGATCGCCTACGCCGTCGTGAAGGGGTGGGTCGCGGACCTCCATCGCGGCGATATCGGCGCGTTCGTGCGCTTCGACCCCGCCCGCGTCGCCGACGCCGAGGCGATCGAGCGCGCGACCGGCGCGCTCGCCCCTCTGATGCAGACGGCCGACGACGCCGACGCCGCGCGCAAGATCGAAAGCATCGTCAGCGCCTTGTATCCGCCCCTGGCGCGGCTCGCCTCGGGGACCCTGGCCCACAGCGTTCACCAGTCGGCCGACGACATGAGCGAGTTGCGCGCGCGGCAATTCGAGCACCTCCTGTTGACCAGCGGATTGCTGCTCAGCGCCTTCGGCCTCATCGCGCTGTTGTGGCGACAGAACCGCGTCGTCGAGCGCCTGCACCGTCGTCAGGTCGCCGCGGCGAACCAGTTCGAATTCCTCGCCTCGCACGATCCGCTGACAGGCATGCCCAACCGAGTCGCGTTCTCCGAGGCGCTCACGAAGGCCTTCGCCAAGCGCGACGAGAACGGCGGCGAAGTCGCCCTTCTCACCCTCGATCTCGACAACTTCAAAAGCGTCAACGACACGTTGGGCCACGCGGCGGGCGACCAGTTGCTCATCTCGGTCGCCGATCGTCTACGGCGCATCGCCGCCGCGCAGACGTCCGTCACCACGGCGCGCCTCGGCGGCGACGAATTCACCCTTCTCGTCGAAGGCGAAGGGGCGGAACGACGCGCGATGCAAGTCGCGCAGGACGCGATGCGCGCGCTGCAAGCCCCGCATCAACTCGGGGTTCTCTCGATTTCCACCAACGCCAGCATCGGTCTGGCGACCGCGCCGCGCCACGGGAGCGCGCCGGCGGACATCGTGCGCGGCAGCGATATCGCCCTCAACCGCGCCAAGTCGCGCGGACGCGGCGCGGTCAACGTGTTCGACAACGCCTACGATCACGACGCCTTGGGTTGGCGCGCGCTCGAATCCGATCTCGTCGAGGCGATCGAATGCCATGAGTTCGAGCCGTTCTATCAACCGCAGATCGACCTGCAGAGCGGGACGATCGTCGCCGTCGAGGCGCTCATTCGCTGGCGGCGCGACGGCGCAATCATCGCGCCGATCCAGTTCATCAAGCTCGCCGAGGAGACCGGGCTGATCGTCACGATCGACCGCATGATGCTGGCGATGGTCTGCCGCGACGCGCTGCGCATGCCCGATACGATCAAGGTCGCGGTCAATCTCTCGGCGGCGCACTTCCTTTGCGACGACATCGTCGATTCGGTGGCCAAGCCGCTGGCCGAGTCCGGCCTCGCGCCGGACCGCCTCGAGCTCGAGATCACCGAGAGCATGTTGCTGTCCAACGAGGCGCGCACGCACGACATCCTGGGCCGCCTGCGCGACCTCGGCGCCTCGATCGCGCTCGACGATTTCGGCGCCGGCTATTCGAGCCTCGCCTACCTCCGGCGCTTCAAGTTCGACAAATTGAAAATCGACAAGGCGTTCGTCGACGACGTCGACAGCCGCACGCAGTCGTTCGAGATTCTGCGCGCGATCACCGCGCTCGGCCGAACGATGGACATGGCCGTCATCGCCGAGGGCGTCGAGCGGCTGGAACAGGCGCGCATGGCGCTGCTGGCCGGGTGCGGTCTGGCGCAAGGGTATTATTTCGCGCGGCCGATGCCGGTCGAGGACCTGCTCGCGCTGCTTCGCCGCAACGCTCAGAAGACGCGGCTGGCGGCGTCCGCCTGAGGCGCGGCGGCTCGGCCCCGATCGCGACCCAGCAGCAGACAGGCGTCGCCGTAGGAGTAGAAGCGATAGCCCGCTTCGATCGCGTGCGCGTAGGCGCGGCGCATGACGTCGAGACCGCTGAACCCGCTGACCAGCATGAACAGGGTCGAGCGCGGCAGATGGAAATTGGTGAGCAGCGCGTCGACCGCGCGGAAGCGGTAGCCGGGCGTGACGAAGATCGCGGTTTCGCCCTGGAAGGGCCGGACGGCGCCGCTCTCGTCGGCCGCGCTTTCGATCAGCCGCGCCGAAGTCGTGCCGACCGCGACGATCCGCCCGCCGCGCGCGCGCGCGGCGTTGAGCGCCGAAGCGGTCACGGCGTCGACGCGCCCCCATTCGGCGTGCATCTCGTGATCGCGCGTGTCGTCCGCCTTGACCGGCAGGAAGGTGCCGGCGCCGACGTGCAGGGTCACGCGATGGAGGCTCGCTCCCTTCGCCTCGATGCGCTCGAGGAGCGCCGGCGTGAAATGCAGACCGGCGGTCGGAGCGGCCACGGCGCCGTCTTCGCGCGCGAAAACGGTCTGATAATCGGCGCGGTCGGAGCGGCGAACGGCGCGGCGCGAGGCGATGTAGGGCGGCAGCGGCGGCTCGCCGATCCGCTCGATCGCCTCGTCGAGCGCCGCGCCGTGGAAGGCGAAGGCGAGCGTCACTTCGCCCGCCTCGCCCTTCTCTTCGACCTCCGCGTCGAGCGCGCCGAGCAGGCACGCCATGCCTTCGCTCGCCTCGCCGAAGCGGATGCGCTCGCCAGCCCTGAGCTTCTTGGCCGGCCGCACGAGCGCGCGCCAGCGGCTGCCGTCGAGCCGTCTTATCAAAGTCGCCTCGATATGCGCCGCCGCGTCGCCGCGCACGCGAATCCCGTTCAGCCGTGCGGCGATGACGCGCGTGTCGTTGACGACCAGCGCATCGCCCGGGCGCAGGAAGTCCGGCAGTTCGCGCATGAGACGATCGTCGAGCGCGCCGTCCGGCGCGACGACGAGCATGCGCGCCGCGTCGCGCGGAGAGGCGGGCGCCAGCGCGATGCGCTCGGGGGGGAGGTGGAAGTCGAAGAGGTCGACGCGCATGGCCTATTTCGGCGCTTTCGCGACCAGCCGCCGAGCGCGCGATCCTCGTTCCCGCGCATAAGTCGCCGCGGCTTGGCCGACCGCCACGCAGTAAGGCGGGAGGCGGCCGGACTCGTCGGGCGCCAAAACTTCTTCGCAAAGGCGACGCGCCCTGGCCGCGGAGATTGCGCCGCGCCGCCGCCACACTTGCCGCCCTTCGCTGGCGACAATTCCGTGTGCGCGGATTGCGTCGCGACGCGCGCTGACGAGGATCGGGTGATTGAGCGCCAACAGGGCGATCGTTCGCGCCGCCGCTTCGTCGTCTTCCGCCGCAGGCGCGACCTTGCCGGAAAAACGATAGCGGAAACGTCGCTCGCACGCTTCGTTCAGCGGCGATACGAAATTCGTCTCGTCAACATCCGCATCGCCCTTTGCGATGGCGCCGAAGTCGCAAGGTCCGTTCTCCGGAAAGCACAGGACCATGTTTTGATAGTCGGTCGCCCTGTCCCGGTGATTCCATTGCGGTTGTATATGCTCGACGTGCGATCCCTCGGGGCCATCGATCTGCGTCATCGTGTAGGCGCAGAGAAAGCCCTGTTCGCGACGCATCTTGTTGCGCAAGGCCGTTTTGACGGCAGTCGGTATCGCTGCGAAATCCGACCCGTCGGGAAGACCTCGGTTGGCGCTGTTCCAGTCGCGCAAGGACTTCGGCTCGTTGCCTTTGCGGATGAATCTCACTCGGCGGCCTCGTCGCCCTCGTGCTCGACCCGCCACATGTACGATTCGGCCGCTTCGACCTCGCCGAACCCGCCGATCTCCTTGCGGAGGTTCACGATGCGGGCGCGCGCTTCCTCGAACTTGCCGTCTTCGATCTCGTCGTAGAGGCGTGCGATTTCCTTTGCCACCTTAGGATCGCGGCCCTCGGCCTCCATCACGCATTCCAGCACCCAGTTGGAGTCCATGCCGTAGCTCTGCGGCGCACGCTTCTGCTCGCCCGTCGGCGTCAGCAGCACGATTTCCTCCGGCCGCGCCTCGCCGATGACTTGCGGCGAATGCGTCGTGGCGAAGAACTGGATCTTCGGAAAAATGCGCTTGAGATCGCTGATGACGCGCCGCTGCCAGCGTGGGTGCAGGTGGAGGTCGAGTTCGTCGATGAGGACGAGGCCGGGGGTTTCCGTCAGCACGCGCTCTCCGAGGTAAGACGAATTCAGAAGACAAGCGCACCGGGCGATTTCCGCCACCATGCCCACCAATGCCCGCTGCCCGTCGCTCATATTGGAAAAGTCGAGAGCGCGGCCGTCTTCAAACGACACGACGATGTCTTTTTGGCTACCGACGAATTCAATCTTTGTGGCTCCCTCGACGGACGCTCGGCATGCTTGCTGGACAAGGGCCAACTGACTGCTGGCGAACGCTGGCGTTCCCGCAGCAGTCTGCAAGGCGATTAGCGTTTGGTCGCGCATCCAACGGCGAAGTTCGTCAGCGCTGGCGCCTGCATTGGTCCAAGCTCGAAAGGCGTTCCAGCGATCTACAGACGGGGATTCTGGCGCCCATTCGCTGATACTTGCTGGCCATTGGAAGCGCCTATTCGTCGTGAATCTTGTTATCAAAGGATAAACGCGATTCAGATTAAGATCTGGGAGTAACAGGCCAGTCGGCGGACCCAATATTTTTTCAAGTATGGACTGCATGGATTCGCGCTGAGTGTGTCCTCGTTCGTAACCAATCCTTTCGGAATAGGAAAGGGATAAGTCGCCCCACTCAAAGGACGACGAAATTTCACCACGGTTCTTGGGGGCTCCGCGATCAAGCGTGTTGGATAGGTTTTGGTGGTCCACCCTGACATCGCGATCGCCAACCAGAGAATCCATAGCGATCCCTGCCGGCAAATTCGCCACTTGCCTAAACAAATTCGCCAGCGCCAGCAGCACGCTCGACTTGCCCGCTCCATTCGTGCCCACCAGCAAATTGAAATGCGGGTCGAACGGCCCGAGTTCGACTTTCTCGAAGCAACGGAAGTTTTCGAGGGTGAGGTTCTTGACGTAGAACCGGTCGCTGGCCAATTCGCCCGTCCTCAAATTTCCGTGGCGCGGACAGCGCCATCGGCTTGCAAATCATGACGTCGAGGCGACCAAGCCGTCCAAACGTCGCATCATTCTAACAGCAAGTCGCGCCAACGCGAAGCCGCCCACGCTTGGGGCTTGTCGGAAATTAGCGGAATCGAGGAGCCGTCATATGTGGACGGCCCCGATTGGCAAGAGATATTTTGACGTTTTGATCGGCTTGGTCGGCTGCGGTCATATGTCCGGCCTTTGTGTGCGGCGTTTGACCGCTGGCCCTGATGATATCC
>Ga0181524_10006585_pt1 | contig 10104 bp, 9 predicted proteins | sample PEATcosm2014_Bin_34_FD_119761 | JGI IMG/M metagenome (GOLD analysis project Ga0181524, IMG submission 119761) | Peatland microbial communities from MTU Mesocosm Facility, Houghton, MI, USA - PEATcosm2014_Bin05_60_metaG | ecosystem: Environmental > Terrestrial > Soil > Wetlands > Peat | place...
ACCTATCTGGGCTTGGACGCACTTCCCCAATGCTCCCCATGGTACGGAATCTCTATTATCATGACCTTTATACAGGCACTGGCGAGGTCGTTGCGGGCGCAAATATCGCTCGATTTCTAACCAATGAAAAACAAACATTTTCGATCGAGCGCAGTGGACTAGTATCTTTCGACCTTTCAAGGGATATAAACGTCATCTTCGTTGGCGGGCCAGGGTCGGACAGTCATCTCGCGAGTCTATCCCTGCAAAGTGACTTGGATTTTGTTCCTTCGAGCCAGGCCTTTACAGCGGTGCATGATCCTCACCCGGCGGCGGGAAAGGCGTCTATATACCCTCTGAAAAGGGATCCCAAGACTGGGCAGCTTATGACCGACTACGCATTGATAAGCCTGCTTCCAGCGGCTGTGCCTGGCTACTTCAGGTTGGTGCTCGCAGGCATAACAACGTTGGGGACGCAAGCTGCCGCTGAATTCGCAACATCTCCTTCTCAGATGGCCATCCTGGAGAAAATGCGCGAAGGTTCCGGCGGCCAGACAGGTCGGTCACCCTATTTCCAATGCCTCTTGGAAGTGCAAATCCGCGGTGGGGCCATAACAGCAATCGACTGCCTCTTAGTCCGCGAGTTGCAATTCAAATGAGAATCTTGCCTGGGATTAGGTCTTTGACCGCCTATGCTGGCGCTTATGGGCAACGCCCGGGGGCAACTGCCCAGGGTGGGTTTTCCGCGCCTTGTACGGGGACAAAATGTAGCTGGGCGTTGCCCCCGGCAGGCGTATCTATCCCGTGCGGGGTTCAAAGTGGGTAACTGCCAAGGATAGGCGCGAAATGGCGAAAAGTGACTTGTTGTCCGTCGATCCAAGACGGGTCACTTGGACTTTATTACGGACCATCGGGGATTATCGGGCTATCCACAATCCGCTCGCGGGTTGCGGTGGCTTTCCAGCTTGCGGGCCCGAATCCCAGGCTAAAGCGTCCGCTCCGTGCCCACAGCTTTCCGCCTTCCGTCTACTGTCTCCTGACTCCTGTCTTCTGGCCTACCGGCTTCAATGCGTGTTCCTGCCATACCCTGCAAGGCTTCCGGAATTCGCTCCGGTGAGGTGATGATGGCCAGGCGCCCACCGCGTTCGAGGTAGGCGAGGGCGGCTTCAATTTTCGGTCCCATGCTGCCGGCGGCGAATTGGCCTTCGCGCAGGTAGCGGCGCGCCTCCGGAACGGTCAGGCTTGCGATGGCGCGTTCCTGGGGCGTCCCGTAGTTGAGAGCCACTTGCTCTACTCCTGTGGAGATCAGGAATAGCTCCGCTTCCAGTTCCCACGCCAGCAGGCTGGAGGCGCGATCCTTGTCGATGACCGCGTCGATTCCCACCAACCGCTCGCGCTTGAAAACCACGGGAATGCCGCCGCCGCCGCAGGCGATCACCAGTGCGTCATGGGCCAGCGCGCCCTGGATGGCGGCGAGTTCCATAATCGCCTTCGGTTCCGGTGAGGGCACCACGCGCCGATAGCCACGATGGGAGTCCTCCACCATCGTCCACCCCTGCGCCGCGCGGCGGCGTTCCGCTTCATCCTGGGGATAAAAAGGGCCAACGGGTTTAGTGGGATTGCGCCACGCCGGGTCGCGCCGCGACACCAGCACTTGCGTCACCATGGTCACCACCGGCCGCCGCAAACCATGGCGCTGAAGCGTTTCCTGAAGCATCTGTTGCAGGAGATACCCGATGGTCGCTTGCGTTTCGGCCACGCAGGCATCGAGTGGGAGGGGCGGAACCTGCGCCGCGGCCATCTCCGAGCGCAGCAGCGCGTCGCCCACCTGCGGGCCGTTGCCATGCGTCACCACCACGCGATAGCCGGCAGCCATTACGGCGGCGATGCCTTCACACGTCACGCTGAGATTGGCGCGCTGCTCCTCCAGGGTGCCGCGTTCCCCCGGCTTGATCAGGGAATTGCCGCCAATGGCCACCACGGCGACAGGCATAACGCGCCTCAGGAGAGCAGGGCCAGGAAAATGGCCTTCTGCATGTGCAAGCGATTTTCCGCCTGGTTATAGACAATAGAACGGGGGGAATCCATGACGTCGTCTGTCACTTCCTCGCCGCGCCGCGCCGGCTGGCAATGCATGAAGAGCGCTTGCGGGCCCGCCGCTCGCATCAGTTGGGAATTCACCTGGTAGGGACGAAAGACTTCCTGGCGAGTCTCCGCTTCCTCTTCATAGCCCATGCTCGTCCAAACATCCGTGTAAACCGCGTCCGCGCCCACCACCGCCTCCGCAGGATCGTGCGTCAGCGCCACGTCGCCCCCCTCGCGTTTGGCATCCGCCACAACCGACCTGTCCGGCTCGTAACCTGCCGGGGTCGCAATACGCAGGTGAACACCCAGACGCGCCGCACCGTAAATCAGCGAATGTGCTACGTTGTTGCCGTCGCCCACCCAGGCAAGAGTTACATTCGCCAGCCCACCCCTGCATTCGAGCAGCGTCAAGTAATCGCCCAACGCCTGGCAGGGATGTTCGAAATCCGACAGGCCGTTGATGACGGGTACGGAAGCGTGCTCTGCCAGCTCAATCGCCGTCTGGTGCGAATGGACGCGCGCCATGATGGCGTCCACCCAGCGAGAAAGGTTTCGCGCCACGTCTTTTGCGGCATCACGCTTGCCCAATCCCACTTCTTCCCAACTCAGGTTCAGCGCCCGTCCACCCAATTGGCTGATGCCCAAATCAAAGGTCACCCGGGTGTGCAGGTTGGGCTTCTCGAGAATCATCGCCAGCGTCATTCCCTCCAGCGCATGATTGTAGCGCTCGGGAGAAGCCTTAACTCCCTGCGCCAGCTTCAACAGGAATTCAATCTCCGGCGGCGTCAGATCATGGAGTGAAATCAAGTGCCGGTGTGCCAGGGCCGACGGGCGCAGAAGCGGCGCTGATTCTTCCTCGGCTGGGGGAACGATTTTGAGTTTACGCATAAATCCTATAGGGCCTCGATGGTATTGAAGCAAGAGGCGGGCCATGAAGCGTGCGGCTTGGGGGAAGCAAGCTAACTCATTTGTTTGGATTGCATTAACCGCATTAAAAGGGACTCAGTGGGCGCGGCCCGGTGGAACTTGGGGATTATCACGCTGTCTGCAGTTAGGAATTACTTAACTGACTGCGAAGCGGCAGTAGTCAGTGCCGAATGCCGGTAGTCTGCCATCGATTCCGAACTATCTGCTCCCTATGCCTTCCACCTCTGCGCCGCCAGGGTTGGAAATCCGACTTTTTTTCGCTATCGAAGCCCATTTTCGGCTATAAATAGACAAATAGACAGGAGGTGACCATGAATCTCACTCGCCGCGGTTGCTTGGGAGCGATCAGTCGAGGTCTGGCAGCAGGGGTTGTAGCCGGGAGCGCCAACGGGTTCGCCCTCGGTGCGCGATCGGAGTCAAAAGCGGACAGCAGCAAGCTCAGCATGCCGGGGCTTTATCCCGGACGCGTCTGCGCGATTGAAAATCCTGCCGTGCTCGTGTCGGGCAAGTATCAGGCCGAGCAGGTTCAAAAAATGATGCGGCGCGGCATGATGGAATTGACCGGCGCGGACGGGTGGGTGGACGCTTGGCGGCAATTCTTTGCGCCGGGCGACGTGGTGGGAATCAAGGTCAACCCGGTGGGCCAGCCGCTGGTGATTTCGGATGCGACCGTAATGCACGAGATCATTGCGGGACTGGAAGCTGCGGGAGTCAAACGCCAGGACATCGTCGTCTACGACCGCTATCGCAAAATGTTTTACTCTGGTGGATTCGATAAGTGGCTGCCGGAGGGCGTCCGAATCTCCTACGCCACCGATGACGTCGATAACACCCAGCAAAACATCGAAGGCTACGATCCCGATCATTACATGGACATGGCGCTGACCTTGCCGGGCTTTAGCGTGGATAACCCCACCGCGCGCCGGTCCTATGCGGCCCAGTTCATTACCAAGCAGGTCAACAAGCTCATCAACCTACCCGTCCTGAAAGACCACCAGTCGGCAGGCGTTACCATGTGCCTCAAGAACCTTTCCCATGGCCTCGTGAACAACGTCAACCGCAGCCACTCCAGCCCCAGCCTGAATGCCTGCAACAGCTTCATTCCTGCGGTGGTGGCCCTGCCCGTCATCCGCAATAAGGTCGTGCTCAACATTCTCGATGGGGTCAAGGGCCTTTACAACGGCGGACCGGCATCGAAACCCGAATTCGTTTGGGAGCACGACACCCTGTACTTCGCGACAGACCCGGTGGCACTCGACCACATCGGCTGGGAAGTGATTGACGCCAAGCGCGAATCAGTCGGCATGAAAAAACTCGTCGAATCGCTGCCGGATAAGAACAGCACATTTGTGCATCGGCAGCCCGAACACGTGGAAATTGCCGGAGCGCTGGGCCTGGGAGTGTGGGATCGGAAGAAAATTGACTTGCGGAAGGTGAGTGTCTAAGAGGTGTCAGGTGCCAGGAAAAGGGTAAAGGGTAAAGTATAAAGGGTAAAGTATTAAGCCGCTTTATCATTTACACTTTACCCTTTACACTTTTGCATTCTCAACAGTCTCACCCGCCTCGGCCAAGTTGATCTGCATCGTCAGATTCATCAATGGCGTGACCTCGCGGAACACGGCGAGCATGGATTCCACCAGGTCCACGCCCGTGGCGCTGCGCACTTCCTCTTCCGTCATGGGGTAGAAGAGCTGAAATCCCGCCCAGTGATTTTTGGGCGCGGCATCGAGCAGACGGCGCAGCTTGGTAACTCCGGGAAAATTCTCCTGGGAAAACTGCCCCATTTCCGTTTCCCAACTGCCCGCGTAAAGGCTGAAGCCTTCGCGCAAGATCAGTCGGCGTAGTTCACGCTCCACAGGGCTGCCGGGCCGCAGACCTTTCACCAGGCGGTGCCAATCCCAATCAGGGCGCAACTCGCATTCGCGCGCCGAGCGCGGAGCCTTCACGTAACCGCGCTCCACCTGCAATCCGCACTTGAAGAGCTTCTCCTCGGTCTCCACCGAAATGAAAAACTTCGAGCAGCCAAAGCTGACGTGCGAGGAAAGCGGTTTGGCCTCGCGGTCGGCGCGCGGCAGGAAGGCAATCCATTGCCAGAAGACGCCGCGGCCCCAGCACTCCGTAACGAAGCCTTGCCGATAGCGCGCCTCCAAGGCCAGCTTCAGGATGCGCGTGATGCGCTCATTCTCTTCCAGATTGCCCACATGAATGCCGCGGCGGAAATCCAGGAATTCCGGCCTAAAACCAATCAACGCTGTGGGCAAGGGAAAGGATGCAACGGGGTTCTTCTTCATAACGGCTCCTCCGGGCAGGGGTGAATCGGCATGATTGTACCAGCGGCCGCCCGGATTCGCATCCGGTTGTCCGCTTGCCGGCCGCCCTGCCGGGTTTCAGCCGGGTTCTGGAAAAATATCTGGGAAGAGGACGCGCACGAAGCGCACCAACCGACTTGGCAATAGTGGGAGAAGGCGCAACAGGCACCGGCTGCTGCGCCCCTTTCTCACCAAATCGGTCTCCCTGTGCGCTTTACTGCGGCATCGGGGGCGGAGTAAAGAGGGTATGGAAGAGCCAGAAACCCACAATAACCAGCAGCATGACCAGCGAAAGCGTTCCCAGAGTGCGAATCGGGATGGTCAACTTCCGCGTCTTCATCTCGCTGATTTTTTGAGCTTGAATGGCCGAATCTTCCTTGGCGTCATCCGTCAAGGGAATCCAGTCACTTTCATTCTTGGTAAGGCTCCGGCGATAAAGGAGTAAAGCGATAAACGCTATCGTAATCACTCCCCAAGCCGCACTCATGGCAGTTAGAAAATCCATAATCGACCCTCCGGAAAACTCAGACAAGGTGTCGCTGAGCGAAAGCTGGTCTTCACCTACGGAAGGAAGCAAGCGATGTTCCAATCGAGTCCGCGCATTAGGATTCTGGGTGAGCGCTTGCCTATTGATCCTGCGGAGGGTAAATATCGGACGGATTGTCGTCGCAATTAACCCAACGGCGCGAGGAAATCATCTCGGCGAGAGTGTGCTCGGCAGCGGTGACGGGGAAATGGGTCGGAAGGGTCGTGCTACAATAGCCGTATGCAGGATCACTCGCCGCTTGCACTTCCGGCGCCTGACCTCGATGTGATACTTGCTTGGCTTGGGGCGGGCTGCTGAGGACATAACGCGGTAGGGGAGGAAGACACGTGAAACCGAAAATAGCGACTTGTAAAGTATGCGGCTGGCACGGATGGATCATTCGCCATAAACCAGAACAATGTGCCCGCTTGTTAAAGATAAGACAGATGTACCTTGCTGGGATGACCAGCCGCGAGATTGGACGAGAGCTTGGCACTTCTTTTGAGAACGTGCTCAATGCCCTTAAGGCAGGGAGGGTCAAGATTCGGCCTCCTGGTGGTTTGAATAACCCGACCGGCATAAATGGCCGATTGCGGCGAACCCCTTCGAGCCCGACCGAAGGGCAGAATTCTTAAATCCATCAACGAGCTCGAGCAAGGCGAGCAAGCGTGCGCGAATCTGGTCTAAAGGTCCGCAGCCCTTTGCCGACTCCGACGGGAAAAACCACTGACCTTCACTGCCCCGCGTTCGCGGTGAATTGCTTTACCACCGATGCGCGTCCCAGAACGATGAACGAGAGGACACCCAGCGCCATGCCATAGGGAAATTCCAGGCAGCCGATAGCCGCGATGACCATGCAGTAGGTTCGCGACTTTCGTTTCTTGATGCACCGCGCAGCCCAGAACCTGGCGAATGCCATCCCAATCGCGAGGAGGAAGACCACCAACCCTATGCCTGCGAAGATCCATCCAACAAAAGCAGGTGGCTGCTCGCCGGCCTTGCCAGCGGCAGCCGGCAAGTGAGAAAAAGCTATGGAAAAAACGATGCCCATGAAAACATAAAGCAGGCCAAATAGAGAGAAGAAGGCCGCGACCCCGGCCGAAATCATGTAACCCAATGACAAAAGCTTAAGGTGTTCTTCGTCAATGATGGATTGGCGATCAATTTCTTCAGGCATAGGCAATCTCCGAATGCAGAGCCACGATTAATTCCGAGTAGGCTGCAGAAAACGCACCACCGCCCATCTTGGGGGAGCGTACCAAGCATGACTCGCCAAAACAAGGGCATTTCGCGGGAGTCGGTGAACAGAGTAAACTACGGGGGATTCTTCGCCCAAAATACGGGCTTAGAATGACAGCCCTTACGAGTTTTTTCGCAACCGGTTCAGCCCCGCCCTTCCGAAACCGTGGTGAGAAATCCGTGTTAAGAAGGTGTTGAGTAGAAGCGAACCCTGATGCTGAACGATTTTCGCCAACTTTTGCGCCAGAACCGCAACTACCGCTACACCTGGATCGGCCAGGTCGTAAGTGAGATCGGCGATCACTTTAACAACATTGCCGTGTTCAGCCTGGCGATGGAGACCACCCATTCCGGGCTAGTGGTGAGCGGCGTCATGCTGTCGCGGGCCGTGCCCGCGGTCATGGCGGGGCCGGTGGCCGGTGTGATCCTCGACCGCTTTGACCGCAAGCGCATTATGATCGCGAGCGACCTGATCCGCGCGGTGGTGGCTCTGGCGTTTGTGCTGACGGTCCACCATCATCAGACCTCGCTGCTTTATGGTCTGAGCGCGCTGCTCATGTTTGCGTCGCCATTCTTCACCAGCGGCCGCACTTCGATCCTGCCGTCCATCACCAGCCGGGAGGAATTGCACACGGCCAACTCGCTGACCCAGACCACGCAATGGACCACGCTGACGGTGGGCACCATGGTGGCGGGCTTGAGCGCGGCGACCCTGGGGTACCGGTGGGCCTTCGTTTTGAACTCCCTCTCCTTCTTCGCGTCAGCAGCCTGCATCTGGCAATTGCGCGGCGCGGGCAGCTTTCGGGCAAAGCGCGAAGCGCTGACGGAAGAACAGGTGGTGCGACCGTGGCACGAATACAAGGAAGGCCTGCGCTACATGCGCTCGTCGCCGCTGATCCTGGGAATTGCCCTGGTCGGCGTGGGCTGGGCCACGGGCGGGGGCGCTGCCCAAATTCTATTCACCTTGTTTGGCGAGCAGGTTTTTAACCGCGGCCCGGCGGGAATCGGCATCGTGTGGAGCGCCGCGGGAGTGGGCCTACTGGTGGGCGGGGCGGTGGGCCACGCGATGGGCCGGCGAATCAGCTTTCGCAATTACAAGCGCGCCATTGCCATCTGCTATGTTATCCACGGCGGGGCCTACGTCCTCTTCAGCCAGATGCAGAATTTCGCTGCCGCCCTGTTTTTCATCGCCCTCTCCCGCGTGGGTGTGGCAGTAAGTTCAGTGCTGAATGTCGCGCAATTGCTGCATCGGGTTCCCGATGAATTCCGGGGCAGGGTGTTTTCGACGGCGGAATCGCTGACGTGGTCTACCATGATGGTTTCCATGACCGCGGCGGGCATCGCTTCCCAGTACCACAGCCCGCGGACCATCGGGCTTGTGGCGGGCATCCTCAGCTCGAGCACCGCTATTTTTTGGGGCTGGGCGGATTGGAAGGGAAAACTTCCCGAGCCTGAGCCACTGACCGTCGAACCCGAAGAAGTAGAGATTCACGGCGAGCCGACGGTGTGAAGGGCAGTGGATAGTGGATAGCCCGCTATTCGCCAACGATGCCTAGAAGAAGCTGAAATTGGCTCTGGGATCGTTGGTGTTCGATGAAGGTGGGCAGAGGGTGCGGAAGGTCTCCGACAGCGACATGCTGACGACATTGTGTCCCTTCCCGAGAATCATCCCGGCCTTCGAGAGGCCCGTGATTTAGTGACAATTTGCCGCCCTCGCGTCGGCTTCGACACCCTGTAATCGAAAGGGAGGAAAAAATGAGCGAAGCAAAACCCCTTGCCGTGGTGACCGGCGCTTCCAGCGGCATCGGTGCTACTTTCGCGCGGGCGCTGGCAGCGCGAGGATACGATCTGGCGCTGGTGGCGCGCCGCCAGGACCGTCTGAGGCAGATCGCCAATGAACTCGGCGACCACTTCCACGCGCACTGCACCCTGTTGAAAGCGGACCTGACCCGCGAAGCGGAATTGCTCAGCGTGGAGGAATTCCTGGCCGGCGCGGCCAATCTCCAGTTGCTGGTGAACAACGCCGGGTTCGGCGCCTTGGGACGGTTCTTCGAAGCGCCCATCGAGAGCCAGGACGCCATGCATCGCCTGCACGTGCTGGCCACGATGCGCCTTACGCACGCGGCGCTGCGCAACCTCACCGCGCGCGGCCAAGGCGCCATCATCAACGTGTCCTCCGTCGCCGCCTTTGTCCCCCGCCCCGGCAGCACCAGCTATTACGCCACCAAAGCCTGGATCAACTGTTTCACCGAAGGTCTCTATCTGGAACTGAAAAGCGCCGGATCGCGGGTGCGTGTGCAAGCGCTCTGCCCGGGATTTACGGTGACGGAATTCCACGACGTTTTGGGGATCGACCGGAAAGTGGTTCCCAGCGCCTGGTGGATGCCCGCCGAGGAAGTGGTGGCGGCCTCGCTCGAAGGTCTGGAAAAGGGAAAGCTCTTCGTGGTGCCGGGATTGCGTTACAAAATGCTTGTATCGCTTATGCGAATGCTGCCGCGGGGAGTGCTGCACTTGGCGCTTACAAAAGGGCCCGCCAGCCTGCGGCGCGAGCGGAAGCCTTCCCAGACTCCTCCTAACCCGACATAGCGCCGTAACAGAACCCGGAACCAACCCTGTTGCCGGAGGCCCATCCTTGCTTTAGTTTTCATCTTCCTTGAGAGGCTGTTGATCTTGGCCCGATTCTGCTGGTATTTCTGTGCTTGCGGGCCTTGCCGGCCTGCGCCGCTTTGTCCTTCCTCCATCGGCGCGCGCCCGTGCTTTTGTTTTCTTGTTGACCCGCTTTTTCGCGCGCTTGGGCTTCGCCGCCGGAGCTGGCAACGGGGCCGCGCCATCCGCGGTTTGAGCCATTTCCAATCCAAAGATGGCGGAGAGGTCTTCGCTGCCCAGGGTCTTTTCTGGGGCAGGCACTTTTCCCCCGAGCGGCGGTCCCTGGCCGGCCTTGGCGATCAATTCTTTCTCATCGACCTTGTGCAGCTTGAAGAGAAGCTCAGGCTGCTGGTCGAGCCGAGCGCCAATGCCGTAAAGCACCGCCGCGACATG
>Ga0181524_10006594_pt1 | contig 10095 bp, 13 predicted proteins | sample PEATcosm2014_Bin_34_FD_119761 | JGI IMG/M metagenome (GOLD analysis project Ga0181524, IMG submission 119761) | Peatland microbial communities from MTU Mesocosm Facility, Houghton, MI, USA - PEATcosm2014_Bin05_60_metaG | ecosystem: Environmental > Terrestrial > Soil > Wetlands > Peat | place...
AACGACAAGTTGCTGGCGAAGAGCCAAGTTCTCAAGCAGCAGGTCGCGGCGAGAGCGAAAAATACGGATAAGGAAGACAACTAAAAACCTCAGCAGGCACAGCATGAGGTCAGTATCATACGGTGACAGACCAAGTTGGGGCATATCTGCCAACTCTTTGATTTCAATGCCGATCGCTATTTTGGCGAGCCACAGCCCGTGGCTGAATAAGCACGGCGTGCATTAGGGCCAACCGGGCATCAAAATTGAACCCTCTCTTCCCTTCAATCCCAAAGCCTTGTCAACGCAAGCGAACGCGTTTCCTCTCTTCCTGAAGCACTTGCCCTGCTATTGGCAACTGCTCGGGGCGGGATGTGGACAAGTTCGAAAGATTCCGCCTGACGCCGGCGCCTGCCCAGCGTGTGGCCCCTCCACTGGTTGCCGAGTGCTTCGCCAACTTTGAATGCAAGGTGGTCGATACCCATCTCGTCAGCAAGTTCAACTTGTTCGTCCTGGAAGTCATCAAAGCCTGGACGGACCCGGCACAGAAGCATCCAAAGACCATCCACCATCATGGGTATGGCAAGTTCGCTGTGGACGGCGAAATGATCAAGCTGAAGTCGGGGAAGCCGTAGGGGTACTTGTGCCTATAGCTTACTTCGAGTCGTTCGGGCCAAGGAGACGAATCTCCTGAAGGGTCCACCAGTAGCCGCCGCCTTCGGGATTGGATTGGTAATTTGTGCCATTCGGTCCATTTGTAAAATTCGCAGAGTAGGACAGCCAGGCAACTCTGCCATCTTTGCTGATGAATTTCGACGGAAAATTCACAAAATAACCCTGTTCGCCGAAGTCTTTCATGTAGACCACGAGTTTCCATGGACCGGTAATATCCGTGGATTCGAGGATGTACGTGTTAAATCTCGAAATAGTATTTCCCCCATCTGTGACCACCATGAGATATTTGTTCAGAGGAGCGACATAAGTCATCGTCACAGAGCCCATGTTATTGTCCCACTTGAGAAGGGGCTTTATCAGCGAAAAGTCGTGAGTCCAGATTGCCTTGCCCCTGCGGCTATGGCCTGCAAAGAACTCATACTTGGACGCGTTGTCCATGTTGCGCGGACTGGGTTTGACGCGAGCGAGGTAAATCTCATCGCCGGTAATCCAACTCAAGTCCGCATCGCGGGGCGCGGGATCTGGATCGGAAGAACCATGAGCCACCAGATAGGCATTGCCGTCCGGCGAGTACCGCATATCTTGACCGAAATCGACAACGTGCGGAGCGCCGATTTTCACTTTGCCGGCAAAATGACTCGGTTCAGGAAACAGCGGATGAGCAGGCGTGTGCTTAGTTTCGTGCCAGGTCTTTCCGTAATCGGTTGAGTACCGAAAGCCTGCAAATGGACCGAGCACATCCCAGTTCAGATGCTTCCCAGGCGTCTCGTGCAGGCAGTACGTCCCGTAGTACCACACACCGCGATAGACTAGGCTTGCTGAGGGGTATCGCCCTTCATAGGGAGCAGGACCTGCCGCATAAGTGGAAACATCCGCAATCTCCAGATGCATGGGGTCGTCCCCACGAATCGTAGCATATCCAGTATTCGCCGCAGCACCAGCGGAGGATGCCTTTACGCCGTTCACCTCTCCGTCCGTCCACGGTGAGTAAAGATTGCCATTCGCTGCCCAGGATGGATACCAAGTGTCTGCATGACCGTACTGCACGCGCCTTCCTGTAAACGCGATGCCCGTTAGCTCGGCCGACGCCGCAAATGGGATGCCGGCAGGCGGCTGCGAAGGCCATACCTTGAGGCCGGCATTCTCCACGTTGTCTGCGGGTGACTGAGCCGAGGCTTTGTGCAAGTAATGCAACGCCACAAAGGCGACAAGCAGTAGAACCCGCGATGTGGTTAAGACAGGATTCTTCAATTTCACAGAATGTTCCTCAAACAGAAGATGTGACCAAGGAGAAGGCCAATACTACTTCGGGTGCAATCCCTTCATCGGACGTAACGCGAGAACCTTCGAAGCCGACATGCGAGAGGCATTGAAGGAGAGCTGAAGAGGCCGGTTTTGTATCTCACTCATTAGGTATTGACCTCCGGAACGCCTTCACCTCGTTCTCACCGTCATAACCATTTACGATTGCGGCGATCCAAGGTTTAAGAATTGCGACTTAAAATGGAAATGTGGGTTGAACAGACCGGCAATGGCACCGAGCGTCGGGGTGCCTGCCCGTAATACTCTGGACATTCAGGTTTGAGATATTGTATGCCCACAGATCCTCAGCTCGACCGCATCCGGCACCGGCGTATGCGCCACGCCGAGCGCAAGCTCAAGGAAGCGCAGGGGCGACTAGCGCGAACGGAGCGCAGCATCCTCCACTGGTCCCGCATCCTCGCCGACCTCAAGCATGAACGAACCCGCGCCGTCCAGCCGCCGCTTTGGCCTGAAGAGGAACCGGGACAAGTGAACTGAGCTGACAAGGGTTTCGGCCGACGCCAGCTCATATTTGTGCTGTCGGGTGGCCGGCTACTTTGCCGGTACCTCGCCTGCAGCCTTATTCGCAGGCTCCGTGGTTGCCGGTACAACTGCTGCGGCAGCCTTCTTCTTCTTCGCTGGCTTTGTAGTAGCCGGTACAACTGCCGCGTCAGCCTTCCTTTAAGGCTCCGTCGTGACCGGTACAACTGCCGCAGCAGCCTTCTTCTTCGCTGGCTTTGTAGTAGCCGGTGCCTCGGGACTGATGTGCCTCTTCTTTGCCTTCTTTGCAGGCGTCTTGGCGGCGGGGACTACTGCAACGCCAGCCTTCTTTGTCGCTGCCCAACGGCGCTTCAAGGCCTCGACGATCCGCTTCCGACCTTCAGGCGAAAGCTTCCTCTTCTTTTTCGCGGGCTTCGCGGTAGCAGGTGCAACGGCCGCCGCTACCTTCTTCGGCCTGCCAGCCTTCTTCTTCCCTGCCTGCGGAGTACCACCACTCAGCAGAGCGCGTGCCTGCTGCAACTGGGTAATCTCGTGATCGATGCTCGCCAAAATGTCCGAAATTGCCATGAACTATTCTCCCTAATGGTCGTAAATGGTCGAACCTGCATAAAGCCCTGTCATAGCGCCACGCACGGTCAGTCCTTTGGCACACCTTCCGTCACACGTATCGAACCTTCCTGGGCGAGCTAAAGGCACCGCTCGAAGTCCAAAAGGCCCTTATGCGCCAGGCGGATATTTTCAACCACGCTGAAGTACGGGCAGTCCTCCATGGAGAACCAACGAACAGCGAACAGAATGGTGGTCCGGGAGATTTTGATCCGGCGCTCGCTGAAGCAAAAACAAGCCTGAAAATCCAAACCGGGCGCCTCGGCGCCCGGTTTTCGTTGGGATCGGATTATTGGGATCAGCCCGTAAGTGGTTGCGGGGGCTGGATTTGAACCAGCGACCTTTGGGTTATGAGAGCGACAATCTCAGTATTTTCAACGAGTTAGAGAACACGGATGGCACTCCAAATCGTTGCAAAGAGGCGTAGGGAATCCTTATTGGACCTGTAAATGGACCTGCGTGTTGTCACGGGATTTCCCCGCAATTGCGAACAATCATCGAACCGCGGAGTTGATGTTTGACCCGCTTTTGGTAGAAGAGTAGAAGTATCGGACATACTGGAAATTCTAGATTGCTGCAGGCTCGAGGTTGAGTCGATGCTCCAGTTGCGCGATGGCGGCGAGGGGAGCCTTTGCCCTCCCTTTTTCATTTGCCTGTTGGAGCAGATCGCGCACGATCACGCGCATCCAGTCTGGGAGGGCGGACAAACCACTGCGTAGATCCTGCTGGATGGCCTGCCCGTGATCGGTGTTTTTAAGGATGGCGACCAAACGCTTCATGATGTGCCCGTCATCGGATGGGAGCATGTCGCGCAGCCAATGGAGGGCCTGGACAAAACGCATGGCGGGGCGCCCAGCCCAGTACAGACGGCTGGGAGCGGCATGCTGGAAGTCGAGGGTCAGGTTGCCCAAGGTGATGGGCCGCAGGCGCCCATCGGTCAGCACAGTGATGCGCGCCGGGACGGCGTCGGTTAGGCCGAGATCATTAGCGGCGGTGATGCCATCGACCACCACCCGGACGTTGCCCTTCCTGGCCAGCGCATCGATTACAGCGCGCGGATCTGGATAGGTGGGCTTTCCCGTGAGTCGGTTGGTTTGGGGTGTGTCATAGAGGCCGCGGGCAATCCGTCGCAGGTGCTTCGAAGCAACCAGACGGTGGAGAGCCTGATCGACTGCGGTTCGCGGCCCAAGATCGGCAAAGTCGTCCGGTGTCCAGACGCGCGGCTTTGCCGGAATGGAGATCCGATCCCGGATGACAGCTGGAATGCTGGGTTGCGGAATGGGCATGACGGCCTCGTGTCAGAACAATGTAGCAATCTTCTGACATCATGAGTATAGCACTATGTCAGAAATATGTCACATATTTCTGACAAGCTCTCCCCGCCTATTCTTCTCCCTGTCGGCCTGGGAACAGCAACGTGCTTGGTGATGAGGGGAGCCAATAAACTGTGGGGAAATCTCTAGTGCAGACCGCATTGCTGTGAGAGGAGCCTTTCACGTGTCCGCGCCGAGGAGTTTGAGGCGACGCTATCAATTATGATGTATGAATCAAAAAGTGTCGACATGTGATCATAACTTGATGTATATATCAAATATGAAGACGCTCCAGGAACTGGGCCAGGCTGTCGCCACAAACCGGAAGGAAGCCGGGTTGAAGCAGGGCGCCGTCGCTGCACAGGCAGGCGTCACGCAGGAATCTCTCTCGCGATTTGAACGCGGACATGTAGCGGAGTTCGGCTCTCGCAAGCTCTTGGCGGTGCTCGCCGTGCTGGGCATGGAACTGACCTTCAGCAAGGTCGGAACATCCGGCAACCTCGATGAGTTGCGCCGGGAACGGAGTGGCGAATGAAGCTCTCCGTTTATATTCTCGGCCGCGAAGTAGCCATGCTCGAGCCAGTCGGCGATTTCAAAAGCGTGCTCACCTACAACGCGAATACCGCCTGACTCTCACGGCGAAGATCGTGCCGGCGTTTGCGAACATCGTCAATATTGGCCCCGATGGCAAAGATAACGGCGCGCAGTTCAATTGCATCCATCTGGACCCGGCCACCGGTCTTCGACCTTGGATAAAGCCGCTTCCAAAGGGCGCGAATTTTGTTCATATTGTCCTGACTAAACGTTCCGCGATTGAAGCCTCCCGGAGGCGGATAGACCCTGAACGGGTATTCGTAGTGAACGCCCCTTTTCGATTGGCGAACGGTATAGGACGTGATGAGTCGATTTAGTCCGGGCCAGATCACTGACATCTGGGCGGCTGAGGGCGAGGTCAGGACGCACTGTCGTAACCTGGCAGGATGCTGTAACTGAAGCTCGTCAACAAAACCGAGGTCGGGAAGGATTGGTCGGCGATTTTGGGAAGACGCACTATCATTGGCCACAATTCTGATATTCACGTTCTGCGACTGGAGCAAGGGCAAACAAGCTGGGTTTATCTAAAGATGTCCTCGTAGGGAGCGGCGAGTAGGGGATCAGCTTTACGATCTGGCAGGGGGGCTTAGAGAGCATCGGGTCGAGGGGCGACGAGGACGGCGGTGGCTCCATCTGTGGCTGCTCAGCTGCATAAACCTTTATGACTCTGAGAGAAAATAAGCGTCCCAACAAGCCGGTCATCCCGGCGTCGTTCTTTGCCGCGCGTGCACTTTCCTTCTCGCGGTCCCATTGTTTCGCCATTTCGTCCGGAGCGATAAGCTTCATCTGCACAGCGTTCGCGAAGTAGGGCAAGACCGCATCCTTCTCCAGCCGCAGCGGACCGCTAGATTCTGGGTCATTGCCTTCTTCAAACACCAGCGTGAGAGTCTGCTCACGTTCCTTGTCGTTTTGGAAGAAGCCTACAAGGTCGGGGATCCGCAGCTCGCGATCAAATCCGTGGTCCACACGGTATCGTACCGTATGCGCATACACGACGCACCTGTCCTTGGGAGTGTTGCGCAGGTATTTGTTTATGAGATCATCGAGCGGGTCGCGAAAAACCCTGACCCAGATTACGCGGGACGGATCTAGGCGACCATCGTAGTGAACCGACAGCAGGCCTTCAGCAAGTTGAGCTTGAACGGGCAGGCTCTGTCCTATAGGAGACACCTGCAACACTTTGATTTGCGGTCTGCCTTGAGCCGCAGCAAAATGTGCTACGGCAACGATGAGGACGGTTACGGCGGTTAGACTAAAGCGTTTCATGCGCGATTCCTTGAGGCGATCAATACTACACCTGGGGAACTACGGCAGCCAATCGCATTGGATCAGCATCGTGTTCAAGACGTCCTTCTCGCCATAGCGCTGCATGCTCCTAATGTCGTCGCGATGGAGGATCTCAACCCGATATGGAATTGGACCTTGCGGGTAGAGCAGGGAGATATATTTGTCGGTCTCGTCGATCACGAGTATCCGTGGGGTGGCGATGCTGTCTAGGGGATGATCGCCAGTGGGCGCCGCTTTCCCTAATGCCGCATCGCCGGAAAAGGTCACTGTCACATTTGGGAACGAGGTCGAATAGAGCAGCTTGCCGTACATGTACGGAATCAAACACGCTACCAGCGGGAGCAGCACCAAAGAGGTGAACAGACGCATTGCTCGAAATGCATCATCGATCAAACGAGGCTCTTTAACGATCTGATGAAAGTTGAGCGTGAACAGCGATGTAAGGCAGATGATCACGCATGCGGCGTACATGTACTTTAGGTAGCTGCGAGCTGCCTGGGCCGGATATCGTGAAGTCAAATGCGACATCAACACCTGAGGAACGTTCGGGCCGCTCTTTTTGCAGACTGTTCCCTTGCTGGCAATTCCGTCCATCTTCGAAACCAGAAGAGTCAAGCGGAGATCGGCCTCGCGCCCCCTCAGCAACCCAGGGTCGGGAACTTCCAGTTGGCGGGCCAAAGGCACCGTAAGCCAATAATTCATCGAAAGAGTGGGCATTTCACACCACATGAGGACATAGATCAGTCCCACAGTGGCTAGTACTATGCTGATACGGGCAGCCAATTGTCCGCGTGGATCCTCTAGGGGGAACGAAAAGGAAACGAGAGCAGGGGACAAGTAGATAAGGATGGGCACGCCGAACAGAATCGGATGCGCCAGTAGACCGTCGAGAACCACAGTCAGCGTATCGATAGCCCAGCGACCGGCGAAGATGCTCAGATCCAATGCGGTCCAGTTGCCCAATTCGATGCCGAGGAACTGCTGAAGCGCCAGCTTCCCAATGAACCCGGTGGCGGCCAGCCCCGCGGTTATCCCCAGAGCAAGGAACCACCCGCTTGTCGCCTGGGGCAATCCGGAAAATGCATCGTCGGATCCCTTCTCCGTATGATTGGGTTTTTTATGTGAGTTCGTTGCCTGCTCGGGCTGGATCCGTGGTCCAATCGAGCCAACCCGGCGTCGACGGAAAAAACGTCGCATAGAGTCTCCTAGGAGTGACCCAAAGTCTATCATGGAAAACACCTCGATGAGTAGATGTTGAGACATCTGTGAAACGTTCATACGACAACGTGTCTCTGATAGATGTGCCTCGACCGCTGCTCAGCGTTTGGTAACCCGACTTCACCGTGAGGATTGTGTAAGGAGGAGAAATTACGATGCGTATTCTGATTTGCGGAAGAGTGCTTCTTGTGAGCGCGCTTATATTGGTTGGCACCGGAGGTTGGACCCAGGAGAGCCACAGATCGCTCCAGCCGGCCTCAGACTCGACAGATCTGGCCATCACCTTTGGCGGCGAGCGGTCGAAACCGGATCCCAGTTCTTGTTGCTTTTGGTTCAAGGCTGGCGGTGTGGACGCGGCCGTGACATTTTGGAAAGGCCTCGGCATTGTCGCCACCCTGACCGGCGATCATGCGTCGAACGTTTTCCTGGGCAGGGATGAAAACAAGATATCTTTTCTGGCCGGGCCGCGGTACACCCTAACCGCCTGGAAAGGGCGGGCTGGCGTCTCGGATCCGCAGCGGCTACAGCTCTTCGGCCAGGGGTTGGTCGGCGTTGCGCATGTCTTCGCCGGCAGCTCGACAAGCGCCAACGAACTGGGCGTTCAAGCGGGCGGGGGCGCAAACCTTTACCTCACAAAGAAATTCGGCATCCGCCCGATTGAGGCCTACCTCGTACGGACCCAGAGAGGTCCCGACGGCTACAACACGCAAAACGATATTCAGCTGGCTGCCGCCGTGTTCTATCATTTCGACGTCACTCTGTCGTTCAAAGCTGGGATACCGCCACCTGTCACGCTGCGGTGCTCTGCTAATCCAACTGCGGTTTTTCGAGGCGAACCGCTCACGGTAACAGCGGAGGCCGGCTTTCTAAACCCCAAGCTCAATGCGATCTACAGCTGGTCGGAAGTGGGCGTGTCGGGGAGTACCGCGACGGCCACAGTGGATACTGCACCATTGACAGCGGGTGTCCATACGGTTAGCGCTAGAGTAGCGGAAGGCACGCCTGGCAAGGAGGGGCTGAAGCCGGGTGAGGCGGCAGACTGCTCCACGAGCTTCATGGTAAAGGAATTCGAACCGCCGACCGTCAGCTGCTCCGCAAGTCCATCCACCATCACGCCGGGTGAAAGCAGCACGATTACTGCCGTTGGCGTCAGCCCGCAGAACCGTCCTCTGACTTACAATTATTCGGCTTCGGCTGGCATGGTCAGCGGTAGCGGCGCTACAGCGACCTTCTCCTCGGCCGGCGCACCCACGGGCATGACAGGGATTACCTGTAATGTCTCAGACGACAAGGGCCAGACAGCAACCGCATCCGCCAGCGTGACCATCACGGCCCCGTATTTGGCTCCGGCGCCGCACACCCAGGCTCTGTGCTCCATCGCGTTCGATAGGAACAAGCTGCGTCCGACGCGTGTGGACAACGAAGCAAAGGCCTGCCTGGACGAAGTAGCCCTTGACCTGCAGAAGCAAGCCGACGCCACGGTTGTCGTATTGGGCGAGTCGAACGCTGCGGAAAAAAGCCTTCCAAAGCATGCCAGGCTGGAGGACCTTGCCAGCGAACGCGCCGTCAACACCAAGGCCTACCTGGTTACCGAGAAGGGCATTGATGCTTCGCGCATTCGCGTGGCGATCGGTACTGCAGACGGCCAGAAAGTGGAAAACTATCTGGTGCCGGCTGGAGCTGAATTCGACGTCCCCGGAATAACTCAGGTGGATGAGTCTGTCGTTAAGCCTCAGGAGCGCAAGCACACGGCAGCCAAAGCGCCGCGCAAGAAGGCAGCCAAAAGGTAGGTATGTCGGAAAAACTGCTGCCTGCCAGGAAGGTCCAACTGGTTCCGCAGACCGAGGGATTCGCATGCATCAGAGAATGCATCTCGCGCATCGCCGACAGGGTAATCATTGCTGCCAAATAGCGCGGCGCGCAATTCGTCGCTGCAGGCATTTGTTACCATCTGCCAAAGGGGCTCATCCTTCTCTAACGAGCGGGAGACGGCCGCTCCGATCAGAAGGAGCAAAGTCCCTGCCACCCGGCTATCTGCTCTGGGAGCATCGGCGGCAGAGCATCGGCAAGCCCAATCACGTATCTTTTGCCAGTCTGTCTCTTTCAGACCGCAATCAACGAGCGACCAACGCTCGTCATCCGATGTCCCCTGGCAAAACCTGCGACTGAATCCTTGAATTTCACCCAGCAAAACACCGATAAACCGTGGAGAATCAGGCCGAACCTGATCGAGCACCCCGGGAATCGTTTGCGAGTATAGCGGCACGACAGACCTTAGCGAACAGAAATGCAAATTGATACAACTTAAAGTGTCAGTAATATTAGTCCTTCTGGAAGAGTCCTTTCAACCTAGACGATATCGAGCATTCGCTGATCGTCAGCGAGACGACGCCAACCACATCGTGAAGGCTCTGGGGATCGCCAGAGAGATGCCTGAAACCCGGATAGCTCAGCGGTCCCGATTGTCCCGGCATCCCTTTGCGACCAAACGCTTAGATTTTGGAACAGCCGGATCGGGAAGATCGGGCCCTTGATTCTGTTCGGTTTATGCGGCGTGTTTTTCGGACCCTTTTGTGACGACACCAGCAAGCACATCCGAGAGCCGCGTTCTGAGCGTTTG
>Ga0181524_10006596_pt1 | contig 10095 bp, 8 predicted proteins | sample PEATcosm2014_Bin_34_FD_119761 | JGI IMG/M metagenome (GOLD analysis project Ga0181524, IMG submission 119761) | Peatland microbial communities from MTU Mesocosm Facility, Houghton, MI, USA - PEATcosm2014_Bin05_60_metaG | ecosystem: Environmental > Terrestrial > Soil > Wetlands > Peat | place...
GCGTTGGCAAAATGCCGCAAGAACGAGCGTACGTTGGTCTCGGTAGCTAACGGGCCCATAGTGCCGATGCGGAATACCTTGCCCGCCAGCGGACCGAAGCCGCCAGCGATTTCAATGCCTTGCTCCTCCAGAAGGATCTTGCGAACGTTGGCGTCGTTGGCGCCCTCGGGCACACAAGGCGTATTCAGGTTCCAGATGCGCTTGCCTTCCGCCACGTGCATGCGCAAACCTAGCGCCTCGACGCCCTTTACAAACGCGAGGTGCGTCTGGTAATGCCGCGCGTAGCGCTTCTCAACACCCTCCTCCACAATCAGCGAAAGCGCTTCGTGGAGCGCATAGAGCAGCGAAGCCGAGGCGGTGTGGTGATACTTGTGCGGCGTCTGGAAGTAATACTCGTTCAACAGGTTCAAATCGAGATACCAGCTCTGCACCTTGGTCTTGCGGGACTTGAGGCGCTCCCAGGCTCGCGGCGAGACCGTGATCGGCGCCAGTCCAGGAGGACAGCTCAGACCCTTTTGAGAGCAGCTATAGGCGATGTCGATGCCGGTCTCGTCGACGTTTACCGGCATGGCGCCAAGGGAGGTGACGAGGTCGGCGATGACCACGGCACCCACCGCATGCGCCGCCGCGCAGATGGCCTTGCCCGGTTGCAGCGCGCCGGTTGAAGTCTCCGCATTGACATAGGCCACTACCTGCGGGCGTTCACGATGAAGGAACTCGGAAGCCTCGTCGTCGCCGAACACCTCTCCCCAGGGCTTCTCGAAGCGCACGACTTCACCACCCTGGCGGCGGGCCATCTCGATGATGCGGTCGCAGAAATAGCCGTTGGCGAAGACGGCGACCTTCGTTCCGGGCTCAACGAAGTTGGCGACAGCAGTTTCCATTCCGGAGCTGCCGGTCCCGGAAACGGCGAAGGTCACAGGGTTCTGGGTGCCAAAGACGACTTTCAACATCTGGTGAACTTGTTCGAAGACGGTGAAGAAGTATGGGTCAAGGTGGCCGACGACCGGCTTCGCCATGGCCTTGTACACGCGAGCATCTACTTGGGTCGGTCCTGGCCCAAACAACAGCCTTTTGGGAGGCTGAACCGAAGAAGCCGAACGGACCACAGCTTTACTTTCCGACATGAGTGCCATCAATGACTCCAGATCGCGAGAATTATCGTACGTGCTCGTACTTGTATCTATTTTAGCGCCAGAAGGCGTCTGTCGACCCCAAAAGCCGGCTCAACGGCACCTTAGTTCCTTATCGGGACGGAACGCTAAGTTGCCTCATGAGATATACCCCTCGCAAAACCGGCCCGGAAGGGTGCCGAAAGATTGCTGCATTTTCGCCGCCCTCGCCGGCTCCCGAGAAATGGCGGCATTTCCTCAGGTCTCGAATGAGACGTGGCAAACACGGCCGACGATGTGGTCGGCGAAAGACGTGCCTTCGCCGATGTAGATGGCGGTGAGAGGACACTGCCGGTTTTGAGGCCGCAGCAGCAAATGAGACCCCTGTAACTCGACATAGCGAACCAGCATTTCGCCGTCTTTGGCAACGGCGTAGATGTTGGGCACGCCGCGCCGGTATGGGCGGAGGGAATTGTGGTGGCGGTCGATGAGCAAAGTGGCTCCGGCATTCATCCGGGGATACATGGCCAATCCGTTGCCGGCGTCGGCCTTAACGAGGACGAAGCGAATCCAGTCCTGGCGTGCGCTGGCCATATCGGCGCGCAGGCGGCGGAGGAAGCTCTGTTTGAATTTCAAGACTTCCAGCACAAAGGCGCGGGTGATGACGGGTTGGCCGATGGCAGCCTGCGGTTCGACCAATAGAACGCTGCTGTAAGCGCCTTCGGCGGGTGGGGCAACGGTAGCCCGCCGATTGATTTCGGCCTGCTCGATCAGGTCGATGACGGAGAGACCGAGGACCTGGAGGACGCGATTCATGGCCTCAAGGCTGAGGCCGCGTCGGCGGTTGAGAAAGTTAGAGACGTGGGCTTGGCGAAAGCCGGTTTTGCGCGCCAGGGCGACGCCGGTCAACTGACCGGTGCGAATCCTGCCGGCGACAATGGTTCGAAGAGCGTCTTGCAGCGCGATGAAATCCATAAATTGGCATTCCGATCTATAGCTTTAAGCTATAGAAAATTCTCAAAAACAATCTCGAAGCTATTTTTTTGTTGACCAATGTTCCGCGTCCTGCATAGCCTGAGTACCTCTTTTGTGTTGCTGATGATAAAGGAAGACCCCTCACGACCGCATTCACTGACAGTCACGCGAAGCGGACGGTGGCGGTTTTCCGTCATCAAGATTGTGTGATCGTTGAACTCCACTTTCCCGGATAGCTCAACCGCGCGGTTGTGTGCGCGGCGGCGCGTACCGTACCTCAGCCGAAAAGGGCTGGTGTGCGGAGTCCGGCGGACAGTGGTTTCAGCCGGCGGCAACGGCTGCCGGCTGAAATGAAAAAGCAGAGGGAGAACATCTCGAGGGAATGCAAAGCATCGAGGAAACCTCTGCGATGTACGAGCACATAAAACCAGACGCCAATCTGGTTATCGGCAACTACGAACCCAGGCATCGGGGGAACTATCACAATTGGCGGCTTCATGGCGATACGGCATGTCCGTTTCCGTCTAGGAATTTCGCGATTCAAAACTGGACCACAAAGCCGACAAGGGGGTCGAGCCGAATGCAGGGTCGATTGCTGGAACCAGGGCCGAACCAATGGGGGGAAAATGAATCATACAGCAACAGGGGGGATCGTAAAACTAGAACGGGGAATCGTTAGACTAGAACTAAAGTACTGTGAGCGTTGCGGTGGGCTGTGGACGAGGGAGCACGGAGTATTGCAAAACCGGTGCGAGCGGTGCGTGGCGGAAGAGAAGCAGCTCACGAAACTGTGGAGGGCAAGGAGCAACCGGTCCAACCGGAGCGCCAGTCTGGCGGGTTTGGGCCATGAGTCGATCACGATTCTGGGAGGTTTGCCAGTATGAAGGCTACTCAGAACCATAAGCCAGTGCGGGACGGGACCTGTAATGGGCCGCAAAGATCGGGGTGTGAATTTCTTGATGGGGAGGGGGTACTTCCCCTCTACAGGGCACAAACGGAGCGAATGCTGCGGCGTTATTTCCGGTTGTCGCTGGATCTTGGCAGGCTGCCTTCGATCCTGGGAGGAGAGGTGTTCCGGGGGATAGTCTCCTCGAGCCGGCCGCACACGTTTGAAGACTTCGTGATCTTTGTTCACGACATGGAACGGTGCATGGAAAAGTTGGATCCGGCATCGCTGGAGACGATTGCCGCGCTGGTTTTTCTGGATCAATCGCAGGAAGAAGCGGGAAAATCGCTGGGGCTCTCGCGGCGGCAAGTGGAACGGCGCTACAGCGCAGCGTTGGACAGGTTGTCGTACAGGTTGCTGACGGCCAAGCTGATTCAGCCGCTGCCTTTGACGTTGGAGCAACCGGATTGCGTGGTGTGTCTGCGGAATCGGGAATTTTCGGCACAGGTGGAAAGTTTTGAAACCGAGGCTGTAGGGGGCAGGCGCGGGGATCCGGTGCGGCTAAAATTGCCTCCGAAGAAGCCGGCTGCTTCGGTGGGGACAGCCGTTTTGGACGCGGGCCAGAAAGCTGTAGCGCGGGCCGGGGTTGTTCGCATGGAGAGCTATATGTGGCGAAACCGGATTCAATAGTTCGATTTACTTACGTACACTTGGGCGCGTCCAAAACCGCGCCCTTTTTTTGCGTACGAATTTGTTGGGCGAGTGAGCGGAAGGCATCCGATGAATGCGAAGCCGACTTGGCACGCCGGTTCTCGGCGTGTCAAGCGAACTTGCGACGAGAAAAATGGCAAGTGCGCGGAAGCGCGCGAGATAGAGATCTGTGTCCAATGTCTCAGTGCCCCCCATAAAATTGCTATCCTAAGAATAGAAAGGCAGAAGGAAGGGCGCGGCAGACGCGCGGATGCGTGTGACGGTTGCAGGAAAGACGAGAGTCACGGATGGCGAGCGATAGAGGGAAGAGGCAAAAGGTAGAGAAGAATGCCGACGGATCGCAGCGCAGCCAGACCCGTAGAATGCGTTCCACAAAGAAAGAGAGCGCAGCGGTAATCGAGCAGGGTGCCGGCCTCAATGCCGGTTCCGTGACCGACGAGGTCATGCCTGCGGAGGACGAAGCCGGTAAACCGCGCAAGCGGCCGAAGTCGGCCCACAGCGTGAAACAGGAATGCAAGCAGAAGATCATTGCCGAGATGGATCAGATTGTGGACGGTTTGATCGAGAAAGCGAAGAGGGGAAGTTACAACGAGGCGAAGCTCCTCCTCACCATTGCCGATAAAGACGACGGCAAGAAGGCGGAGGACAAAGCGGCGCAAGCGGCAGCCGACGCCTCGTTGGCAGAGTTGCTGCTGGGGCAGTTGGGAGCAGCCCCCGAGTCCGCAGTGCCTGCGAAAAAACGCGGCGGCAGGCGCAAGACCGCGGGCAGCTCGACCAAAGCTGAGATGGCGCCACCCGCGGAAGAGCCGGCGGTGCCGATTCAACCGGAAGAGTAAGTCTCCGGGCAGACTGTTTATTGCAGGTAAGGAGCAAGAGCCGCCGGGCAAACGTGAGCAGGTAAGATTCATCTTTGAAATGGGATTGGAAACCTGCCGAGCCGGGTGCGGGCGCCGGATTCGCCCTCCGGTTCGTGGCGCAGCGGTTCAACCGACGTTCCAAGCTGTTAAAGTAAAGTATTGGCGCGCGCGGTTGGCCGCGATGCTAGATCAGGGCCGGGGGCGGAATTCTGCAATGGACATGACATGGGTCACCGATCGGATTGCGGTCGGCGGCGGGATCTGGGTCGAAGAGAAAATGGCGCAGGTGGCTGCCGCCGGGGTTACACATATCATCGACATGCAAATCGAGTTTGACGACACGCCGCTGGCGGAGCCGTTTGGGATTGAAGTATTGTGGAACCCTGTGGACGACGATTTCCAGCCGAAACCGAGGCCGGTGTTTGAGCGGGGGGTGGATTTTGCACTGCGGGCGCTGGAGCAAAGTGATACGAAGTTGTACATCCATTGCGCGGCGGGAGTTCACCGGGCACCGATGATGGCGCTGGCGGTGATGCGAGCTCTGGGACACAAGCTGGAAGAGGCGAAACGGTTGATTCAGAGCAAGCGCTACGTGGTGGATTTTGCCGACGTGTACGTGCGCAGCGTGGAATCGTTCATGAAAGAGTTTTCGGGCCAAGCGGCGCAATGAGATCTGGCCGATCTGGACAGAGCAGGATAGCGGGATAAAAGAACATGAGATTCAGAACAGACCGCCCCACGAGGCGGGTTTTTATTTGGTGGCTCATTCTGACGGTTGCAGTTCTTGCGGGAGCGGAAGCACGGGCGGCGACGAGCAAGACAGCGATCGTGGATGTTCTGTATCGAGCCGACGGCACACCGGCGCAAGGGACTTTGTTGATCTCGTGGGGACAGTCAAGGCTTTCGCGCGAAGCGAACAACTATTTCGGGATCAAGGCGTACGGCAAACGCGACCGGGTTGCGATGCCGACACATGAAGTTGAAAACGGCACGGTCAAGGCGGTCACCGCCGAGTTCGCCAAGTTTGAATCCATGGCCGAGTGCTTCGCGGCAAGGGACAAGCTGATCGCGACGAGCAGTTTGTTCGCCGAAGCGCGAGCGTGCCCGGCAAATGCGGAGGAGTTCGCCCGAGCCATCGCCAAGCATTGGGCGACCGATCCGGGGTACGCCGAAAAAATCATGGCCATCTACGGACGGTTCAAGTTGCATTCTTTGGACGAGAGTGCAGTCGCGGCTCTCGGCTCCGCGTGACAAAGTTGCATTGATCAGAAGCACAACTGTTAGAGAGGTTTCAGAGTAGGAGTATCCAGGAGCTATCAAGCTTCTAGGGATATGCCTTTCGCGAAACCGTCTAGATCGAAGGAGGAGTATGAATTTTCTGGCTGGTTTGACCAAAGGGTTGAATGTTGTTCAAGGCTTTCTTCCTTTTGTGAATAGCACGGTGACCTCGGTGGAATCGCTGCTCGGCGGCGCTCCGGGCTCAGTCAAGAAGGCGGCCGCCTTGCAGATTATCGGCAGCGGCTTGAGCGTGGCCGCGGCCGCGACTGGCGCGCCCGCCGAAACGGTTTCGATGGCGCTTAGCGCGGTGAACCCGTTGATCGACAGCGTTGTCGCTCTGAAGAACGCATTCGGCGAGTTCTCGAAATCGGACCCGGCGGCGACGGTGGCCTCCGCGCCGGCCCAGGCGGCAGCCCAGGCGTAGACGAAGGGAATCTTGGTGATCGATAGAATCAACGCAATCCACTCGAATGTTTACGGGCTGATTCTGATCGTCATCGGTGCTGTTCTGGTTTGCCTGAATCAGCACGACACGGGGAACTCTCTGATTGTTGGCGGTGGTGTCTTGATGAACATCACCTTCAGCAAAGGACAGGCATAGGCCCGCGGCTGCCGTCCGCCGGGCCTGTCCCCTTTTTGCATGGAAGATGTGTACGCAACCAAACGGCAGGCCGCCCGGCCTGCCGAATGCGCGGTAAACGGCTACACCAGCGGCTCGCTCCAGTTCTCAAGATACTTCTTCACCACCACCATGAACTGATCGGCGACTGCGCCGTCGATGATGCGGTGGTCATAGCCGATGGAAAGATGGCAGACGGAGCGAATCGCGATGCTGTCGTTGCCATCCTTATCGGTGATGACCGCCGGCGTCTTATAAATGGCCCCCACCCCGAGGATCGCGACCTGCGGCTGGTTGATGATCGGCATGCCGAACTTGGCGCCGAAGATGCCGGGGTTGGTGATGGTAAACGTTCCGCCCTGAACTTCCTCCGGTTTCAACCGCTTGACGCGCGCGCGCTCGCCGAGATCGGTAATGGCTCGCTGCAGCCCGACAAAGCTGAGTTCGTCGGCGTGCTTGACGACGGGGACAATCAATCCCCAGTCGAGCGCAACCGCGATGCCAATATTGATCTCGCGCTTGTAGTGAACGTTCTCACCTTCGATGGACGAATTGACCACCGGCCAGACTCGCAAGGCATGAGTCACTGCTCGCGCATAAAAAGGCGTGTAGGTGAGCTTGAGTCCAGTCGCCTCCTGAAACCGGGTCTTCATCGTCTCGCGCAGCTTCACAATCCTGGTGAAATCGATTTCGAAGACGCCATGCACATGAGCGCTGGTGCGCTTGGAAGCCACCATGTGCTCGGCGATTCTCCGGCGCATGACCGACATCGTCTCGATGGTTCCGGGAACGCCGGCAAACTTGTTCGCCGGTGTCACTGGCGGTGCGCCAGGCGCGGACGGCACAGGTTGCGTCGCGGCTGGCTCGAGAGGCGCGGCAATCGCCGGCGCGGGCGGTTGAGCCGGTGCCGCCTGGGCACGCTCCACGAATGCCAGAATATCTTCCTTGGTAATCCGGCCGCCACTTCCGCTGCCGGTCACATGGCGCAGATCTACGCCATGCTCCTGCGCGAGCCGTCGCACCAGAGGCGAGGAACGAATGCGCTCAGCCTCTTCCGCGCTGAGAGCTTCGGTCGGTGCCGCTCCCTTCATCTCGGCAGTCACGGTTTCAGCCGGCTCTGCCGGCGCGCCGACTGGGGCCGCAGAGGGTTGAGCCGCCGCGCCTTCAGCAGCGATCACCGCAACGACGTGATTGACTTGGACCGTTTGTCCCACCGCCGCCTTGATTTCACTCAGCACGCCACTGGCAGGTGCGGGAATCTCCGCATCGACCTTGTCGGTTGAGATCTCAAACAGCGGCTCATCGCGCGTAACTTTGTCGCCCAGATTCTTCAGCCAGCGGGTGATGGTGCCTTCAAAAATCGATTCTCCCATCTGCGGCATGACAACCTCAGTGGCCGCACCGGCCGGTAACGCTGGCGCTTGAGGAGGTTGCGTGGTCGCCTCGCGCGGCGAAGCCTGTGCGGGCCCCATGTCGCGTGCCGCCGGCGGCTGCACAACGCTGACGGCTGCGCCGGAGTCGTCGATTACGGCGACCACGGAGTTTACTTGCACGGTTGCGCCCGCCTGGGCCTTGATCTCCTTGAGAATGCCACCAGCAGGAGCGGGAATTTCGGCGTCGACTTTATCAGTGGAAATCTCAAACAGCGGCTGATCGCGCTCCACTCGTTCACCGGGCTGCTTGAGCCACTTGGTGATCGTGCCTTCGAAGATCGATTCTCCCATCTGGGGCATGATGACATCGGTCGGCATAAATTCCCTTCCGCAGGTGCATTTGTTTGCCCGGCATGGCTGCGCTTGCGATTCCACAGGGCCGGAACAAACGTTGAATTATACCTTTTGCCAGCGGGCACCCAGGAAGTCAGGGCTTGGGCTGGCCGCCCTGCGTTGGCGGCGCTGCCTGCGGCGGAGCCGAGTTGGCCGTTGCCGGAGCGGCCGCTTGCCGCCAAGCCTCCTGAGCTTCAGGAGGAAGATTAGCCGAATGTTTGACGAAGGCGATGACCTGCCATATCTGATCGTCGCTTAGAATTCCGGCCCAGCTCGGCATACCGGTGAGCCGGATGCCGTGCTTGGCAACCCAGAACAGATGGGCATCCGGATCGCCAGGAATGCGATTGATGATTTGCGGAACCGGCGGATTGAACTTGGCACGCATTGGGCTGACTCGCTGCAGCAATCCGCCGTGGCAGTAAGAGCAGTGCTGCTCATAGAGGCGGGCGCCTGCAATCAAGTTCTGTGCATTCGGCTGCATCGGGTTGTCTTGCTTGGGCGCGTTTCGATCGACGTACTCGTCCATCGCCATCTCCGCCAACCAGCGCTCGACTGTGCTCGGCGGATTGTCGGCCCCGATCGGGAACTTGCCGAGGTGAAGATACTGATAAGTCCCTCCGAGGATGACAGCCACGGTCAGCAGCACACCAGTAATGAACCCTCGCATCGCATTTCCTCCTTATTGCCAGCGTAAAACTCACTGCGAGAACAGCATCGCGGGCGATGACCGCCATTGGCCGGAGTCCGGCGACTGAGCCAGACTTCCCGGAACATTATCTCTCAATACGGCGTCAGCGTGCGCGTAACGCGGGCATTTTCAAAATGTTGGAAGCGACGAGAGACCTCCTCAGCCGCGGAATTAATCGCTCCAGACCCCAATGTCCGGACCCAGACGGAGCATGAAAGTGACAACTCTGGCCAAAGTAGCTGCATCTGCTCTGTTGTGCCGCAGTTTGGCCCAATTTCAAAAACTTAAAGGTAAGTCAGTGTACAAGGGTTGTGGACTGTTGCTGATCGTTTGTTTGCTTAACATTGCATCTGCCGGGGGCGTCAATATTGTGCCCACGACCACGCTTGCCGCCGAGACGGCAAACAATACCAGTGCAAGCAATCAATTTCCGGGTAGCTCGAATGGCAATGCGGCTCCGGGGCCGGTGAGCAAGCTGCCATTGCGCAATTTGCTATATTCCGGGGCAAACACCAAGATTTACGTTCACGTGCAGCCGTGGTGGGGCGACCCGGCGCACATCTCGATCGGCTATGACTCGGCCGATCCGGTACAGGTACATCGGCAGATTGAGGACATGATCAGCCGCGGCATCGATGGCATCATCGTGGATTGGTACGGCGTCATCTGCACGAACGTAAAACAGTGCAATCATGAGAATGCCGCGACCATCGCGCTGCTCCATGAAGCTGAGCAGCACTCCGGCTTCGAAGTGGCCATAAGCCAGGATTGGGGAGATCTGGACAAATACCCCAAATCGAAGCGCATGGAGGACCTTATCTCGGATCTCAACTATATCCATGACAACTTCGAATCTTCGCCCAGCTACATGCGGAGAAACGGAAAACCCGTGATCGCGTTTTTCGGCATTGAGACGAAGAAGATCAACTGGAGCACCGTGCGCAAACAGGTGCAAGGTTCCCCGATATTTGTCTTTATGAATTCCGGCGGCTTTTCAGACCCGGAATCCGGCGGCAGCTTTGCCTGGACGCAACCGACGCGCGCCGGCCTGGATATCGGGCTCTCCTATCTGGACAACTTCTACAAAGTGGCGCTTTCGAAATCCTCGGAGGTCGCGATTGGCGCCGCCTACAAGGGGTTCAACGATTCGCTTGCGTCGTGGGGGCAGCACCTCAAGGTCAATCAGCAATGCGGGCAAAC
>Ga0181524_10006597_pt1 | contig 10094 bp, 10 predicted proteins | sample PEATcosm2014_Bin_34_FD_119761 | JGI IMG/M metagenome (GOLD analysis project Ga0181524, IMG submission 119761) | Peatland microbial communities from MTU Mesocosm Facility, Houghton, MI, USA - PEATcosm2014_Bin05_60_metaG | ecosystem: Environmental > Terrestrial > Soil > Wetlands > Peat | place...
GGCGCAGGCGGCCGTCCACGCGCACGCGGACGGAGACCGCGTTGCGGCCCGGCTCGATATGGATATCGCTGGCGCGCCCGGCGATGGAGTCGTTGATCAGCGAGTCCACGTATTTGACCACCGGGGCGTCCTCGGCCGCGTTGAGGAGCTGCTCGGTGTCCGTGACGGATTCTTCGCCGCCGAGCGCGATCTCCTCTTCGGACCGGGTGGTGGCCAGCTCTGAGGCGCTGCTCTGCAGGTCGGAACGAATCCCATAGCAGCGGCCGAGCGCCTGGCGGATGGCGTGCTCGGGCGCGGCCACCGGCTTCACCTCGTAGCCGGTTACGGCGCGGACGACGTCGAGCGCGTAGACGTTGCCCGGGCTGCTCATGGCGACCACGAGGATGTTGCCCTCGATGCGCAGGGGAATCAACGAGTACCGGCGCGCGATGCGGTCCGGCACCGCCGCAATCGCCGCCGGCTGCGTCTCGGAAGGCTCGGTCAATTCGGTGAAGGGGATTCCCAGCCGCACGCTCATCGCGTAGGCGAGCTGCGCTTCGTTGATCGTCCCTTTGCGAAGCAGCCGCTGGCCCAGCCGGGCGTAGGCGTCTTCCTTGCTTTCGAGCGCCTGGTCGATCTGCGTCGGCGTGACGTAGCCCAGGTCCACGAGAATGTCGCCGATGCGCCGCCCCGGCGCGTGCCCGTTCGTCCCGGGCTCCAAATCGCCCGCCGCGTCGGAAGGCGCGGCGACGCCCGCGTCTTTTCCGTGGACCGTGTCGGGCGGGACGGCCTTGGCCGGCGATGCCGCCGGGCGGGACTCGTTGACCGCCGTCTTATTCGATGCGGAGGACGCAGCCACGGCAAATGACCTCCCTGTCATGCCGATATCGAGCGCGGCCACGCCCGTTCGTCAATGGCCGCCCATCATCTGCCCGATGCTGAAGATCGGCAGGTAAACCGCGATGACCACCACGAGCACCACCGCGCCCATGCCGCAGATCAGCACCGGCTCGATCACCACGGCGATGCGCCCGAGCGCGTAATCCACTTCCTGGTCGTAGTAACTCGCCACGTCCTCGAGCATGCCGCTCAGCGTACCGGCCTCCTCGCCCACGCGCACCATGCGCGGCAGCAGGCGCGGCAGCTCCTCGACGCGGCTGAGACTTTCCGCCAGGCTCGAACCGCTCATCACATCTTTACGCGCGCGCTGGCAACCCTCCTCGAGTATGGCGTTGCCCATCGTCCCGGTGGCGATCTCCAGCGCGTCGGTCAGCGGCAGGCCGTTCGAGAGCAGGGTGCTCAGCGTCATCGCGAGGCGCGCCACGGCCGCATGAAGGAACAACGGGCCGAAGAAGGGGATCTTCAGGACATAGCGGTCCACCAGCGCGCCGCCCTTGGGCGTGCGCCGCAGCACCAGCAGCGTGACGATCAGCACGATGATGACCGGCAGGATGATCAGGAAGTAATGCTTCAGGAAGAGGCTCGCGTTCATGACCAGGGCGGTGAGCTTCGGCAGTTTCGCGCCGAACGACTTGAAGAGGTCGTTGAACTTCGGAATGAGGAAGAGGAAGATGCCGCCGGTCAGCAGCGAGAAGAAGACCACGACGAACTTCGGGTACGCGGTCGCCGCGCGCAGTTTCAGGCGGAACCCTTCGCGGCGCTGGAGGTACAGCGAGAGGCGCGACACGTTCTGGGCGAGCGAGCCGCTCGTTTCGCCGGCGTGCACGATGCTCAGGAACAGCGGGTCGAACGCGCGCCGATGCTTGCGCATCGCCTCGGTGAGCGACTGGCCGCGCTGCACGTCCGTGCGCACCGTCTGCAGCGTCTGGCGCAGCAGCGGATTGTTGACGCTGTGCGAGATGGTGTGCAGCGAATCGGTCAGCGAGATGCCCGCCTTGAGCATGGCCGCGAACTGCCGCGAGAAGATCATCAGGTCGGCCTGCTTGACCTTGTCGCCGAAGACGGCCTCGAAAGCCGCGGCGACTCGGCCGGGACTCTTCGCGTCGGCGGCGCCGGCGGCGCTCTCTTCGGCGACGGAGGTCACGACGAAGTTCTCCGCGCGCAGGCGGCTGATGACCTCTTGCCGCGTGGCGGCCGCGCGCACGCCGGAGATCGCCTTCCCGGCCTCGTCCACGGCTGCAAACGTAAAAGTGGGCATAGTTGTCTAGCTCAGAAGCCCGGCGGATGACTGATGAAGGGCTTCATCAATCCTCGCCCGCACTTCCTCCCTCTCTCTCTCACCACTTCGACTTGTCCGCCGGAGATTCGCCTGAGTGTTCAGGCGGTTCGGCGTTCCGGAGGCTCTTCCGGACATCCAGGTCGTCGTGCAGCCTCGCCGCATTGTTCTGCCGGGCCAGTTCCTTCATTAACTTCGGCGTCACGATGCGCGGGTTGACCAGGAAAATCAGATCGTCTTTCTCGTCGGAGGCGGCCTTCTGCTGGAAGAGCCAGCCGATCAGCGGAATCCGCGCGAGGAACGGCACTTCCTGCCACGACTTGTTGACGTCCCGTTTCAGCAGGCCGCCGATGATCAGCGTGGTGGCATCCGGCATGACGACGCTCGTGGAGGCCTCGCGGACGCTCAGCACCGGCTGGGCCGGCGATCCGGTGAAGCCGATCACGTTTTTCACGGTCGGGTGGACATCCATGAAGATCATGCCGTCTTCCGAAGCGTGCGGCGTGACCTCGAGATGCACGGCGACCTCCTTGAACGAGTACGTCTGGATCGGCTCCGCGCCGGTGCTCTGAATGCTGGTCAGGTACGGCACTTCCTCGCCGGCGACGATGGTGGCCTTGCGATGGTTCACCACCAGCAGGCGCGGGTTGCTGCGCGTATCCACGCGGCTGCGCGCGGCGAGCGCGCTCAGGAAGACATCCACGTGCTGGTTCGAGATGCCGAAAATGAACCCGTTCCCGTTCTGCCCCGAGAACGTCGGCACGGTGGGCGTGAACCCGGCCAAAGCCGTGCCCGGATTCCCGGACAGGAGGGGATTCGGGACGATGGTCGTGCTCGTGGTGCTCGGGAAGTTCGTACGGTTGGCGGGCGCCTGCGCCACCTGCCACTGCAGGCCCAGGGCGCTGTCGTCGTTGAGGTCCACTTCGAGCAGCTTGGCGTCAATGAAGACCTGCGCCGGCACGGCCCAGAGCTGCTCGACCAGGTCGGCGACGTTCTGGATGATCTGCTCGTAGTCTTCAATGATGATGAGGTGCTCGCGGTCGTAGAAGACCATCTTCCCGGCCGGCGAGAGCATCTCGCGGATGACCTGGTCCATGGGTTTGGCTGCGGCGGTCTGCGCCACCGTGCTGCTGCCGCCCCCGCCGCTCTCGACGCCGCCCACGACATCGGTGAGGATCTCGCTGCCCAGGTACGGAATGGTGAACGAGCGGCGGATGATTTTGCCCTGCTGCATGCCGGAGGCGGGGCCGGCGGGCTTGGGACCCTTGCCGGCGGACTGGATAATCAGCACGCCGTCCTTCTCCACGTAATCATAACCGTTCGGCTCCAGGAACGCGTTCAGGACGGTGCGCGCGGTCTTGTTCTTGACGCTGCACGTCACCTTTCCCTTCACCTCGCCACCCATGGCGAAGTTGATGCCGGAGGAGTCGTGCAGCAGGCGCAGGGCCTGTGCCAGTTCCATGTCGCTGACCCGCACGCTGATGACGGTGTCCAGGCCCTTGCACTCGGCCTCTTTCGTGAACCCGGTGTCCGCCGGTTTGGGCGCATCCTGCTGGGCGCCGCAGACTCCGGCGCAGGCCGCCAGCACGAGCATGCCTATCGCGGCGCGCAAGCCGGAGGGCGGGTGGCCGTCACTGCGTTGCTTGTGTTTCATCGAATCGTATCCATGCCTCATGGGGTCCCTTTCAATCGTGCCAGAAGCGCCAGATCACATGGTCGCCACTCTTGAGAGTTACGTAATCATCGTCCACGGCGACGATGATGAAACTCGTTCCACGGACTCTTTCGCCGATTTGGTAGAGTTCCCCCTGGAAAAGCGCCTTGCTGGGGCCGTCGCCGACCTGGACGATTCCTTCGAGTTTGCCCGGCTCCATCGCCCAGGGTATCTGCGCAGGATCTTGCGAGGCCGCCTCAGACGCGGCGAGCGGAGGCGGTGTCATGGCGATGCCGAAAATCGGCGCGGTGCCCCTTGCGATAACGGCGCCGGTAGGACCGAGGACGTCGAACCAGCCGGCCAGGTCGCGCAGATCGGCCGCGGACGGCCCTGAATCCTGGGCCGAGTCGGCCGGTTTGGCTTCGGCGCCGGCGCCCGCGGTCGTCGTCGCCGCCACGCCGTGCGCCGGCGCAGACGCCGGCGCCGGCGCAGGCGCAGCGTACCCGCCGTGCGCCGGGTCCTTCGGCCGGGTCAACTGAAGGTAAGCCAGGATCCCCAGGAGGACCACGAGCGCCCCGAGGAAAATGAGTTTGTTCCGCTGGCTCATTTTGCATCCCCTGTCGTTGCGCCCGATCCGGTCGGAAGATCGACAGGATAAAGCGCGGAAACCGTCATGCGCAGTTCGCCCGTGCCGCTCTTATCGCGGTCGGCCGTCATGCTGAGGCTCTCGACCACCATCGGCTGGGCGCTGCGCTCGATGTTGTCCACGAATTGGATCAGGCTCCAGAACGAACCCACGAGGCGCGACTCAATGCGCATCCTCTGGTAGGCGCCGCCGGCCACGAACTTGCTCTCCGAACTCACCGCGACGGTGCGGGTCTCGACGAGCTTCACGCCCAATTTCGCGGCGGTGTCGCCGAAGGACCGCATGACGCGCGTGCTGTCCGGCTCCCACCGGATCTGATCCTGGACGCGGGCGGCGAGACGTTCGATCTCCTGGTACTTCTTCGTCTCAACGGCAGCCGCGTCGGTCCGGATTCTCATCGTCTCGGTTTGCTGGAGCAGGACCTTGTCTTTGGCCTCCAGGCTGTGGACGTAGAAAGCGCTGAAGCGTTCGGCCACTCCGGCTCCGAGCATGAAGAGGATCACCACCACGAGTGACCAGTTATGTCTCATTTTCATTTCGCCACCGAGGCGCCGGGCGTGAAGAGAAGCCCGGTTTTCGGACGCGGCCGGCTGCGTCCCGACCGCCTTTGCGCCTCTGTGGCAACCCTCCTATTTCGGATTTCCCTGTGCGTGGATGTGCAGAACCTCCACTGGCTTGCCGTCCCAGGAATCCTGCTCCATGGCCACCAGGTGGACGGAGTCGAACTTGTTCATGAACGTCGCATCCTTCTTGAGGCATTCCGCATACAGGCCCAGGTTGTCCTGGCCGCCCGCCAAAGTCCTGTAGAGAATGGCGATGGCGATCTGCGGCAGGCCGGCCTCGTCCTGCACGGCGACCGGGGCGGCGCCGGACTTCGGCGCGGTGGGAGCGGGGGCCGGGGCGCGGACGACGAAGACATCACGCTGGGTGGCTTGAAGGTTGAGGATGCCGGTGCCGGGCGGCAGGACGGCGGCCGCGGCGGCGAGCTTCGGCGCCCACGCCATGCGCTGGCGCGCGATCGGCAGCAGCGGCGCGACGGCGTCCGCGCACTTCTTCGCACTCTCCCGCTGGTTATCGAGGTCCGTGCAGATCTTCTGCAGGTCCGCAAGTTCCTTGATCCTGATCTGGGTCCCGCTTCGCATGTGAAGGGCCGTGATCATGTGCAGGGTCATCAAGATCGCCAGGACCACTCCGGCGACCAGCATCACCGCGGCCGCGATCCCGGAAAGTTGCTGGAAGGCCCTCCGGCGCAGCAGCATGCTGACCTGATCGCTGATCAGGTTGACCTCGAAAAGGTGAACGTCGTTCGGTGCGTTGGCCATTGCCGGAACGATCTCCTCAAAAAGCTCTCAGCTGTCCGTGATGAGCTTTCAGCTTCGTTCTATCATTCCCCGAACCGCCGCAGGGCGAGACCGAAGGCCACGCTCATGCGATAGGTCCATTTATGGATTTCGGATTTCGGATTGCGGGCGCCGGATTCGGCATTCGAGCTTCGGCTCTCGGCATCCAGCAGCGGCGACCATCGCTCGACGGGGACCGCGAGCGAGTCGGCGAGGAATTCCGGCAGGCCGCGGACCTGGGAGCCGCCGCCGGTGATGAAGACGTGTTCGAGGCTTTCGGCGAGTTGCTCGCTCACCCAGTACTCGATGGTGTCGTGCAGGCGGCCGACGAACTCCTTGGCGCCGGATTGGATGGTTTCCTGGATGCGGCTTTGCGATGGCGGATTTCCCGCGGCGTCCCCCGCATTCCAGTCCGTGCGCTTCGCCGTTTCGGCCTCTTCGGCCGGGGCGCCCATGAGTTCGCTGAGGGCCTTGGTAAAATGGACGCCGCCCCAGGGGACGTCGCGGATGAGCAGCGTGCCTGTGCGGTTGAGCACGGCCAGGTTGCTGCGCTGGTAGCCGATGTTGACCAGCGCGGTGGTGCCGGCGCCGGCGTTTTTCAAGCCGTGCGTGGCGAGGAAGGCGTTGCAGCAGGCGGTGGCGTCGGTCTCGATGCAGAACGGTTCGAGACGCGCCTCGCGGAGGATGTCCATCCGCGCTTTGGCGAACTGGCCGTCGGCGGCGATCGCCAGTCCGTGGCTGCGCGCCTTCCCGGTGGCGGAGCGTTGCTCGGGGTAGAGCACGTAGGAGATGAGCGCGCCGTCGGCGCGGAACGGCAGCGCGGTCTCCGCTTCGATGCGGACGGCCTCGGCGACGTCCTCGGACATGAGCTTGGGGAAATTGAAGTACTGGAGGGCGACCGATTCGCCGCTGATGGAATGGGCCGCCCATTTGATCTTGTCCATGCGCGCCTGCGAGAGCATCTGGCGAATCGCGGTCACCATGGCGGGCCGGTCAATGGCGCGCCAGTCGGTCACCTCCGCCGGAAAATCGGCGGCCGCCCATCGCACCAGGGTTGGGCGGCCTCCCTGCCAGGCGACTTCGGCGGCGCGCACGCCGGTGGCGCCGAGGTCCAGGCCCAGAGTTGTGGCGTTTCCTAAGATCATGCGCCTTTCTTTCCTCCCATTGGGGCCGATCCGCTTTCAGCCCATGGCTGACCGCGGGTAGCCGGGCGCTTCATTTCCTCGGTGCGTCATGGCCGCGCCGTTATTGACATCATCGGCGAAACTAACGCAAGATTGACCCCGACCACGAAGAAAACCCGGAAGTTTCTTCGCATTTCGATTCCGGCCTTCGCGGGCTTCGTGTCCTTCGTGGTGTTGCATGACTTGCGCCCTGCTCAATCAAAAAAGCTGCCAATTTGAATAACTGGCGTGGATCGGCGGCAGAAACGGCGGCGGCGTCGTCAGGAAACGCGTGTCGTAAAGGTAATCCTTCACGAAGCCGGTGCCCGACGTCTGTCCGACGGCGCCGCGCGTCGTCTGGCAGATGCCGCCGAATATGTTAAGCTTCTTCTGCGGCGTATCCTGGTAGTCCAGATTCTCGAAGGACCCGCCCACCGAGGCGATGATTGCCGTGACGTACATATTCGCCCCAATGTTCGACCAGGCGGAGGGGGCTATGAGGACGTCGTTGCCGGAGATGAGGGCCAATTTGCTCGTCAGGAGCGGGTCGTTCGTCGGGTTGTAACCGGGCTGGAACAGCGTCGCGGGATTGCCGGGATACGAATAGACCAGGTTGTTCGTGATCTCAATATTCCCGGCCGTCGAGGTGGCGACGGTGACCTGTCCGTCAAGGGTGCCGCTGACCTGGACGTTGTCCTGGAAGTAGAAGGCGCCGTTGGTCGTCGAGATCGCCGCGTTGTTGTACAGGGTAACGGGTTGGATGGTGTGCCGGCCGACGGTGCCGCCGTTCTGCACCAGGGTGAAGGTGCCGCCGGGGTTGAAGGTCAGGGTGTAGCCGAAGCCGTTGTTCAAGGGCTCGGAAACTCCGCCGGCCACGGCTTGGTCCTGGATCGCGGTAATCTGGCCGCCGTTGAGCAGCTCGGAGATGTTGATGTTCGGCGCGTTGAATTGACAACCGGGGGCCTGGAACGTCGGGTTGTCGTTCGGCGGGCCTCCGTTCATGTAGTGGAGGGATGGGCTTCCGCAAAAGGTAGGGCCCTTGAACGCGGGGTTGCCGTCGATGTTAAACTGGCCGTTGGTGTAGATCTCGCCGGTGAGCGTGTCGCCGGTGATGAAGTAGACGCCGTGCTCGTCGTTGGTGAGCCATCCGAACGCTGCAAAAGTCTGCGCTTCGCAATCGAGCGACACGTGCCGGGTGTATCCGCCGACCGTGCCGTAACTGTGAATGCGGTAGTTGTGGCTGAACATCACGTCACCGCTCAAGTCCTGGATCACCACCGTGTAAGTCGCCGAGGGGAAAGCGGGCAAGGTCTGGTTGGTGAACAGCGTGCAGATGCTGTAGCCGCCGTAGGCGGGGCTCGTGGCCCAGGTGAGGACCGTGCCGTTGTAGGTCATCGCAAACCAGTCGCCCAACTGGCTGCCGGCCATGGCGCAAGCGCGGGCGATGCCGTACTCGGCCGCGGCGTTGGCCTGGAGGCGCTGCACGTTGCGGGTGGCCACCAGGCTTTCGGTGGCGCTCGTCTGCAGGAACGCCAGACCCAGGATCAGGATCAGGACGGTGACGAACAGGGCGTAGGGCAGCACCATGCCGCTCTGGGTCGCTCGCCGCGGAACGGGTCGCCCGCGGACTTGTCGAATGTTCGGGCGCATGATCAATTCCTCATGCAGGCCACGGTGGTCATGGTAACCGTCTCGGTCCCGTCGGCGCACGTGCAGGTGAGCTGGACGAGCGTAGTCACCGGCTGGATGACCGCTGAAAACGAGGTGACGTCGCTGAAGAGCGTCAGCGGGCCAACGTTTTCGTCCTTCCACTGCATGATCAGATTGTTCCCCACCAGCCGGAACGCGCGCCGCACCGTGCCGCCGGCCTGGTTAGGGACCAGCAGTTGAATCGAGTTGTATTGGGCGTTGTCCGGATCGGGAACCTCGATCGTACTGCAGCGCTGGACCTGCTCCTGGATGGAGTTCATCACCCCGAAAGCGTCCAGGTAGGCCCGGCTGGCGTACTGCACGTTTTCATATTGTGTCCACCCGACTCCCCATGCCGTCAGGCCGATGAGCAGGGCGATGCTGGCGGACGCCATCGAGACGACGAGCTCGAGCAGCGTCACCCCTCGCCCTGTCGCGTGAAAGCGTTTCATCGAACCTCTCCTGTCACTGAGTCTCAACAGCCATGGCCGTGTAGAGCCCGGCGTTGGCATTAGGCGCTGTCGGCCAGGTGACGGTCACTCCGGTCTGCTTGAACGTGCTGTTGCCATCCGCCGGGTCCGCCTGCGCGGTGGTCACCGTCAGCACCCAACTGTACAGGAGGCCGTTGACCGTTTCGGTTCCCCTGCTGCTGGCGACCGAGGCGTAGGGCAAAGAGCGCGCCTGGTCAAGCTGCTGCTGCGCGACCTGGGCGGCGATGACGCCCTGGCCCGTGCGTTCCACCAGCACGCGCCCGTTCATCAGGAAGCCCACCATTCCCCAGACCACGATGGTGAGAATCGTCACGGCCACGATCACTTCGGTCAGCGACGCCTGGGCCGCGCAATGCGCCCTTTTTCTCACAAGGCGCACGCGCGACGCGCCGCCGGTCGAAGACGGAAAAGTGCCGATGCGCAGCATTTGCGGCCTCGCTTTCGCCTTTGCGCTATAGAGTCCCGATATCTCGAATGCCCGGGCGCGGCTCATGGCTGCGCCGAGGTGATTTCCCATCTCGCCCACTCGTCCGCCCAGGGCCGCGATGGGCCACGATGGCGCCGACGATCCTCGACTGCGCCAGCATGAACCTGTCACTGGCCCTGGTTCGCCGTGAGAACTGACTGACGCGCTTGCACTCACCAGAAGAGCCAAGTCGTCTCGATCCCGGCATCACCCTCGCTTACTGGTTGGTGTAGTACGGTCCCAGTTCCGAACCGAGCTGGTTGATCTCGTACCACGTGGTCGTCTTGGTGGTCTGCGAAGGCGGCCCTGCCTTGATGATGTAGGTCGAGGCAGTGACGGACTGCAACGAGTAGTCCGTCGAGGCGAGACATTTGCCTTGTAGGTCGGCCGTGCCGATCGTCGGGGTGCCCGGATCCCGCGCAGCGGTGTAGCTGCCGTTCGGTGAGTAGTAAGTCCGCAGTGCGCTGCGCATCGTACCTGCGCTCGCTAA
>Ga0181524_10006599_pt1 | contig 10094 bp, 5 predicted proteins | sample PEATcosm2014_Bin_34_FD_119761 | JGI IMG/M metagenome (GOLD analysis project Ga0181524, IMG submission 119761) | Peatland microbial communities from MTU Mesocosm Facility, Houghton, MI, USA - PEATcosm2014_Bin05_60_metaG | ecosystem: Environmental > Terrestrial > Soil > Wetlands > Peat | place...
ACCAGCCGGCGGCATTCGGACAAGGCCTCGTGCATGCGGCCGGCCGCCAGGTGCCGGCCCACGACGTGCTCCAACGCCAGCTTGACTTCCCACGGGCCGCCGTCGGCGCCGAGTTCCTCGATCGCCCGCCGCAGGGCATTGACTTCGGCGGCGGTGAACGCCCCCGGCCCGCTGTCGAGCCGGAAGGTGGCCACGATGTTGCCGCCGGCCACTTCCTGGAACTGCTGGCTGAGAGTGGCCGGACCGTATCGCCGGACACTGGGCTCGGGCAGGGCCCGCACCACAAACCCCGGCGGGGGCACGATGCGGAACTCGACCTGGCGGACGTGGGGCTCGGGCAGGACCAGCGGCGTCTGCCGTTGGCCTCCCCGCGGCTGGCTGGCCCGCGCGGAGCCGCCTTCTTCTCCCTTGTCTTCCTTGTCCTCGTCTTCCTCCCCGCGGAACAGGCCCGGCAGTTGATCGAGCAGCGGATCGGGCTGGATCGTGACGGTCGCCTCGGAGTCGTGGAACCGGCCGATCCGCGCGTCGCTCACCTCGGCCACGACGCGGAACGGCTTGGACAGATCCAGCGGCGAAGAGTATTCCAACCGCAGCAACCCCTGGGTGCGATACTGCTGCTTGAAGAAATCCCGCCACATCTTGCGAAGGTCCTTGACGCTCCGCGACGCATAGTCCTCGCGCGTATCGGCGTCGCACGGGCCGCTGTCGGCGACGGTGACGCGGACACGGGCCTTGCCGCTCTCGGACAGGAAGATCTCGACCGACTCGCTGCTGCTGTTTTGGCGGTAGTCCATGCGCGGCGTGCGAACGAGCTCGCGGGTCTGCGGGCCGGCCACCAGGGCCCAGCGGTCCTGCTCGCCCAGCGGCAGCCGGCCGGCGGGTACGCACCGCGCCGAGGGGTCGATCCACAGCGGCTCCTGGCCGGGCACGTAGACGATGGCGTGGTCGAAATCGCCCAGGCCGGGAAGCCCGGGCACAACGTCGCTGAACCGCCCGGTCCGCAGCACGGCCACGTGCGCCGGGATGCCCGCGACCCGCAGCATCGCCACCAGCAGGGCCGACTGGTCCTTGCAGTCGCCGTAGCGGCGGGCGAGGGTGTCGTGCGGGGCGCGGGGCACGATCGCCGCCTTGCCGAACTCGATGCCCGTGTAGCGCACGTGCCCGCGGACCGCCGCCAGCAGCATCTCCGCGATCTTGCCGCGGTCCGTCTCGCGGCCGACAGTGTCGCGGACCAGCGGGCGGACGGCGTCGAGCTTCAACTGGGACTCGACCAGCTCCGCGTAGTGCGCGGCCACGTCCGCCCACGACTTGCCCGTCGAGAACACGATTTCCGGCACGCGATCGCTCTCCGGGGGCTGGTAGGGCTCGGGGGTGGGGCGCGCCGGACAGGGCCCCGCCTCGAAGCGGAGCGTCACGCGGCCGGCCGCCTCCGTCCGCACCGGCGGCAACCGGCTGCCGAGCACCTCCCAGCGGAGCGGCAGCTCGACCGGGTACGAGACCGTCAGGCGGAACTTCCGCGTCGGATAGGACTCGGCCAACACGAGCCGCTCGACCATGCCGTGATCGAACAGCGGCCGGGTCTCGCGGGTGAGGATCTCCTCCTCGACCACCGCCCCCACCTGGATCGCCGGCAGCGGGGCCCGCAGCAACTTCTGGTCGCTGGACAGGTTGGGATTGTCCTGCTCGACCGCCACTTCGCCGATGGTCTCGGGGTCCAGCGGGTGGACCTGCCCGTCGGGGGTGATGACCCGCGCCCGGATCGTCGGCCGCTCTTCGCAGCCGGCCGACCAGTCGGCCTCGGTCCAGGACCAGTTCTCGACCCCCTTTTCGGTCAGATAGCGGAACACGCGGTGGACCGTGCGGCGCTGGCGGCCCTCGCGGTCGAACTGGTAATCGTGCTCCTCGACGACCATTTCCACCTCGGCGTCCGCAGGGGCCGGCGCGGCGGCGGCCGCGCGGAGGACCTCCTCCGGCTTGGCCGACATGGCCCCCGCGCGCCACGGGTCGTCGGCCGCCGCGGCGACGACACCGCCGCCAAGAGCGAACATTCCTCCCACAGCGCAAAGAAAAAAAAGGCGTTGCATCCGCAGCGATTCCTGAAGAATTCCGGCGTCCGGGCACCGGCGAAACAAGACCTCCATTCTATCCGCTCCCGCCGGCCGGAGGCAAGGACGATCCCCGCCGGGCACGCCTGCACGCCGGCCCCGGCACGGTGTACGTCCCCGCCGGCGGCGGGCAGGACCCGGCTTTTCGTCTTCCTTGTTCAGCGGCGCGGCGCTGAGCAGCGCGTCCGGCACTTCGTCCGCCTGCGGCATGCGGGCCTCCCGTTGGCTCCGGATCATGGACGACCGGCCATGTCCGTAGTACGCTGATGGAGTCCGATCGAGTGATAGGCCAAAGGAGTCCGGGCCATGCCTTGGCTAGCCATCCCCTGGATTGCCGTTGCGGCGGCCATCTCCGCCGGCCCTGCCAATGCGGGCGAGCAGTCGCCGGCCGCCTCGCCGGCGAAGCCGTCTGCCGGCGAAGCAGAACCGCCGGGCCGGTTGCCGGCCAAGTTCGAGAGGCTCTTGCCCCTGCACACCAGGCTCGCACCGCCCCGGCCGGGCGATTGGCTGGCCGCGCACAAGGAGCCGGGCCAGTCCTACTTGGTGCGTACATCGCGCTGACGACTTCGGACTTATGGCCGGGCCGGGGATGGAATTTCGTGTTCGGCCAGGCGTCGTTGAGCCAACGGGTGGGCGTGTGGTCGATCTCGCGGAACGGCGATCCCCACGGCGACGACCCGGCCTTCCGGCTGTGCCTGCTCCGCACGCTGAAGACCGCCTCGCACGAGACGGGGCACATGTTCTCGATGCAACACTGCACGCTCTACGAGTGCAACATGTGCGGCAGCAACCATCGGCAGGAAGCGGACCGCCGCCCCCTGTGGCTTTGCCCGCACTGCCTGGCGAAGCTCTGCTACGCCACCGGCGCCGACCCCGTGAAACGATTCAAGGACCTTGCGGCCTTCAGCCAGCGCGCCGGACTCAAGGCCGAGCAGGAGTTTTACGAGAAGTCGCTGGCGGCGTTGGAGGGAGCGAAGTAGGGGTGCTCGCGAATTCCGAAAGGGGACCATGAACCGGCGTCTGGAGATTAGACGCACAGGCAACCTCCCAGGTTCTCAAGGGAAGCCGCGCCGAGAAGAAAAGCCGGCTTGGCTGGCCCTCGTGCGCCGGGCAACAGCCACTCTGCGATACGCGACTTCATTTTAGCACACGGGCCGCCGAGTGCAACGGAAGTCAGCGAGCGTCCCCTGCGCTAGCTTGGTGGAGGCCGCCTATCGCATCCTGGGCCTCTTTCTTGACCGCCTCCGAAGTCTCGGCGTCTGCGACGATTGCCGACAGAGACTCTTTGAGTTTTTTTGCTTCGACAGCCGGGTTGGGCCGCCGCGGCTGCGAGCCGCGCTGCTTGATCGCGCTCAGGGACTGGAGGATCTTGGCCAGGTTGCGAACGTTCCGGTCGGCCTGGAGCGGTTTGATCGCCGCCGCCAGACGTTTTTCTTCCGGGAGCCCTTGGGCCCGCCGGTCGAGTCCGGTCATTTCCAACAGCGCCGCGGCCGGCCGCGTCTGGGCCGTTTCCTCCAGGCGGGCCACCTCGCTTGCGACCCATTTCCGCACCGCTGCGGCTATCTCCTGCGCCTCCTGGCCGCGGGAGTCGTCCTTGCGGGCCAGGGCGTCCAGCTCCCGCAGCACGGGTCCCAGAGGACCTTCCCCCGCCAGCGCGGCCGCCTGCCGCTTGCAGTAGTTGACCTTCATGTCGCCAAGGATCGCCGTTTGGGTGCCCGGCGGGCTGACCTGATAGGCTTCGGCCGGCGAATGGGCCAATGGCACGGCGCTGACCGCGCCGAACTCGACGTTGTTCGGCCCCCACACCCCCGGCTTGACGTTGCTCTGGCCCAGGTTGCCGGCGATCTCGCAGTTGGCGATGCGGGCCTTGCGGTCGGTGGCGATGAAGATCGCCGCGCCGAGCTTGGGGCAAGCATTGTTCCGGAAAGTGGAATTGAGGAAGTAGACCTCGCTGTCCTGGGTATAGACGGCCCCGGCGAACCCCAGGTACAGGTCCCGCTGGGCCGTGACCTTGTTGCCCTCGAAGATCGAGGCGTGGAAGACGCTCAGGTTCTTGGCTTGCCGGTAGGTGAAGGCGAAGACGGCGCCTCCGTGGTCGCCGGCCGAGTTGTTGCGGAACACGCACTGGCCGACGTACAGGCGGGGCTCGGCGCCGTTCTGGCTGACGCCGTCCACGTAGACCGCCCCTCCGATCCCGCCCATCCCCTTGCCTTTGGGCCTGGCATCCAGACCCCCGCCGTAGCCGAAGGCCGCGCAGTTGGTGAAGGAGCAGTTGACCAGGGTGAGTTGGCTGCCCAGGCTGCAAATGGCCCCGCCGTTGGAGCCGGCGCAGTCGTGGAACTTGCAGCCCGAGACCAGGCAGTGCTTCTGCCCCAAGGCCCGGATCGCCCCGCCGCCGATGTCCGGGCCGGGCTCGGTCGTCTTGCAGTTGTCGAACTGGCAGTCGATGACCGCCAGGGCGCCGTCCCAGTTCTCGACCTTGATCGCCGCGCCCTCTTTGGCCGCCCGGGCACCGCTCAGCTTGAGCCGCTGGACGGTCAGCACCGTCTTCCATGCCTTGACCAGGATCTGGTTGCGTTCCAGACCGTCGAGCGTCACCAAGCCGCCGCCGTCGATCACCGTGGGACGGGTATTGACCGGCAGGTTCAGGGTCTTCGTCACCGGAAGGGCAACCGGCCTCCTCCCGGTGTTGAACACGATCGTCCCACCGCGGTCGAGCGCCGCCTGGAGGGCCTGCAATGTGACGCTTGCCGGCGTCCCGTTGCCTACGACGAAATCGGGCCGGGCGATCTCCACGGGCCGCTGCGGCTCGACGACGACAGGCGGCTTTTCTCCCGGCGAGGCGGCCGGGGCGGGGCCCGACATCCAGCCGCACAACAACAGCGCCCCAAGGCATCGCGCGAGAACGTTACTGCCGACGACTTGGCGGGGCCGGCGTCGTTTCATGGCTCGGGTAGCTCCTGCCGGATGTTGGTCGATCGGAAGCTGGCCGCTGTAGCCCTTCCGATTCCCGCAATCTTCCACGCCCTTCGTCCCTCAGGGCGTGCCACCCAATTGTCAAACGTGTTCTTCCGCGGGCACTTACACTTTGGCCTTGGGGTTGGAGAACCGCAGACCGGCCATGTCGTGGAACGTGCCGTACTCGGTCACCAGGGCCCCTTCCGGCCCGGCGACCATGAAGTGCCAGGCCTCGCGGCGATTCAGGTCGGCCAGCTCGTCGATCCCCAGCGGCTTGCAATGCCGCGACTTGACGATCTGCCGCTGGCTGGCGGGGATCTTCGAGAAATACTCGGGCGTCGGCGGGCCTTCGCCGAACGTGTAGATCATCCCGTGTCGCGGCTGCCACGACTCCATCTTGGCCGGGCCCTTGTCGGTGGCCATGTGGCGGTGCTCGGGGATCATCTGCCCGGGCAAGAGATAGATCTCGTGGCCGAAGTAGCCGTACTCCTGGCGGTTGAGCCAGAAGATGCCGGCCATGCCCACGTTGGCAAAATCACCCAGCCCGAAGTCCAGCACCCACATGCCCTTTTCGAGCGGGCCGGAGAGCGGATAGGCAAACCGCCGGAACATGTCGAAGTACGCCTGCTTGGCCTTATCGGGCAGGAACTTGCCGCGGGCGTCGTAGAAGTCGGCGTTGGTGTAGGTTTTCAGCGTGCGGCCGGCGACGGGTGCCGTGTCTGCCGCACGGAGCGGGCCGCCCAGCGCGACGCCGGCCGCTGCGGCCCCGGCGGCGATCATCTCCCGCCGGCTCCATCCACGATTCGTTTCGGATGCCATGTTGGTGTTCCTCCCAGGGTGGTGATGGGCATGCACGGATGCTCTTTCAGATCCAGGTTACTGTCCGACCAGCTCCTCGCGAACCTCCACGATCACCCGGAAGCCCACATTGTACACGGGCTGCCAGGGCTGGTAAGGGAGACGGAAGGAAGCGGTGGCCCGCTGCGGGCGGTCGTACCACGACCCGCCGCGGACGACCTTCTGCCCGGCCGTGGCCGGGTCGTCGCGGCCGTCGCGGGGGTCATAGGGATAAGGCCGGTAGGTGGAGCGGGTCCACTCGCTTGCGTTGCCGATCATGTCGCACAGGCCCCAGGCGTTCGGCTGGTAGCGGCCCACGCGGTTCGTGACCGTGGCCCCGTCGTCGCAGCGCTCGATGCGGGGATGCCACTGCGGCGAGTCGCCCCGGGCCAGGAACCTCAAGGTGGAGTCGGCCAGGTTCGCAAACTTGGAGAAGTCCGCCTGCCGGTCGCCGAAATACATCGGCGTCGCCGTGCCTGCCCGGGCCGCCCATTCCCACTGCCCCTCGCTGGGCAGGTTGGCCTTGCGGCCGGTCTGCACCGAGAGCCACCGGCAGAACGCGACCGCCTGCTGCCAGGTGATCCGCACCACGGGCTGCTCCGGGCCGTTCACGGGTATGCCCGGGCCGGTCTGGTCCTTGTTGGTCACGCTGATCGACGCGCTATCATGCTGCGAGTCGAACGCCGCGAACTGCGCATTGGTGATCTCGGTGCGGCTCATGTAGAACGGCCGCGGGATGCTCACCCGCGTCGCCGGGTATTCGTCGGCGGCGCCGGCCGGATCGCCCATGACGAACTCCCCGGCGGGGATCAGCACCAGCTCGATTTGCAGGCTGTCGGCCAGCGGCAGGTTCAGCTTGACGGGCAGTTTCACGGCCTCCTGCCGGCGATTGGCCTCGGCCGCGTCGAAGGGCCAGCCCGCCACGGCCGGCAGCTTGGCGCCGCGGGCGGCCGGCGGCGGGGGCGCAACGAATTTCACCGGCGGCTTGCCCGGGGCGTCGTCGGGGACGGCCTCGGGGTCCTCGGGCCGGTTGGCATACTTCGTGTGCGACGCCATGCGGCACTGCATCATCGACGACTGGCCGTTCGCCTCGCGCCAGGTGCCGTGGTCCGGCACGTTCAGGTCGATCCAGGTGACCAGCCGGTCCCAGGCCTCGGCGTCGAGCTGCACGTTGTAATGGCCTTTCTCCAGCATCTGCACCAGCTCGCTCGTGCCGGCGTGCCATTCCAGCGGTTTCTGCAAGTGATAATCGCTCTCCGGCCCCGGCCGCCGCACGAAGGGGTGCAGGGCCACGTAGGAGGGCGTGAAGTTCCTGAAGCGGGCACTGCCCGCCAGCCGCAGATCGGGCGGGCTGGCCCGAGAACCGTCGTGGCAACCGACACAGTATTTGTCCAGCACCGGCTGCACCTCCCGTTTGAAGCTGAAACCCCGCGGCGGACCGTACCAAGGCGCGATCGGCGAGGGCTTATGGAACATGGCCACCCCCGGCTTGTTCGCCGGCGTGTGGTTTTGGCTGTCGTGGCAGCCGACGCAGGAGAGCACTTCACCGGGCATGGCCGTGAACCAGCTCCGCATCACGGCCAGGGCCCGGCCGTTCTCGTCCAGCGGCTGCACGGAGAGCGGCGTGTTGGCCGGCGCGCGGAAACTGGCCGAGCCGTCGGCTTCGACGGGCACGGTGCCCCAAATCCGCCGCCCGTCCCAGGGCCCATCAATGCCGATGTTGATGTGCCCGCCCATTCCCGGGTAGGCGTAGTGCGGCTCGTAGACCCGCAGCTTCTTGACCGTGCCGCGCGGCACGCCCTGCAACCCCGGCCCGGCGTAAATGTCGGCCAGATACACCACGGCGTCCTGCCGCTTGAGGTCCACCTGGTCGGGGATCACCGGCGGCGTGGCCGTCTTGCGGACGGGGACCGGCTCGAACAGCGCGTAGCCCGGCTGCTCGGCCAGCCGCACGAAATTGTCGAACACGTCGACCAGGTAGATGCCCCAGGGGGCCTGCGGCGTGGGCTTGCAGGACACGAGCACGTACTTCTCGCTCAAGGGGAAGGGATGCAGGAATTTCGGCCAGGACCCCTCGACCAGCCCGTCGGTGATGATCGCCTCCACCTTGCGGCCGTAGCCGGGGATCCGCTGGACGGCGCCTTCATTTTCGCGCCGCCCCAGGGCCGGGTCGAAGATCACCAGCTCGCCCATCCGCGCCGCGCCGTGGTGCCCCGAGATGACGGCAACCACTTTGGTCGGATGGCCGGGGACCGGCCGGGCATAGAACGTCGAGTTCGGCCAGAAGGAGTTGCTCTTGTAATACTCCATCTGGCTCGTGCCATCCGGATTCATGCTGAACAAGAGGCGGGTGAAGTAGTGCGGCGCGTCCGAGTATTCCCAGCGGGTGTAGAGCACGCGGCCGTTGTCGAGCACGGTCGGGTACCAGTCGTGGTCCTGGTCGAAGCAGAGCTGCCGCACGTTGCCGCCGTCGGCGTCCATGATGCACAGGTTGGCCACCTTGTCGCCCCCGCCCACGCAGGGCACGCCCTGAAAGCAGCGGGTCGAGTCGAAGATGATCCGCCCGTCGGGCAGGTAGCAGGCGTCGTAGTTGTCCACGTCCTTCGGCTCGTCGGAGGTCACCTGCCGCAATCCCTTGCCGTCGATGCCGATCTCGAAGACCTGCCAGGTGCCGGCGGTGGGCATCGAAAAGAGCATCCTGTCGGCGTCGTAGTGCAGGCGGACATCGCCCACGAACTCGCCGTTTTTCGGACGGAACAGCCTGCTCGCCGCGCCGCCGGGGCGAACGGGCGAGAGCACCTGGATCTCGTTGTCGTAACCGTTCCTCGGCAACGAGCAGTTGCCCTGCCAGTTCTGCGGCAGGCCGAGTTGATTGTCCTTCCGCTTGACCAGCAGCAGCCGGTCGAAATCCAACAAGGGGTTGGCCAACAGGGCTTCGCGCCGCAGCGACTCGACCCTCTCGGCCAGCCCGCCGGCCCGTTGGGCCGCCGCGGCTTGGCCGCGGGCCGCCGCCATTTCCACTTCCGTCACTTCCTTTTCCAACTCCGCGGCCCGGGCCAGGAACTGCTCGCCGCGGGCGTAGCGCGGGCCGTAGGTCTTGATCAGATCCTCGATCGCCAGGCGGAGGGCCGCCGTATTGGCCTTTTTCAGCTCAGCCGGCCGCGAGCGGAAGCGGCAGACCTTTTCATAGAAGCCGAGCCGCTTCAGGTCGTCGGCCGGCGGCTTGCCGCGGCCGAGCCGCTCGAACTCGCCCCGCATGGACTCGCCTTCCGCCCCCAGCTCCTTCAGGGCGCGGTCGGTGACTTCCTGCTCCAGGCCGCTGCCGTCGGTGGCGACGAACCATTGAAGCTGCTTGCCGGCCGCGTGCCGCTCGAAGCACCCGCACTGGACGGGAAAGTCGGCCTTCAATTGCTGCCAGAGCGGCGTCGGCACGGCGGTCGAGCGCTTGGCAAAGCGGTAGGAGTGGTCGCCCTGGGCGTTATACACCTTCAGCAACAGGCGGTTCTCGCCCGCCTTCAGGGCCAGATCGACCGCAATGCCGGTGTTCACCGTGCCGTTGGAAAACAGCTTCCGGCCGTTGAGCCAGACGACCAGGCCGTCGTCGCTATCGAACTCCACCGGCAGCGTCACCGCCTCGCGGGCCGTGATCGTGCGGAACAGGTAAGTCGATTCCGAGCCGCGGCTGGTCGGCAACGGGCGGGTCAGCCCGTCGGCCCATCCCGGCTGCCGGGTCCAGAGCGACCTGCCGCCGGGCCCCTTCGCCTGAAGGTTGATTTCCTTCTCGGGAAAGAAGCCTTCGCTGAAGTTCTTGGCCTTGAGCGGGCCAGTGGTCCACCAGGCCGTCATTTCGACCGCAGCCGGCTTGCCCTGCCCGACGAACTGGGCCCGTGCGGCCAGCATCGTCTCGGCCCAGGTAGCCTGCTTGACATACTGCGACGGCGCGGCCGCGGTCGAATCGACCGCCACGGCTGCCAGCAGTCCGCCGATCAGTATCAGACCCCCCATCTGCTCCTTGGGAAACAACGTGGCCATGCTTCCACCTTTCGGCGATACGTCGGTCTGGGGAGGGTGGGTCGCAACGGGCCTGTCGCAGGCAAACGCCGCGGGCGTGCGCGGGGCCGCAAGACCCCAACATGCCCTATTCTAACAAGCCGATGAACCCTATACAACGTCCAATGTAGACCGCACCGGGCA
>Ga0181524_10006602_pt1 | contig 10091 bp, 12 predicted proteins | sample PEATcosm2014_Bin_34_FD_119761 | JGI IMG/M metagenome (GOLD analysis project Ga0181524, IMG submission 119761) | Peatland microbial communities from MTU Mesocosm Facility, Houghton, MI, USA - PEATcosm2014_Bin05_60_metaG | ecosystem: Environmental > Terrestrial > Soil > Wetlands > Peat | place...
AAGTGCGGCTGATCGGCGAGGCCGGCGAACAGCTGGGCATTCAGCCGATCGAGGAAGCGCGCCGGCTCTCCGAAGAGGCCGGGCTGGACCTGGTGCTCGTATCGCCGGAGGCGGACCCGCCGGTGGCCAAGATCATTGATTACGGCAAGTACAAATACGAGCAGAAGAAGCGCCAGCAGGTGCATCACCATCACGCGCCGCAGATCAAGGAGTTGCGCCTGCGGCCGAAGACCGAAGAGCACGACCTGCTCGTGCGCGTGAAACAGGCCCGCGGCTTCATCGACCGAGGCGACCGCGTGATCGTCAATGTCTTCTTCCGCGGCCGCGAAATGGCCCATTCCGAACTGGGCATGGCTGTGCTCGAGCGGTTCGTGTCCGAGCTGAAGGACATCGCCAAACCCGAGCGCGCGCCCGCGATGGAAGGCCGCCGGATCGGCGTGGTGCTCGTCAAGAAGTAGAGGCGCGACGATAGACGAGAGACGATGGACGATAGCCCGGATCGTTATTATATCGTCCATCCATAGTCCATGGTCTATCGTCCGTAGTCTATCGTCCATCGTCTATCGTCAACTCTAAAGTAAAGGTCGAACAATGCCCAAGCTCAAGCCGCACAAAGGATTGCTCAAGCGCGTCAAGGTGACCGCCACCGGCAAGATCATCCGCCGGCAGGCCAACAAGGGACACCTGATGGCCTCCAAGAACAGCGCCCGCCGCCGCCGGCTGGGCCGGGTCGTCCAGATTGACAAGACGAACATGAAGACGATTCGCCGGATGCTCACCCTCGAGTGACCGCCGGAACTCGAAACGGCAAATTAACTTAGTTTGACCGCGAAAGCGCGAAAACGCGAAAAACTACAAGAGTTAAACTAATGCTTTCGCGCTTTCGCGCTTTCGCGGTCAAAAAAGCTTTTTTACGAAGGAGTCATTCATGCCGAGAGCTACCAAGGGAGCGGCCTCGCGCCGTCAGCGCAAGCGCATCCTCAAGGCCGCGGAGGGATATTTCGGCGGGCGCCGCAAGCTGCTGCGCACGGCCAAAGAGACCGTCGCGCGCGCGATGCGTTACTCCACCCGCGACCGCAAGCAGCGCAAGCGCAATTTCCGCGCGCTCTGGATCGTCCGCCTCAACGCCGCCGTCCGCGAACGCGGGCTGACGTACAGCCGGTTCATCGAAGGGCTGAAGAAAGCCAAGATCACGATTGATCGCAAACTCCTCGCCGAGATCGCCGGCAGTGATCCCGCCGGATTCGACCAGGTCGTCGCCAGGGCCAAAGCCGCATTGGCCTGAGCCAGGCGCTTGCAAAAAATCTCTGAGGCGTAATTGCCGATGGACAACGATCAGCTGCCAACTGCCAATGAGCCAGCAAAGGCTCCCGCGCCGCCGCCCCTGACGGCCCAGCGCCTGCAAGAGCTTCAGCAGCAATGGCTTAAGGAAATCGCTGAGGCGCTTTCGCTCGACGAGGTCGCCAAGCTGCGCGTCCGGCTGCTCGGCCGCAGCGGAGCGCTGCGAGATATCTCGGCGGCCGTGGGTCGCGCGGACCCGGTTGAGCGCCGGGAACTCGGCCGCGCATTCAACGAGACGCGCAACAGCCTCGAGAGCGCCCTGAGCGCCCGCGAGGCCGCATTGGCCGCCGCGCCTGCCGCGGCAGGCAAGCCTGCGGGCTTCGATTTCTCGCTCCCCGGTCGCCAGGCGCGGCGCGGGCGGCTGCACCCGCTCACGCAGACCGTCGAGGCGATCAAGGACATCCTCATCCGGCTCGGGTTTGAGGTCGCCTTCGGCCCCGAGGTCGAGCGCGACTACTACAATTTCGAGGCGCTCAACATCCCGAAGGACCATCCCGCGCGCGATGCCCTCGACACGTTCTTCCTCCACGACGATGTCCTGCTGCGCAGCCAGACCAGCACGGTGCAGATCCGCGTGATGGAGAAGCGGCGCCCGCCGATCCGAATCATCGCGCCCGGCCGCGTCTACCGTCCTGATACCGTGGACGCCACGCACGGATACCTCTTTCACCAGATCGAGGGGCTCGCGGTGGACGAAAGCGTCACGATGGCCGACCTGAAATACGTCCTCCACGAATTCGCGCGCGGCCTGTACGGGCCCGAGGTGCGGACGCGGTTCCGGCCGCACTTCTTCCCGTTCACGGAGCCGAGCGTCGAGATGGACGTCAGTTGCTTCGCCTGCGGCGGCCAGGGCTGCCCGATCTGCAAACGCGGCGGCTGGATCGAGATCCTCGGCGCCGGCATGGTGGACCCGAACGTGTTCCAATGCGTCGGCTATGACTCCGAGCGCTACACCGGCTTCGCCTTCGGCATGGGCGTCGAGCGCATCGCCATGTTGAAGTATGGTATTGACGACATGCGTCTGTTCCTCGAAAACGACTTGCGTTTTCTGCGGCAGTTCTGACGACAACAACAACGGGTCTCGCGCAAAGGCGCAAAGACGCAAAGAGAAGTTGAATGTCCCGAGAAAACGACATTGCTGCAGTGATCGTGGACGCGGCATATCGCGTGCACTCGGCGCTTGGACCCGGGTTAATGGAAACGGTCTACGAAGTTGCGCTTGAGCACGACTTGAAGAAGCGCGGCTGCCATGTGAAACGACAAGAGCCCGTGCGCGTCGAGTACGATGGCATCAAGTTCGAGGAAGGATTTCGGGCCGACCTGATCGTAAACGACTGCGTGATTGTCGAGCTGAAATCCATCGAGACCCTCGCGCCCGTGCATATGAAGCAGCTTTTGACGTATCTGCGTTTGACCGGAATGAAGTTAGGTCTGTTGATCAACTTCGGCGCGCCCTTGATCAAAGACGGTATCGTCCGAGTAGTCAACGGACTAGAAGAATAAGTGCCATTACCCGTGACGCCGTTCTCTGCGTCTTTGCATCTTTGCGCCTTTGCATGAGACAGTTGCCGTTGCCGTGCCCCTGAAAGCCGTTGTCGTTCTTTGCGACTTAGCGACTTTGCGTGAGACCCGTTGTCGTTGCCGTGGTCGCCGTTCTTTGCGTGAGAGAAAAGATGAAACTGACGTATAACTGGCTTCGCGACTACTGCCCGTGCGAGTGCCCACCTGAGGAACTCGCCCGTCGGTTAACCATGTCCGGCACGCTGATCGAGGAGATTCACAACCTCGGCGACGATACACTGCTTGCGGCCGAGATCACTTCGAACCGGCCGGACCTGCTCGGCATCATCGGCATCGCGCGCGAGGTCTCCGTGCTGACCGGCGCGCCGCTGCGGATTCCGGAAGCCGGCTTCGCCTGCGGCGAGGAGAAAGTCGCGTCGGCCTCGTCGGTCGAAGTCCGCGACCCGGCGCTCTGCCCGCGGTACACCGCGCGGCTGGTGCGCGGCGTCAAGATCGGCCCCTCGCCGGACTGGCTGCGGCGGCGGCTCGAAGCCATCGGCCTGCGCTGCATCAACAACGTCGTGGACGTGACGAACTACGTGATGTTCGAGTGCGGCCAGCCGCTTCACGCGTTCGACTTCGACAAGCTCCGCGGCGGGCGCATCGTCGTCCGGCGCGCCGCGGAAGGCGAGACGATGGTCTCGATTGACGGCGCGCAGTGCAAGCTCAACCCGGCGATGCTCGTCATCGCCGACGCGGAGCGCCCCGTCGCCGTCGCCGGCATCATGGGCGGCCTCGACACGGAGATCTCCGACCGCACGGTCAACGTGCTGCTCGAAAGCGCGCAGTTCGAGAACACGCAGGTCCGCCGCACCTCGCGCGCGCTGGCGCTGGCCTCGGATTCCTCGTACCGTTTCGAGCGCGGCGTGGACCCGGTGCAGACCGAATGGGCCTCGCGGCGCGCGCTGCATCTCATCCAGAAAGTCGCCGGCGGGACCGCCGTCGAAGGACTGCTCGACGCGTGGGCCGCGCCGTATCAGCCGAAGGCGGTCACGCTGCGCTTCGCGCGGATGAACCGCGTCCTCGGCGCCGCCGTCGCGCCCGACATCGCGCGGGCCATCCTCGAGCGCCTCGGCTTCGCGCCCGCGCCCGGCGCGGATGCCGGCCGCGTCACCGTGCAGGTGCCCGCCTTCCGCGCCGTGGATGTGTACCGCGAGATTGACCTGATCGAGGAAGTCATCCGCATTTACGGCTACGACCGGATTCCCGAAAGCGGAACGCTGCCGGTCATGGTCGGCCGCGTGAGCCGCGGCGAGCGCCTTGCCGACCTCGCCCGGCGGATGCTGCCCGGCCAGGGGTTCTTCGAGGCGATCACGAACTCCTTCTGCGACGAGGCGTCCGCGCGCCTCGTCTCGCCCTGGACGACCGCCGACCCGCTCGCCGTTCAGAACACGATCCGGCGCGACGAGAACCGGCTGGGCGTATCGCTGCTGCCGGGCCTGCTGGCGGTCAAGCGCACGAACCTCGCGCACGGCGTCCCGAAATCGCCGCTCTTCGAGATCAGCAAAGTCTTCCTCCCGAAGCCGCCGCGCGCGTCGGGTCCGGCCGAGCCAGACGACGTGCTCCCCGAGGAGCGGACGGTGCTGGCGCTCCTCTCGGAAGACGGCCTCTCGCATCTGAAAGGCGTCATCGAGTCGTTCCTGGACGCGGCCCTCCGTCCAGCTCCGCTCGACGGAGCGGAGGGCGCGCGCTCGAAGGTCTCCTTCGAGCCGGCGCCGGACCCGTTCTTCGCTGAAGAGCGCGCCGCGAGAATTCTCCTCGACGGCGCGCCGCTCGGGATCATGGGCGAAGTCGGCCCCGCCGTCTGCGAGCGATACGGCGCCGCGCATCCGCCGTGCGCGGCGGAATTGGATTTCGACCTGCTCGTCCGCGCCGCCCGGCTCGACCGCTCCTATTCGAAATTGGCCGCGCATCCGGCCGCCGTCCGCGACCTGGCCGTCGTCGTGAACGAGGCGCTGCCCTGGGCGCGCATCGAGGGCGCCATCCGCGACCTGCGCATTCCGATCCTCGAGAGCATCGAGTTCTTCGACATCTTCCGCGGCAAGCAGGTCCCCGCCGGGAAGAAGAGCATGGCCTTCTCGCTGACTTTCCGCGCCGCCGATCGCACGCTGACCAGCGACGAGGTCGAAGCCGCCCGCCAGTCCTGCATCCAGTCCCTCGCCGCCCTCGGCGCCACGCTGAGAGGCTGATGCCCGTGGAAATCATCGCCCATCGCGGCGCGTCGCGGTCCGCGCCGGAGAACACCCTGCCGGCCTTCCGCCTGGCCTGGAAGCAAGGCGCGGACGTGGCGGAGCTGGACGTCCGTTTGTCCCGTGATGGCCGGATCGTCGTCACCCACGACGTGACCGCGCGCCGGACCGGCGGACTGAACCGCAAGGTCTGCGGCCTGACGCTGGCCGAACTCCGGGCGCTGGACTTCGGCCGATGGAAAGGCGCGAAATGGTCCGGCACGCGGATCCCAACGCTGGACGAAGTCGCGCAGACCGTCCCCGCAGGAAAGCGCTTGCTCATCGAGATCAAGGGCGGCCCCGAGATCATCCCCGAGTTGCGGAAGGTCCTCGACGAATCGGGCATGCGCCGCCGATTCATCCTCCAGAGTTTCTCTCTGCCGACGATGCAGGCCGTGAAGCGGGAATTTCCCGGCGTCGAAGCCGGCTGGCTCTGCGCCCTGAGGCGGCCGGCCGCGCTGCAGGCCGCTGCCGAGGCCGGCGCGCTGATCCGCCGAGCGGCCGAGGCCGGAATGAACGGCCTTCATCTCCGCGGGTCGCCGTTCATTGACGCGCGCATGGTGAACCGCGTGAAGGCCGCGCACCTGAAATTCCGCGTCTGGACGGTGGATTCCGCTCCCGCCGCGCGGTGGCTGGCCGGGCTGGGAATTGACGGGATCATCACCAATCGCCCCGGCTGGCTGCGCGCGCGCCTCGACCCGCGCAGGCGCGGTCACTCATAATGCGTCCACATTCGGATGACCTTGACCGTGCGGATTTCGGGCAGCACCTGGTAGACGAGGCGATGGTGAATGTTGATGCGTCTGGAATAAGCGCCGGCCAGGTCGCCGACGAGCTTCTCAAATGCGGGCGGATTCTGAAACGGGCCGCGGCGCAGCAGTTCGAGCAGCGGTTCGGCCTTCGGGCGCAGACCGGACTTCGCCAGCTTGCGGGCATCGCGCCGGGCCTGGCTGGTGAACACCAGTTCCCAGCTCACCACTTCAGCCCCCGGCGGCACTTCGAGACGGGCGTCTTGAGGCCGCGCCGGATGGACTCGCGCATGCCCGGAATGGAGAGAAGATAAAGCGTCTCCTGAATGGCGCTCCAGTCTTCCTCGGCCACGAGGACCGCGCTCGCACGCTTCCCCGTGATCGCGATCGGCTGATGCGAAGCGGCTGTCTCCTCGAGCAACCGATACAACCGAGCTCGGGCCTGGCTGGCTTTCAGCGTTGTCATCGTTTGTCACCTCCGCGCGCAATGGTACGTTATATCGTACGTCATGTCAAGCGCGGAGTCCGTCCCCATTACAGCGGCGCGGTTGAAAAGACTACTGCTGGCCGGTCCTGATGATCTGCATAACCCGCCCGGCCAATTTCCAAGCGCGTTCGTCCTGCACGAGCTTGCCGAAATCTCTGTCCTCCAGCATCTCCTGAAAGGCCCTGTCCCGCAGAATGTCCTGGATTTCAGGGTCAGCGCTGATCCGGGTCATTTTCCGGCCGACGTGCGCGAGTTCTTCCGCCGCCTGCTCCCGCGTGGAGGCGGCGTCCGACTCCGCCGGCAGCAGCCCCAGCTCCCTGGCGCAGCGCAGGAACTCAGGATCCTCCAGGAGCCGATTCCAGCGCGGGTTGCCCTTGATCGTCTCCGCGTCCCCATTGAACACAGCGTCAGTGAACCGGGCGTCCTGGGCGAGCGCGGCAACTTCGGGATTCTGCTTGATGCGCTGGACGTCCTCGACGGCCGTCTTCGGGTCGCTCACGGATCGGGCGACGATCCGGGACAGCATCGGGTCGTTCGTCGCGGCCCGCGCGAAGAGCCAGGCTTCGGACCCGATGATGAAGCCGGAAAGGCGCGCGGCAAAGCAGTCCCGGATATCGGGCCATGCCGCGGCTTCCGGAATCAGGCCCGCTGCGGTATACATCCAGACCAGCGCCGCCGCCATCAGGATGCCGACGCACGCGCCGAGGGCTGCGCCAGACAGTTTATCCGCCCGGGGATATTTCGGTTTCGCGGCGGGCTGCGGCCTCCTGGACTTATTCCGCCGGCGGATGAGATATACCAGAACGAAAAAAATGACGTAGGCTGCGAGGAAGACAAGCGAAGCGCCGAGCGCGAAGGCGAGGACCGGCGGCATGCCGAAGAACGCGTTCAGCCGCCGCCCCGCCCAGCCCCAGAGCAGCCAGGCCGCGAGGAAGGACCCGGCAAGGCCGAGAAGCCCCAGCAGGCTCGCGGTCAGACCGCGCATGAAGCCGCGGACGGCGTAGACAACGATCACTGCAAGCGCCAACAGGTCTGCGAGCACGAGCGCGCCTCGTCTCCGTGCCGCTCCGCTGACGCGGCTTGGAACCTGAGCCTGCGGATCAATCGCCGCGGCGCCCTATCTCCTGCGCTTCGTGAAGCTACAGCTCCGCCGCGGCCAGCGAGGCCAGCTCGCTGCGCTCGGAGCGCGTCAGCGTCACGTGGCCGAAGAGCGCCTTGCCTTTGAGCCGCTCGGCGGTGTACGTCAGCCCGTTGCTGCTCGCGTCCAGGTACGGGTTGTCAATCTGGTACGGGTCGCCGGTGAGCACCACCTTGGTGTCCTCTCCGGCGCGGCTGACGATCGTCTTGACCTCGTGCGGGGTGAGGTTCTGCGCCTCGTCCACGATCATGAACTCGCGCGGGATGCTGCGGCCGCGGATGTACGTGAGCGCCTCCAACTGGATGACGCCCGAGCGCAGGAAGTCCTCGACCTTCTTCCCGGGCTCGGCCTTGCCGCCCTTGAGCGTGAGGAGGTATTCGAGGTTGTCGTAGATCGGCAGCATCCAGTGGCCGAGCTTCTCCTCGACGGAGCCCGGCAGGTAGCCGATGTCCTTGCCGAGCGGCATGATCGGCCGCGAGACGAGCACCTTGTCGTAGCGGCGCTCGTGCATGACCTGCGCCAGCCCGCAGGCGAGCGCCAGGAGCGTCTTGCCCGTACCGGCCTGGCCGACAAGGGTGACGAGCTGGACCTCCTCGCTGCAGAGCAGCTCGATCGCCATGCGCTGCTGCATGTTCCGCGCGGAGACGCCCATCGGTTTCATTTCGCCGTACCGAAGCAGGCCGACGCTCTTGCCGTCCGGCGCGCAGCGCGCCAGCGCGGTGTGCTTCGGGTTCGCCGCGTCGCGGAAGGCGGCGAACTCGTTCGGGATCAGGCCGAGGCCGTCGTTCGGCAGGAACTTCCGCGCGTAGAGCTGGTCAATGGAGTCGCCCGGGATCGCGACCTCGCGCCAGCCGCAGTACAGGGTGTCGAAGTCCACCTTCTCCTTCTCGAAGTCCATCGTCTTGATGCCGAGCGCGTCGGCCTTGATGCGGGCGTTCACGTCCTTCGAGACGAAGATCACCGGCCGGCCGGAGTTCATGATCTCGTAGGCGACGGCGACGATGCGGTTGTCGGGGAGGTTGATCCGCAGGCCGGTGCCTTCGAGCGAGCCGGGCTCGAGCGCGACGCGCACCGTCCCGCCGGACTCCTTGAGCGTCACGCCGTCGCGCAGGCTGCCCTGGCCGCGCAGGCGGTCGAGCGTGCGGACCACCTGCCGCGCGTTGCGGCCGAGTTCGTTATTCTGTCCCTTGAACCGGTCGAGCTCCTCGATCACGTCCATCGGGATCACCACCTCGTTGTCCGCGAACGACTCGATCGCCGCCGGGTTGTGAAGGAGCACGTTCGTGTCCAGGACGAAGCTTTTCTTCATAGGGTTTCCGTCTCTCTCACAAACCGGGAAGTTTCCGCGGCTTCGACGCACAGGCTGATTGTATGAAGCCGCAGTGGGATGGTCAAGCGGCGCGGCGGGTGGAGGCGAGACGCGTCGGCGTCGTTCAGGATTCGTTTCCGCGGAGCCATTCGTCCAGGGCGGCGGCGAACCGGCGGCGGTCCGCGGCGGTCGGAGCGCGCGGCCCGCGCGTCCGGCCGCCGGCGCGGCGCGCCTTTCGCGAGCGATGGCGTTCCGCGAGCAGCAGCGGCAGGAGATCGGGGCGGAAAAGGCGGCCTCGGCTGGAAATCGCGCGCGCCCCTTTGCCCGTGGCGAGGGCGGCCAGGCCAATGTCATCGGTCACCACGATGTCGCCCGCGCGGCATTGCGTCGCGATGGCGAAATCGGCCGCATCGGGCCGGTCGTCCACGCGCACCGTCCGCAGGTTCGAGGGCCCGGCCGCCTCCTGCGACGAATTCGCGAAGAACAGCGCCTCGATTCCGTAACGCTCCGCCGCGCGCGCGATTTCGCGCCGAACCGGACAGGCGTCCGCATCCACCAGCACGCGCGCGTTCATGCGCCGGCTCAGAAAAGCACCACGTCGTCAATCTTCGAGACGCTGACCACCAGGCTCCGCCGGACGGTCACCTCGTTCCGGTTCTTCTGGACGCCGTTGCGCCGCGCCTCGAGGACGTACAGGTCCTTGCCGCTGTGCCCTTCGCTGGTGTCGTGCACGTCCGCGTCGCTGAGCACCAGGTAATGCTCCTGCCATTCTTTGAGCCGGCCCAGGTAAACGTAAGGCGTGGACGTGTCGAGCACGACGACCGAGCCGACCAGCCGGGCCATCGCGTCCGGTTCCGAGGTCGCCTTGGGCTTTGCGCCCGAATGTTTTTTTTCCCGCTCCATGCCGACATGCTACATCCGCGCGGCGGGAAGGTCAACATCGGTTGCCCGCGCGATACCTGAGCGATATAATTGACTATGTGGATCGAGGGGATTGGGCCAGAGAGGAGAAGGCGACCATGTGGGACTATTCCGAGAAACTCAAAGATCATTTCTTCCATCCGCGAAACGTGGGCGAGATCGAGACGCCCAGCGGCGTGGGCGAGGTCGGCTCGCTCGCGTGCGGCGACGCGCTGAAGCTCTTCCTGAAAGTGGACGACCGCACCGGCGTGATCGAGGAGGCGAAATTCAAGACCTTCGGCTGCGGCAGCGCCATCGCCTCCGCCTCGGCGCTCACCGAGATGGTCAAGGGCAAGTCGGTCGAGGAGGCCTCGCGCAT
>Ga0181524_10006607_pt1 | contig 10085 bp, 8 predicted proteins | sample PEATcosm2014_Bin_34_FD_119761 | JGI IMG/M metagenome (GOLD analysis project Ga0181524, IMG submission 119761) | Peatland microbial communities from MTU Mesocosm Facility, Houghton, MI, USA - PEATcosm2014_Bin05_60_metaG | ecosystem: Environmental > Terrestrial > Soil > Wetlands > Peat | place...
CAGCCTGCGCTGAGGATTGGTGTAATGGTAACACACCTGACTCTGGATCAGGCATTCCAGGTTCGAGTCCTGGATCCTCAGCCATTCGACTCGCTTCGCTCGCTCATGGCCTATGGCCGGTCAGCGGGCGAGGCGAGTTGCATTTTACGGCCCGCATGTTCAGGAGGCAAGCGAGGCGAATAGCCCTGAGCGAGGGGCGCGCGAAGCGCGACCGAAGTCAAACGGGCCTTCTACGCGCGTCGCGAAGACTCCGGTTGTATGGAGTCGCCGGGCTCGTGCCTCCTGGCTCTGCGCCGCGGACGCATGGCCAGTTGGAGGAGAAGCCGCGGCAGCCGCGGAAGCAGGCCGGGAAGAAAAGCGAGACCTCCTTGTCGAGCCCCCTTGCCCAGGATCTGCAGCACCTGGCCGGCGGTGTAGAATTCGCGATTGATGCGGCCTCGTAACTGCCGCAACTCCTTGATGGAAAGCTCATCCGAGAAGACCTTGCCGTCCTCCGCGACGTGGTAGGCGGGATTCGCCGCGACGAGTTCGTCCAGGCCCGAATACGGCCTGACCTGCAAGATTGAGAATATGACGGCGTCCAGCCCGAGTTCGTGGGCGAACGGGGCGATCTGGAGCATCTGCTCCTTGGTTTCGCCGATGTTCCCCAGGATGAAATAGCCGAGGAGGGAGATGCGGTAGTCCCGGAGCACCGCGCAATACTCCCGGATTCCGGCGGTGTCGAAACCCTTCCGCATCGAGCGCAGCGTCTTGTCCTGCGCGGACTCGATGCCGACCAGCAGACCGACGAACCCGGCGCGCTCCATTTTGCGCAGCACGTCCGGCCGGCGGGCGATTTCGAGCCTCGCATTGACGACGTATTTCCTGCGTATCCCGCGCTGGAGGATCAGGTCGCAGATTCGCTCCACCCGATCCATATCGCAGGTGAAGAGGTCGTCCACAAAAATCACAAGCGGCGCGGAGATGGAGGCCAGTTCCTCGACAACGGACTCCGGAGACCGGCCGGACCAGGGGCGCTTGTCGCCCCAGGGGTTCCGGCTGAACGAGCAGAAAGTGCAGTTGAACGGACACCCGCGCGAGCCGGAGACCAACTCGACCTCGATGCCGAAATTGAGGCCGCCGAGGAGCACCGGATAGGGCTGCCGGCGCAGACGGCGCAGCGGCATAATATCGTCTCGAATCGGGCCGAGCTTTCGCGCGGCGTTATGGACGATCCGGCCATCCTTGCGGAAGCTGATGCCGGCAATACTTTCCAGCGGAACGCCTCGGCACAGTTCTTCGACAATTTCCTCCCCGTCGCCGCGAACGACCACGGCCGCGTTCGGGCAGAGCGTCAGCCAGCGTTCCGGGTCCTCAGAGGCGTGCCGGCCGCCCAGGACGGTCAGTATTCGGGGAGGCACGGAGCAGATCTCGTCTCGCATGAACGCGGCATCGCAGTCCCAGTTGACCGAGAAGCAGACCAGCTCCGTCTCCGGCCGAAGAAAATCCCTTGTGCGGCGCGCTTCCTTGCGCAAGTCCACAAGGTCCAGGCTCCCGGCAAACGGCGCGACGACGGCTGCGATGTACTCAAGACCGAGCGGCGGAACGAACCCAACGCCCCGCTGCACGCGACGATAGGGATAGACGCAGAGAACGTGTTTGAAAACCGGCTCCGTCTTGAGCGTCAACATCATGAAGGCCGCCCATCGAATGTCGGATTCTGACCATCGCAGTCCCGTGTGTCACGGGAGCTGGGGCGGGCGCCGCGTCCGCTGACGAGGAGATTATGGCGAGTCGGGCAACTTCCCCGCCGGCGTCCGCGCGGGAAGTTCCTCGCATGTTTTCTCGATCACGGTCCGCATGAATTTGGCCATGTCCGGCTGCAGGGCCTCGCCGACAGTTCCGCCCGCCGCAGCGCCGGCGATGCTGCCGATGACGGGTACGGGCGGCTTTTCTTCGACGGGCACGCCGGGGACGGCGGGCGGCGCCGCGATGCCGTACGCTTCCATCACGTCGTCCAGAGTGACGACTCCCTTGCCGGACCAGAGCAGCGTCCCGGTCTGCACGTCCGACATCTTGGCCGTCATGGTGATATCCACTTCGTCCTCGTCCGCGTAGCCGTACTTTGCGCGCCAATGCTCGCCGGTCGGCATGTGAACGTTGACGAGGATCACGGCGGAGACCTTGTGACCGGCCAGCTTCGCGCGTCCCTCCGGGCTGGTGACGCCGGCGGCGCTCTGGAGCGCGGCCTCGTTGGCCAGGTCCGCGAGGTTGGGGCGATCAACCACTTCGTAGCTTTTCTGAAGGACCTGAATTGCGAACAAGTCGGCGACCTCCTGCTGCTGCGCCGGGTTGCCGGCGTTCATCGTGATGAGCACGGCGACTTTGCCGACGGACTGGAAGTCATAGCCCGGCTTCACGAAGGTTGTCGAGCATGCTGTCAGCGCGCCCAGGCCGGCGCACAGCGCGACAATTGACCACGTCCTGAAGCGCTTCATGGTCATCTCCCTTCAGCAGAACTTCCAACTTGGCCCTCTTGGCGGATGGGTTCTTCTTTCATCCCAATCACAATTGCCGTGATCATTCCGAATGACTGCGATTACGATTACGAGTAAGATTACGATAATCTACCCCGCGGTGCACTCGCTCCGCAAACGGGTGACCAGCGCGTGCGCGCGGCGGATCGGCTCGGTGACGCGATAGCCGGCGCAGCTGGCCATCGTGAGCCGGATCGAATCGGCCAGGTTCGACTTGTGCCCGGCCGAGACGAACAGCGGCTTGACGTTGCGCCGCGTGCGCAGGACGGCGCCGACGACGCGGCCGTCGAGCCAGAGCGGCGCGTGGTCGCCCGGCTCCGGGCCCGGTTCGGCGGCCTCGCCGATGAGGCGGCTCTTCGCGCAGCCGATTGTAGGGGCGTCGAGCCATAACCCGATGTGCGCGGCGAGGCCCATCCCGCGCGGATGCGCGCGCCCCTGCCCGTCGAAAATCGCGGCATCCCACCGGCTCCGAAGCCGCTTGAACGCCGCGAGCACCGCCGGCGCTTCGCGGAACGTCAGCAGCCCCGGCACGTACGGATATCGCACGCGCCGGATGACCCAGGTTTCGGCGACGGTCTCCAGCCCCGGCAGGCGCAGAACGACGACGGCCGCGATGAGGTCATTCGTCCGCTTCGCGTATGAAATGTCCGCGCCGGCGACGAACTCCGGCCACGGCCGGATGGGACAGTCCACGATCCGACCGCGCAGCCGCGTCTGAAGCGCCATGGCCTTCTTCGGCGCCAGCCGCCAGGAATGCAGAGAAGCGGTTCTCACGAAGACACACCCTAAACTCACAAAAAGATGAAACCACAGATGAGCACAGATGGACACAGTTAAGAAGACAGAATTGATCCGTATCTGTGTTCATCTGTGGCCATCTGTGGTTCAAATCCGTTTCCGTTTTCGTTTTCGCGCTTTCGCGTTTTCGCGGTCAACTCCGAAGGTGCTTGCGGATTTTCTGGGCGTTCGGGCGGCGGATGATCCCGCGTTCGGTGATGATGGCCGCGATGAGCCGGGCCGGGGTGACGTCGAACGCCGGGTTGTACACGTGCACGCCGGCCGGCGCGGTACGGCGCCCGAAGCCGTCGGTGATTTCCTCGGCGGCGCGCTGCTCGATCGGGATTTTCGATCCGTCGGCGATGGAGAGGTCGAAAGTGGACGACGGCGCGGCTACGTAGAATGGAATTTTGTGCGCGTGCGCCAGGACGGCGACCGAGTAGGTGCCGATCTTGTTGGCGGTGTCGCCGTTGGCGGCGATGCGGTCCGCGCCGACGATCGCGCGCTGCACGCGCCCCTCGCGCATCACCTGCGCGGCCATGTTGTCGCAGATCAGCGTCATCTCGACGCCGGCCTGCGTCAGTTCCCAAGCCGTCAGCCGCGCGCCCTGGAGCAGCGGGCGCGTCTCGTCCACGAAGATGTGCAGCCGCTTGCCCATCTCGTGCGCGACGAAAACCGCGCTCAGCGCCGTGCCGTATTCGGCCGTCGCGAGCGCGCCGGCGTTGCAATGAGTCAGCACGCCGTCGCCGCTCCTGAAGAGCGCCGCGCCGTGCTCGCCGATGGCGCGGCACATGGCCGCGTCCTCGTCGCGGATCCGCTTCGCCTCGTCGAGCAGGCGCTGCTTCAATGCGGCGGCGTCGAGCGATGAATTCTCCTCCGCGACGCGCACCATTCGGTCGAGCGCCCAGCTCAGGTTGACGGCCGTCGGACGCGCCGAGGCGAGTTGCGCGGCCACGCGTTTCAGCTCGGCGACGAGTTCCTGCGAGTTCGCGCGGGCGAGGTTCCGGATTCCCAGCACCGCGCCCATCGCCCCGGCGATGCCGATCGCGGGCGCGCCGCGCACCTGCAAGCGGCGGATCGCCTCGAAGACTTCCTCCGGCGTGCGGCAGTCCATCATCCGCACTTCGCCCGGCAGCGTCGTCTGGTCAATGATCCGCAGGCAGCCGTCGAGTCCGCCGACCCATTCCACCGCGAGAAGCTTCGTTCGCAAAGCCGTCCCTCCTCATCGCGAAACCAGGGACATTAAATCACCCGGCCGCCCGCCCGGTCAACTCGCAGCAGTGGAAAGGCGGGCCGCAGGTTCCTATAATGCTGGCGCGAAAGTTCCCGACGCCGAACGAACTGAACACTGATCGAGCCACGTTGAAATGATCGGATTCTTGATACTGCTGGTGGCGGCCTCGATGGCGATCTCGCTGCTGGGGACGCTGCTGGTGATACGGTATGCGCCGCGGCTGGGGCTGGTGGCGCATCCCGGCGGGCGGATGATCCACAAGCTGCCGACGCCGGTCGGCGGCGGGACGGCGATCTTCCTCGGCCTGTGGCTGCCGATCTGGGTCTCCGTGGCGTTCTGCTTCTATCTGCGCGCGGCCGGTGGCGCGCCGACGAACTTCGCGGCGGCGCTGCCGATCCCGGAGAACCTGAAGATCCAGGTGATGGGCGTCCTGGACAAGGCGCCGCAACTGGCGATGATCTTCCTCGGCGGCCTCATCGTGTACCTGGTCGGGCTGGCCGACGACCGATGGAGCCTGTCGCCGTGGCTGCGGCTGGCGATCGAGGCCGGCGTGGCGCTGATGCTCGTGCTGAGCGGCGTCAGCGTCGAGCTTTTCATCGAGAGCCGCATCCTCCGCGGGGCGATCACCGTTTTCTGGATCGTGGCCCTGATCAACTCCTTCAACTTCCTGGACAACATGGACGGCCTGAGCGCCGGCGTGGCGGCGATCATCGCGGTGTTCTTCAGCGTGGTGGCGTTCCAGACCGTTCACTATTTCGTCGGCGGCGCGCTGTGCTGCCTGATCGGCGCGCTGATGGGGTTCCTGGTCTTCAATTTTCCGCCGGCGAGCCTCTTCATGGGCGACTGCGGCTCGATGACGATCGGGTATTCGCTCGCCGTGCTCACCGTTCAGTTCACGTTCTTCCAGCCGGAGCGGCCCTATTTCCCGGTCGTGGTCCCGTTGATGATGTTCGGCGTGCCGCTGTTCGATACGATCACGGTCATGTGGATCCGAATCCGGTCCGGCCGCTCGCCGTTCGTCGGCGACACGAACCACTTCTCGCACCGGCTGGTGGCGCTGGGGATGAAGCCGTGGCAGGCGGTGCTGACGATCTACCTGGTGACGGCGACCGTGGCCCTCGGCGTGACGGTCCTGTACTACGCCAGCTCCGTGGCGATCCTGGTCATCTTCGCGCAGACGGTGGCGGTCTTCACCATTATCGGAATCCTGGAAACGACCGGCCGGAGGAAGAGCGGCGCGTGACATGAAGCGGAAGACGACCGACGCCGGACGCCGCGGGCCGCGCACCAGCAGCGCCGCTCCGCCTCCGGAATCCGCCGTCATTGCGCTCCGCGTCCGGCAGATCGCTTTCGCGATCACGCTGGTCGCCGCCGGCCTTGGCCCGCTGTCGCCGAACTTCGAGGGCAACCCGGTCCTGCGGCTCATCATCCAGATGTTCTTCATCCTCTCCGGCGCGCTGTGGGTCATCGCGATGGCGCTCGAGGGCCGCGTGCGGATTCGGAACACGGGCCTCGAAATCATCCTGCTGCTCCTGGCGGGCGCGCTGGCCTGCGGCTGCGTCAACGCCGTCTACAAATATCCGGCGATGCTGACGCTCTTCTCGTGGCTCTCCGCGATGGTCGCCTTCGTCTTCCTGGTCAACGAGACGCGCTCCCGGTGGCGGCGGCTGATGGTGCTGCTGATGATCGGCGCGGCGACGTTCACGATCTCCCTGCACGGGCTGCACCAGATTACGGTGGACCTGCCGCGCGCGCGCGCGATCTTCGCGCAGGACCCGGACGCGGTGCTTCGCGAGCTGCGGCTGCCGGCGGACGCCGCATTCGACCTGTATGGCCGGCTGGAGAAAGACCGGATCTTCAGCACGTTCTTCCTGCCCAATTCCCTGGCGGGGTTCCTGATCCTGCTGGCGCCGGCGCTGATCGGGCTGACGCTGGACTGGTGGAAGAGCCGTCCCACTCGCGTCGGAGGCGAAAGCGACGGCGATGCGTCGGGTGTTTCGGCCGCCGGTTCCGAAATCCGGGGCCAGGCCTCGGCGCACGAATTCTCATACGTCAGCCTCGCGATCCGGGCGGGGCTGCTGGTCCCGGTGCTGTTGGCTCTTTACTTCACGAAGTCCAAGGGCGGCTGGCTGGCGTTTCTGCTCGCGGCGGTCGTTTTCGCGGTCTGGGCGTTCGGGGCGCTGCTGTGGCGCCGGCGGCTTCACGTCCTGGCGATCTGCGCGGGCCTGATTATCGTCTGGGCGGCCGCCCAGGCCACCGGACATCTGCCTTCGCTGGGAGACTACTTCGGCTCGACCTCCGTCCGGTACGGCTACTGGCGCGCCGGCGTTTCCATCTTCGAGGAACACCCGCTGGTCGGAGTGGGCCTGGACAACTTCGCGGATTTCTACGCGGCGAAGAAGCAGGCGGAGGACCAGGAGGCGCGCCGCGCGCACAACGACTACATTCAACTGGCGGCCGAGACGGGCCTGATCGGAATCCTGACCTACGGCGCATTCCTGGCGCTCTTCTGGCGAAGGGTAACGCGCATGGGCGGCGAGCCGATCCTCGCGCAACCGGAACCCGCCGCCTTGAACGGGGCCGCCACGGCCGGCCTGCTGGCGTTGTCCGCCGTGATCCTCGGGCTGGAGGAGTGGTGCGGCGGCGCGCTGCGCGCCTCGGCGGGCTTCTGGAGCTGGCAATGGCTCTGCGCGCTCTGGCTGGGCTGGATGGCTTACGTGCTGCTGAACGCCCGGAGCCAGGACCCGTTCGCGCTGGGCCGCTCCTCGTGCGCGACCATCGGCATCGCGTGCGGGATCATCGCCTTCCTCGCGCACAGCCTCGGCGATTTCCACCATTACATCGGCGGGACCCTTCAGACGGCGTGGATCCTCATGGCCGTTTTGCTCTCGGCCCGGCTCAGCGAGGAGAAGGAATCCTACGCGGTGGATCGCCAGATCGGGCCCGGCCAGCGGCTCGGGCTGTTTTTCGGAGCCTGGGCGGTCGTCCTGCTGGTGCTCTACGGTTTTGTGGCGCGCGTCGCGGAAGCCAACGTCCTGCGCGAGCGCGCGCTCGAGCGGCGCCGTCCCGAAGAGGACTGCCGGCGCGATCTCGCGGAGGCCGTCCGGCGGTTCCCGATGGACGCGGAGAACCAGGCGCTGCTCTCCGATTTTTACCTCGGCGAGTGGCGCGCGGGACGCCGGCGGACGGCGCAGAACGTGTCGGTGATCTCCCTGGCGATCTCCAGCGCCAAGGACGCCATCGAGCTGGATCCCATGCGCTCCGAATATTACACGCGGCTGGGCCGGCTGTACGAGATTCAATGGCGCGAACACCGCCTGCCGCAGGATTACCAGGACGCGGTGGCGGCTTACGTGAGAGCCGAGGAACTTTTCCAGAGCAACCCGGAGATGCCGTTGAACCTCGGGCGGCTGTATGACGCGGCCGGGAATTACCGGGCCGCGCTGCCCCATTATCTCGGCGCGCGGCGGCTGAGCGAAGAGCAATATCACATCCCTCGCCAGTTCAACGATCGCGAACTGGCGGAATTGAGCCGGCGGATTCAGCAGTTGCAACTGGCCGACGTGGACCGGACGCCGCCGCCGCCGAACGAGTTCCGCCAGCCGCGCCTGCTCGGTTGGCCGCGCGGCGGCGAAGCGCCGTAACTTTGTCTTGACCCTTGGCGGAGAGTACGGCTATAATGCGCCCTCGCGTCATTTTTGCGAACGTTCGAATACTCAGAGGCGGCCGGAGAGCAGCGTGAACTACGACATCCTCGTGGTCGGCGGCGGACCGGGCGGCTACGTCGCCGCGATCCGCGCCGCACAACTCGGCGCGCGCACGGCGCTCGTCGAGGAACGCGAGCTCGGCGGCACCTGCCTGAACCGCGGTTGCATTCCCACCAAGGCGCTGGTCGAAAGCGCGCGCGCGTTCTCCACGGCGCGCCGCGGCGCGGAGTTCGGCGTCGTATGCTCCGATCTCCGCCCCGATTACGCGCGGATGAGCCAGCGCAAGGACGAAGTGTGCGCCCGCCTCCGCAAAGGCGTGCAGTCCCTCCTCGAAAAGAACAAGGTCGAAGTGATCGCCGGCCGCGGCAGGCTGGCGGACCGCCACACCGTCGAGGTCGCCTCCGCCGGCGAACCGCGCAAGGTCAGCGCTCACCACTTGATCCTCGCGACCGGCTCCGAACCGCTGAAACCCGCGGGCTTTCCCTTCGACGGCAAATCGGTGCTCACGAGCGACGACGCGCTGCGGCTCCAGGAGATCCCGAAGAGCCTGCTGGTCGTCGGCGGCGGCTACATCGGCGTCGAGTGGGCCAGCATCTTCGGAGAACTGGGCGCGCGCGTGACCGTCGTCGAGATGATGGACCAACTTCTCCCGCGCAGCGATGCCGACCTCGCGAAGGAACTCTTCCGCATCTTCAAGAAGTCGGGGATGGACATCCACCTGCAGACGCAGGTCAAGAGCGTGAAAGTCCAGGCCGAAGGCGTGACATGCGAGCTTTCCAGCGGGAAGAGCGTCGTCGCGGAGAAGGTGCTGGTCTCGGTCGGCCGCGCGCTGAACTCGCGCGAGATCGGGCTCGAAGCCGCCGGCGTCAAGTCCGAACGCGGCGCGATCCTCATTGACGAGCATTGCCGCACGAGCGTGCCGAACATCTACGCCATCGGCGACGTGACCGGCAAGATCCAGCTCGCGCACGTCGCCTCGCGCCAGGGGATCATCGCCGCCGAGTGCGCCACCGGGCACGACCGGAAGATGGACTATCGCGTCGTCCCGTCCTGTGTCTTCACGCACGTCGAGATCGGCTCGGTCGGCATGACGAGCGCCGAGTGCGCGGCGGCGAAGATCGAGGTGAAGGAGTCGCGCTTCCCGTTCATGGCCCTCGGCAAGGCGCAGGCGATCGGCGAGACGCAAGGTTTTGCGAAAATCATCGCCCAGGCGAAGAGCGGCGAGGTGCTCGGAGTCCACGTGATCGGCGCGCACGCCTCGGACCTGGTCGCCGAGGCCGGCCTGGCGATGGCGATGGAAGCCACCGTCGAGGAGATCGCGCACACGATTCACGCGCACCCGACGATGCCGGAGGCGCTCTCCGAGGCCGCCATGGCCTGGCTCGGGCGCGGCATTCATTTTTGAATTCGTTTCTTGCATGAGGGTTCTCACGATGCCGGAGACCGAAGTGAAGCTGCCTTCCCTCGGCGACGGCGCGCCCGACGCGGCGAACCTTTCGTTCTTCTTCGTGCGCGAAGGCGACGACGTTAAAGAGGGCGACGATTTCTGCGAGATGTTCACGGACAAGGCGACCTTCACGGTCCCCTGCCCGCTCACCGGGCGCGTGAAACGGATTCTGGTCCAGGAGAATCAGTCCGTCAAGGTGGGTCAGCCGCTGGCGGTCGTCGAGACGGCCTGAGCGGCGCGGCTCACGTGGAGCAGGAGGAACGGCGCGATGGAATCCACGATGAAGGAAATCCCGGTCGTCTGGTACCAGGCGGCCAGTTGCAGCGGCGATTCGGTTTCGCTGCTCAACAGCGCAAGCCCGAACGTGCGCAACATCCTGATTGACGAAATCATCCCCGGACATC
>Ga0181524_10006610_pt1 | contig 10082 bp, 5 predicted proteins | sample PEATcosm2014_Bin_34_FD_119761 | JGI IMG/M metagenome (GOLD analysis project Ga0181524, IMG submission 119761) | Peatland microbial communities from MTU Mesocosm Facility, Houghton, MI, USA - PEATcosm2014_Bin05_60_metaG | ecosystem: Environmental > Terrestrial > Soil > Wetlands > Peat | place...
ATACGGCACCATCGCCGCCAGGTTGTACTCGCCGATGATCGTCACCCCGTGAATTACCGCCGTCTCGTCCGGTTTGGTCAGCTCGCAATTGCCGCCGCGCTCCGCGGCCAGGTCCACGATCACCGATCCCAGCGCCATCCGCTCGACCATCTCCTTCGTCACCAGCACCGGCGATTTTTTCCCCGGGATCACTGCCGCCGTGATTACCACGTCACTTTCCGCCACTACCTTGCCGAGCAGTTCCCGCTGCTTCTGGTAGAAGCTTTCGTCCTGCGCCTTGGCGTACCCGCTCGCGTCCTGCGCGTCCTTTGCTTCAACGGCCAGCTCCACGAATCGCCCTCCTAGGCTCTGCACCTGTTCTTTTGCCGCCGGACGCATATCGTAGGCTGATGCCACCGCCCCCAACCGCCGCGCCGTGGCGATCGCCTGCAGTCCCGCCACGCCCGCGCCGATGATTAGCACGCGTGCCGGTGTTATCGTTCCCGCCGCTGTCGTCAACATCGGGCACATTCTCGGCAGCGTGTTCGCGGCCAGCAATACCGCTTTGTATCCGCAGATCGTCGCCATCGAAGACAGCGCGTCCATGCTTTGCGCGCGCGTGATGCGCGGCATCAGCTCCACGGAAAACGAGGTTACCCCGCGCTCCGCAATCTCCTGAACCGTCTTCACCGTTCCTAGCGGCCTCAAAAATCCCACCAGCGCCTGACCCTTGCGCAAAAGTGGCAGGTCCGCGCTCCCCGTCTTGTCATTTGCTCCATGACCCAGGAATTGCACAATGATGTCCGCGGTCGCGAACACCTCTTCGCGGCTAGCGGCCAGCTTCGCACCTTTTTCCACGTACTCAGTGTCCAGGTAGCCGGCTGCCTGGCCCGCGCCTGCTTGAATCAGCACATCCAGCCCGGCCTTCTTCAGATTCGGGAGCACCGCTGGCACCAGTGCCACGCGCCGCTCGCCTGGATAACCTTCTCGGGGCACACCAACGATCATGTACCCTCCTTCCTTCTCCGCAGTTTCTTCAATTTCAACTTACTCTCCCGTTTTCCGACCTGGAAACATTTGGTAATATGTCATTCCGACCGGAGGGACGGCGCTCTATGCCGGCCCGGAGCGGAGGAATCTCTCTGCAACTTTTGATTTCAGCTCAATCCGCCATGTTATCCCGCACGCACCGGCACTCTTCTGCCAAACTGCCAGCGGCAGCCTGGTCGATTCGCGGATGCTCGTCCGGATTCGACGGTGGAGCGAGTGCCCCTCTTCCAAAAGGCGGAACGCAGCCATGGTACCCGCATGTGCCGCGTTATCCCCACTATCTTGTTTTGACCGCCGAATTCTATCCCCAAGAACCTGTGAGTGACAAGCGCGCATCCCCTCGTCCGCGCCCTCCACGATTGCTTCACGTTGTTTTCCAGGTCCGCCTCTTTCCTTGTTAGAAGCAATCTTCATAAGCGACCTGGGGGGTCGGAGCTTCAGTTTACCCTGAGCTTCGAATGGCGCCGACATCAAAAAGCCGCAAGGAATGGGCTTTAGCCCCTGAGGAAACTACTCTCTCCCCGCTGGATCCATTTTGAATAACTTTTACTTCATCCCTTCATACACCGCCCGCGCTTCCCGCAATTTTTTCATCACCAAATCCTTCTCTGCCGCCGAATTCCAATCCGGATATTTCTCGGTCACTTCGATTGTTCGGTCAATCCATGCCTTGAAATACTCCGCATCCTCCCGTGAATACGCTCGTTTCCCGCCGATCGTCACATACACGGGGCTTGTCGTCGCATACGCATAGTTATCCATCACCGGATATTCCGCCTTCTCGCTCCAGGTTCGCAGCACGCACCACCCGCTCTCGCTCAGCGGGATCGTTCCTGTCGCATCTGCCGTGTCGCGCGCTCCCTCCAGCTTGAGTTCTCGCGCCACTTTCCCGCTGCACACTACCTCCAGATGGTCCACCGGCAGGATGGACCGCAATTTCGCGGTGAAGGGGACTCCCGCCTGCGCCGCATCAAACTTCAATTCGCTCCCCACCATTTCCCCGCCCAACTTGAACTCGATCAGTGGCCCGTTCGTCGCAAACGTCCGCCCTTGCTTCAATTCATCCATCCACAACTCAATCGTCGAAGGCCATCCCGGTGTCCACACATACACGCGATCCTGTCCCACCGTCCCGCGTATCGGCGCCGCATAATTCATCGTGGCATCCGTTCCCCCGCCTGCCGGCAGCTTGAAGCCAAGATTCAGCAACTTGTACCACACTGCTGCCGTGGACTTGTGATCGCTGAATCCCACAATCTCCATGTAATCGAGCTTGCCCAGCGCCACATCCACCGGCAATTCATCCGTGATCCGTTGCGCCGGCTTCGCAAACGGGTCCGGCACCTCATCAAACGGGTGCACCGCTCCCACCAGCGCCCCTTGCTCCTTCGCCATGTCATACACATCCGCATTCATCGGATACAAGCTCGCCGCAGCCGTATTCAAATACCCCGCATATCCCGGCAACAACAAATGATCCTTCAATCCCAATATCCCCCGGTGCCCCCAATAACTCGTATGAAATTCCTGCCCCTGGATGATCTGAACATCCTGATCATGAGCGGCCCTGGTCTTTTGCTCTTGCCAAAAGTCCCGGTCTGGGAAATCCAGGAAGTCCAAATCCGGAAATCTCTGCTCTTTGTTCACGGCCAGCTCGTGAATCACTTCCAGTCCTTCCGCCTCTCCCTGTGCAACAAGATCTTCTCCATCATTTCTATACGTCCCTCCATAATTCATATGAACGTGCAAATCGGATGCGACCCAGTGTTCTCCGCGGGTCATATTGAAATCCAGCGGATCTAATTCAGCATTAACCACAGTCGTTTTTCCTTCTGTAATTTCGACTAGCTCTTTATATGGCTTTTCCTCAAACCCTCGAGACACCTCTACAGCAATCTTTCCCACCGGAACCTCGAATTTACCCCTGAACCACTTTCCGCCATAAAAATAGTTCCTTTCAAATCCACGCTCCGAACGGTCATAGCCGTCGTCTGCTTGAATCCACCCTCTATCCGGTGCATATGATTTATCCATATCATTAGTGACCGAGATTCGGGCACGTGAGGAGAGCTTCGGTCCCGCCTCGATATGCACTGCGAGCGAGCCGTGTGGATGGAGGTAACGCCGATTTGCAGGATATATATTCCCTTTATTTTTCCCTCGCAATTCTTGCCAGTAAATCTCCGTAAAGCCTTGCTTGTTCGAGATGAAAGCGATCTTTTCACCATCCGGCGACCACCTCACATTCGTCTCATCCCAATCCCCATACGATATCGGGAACGCATCCCCGCCATTTGCAGGCATCAGCCACAAGTTGTGCCACTGCCTCCCCAAATACGAGCTGTACACCATGCGCGAGCCATCCGGCGAAAAGTCTGGCCGCGCCTTCCAACTCGTTTCCTCGTAATGAATCTCCCGAGCCTCCGCTCCCGGTTCCGCTTTGATCCGCCAGAACCCCCCGGTCCCATAAATGTGCCCGCGATTCGATACGAACAGAATCTCTTTCCCGTCCCGCGCCCACACCGGATTGATCTCCATGTCGTATGCGCTGTAGTAATACCGCGGCAGGGAACTCTTCGTTTCGCCCGTCAGCCGCACAACATTCTTCAGCTCGCCATCCACAAAATTCGCCATAAAAACGTGAAATCGCCTGTTGTACTGCGTCGAAACCCAAACAATCCTTTTCCCATCCGGCGACCACCGCGGCTCAACATTTACCGCTCCACTATCCGTCAATTGCTTCGTCTTCCAGCTCGCCAAATCCAGCAGCCACAATTCCATCGCATCTTTCTGATACGACACGTACACCACGCTCTTCCCATCCGGCGACCAATCCGGCTGATAGTCGTATCCCGGCCCGTCCGTCAATTGCGTCGCCTCTTTCGATTCCAGCTTCTGCCGCCACAGCGATCCCGCCATCGAATAAATCAGCTCCTCGGAGTCCGGCCCCCAAGTCAGGCTGCTCGGCCCGCTCGTCAACTGCGGCAAATACAGTTCGCGGTAATAATAAGGATGCGGCTCATCAATCTGTGACAGCACCGGCCGCCGCTGCGCGCTCGCCGGAATCGCCATTCCCATCACAAGCAAACAAGCAAATCCCAGTCTTCGTTTCAATTCAACCTCCGCTCACTCGCATACTATGCTAAAACACGTAGGGGCGCAGCATCGCTGCGCCCCAGTCACCCTGCATTTCTATCTTGGCTAGAAGTAAGCCGCCGCCCTCCCCCGCCCCCTGATATCTGATCACTGATATCTGATATCCCCTCAGCGCATCCTCCTACGCTAAGCCAGCTTTCCTCAGCGGCATCTCCCTGATACGCTTCCCCGTCGCCGTAAACACCGCGTTATAAATCGCCGGCGCCACGGGCGGCAATCCCGGCTCGCCAATCCCTGCCGGCGGCGCATCGCTTTCCACGATGTGCACATTCGTCTCCCGCGGCGCCACGTTCATCCCGGCAATTTGGAAGCCATCGAAGTTGGACTGGTCGATCACGCCGTCTGTCGCCGTAATCTCCCCATAAAACGCGATGCTCGTGCCCATCACCGTCGCGCCTTCAAACTGCTGCTTTACCGTCGTCGGATTCACGATCGTTCCCGCGTCCAGCGCCGTGTCTACCCTGCGGATATTCACCCGCCCATCCTTCACTTCCGCCTGCACCACTGTCGCCACATACGTCAAGAAGCTGCGGTGCACCGCCAATCCCATCCCGAATCCGTTCCCTAGCTTCTGTTTGCCCCAGCCGGACTTTTCCGCCGCAAGTTGCACCACCCGCCGGAATCTTGCGATATCGATCGGGTAATCCGCGTAATCCCCGTCGTAATTCGGGTAGTCCTTCGGCAGTTCCTCCTTGGGCATGATGCGATCCGCTCCCAGCAGCGCCAACACGTACTCCAACTGATCTTTCCCGGCAGCGTGCGCCAACTCACCAACGAATGAGTGCACCCCGAAGGCGTGATAAATATTCGCCACCGACCGCAACCATCCAATCCGCGTGTGCGCCTTCGCCGGTCCGTTTTCCGCCCGATGATTCGGGATCGCGAACGGAATGTCGCTGAACCCCAATCCAATCTCTCCCGCATCCGCATACAACCCGTTCGGATCAAACGTCGACGCAATCGGCGGGAACACGCTTCGTTGCAGCCACGCCGTCGGCTTTCCGTCCGCTCCCAGCGAGGCCTTGAAATACATCGCCGCCACCGAGTGGAACGTATCGAACTGGATGTCGTCCTCGCGGCTCCATACCACCTTCACCGGTTTCCCCGTCTTCTTTGAAAGCACTGCCGCTTCCACGATGAAATCCGGGAAAGACTTCCTTCCAAACGCGCCGCCCAGCAGCGTCATGTGCACCGTCACATCTTCTTTCTTCAATCCCACTGCTGCCGCCACCGCCTCCTGTGCTCCTTGCGGACTCTGCGTTGGCGCCCACGCTTCCACTTTCCCGTCGCGGTACACCGCCAGCGCTGCCGGCGGCTCCATTGATGCGTGCGCCAGCATTGGCGCGTAGTATTCCGCCTCCACAATCTTCCCGCCCTTCGCGAACGCCTGATCCACGTTCCCGTTTTCCCGCACCACCCTGCAGGGCTTTCGCGCCGTGGCTTCCAGCTCCTTCCGGTACGCGTCGGAGTTCCACACGCTGTGCTCGCTTTGGCCCCACTCGATCTTCAATTTCTTCTTGCCTTGGAACGCCGCCCAGGTATTGTCTGCAATCACCGCCACGCCGCCCAGCGCCTGCATCATCACCGGTGGCTTGAACGCGTCGATCGTCGCCGTTTGCTTTACTCCCGCCACCTTCAGCGCCGCGGAATCATCCACGCTCCTCACCGCACTCCCAAACACCGGTGGATGTACGACCGACGCATACAGCATCCCCTCCATCTGCGCGTCCTGGCCGTACACCGCCTTGCCCGTGGTCATGTCCTTCAAGTCATACCCCGAGGCGGCTTTTCCGATATACCGCCATTCGCTGCGCGGCTTCAGTCGCAGCTCCTCCTTCTTCGGCACAGGCAGCTTCGCCGCCGCGGACGCCAACTCTCCGTATCCGAGTTTCTTCCCGCTCGGTTTGTGCACCACTGTATTCAGTTCCGTCGCGCATTCCTTTTCCGGCACGCCCCACGTCTGAGCCGCCGCGCGCACCAGCATCAGCCGCGCACTCCCACCTGCCTGCCGCAGCGTCTCAAAGAAGCTTTTCACGGAGTGCGACCCGTCCGTGTCCTGGTCGCCATACTTTTCGTCCCCCGTGGCCGACTCTACTTTCACTTTCGTCCAGTCGGCATCCAGTTCATCGGCGACGATTCGTGGAAGCGCCGTGCGGTTCCCGCTGCCCATCTCCGCCCGGTGCGCCACGATATAAACCGATGCGTCCGTCGCAATCGCCAGGTACACATTCGGCCGCAACGCCGCGTTCGCCATCGGGTCTTCGCCCGCGCTCACCGTTGCACCCAGCACGTGTTCCGGCAGAATCTGCACGCTCAAAACCAGCGCGCCTGTTCCCAGCATCCCCTTCAAAAACCCGCGACGGCTGACGTTTTCGATTTGAACCATGTCCGCACCCGGCCTTTTCTCGACGAAAATCATGGAAAATCCGTAGACGGCCGCCCTCTATCCTACCCGCATTCCTGTTCCTTGCAACCCCAACCCGCCCAATTCCATCCCCTCCTCGCCTTGCTCATCTTTCCTTCCGCTGGCATACTTTTTCCCGCACGAAGAAAGGCCCTTGTTGATGAAACGTGAATACCATCGCTGGTTGTCTCCGCGCCTCGGCCTCGATCTCGGCGTCGTCGCCTACGGCCATTGGGGTCCGCCGCTCCTCGGTTTTCCCACCAGTGCCGGCGACGAATGGGAACTCGAAGGCCAGGGCATGGTCGCCGCTCTCGCCGATTTCATCGATGCCGGTCGCATCAAGCTCTATTCCGTCAACTCCATCAACGGCCTCAGCTTTTACAACAAAAACGCTCACCCGTTTCACCGCAGCTATGTCCAGTCCGTCTTCGATTCTTACCTCCGCGAAGAGGTCGTCCCCTTCATCTGGGATCACTGCCAATCGCAAATCGCCATTTCCACCATGGGCGCTTCCTTCGGCGCGTATCACGCCGCCAACACCTTGTTCAAGCATCCCGACGTTTTCAAGCGTTGCTTTGCCATGTCCGGCGTCTACGATCTGCGAAATTTCATGGACGGGATGTACGACAACAATTTTTACTTCAACAATCCCGTCGATTACCTTTCCAATCTCTCCGATGGCTGGTATTTCGAGCAGTACAACTCCTGCGACATCCATCTCATCACCGGCACCGGCCCTTGGGAAAACAGCGCTCCCACCTATCGCCTGTCCGAAGTGTTGTCCAGCAAAGGGATTTGCCACTCCGTGGACAACTGGGGTCCCGATGGCGGCCACGACTGGCCTTTCTGGAAACGTCAGATGCGCGAATACGTCGGCAAATTGTTTTAGGGGGCTGCCGGGTGCCCCAGGCACGGAGTGTGTGCCTGGGTCTTGGGTTCCTCTTCTCCTGCCTCTGTGCCGTCTGTGTTGCCGTCTCTTTTTCTTGGAAACTTGCTAACCCAGCCCCAGATGATCGAGGTGGTAGTGCCCCTTCTCGATCACCTGATCCTCATCGATCCACACGTCGCAATTCCGCGTCAGCACGTCCACGTGCGTCCGCGACTTCCAATTCGCATGCGTCTGGTTCCCGTACGGATCGCCAAACGCGATGTGCACACCCGGAAACTTCTCGTCCTGCAGCAGTACGCCAATCATCCGTGACAACCCGACGTTCGTTCCGAACGCCAGTTCCCCCACCCGGTCGCTGTTTTCGTCCGTGTGGCAATAGGCCCAGAACTCCTCTTCCAGATCCTTCCGCCCACACTCCGCGTGCTGCAATCTCCCTCCCGCAATCTTCAGCACCAGCGGTGTCTCCTGCAAATCCCCGTATTTCCCGTTGAAGTAATCTCCCGCCGTCGCGTCGCACACAAACGTACCGTCCACCGTCGCCGGCGTCGTGAACACTTCCCCCGCCGGCAGATTCGACCAGTATCTCGGGCTGATCAGCCCGCTCGTCTTCACCCAATCCAGCCCGCGGTCAAAATGCGCGCTGATTGAAGTTCCCGCCTCCGTTTTCACCGTCAGCGATTCCGCTTTCAACATCCGCTCGCGCAGCCGGTCGCTCAAGCGATCCACCAGCCGGTAGTCCGCGCGCATCCCCTGCTGCATGATTTCCGGCGTCACCCCAATCATGTGCGCGTAGCGGATCTGCCGCCGCTCCACCACCCTGACGATCGCCATCCGCGCAGGCAGCTCGCCCGGCTGCGGCGTCATGCAGAGTATCCCGACGTCGGCCTTCTCCAGCGCCTCCAGGACTGGCTTTGGCGCATCAACCATCGGCCGCGGCCCAAAATCCTCCAGCAACAATCCCGTGATCTCCGCTCCACGCTCTTGCAGCGCTCGTTCCAGGCTCGCCGCCACTTCCCGGCTCACCTCATCCGCGATCAGTGTCACGCGCTCGCTCGCGCGCACGTCCAGGCACACTTCCACGGCGTTCTTCGCGCCCGGCATCAGCTCGTTCGCTGCGATTCCAAAGGACATTCCAACCATTTTACCTGAACTGCTCCCCCTGCCAATTCCCCCCTGCTCAGAAGTAACTCTGATTCCGATTACCCATCAAAGTAAGGAAAGTCACTCCCACCGCAACTTCCCACAACGGGACTTCTGGACAGCGAAGCGAGACTGTAGTTGTTCGGTTTCCGCTTTTACCAGGCATTGTGTCCATTAGCTTGTGGTAAGGCCCGTTACGAACAGTTGTCCGGTAGGACCGACAGTTTCCAGTTGCTGGTGCGCATAGCGTTCAAAATGAAACAGTTTTGCGGCTGGTTTTGTCGCACTGTATCCAAATGAAGATGAGCAACCTGACGGCAAAACAGTTGATCTCTGTCCCCTGTCCTACGTGTGGTGTAGCTCCTGGGGAGCGGTGTGTGCTGCATTCAGGTGTCCCGCGCTCAGAACCACACGTAGACCGGAAGCTTTCCGCGGCTGAGGCGATTGAGGCGAAAAGAATGCTCCTTGGTCCTGGACGTCGATAAATCCCCTTCCGACCAACAATCCGAGATATGCGGTGGAAAGCCCTGTTACCAACAGTGATCCGGAAGCATGTCGGTTTCCGATTAGCGCGAAAGCTGGTGCCTACTCATGCAGGACAACACTTAGGAGGGAACTGTGGACCTGAAGTCCGCCGTTGTTGTATTGAATGAAGCCGAGTTTCTTGAATTTGTTCATGAAAAAGTTGACTCGCGAGCGCGTTGTTCCGATCATCTCCGCCAGCATCTCCTGGGAAACTTTGGGAAGCATCTTTTCTGGTTGGGGTTCCTTGCCATACCGGGCGAGCAGCAGAAGAGTGCGGGCCAGCCGTTTCTCGCTGGAGTTAAAAAGCTGATCGACCAAGTCTTCCTCGATTCGGATGTTTCGTGAAAGCATATACGACAGGAAGCGGTCGGAGAAGGCATGTTCAGTGTGGAGCACGCGAATCATCTCGTTTTTTTCAATAACGAGAACAGTCGTGGGTGTAATCGCGGTCGCAGTCCCCATTCTGACAGGCTGGCCTGCCATGCTCCCCTCACCAAAAAAGTCAGCGGGTCCCAGTATCGCCAGGACTGCCTCTTTGCCGATCTCACTGATTACGGAGAGCTTTACGCCGCCTTTTTGAACGTACATCACGCTCGTGGCGGGGTCACCTTGGGAGTAGATCTTCTGCGATCTTCGATATTCCACGACTCTTCTCGCCACACCGGCCGAATCGAGAAAAGCCTGCGCATCGAAAACGGGCACCTTTACATTTTTGAGTTCTTTGACCATCGCAGCCGGGTCAAACCTCAAATCAAGTATAACTGCGAAGGAGGATTACTGTCTGTAGGGCATCGAACACAATCGCTAAACTATTTTTCCCGCGCCCTAGGAATTTCTTGGACACCGAATTGTGATGGAAATGAATCAGAGATCACGAGGAGGTGTGTATGAGCAAGGAGCGAGAACCAGCTTCGGGAGGCCCGGAGGGAGCCCGAAGGG
>Ga0181524_10006611_pt1 | contig 10081 bp, 9 predicted proteins | sample PEATcosm2014_Bin_34_FD_119761 | JGI IMG/M metagenome (GOLD analysis project Ga0181524, IMG submission 119761) | Peatland microbial communities from MTU Mesocosm Facility, Houghton, MI, USA - PEATcosm2014_Bin05_60_metaG | ecosystem: Environmental > Terrestrial > Soil > Wetlands > Peat | place...
CTTGTCGCCCACTACGAAAAGGAAACAAACAATCGCGCTCTTGTCCAAAACGCGAAAGCCGCTTAACGTCATTCACGGCAACGTCCGCTTCACGAAGTTCAACAAAGACCGGGGCAATCCCTAAAAGCCAGTTGCGATATGCTTAGTTGGCTGTAACGTTACCCGGATAACGGCTGTACCGGTTTCTGGTGGTCGCTGTGAGGCTTTCGGAATGAAGGCAAAAATCGCCTATTTTGTCCATGATCTGGCGGATCCGGCGGTTCAGCGTCGGGTCCGGATGCTTGTGGCGGGCGGCGCTTCCGTCACGCCGGTAGGATTTCGGCGGGGCGGGGAGCCAGTAACATCGATCGAGGGTGTCTCGACAATCGAGATCGGCCGGAGCGCCGACGGCATGCTGTTAAAGCGGGCGCTGTCGGTCGTTGGCTCCCTGGCGAAGCTCAGGACCACGGAGCGCCACGTACGTGGCTCACATGTGATCATTGCACGGAATCTCGAAATGTTGGTGCTGGCGGCACGAGCCCGAAAGCGCTACGCGCCCGAGGCAAAGCTTGTCTACGAGTGCCTGGACATTCACCGTATGCTGCTCTCGCGCGGGCTCGACGGCGCTCTACTCAGGTTGCTCGAATCCAGGCTTTGGCGCGATGTCGACATGTTGCTGACCAGCTCACCCGCATTCCTGCATAATTATTTCGCGCGGCGCGGTTTTACCGCGCCGGTCACGCTGGCAGAAAATAAGCTCTTGCTGCTTGAGGACGATCATCTCCATGTGCCGACGCCAAAACGACCGGCGGGCCCACCCTGGCGGATCGGCTGGTTCGGGATGATCCGCTGCCGCAGGAGCCTCGATATCTTAAGTTCGCTCGCAAGGGATGCGGAAGGTGCCATCGAAGTAATAATCCGGGGTCGCCCGTCCGGCGCGACCTTCCCCGATTTCGATGCCGCGCTCTCGAACCGGCCCCATGTGCATTATGCAGGGTCTTATCGCAATCCCACCGATCTGCCCACTATTTACGGCAATGTGCACTTTGTTTGGGCAATTGACTACTACGAGAGCGGCCAAAATTCAGCGTGGCTGTTGCCCAACCGAATCTATGAGGGAGCCTTCCATGGTGCCGTGCCGATTGGGTCGGCTGGAGTAGAAACCGGGGCATGGTTGAGCCAGCGCCGGGCAGGCGTCGTGTTGAACGACCCGATCGAAGAGCAACTGAGCGGTTTCTTCCGCTCCCTCGATAAAAACGTATATGCAAAACTCGCTCGCGCCGTCAGCGCCTTGCCGCGCATTGACCTGGTCAGCGACCGGGCCGATTGCCACGACTTGGTGGAAGATCTTTGCCGGCCGTTCACCGAACATACGGGGTCTCGACACCGCGATATCGTGGAGAGGATTGCTATCGACCAAAAGCCGAGCAGCCTGGGAGCACCGCAATGAGCGTCCTGCGCGACACGGTGCCCCAGGGCGGCACTGACTCGGTACTCGTCGTCATTCCGTGCCTGAACGAAGAGGAGCACATCCAACATGTCGTCGCCAAGCTTGCGGCAGAGGCGGATCGGGTCGATTTGAAAATTGTCGTCGTCGACGGAGGCAGCACCGATCGAACCCGCACGATCGTCCAACGGCTGACAGGTTTGAATCGGCGTATCGTGTTGATGGAGAATTCTAAACGCATCCAAGCCGCAGCCGTGAATGCCGCGGTCCAAAGATACAGGAACACCGCTCGCTTCCTCATCCGGGTGGATGCGCATGCAAGCTATCCCGATCGGTACTGCGAGACGCTGTTGAATGTGCAGTCTCGCACCCAGGCTGATTCCGTGGTCGTCGGGATGCACACCGAAGGTTCCACATGCTTCCAACGAGCCGCAGCCGCCGCGCAAAACTCGATCCTTGGCAACGGCGGATCGGCACACCGCAATGAAATCGCGGACCGCTGGGTCGAGCACGGCCATCACGCGCTGATGACGATCGATGCGTTCAAGGCCATCGGCGGTTACGATGAGACGTTCTCACACAACGAGGACGTCGAATTGGACGCAAGGCTGATCGAGAGCGGTTTTCACATCTATCTCACCAGCGAAGTGCAGGTGACTTATTATCCGCGCGGATCCGTCGCTGGGCTTTTCCGGCAATATTTCAATATTGGGCGCGGTCGCGCGCGCAATTTCCTCAAGCATCGCGAAAGCACGAAACTCAGGCACTTGGTGCTGGCGGCAGTGGTGCCAGCAATCTTCCTCACGGTCTTCACTCCGATTGCCGGTATTTTTGCAGTTCCTGCGCTGGCATGGGCGGCGCTTTGCCTTGGGTACGGCATTGTGCTCGGTATGCGTCTGCACAATGCCTGTGCGGCTGCCGCGGGGATTGCCGCTATGGCAATGCAGGCAGGCTGGTCGTTCGGGTTCTTTCGCGGGCTGATCGCAGACCTATTGCGACGCGGCGCCAGGATAACGCCAGAGACAGAACACAAAGCTCGAAGACAAAGTCGGATCGCACGATGACGATGACGCACCTTCCAGACCCGGCGCGCGGTCGGCCGACCGTGAGTGTGGTCATGGCCAATTTCAATGGCGGCGCGTACTTAGCCGAAGCTATCGGATCGGTCCAAAAGCAGACCCTACGTGACCTTGAGATCATCGTCTCCGACGATGGATCGACCGATAACAGCGTCGGTATCGTGACGCAACTACAGTCGACCGATCCGCGCATTCGTCTCCTACGAAGCGACCGCAATGGCGGTCCTGCCGCGGCGCGCAACAGAGCGCTCGACGTCGTGAAAGGCGAATGGGTCGCCATTATGGACAGCGACGATCTCATTCGCCCGGAGCGATTAGCACTGCTTGTCGAGGTGGCCGATCGCGACGGCGCGGACATCATTGCAGACGATCTTTTTGAATTTGAGTCAGATTGCTCCAATCCATCGCGCCGGCACTTACAGGGAAAATGGACGCGCGGGCCGTTTTGGGTGAACATTCTCGATTACGTTTGTTGCAATCATTTCTACGGACCGGGACCAGCGCTGGGCTATCTGAAGCCTCTAATCCGCGCGTCAATCCTGAAGGAGCGAACCACCCGTTATGACGAGACACTGAGGATCGCTGAGGACTACAATCTCGTTCTGCGTCTTTTGCACTCGGGTGCAACTATGCGGGTGTATCCGCTTCCGTTTTATTATTACCGCAAGCACAGCAACTCGATTTCCCATCGTCTGAACGACGATGCGCTTACAGCACTCAAGGCGGCTGATCTTCGGTTCCTCACGCAGATTTCCCGGGAGGAGCGGCGACTTACCATTGCGGTCAAGGCTAGGATGAGATCGATTGAGATCGCCTTAGACTATGAAGGATTGCTCGCGGCTATCAAGGCCAGGGACTGGTCGAAGGTGCTCGCAACTATCGTGTCACAACCGCAAGCAGCTGCGTTACTGCGGCTTCCCATTGGCGTTCGGTTGCGTCGCCTGATTCCGCCCCGAGCTGCGGTACCACCTGCGCACCGGCTCCTTTCTCCGGACTCGGATAGGTTATTTCAATCCGATCATTGCCAAAATCAACATGCGCCTTTGAGGCTTCGACAATGAAGAAAAAGGACACAATCAATTGGGCTGCATTAACGGCGACCCTGATAATTGTGGCAGGCCCAACGGCAGTGTCGTCAGGAGTGAATGCGACCAAGCAACTCGGCGGTATGGCGAACTCGTATGATCTACAACCAAAAATAAATGTGGTCAGAAGCACCAGAAAAACGGCGGTCGCCAACAACGATGGATCGCTGCTCGATCGTCAAGGACTTATCCAAACGTTTGATGACGAGTTCACGGAGTTCAGCTGGTATGCTGACGGAGTAATTGGCGGCAAGGAAGGGGGCGGCACCTGGAGGACGCACTTTGGCTATGCCGGCGTCCAGGATCGAAACAGTCGAATGTTACCAAGCAACGGCGAACAGCAAATTTACGTCGATCGCGCCTTTCGTGGTACTGCGAGCGCACCACTCGGCCTGGATCCTTTCCGCGTCGTCAATGGCATCCTTGAGATCACTGCTGACCGGGCATCGGAGCAAATCCGCCCATATATCTGGAATTATCCCTACATTTCTGGGCTGATGACTACCAGAGGCACATTTGCCCAGCAGTACGGAATATTCGAGATTCGTGCGCGCATCCCGAAAGGTCATGGATTATGGTCTTGTGTGTGGCTCCTGCCGGCGCGCGGCGGTTGGCCTCCCGAAATCGACATACTGGAAATTCTCGGAAACCAGCCCACATCGCTTGTCACAACATGGCATAGCAACTCGTCGGGAAAGCATACGATGGGTCCGATCGCAACAACGATCTCGGATGCGTCCGTGGATTTTCACGTCTATGCCATCGATTGGGATGAAAGCCAGATACGTTGGTACTTCGATGGAAGCGAGGTCTCGCACGCGCCAACGCCTGCAGACATGCACACGCCGATGTACCTTCTCATAAATGTGGCAGTCGGGGGGTATTGGCCTGGGAACCCGGATTCGAACACTCAGTTCCCCGCCGTCATGGCGGTCGACTGGGTTCGCGTCTATAAGAGAGCAAACTCGGATGCCAAGTAGAGCGTATAACAGATGCGCTTGTTGACGATGTCATCCACAGCTCGACCGTTTATATGAAACCCGAAGCGGAGATTGGTGAGCTCGCTGTTACCGTATGCATCTGCACTTTCCGCAGAACGTGCATAGTTTCGACGCTTCATAGCGTGGCCCGCCAAATTGTTTCCCAGGGAACAAAGTGGCGGATCGTTGTGGTTGACAACGACATTACTCCAACCGCTGAGCCGCTCGTTGCTAACTTTCGCGCCGTGACAGGAACGGAAGTGGAGTATTTGCACGCACCCGGCCAGAATATTTCAATTGCGCGCAATGCAGGCCTGAAGGCGTGTCGAACACGCTGGCTCGCGTTCATCGACGACGACGAGACTGCCGCGGTCGACTGGCTCGATCGCCTGATGAGCAATCGCGACGGGGCGGCGGTATTTGGGCCGTGTGAGGCAATCTATGACGATAACACCCCTAAGTGGATCAGAATTGGCGATTACCATTCGAACCGCGTCGTGCCGCGGCGTGGCATCATTGAGACAGGGTATACCTCAAACGTGCTGATCGACATGGATTTTGTCCGTTCGCACAATCTTGAGTTCGATGAAGAGTTCGGGCGTACCGGCGCTGAAGATACTATGTTTTTTTACGCCATGCATCGATGTGGCGGCCATCTCAGCTATGCTCCGGACGCGATTGTGTATGAAGAGGTTTCGGATGCCAGAACATCGCTGCGTTGGATCGTCACGCGGCGATATCGTGCTGGACAAACCTACGCAAAGCTGCAGCAAAGGCACAAGCCTCTGAACTATCGGCAGATTCCTCTATTATCTCCGATCAAGATTGCATTCTGCGTTGGTGCTGCAGTCTTGCTCGCAGTCCGTCCAGCGCACGCAATGTGGTGGTTGATGCGCGGCATTTTCCATTGTGGAGTGCTGAGCTACCGATTGAGTGGCAGGGTCTTCGAGGAGTATTCATGATCAGAAATTCACATCAACAGAAAGCAAATTCAACCTCAAAACGTTTTAGAACCGCACGGGCGCCCGCGCGTTAGTTAAGCGCCGCGTAGCGCGAGCCGTTGACTGGTGGCTTGTCTTTGTGCTCTTGGCCGAGCTCGTCTTCTTTTGTCCCTCCGAGCGCAGACATACGAGGCAATGAAAATGACGAACGCAAGAGCATATTGGCCAAAAAGGTCCACTTCGACGTATGTACGGATCGCAGTATAAACTAAAAAGCCAAAGAAAAAGCAGCTTTCGGGAGATGGCGCTCGTAGCGCCCAGCGAGCAACCTCGATGAGCACAATCAAGAACGGGATTAGTGTGAGGGCAAGCCCAACATATCCCAACTGCACCGTCATTTCATACCATTGGTTGTGGAAATGAAGGCCGCTACGCCAGCCCATGCCCTGCTCTTGCCATATCGCTTCGGCATAAGGATTACCTTCGACCCAAAAAGCCTCGTAGCCAAACCCTAAGATGGGCTTATCGGCAATGATCGTATCCGCCCACTGCCAAAGTCTCGTTCTGCCGGTTAAGGTGGCATCTTTGCCGCTGGCATCCAAAAACCATGAATAGGTGCCTTCCATCACGGGAATTGCCATCGCCGTGAAAAGAACGCTTATAAAAGACGCCGAAAAAACAATGATCGCACGCCATCGCGGGCTGAACTTGACGAGGAAATACGCGGCGCCCGAGCATATGAGCGCAGGAACGAGAGCCACAATTGCAGTGGCCGACTTTGAGCTGACGAGAAGAATAGCAGCAAAACAAATACACGGAATCGTCAACAGCCGGATCATCGATGGTCGCGTCGAGTCCACAACGAAGCAGAAGCCCGCTAGGATCAGGATAGCTTCGACGTAACCGAATGTATTCTTGGACCCCAGAAAGATTCCTTGAACCGGATAGCCGGATCCCAATTGGCTGACCAATGCTGGTCCTAAATAAATGATGCTCGCGACAGTCGCTATCATGCAGCTACCCATTACGACCGCGACGAAAGATTTCGGTGAAAGGGCCTGGGCGAGAAGGACGGCGGCACCCGCCGTGAAAATGAGTTGCGTCGCTCCACGGGCTGTCAAGTCAGGGGCCGGAGACCAAGTGACTGATAAGGCCGCGTATAACAAAAACGGCCACAGAAGCTTACTGTTTAAGATTGCATTAAATGCGTCATGCGGCCGAGTAATTCCGCACATGATCACTGCGGCCATAAATACAGTAACCGCGTTCGTTTGCGAAAATTGAGTGAACATCAATGCGCTGAGCGCGATCAGCGATATCCACCAAGTCAGATTCAATTGCCGCCAGAACGACGTAACGTTGCGGCGCGCGTTAGGAGTGTTTGTTAATGGTCCCGCAATATCCATATGGCCGCCGCTTGGAACTGCCTATCGAGGAACAAGTTTTGCATTACGAGGGGCATAACGCAAGTTGCCGACGTCGGTGCATGTAGTATATAATCACTTTGTCCTGGTGGGGGTGTAAGCGGACGGCTCGTGGGCCGTCACTGTTCTTGATGATAACTTTTGGATTGGTAAACGTTTGGAGCAAATAGAGCCTAATGAGTGATCCGTGGACCGGTGAAGCAATTGCAGCACGCGTAGCCCGGGAGAGGATTGCCCACCAAGACAGCCGTATCGACGACGCGCTCCGGAGGTGGTGGGCAGTTTTCCCCCACGTGTTTTCAAATCCATCCATGGAAAACCTGGGTGCATTCTACGTGCACGAGCTTGGATCTGTTCGAGGTCGACGGGTTCTCGAATATGGCTGCGGACAGGGCGACTTCGCGCTTTGGCTTCTAGATCAAGGTGCGAGCGTCTGCGGCATCGATGTTTCTGAGTTCAATATTGAACGCTGCAGGGAGAAGGCCGAGGCTCGAAGGCTTGAGCCAGAACGTTACAGTTTCATGGCGATGGACGCCCATACGTTGAACTTCCCGGACAGCTCTTTTGAACTGTTACTAGGAAACGGCATACTTCATCACCTGGAATTGTCCGTGGCAATGGCGGAAATTGACCGAGTATTAAAGCCCGGTGCGAAGGCGCTTTTCCAAGAGCCTCTCGGGGAGAACCCGATCCTGAAGATGTATCGCAAGGTTGCTGGAATTCATACGTCGGACGAGCGCCCCTTGGTAAGGAAAGACCTAGACTATCTGAGGACACGTTGGCGTATGCGGGTCAGATATTCCGGTATTGTCACGCTGCCGTTCGCCATAGCAACATCAATTGTATTGCGACCGTATCCCAATAATTGGCTTCTTCGGATCGCCGCTGGCCTAGAGGAGCGACTGCATGACAGGCATACTCTCGATCATTGGAACAGATTTGCAGTTCTTGTTTACGAGAAGCCAAAAGTCGACGGGACGTGACCTAAATCGTACCGTCGGATTTTCAACGTCTTCCTGATAGTGTAGGCTGCGCTCAGGGCCCGCCGATTATCAGTTTGGTGTTAATGTCTTTGCGATTTGCGCTCGACTGCCTCTGAGGTAATTACGTGATCATCTGCATCGCTGAAGACCGCCCTAACTTCGAGCCTAGTGTTAAGCTTCTTTTGATGAGCTTGGCCAAGCATTCCCCCTCTTTGCCGATTTATCTTATCTTCCCGCCGGCAACCCGCAAATTCATCTCATGGTTGTCGAACTATCGCCTAGTAACTCTCAGCACTGACCGTCTCCAAGGAACCTCAAGCTATAATGTGAAACCTCACGCGATGCTCCGCCTGATGCAAGATGGCCACGATGAGGTCCTGTGGATTGATTCAGATATCATCGTCGCCGGGGACGTGAATGGCATGCTTGCCGAGCTGTCCAACGATGAGTTCGTTGCAACGGAAGAAGCCTTGTGGAGTCCTCACGACGATCATGACGCCTGGCGAGCACGAAAGTGGGGCCTCCAGGTCGGGCGGGTGCTCCCCTTCGCTCTAAATACCGGCGTGGTGCGTGCTACACTATTGCACCAACCACTTCTGCAACGATGGCAGGAGCTACTCGAATCCGCGACATACCGCGAAGTGCAGCGACTAGACTGGAGCGCTAGGCCGCTGCACATGGTGAGCGACCAGGACGCCTTAACAGCACTTCTGTCCTCCAGCGAATATTCAAATATCCCACTAAAGCTCCTTACGCGAGGCAGGGGTATTATCCAATATTTCGGGCCGTATGGCTTCACTGTTCGCGAGCGTATCCTAACGCTTTTCGGTCGTTCACCTCCGTTCATCCATTCACAGGGCCCAGACAAGCCGTGGGTCGTCCAACGCCGGCCGGCGGCCGCTACAAGCATTAAGAGGTATTTGGAGTCAGTGTACCTTGATCTGTCTCCATACACCTTGGCCGCTATGGAATACCGGGCCGAAATGGAAGATGTCACTTGGATGAATGCGCGCTATAGACTAAGCAAAACACTGCGCGCCAGTGGATTGTGGCAGAAGAGCCTCGTCGGTCTACCAATCGCGATCATCGCCGACCTCTACCGCATGACAAAACCCCTAACCCAAAAAGCCTGCCGCAACGTACAAGCCTGACGCTGGCGATTTATCGGTGAGCTTTTTCCGGCGCCAACGCAAAGTCGGTCAATCCTGCTTTTGAACGATCATACCCAAGTTGTCGCTGAATAGACGTCCGCGAAGCAGGTTGAATGAGAAGTTTTGCCAACTCATTTTGGTGATCGGCATCCATCCGTAGTCAGTGTAAAAATATTTTGGATCGCTAAATCCCGTCTCCCGACAAATTCTGACGATATCCATTCGAAGTAGCGCCGTGATATGCGCAGGATACTCGGGGCCCATGAAAGACGCAAAATGTCCACGAAATATGAGGGTTAAAAAGGATCTTATATTTTCCTGATTGGGCATGGTTAAAAGAAGCTTGCCCCGCGGCTTTAGTACTGTCGCGATGTTTCGGAAAACCGATCGCGGATTCTCCAAGTGTTCAATAACCTCGCTGCAAATCACGGCATCAAACGGGCCGCACAATTCCGAAAGTTGTTCATTCAAATCCTGTTGATGCCAGGTCACATGTGCCGGTAGGTCGATCGGTCTTTCTAGAATATCAACGGCGCACAATTCTAATTCCCTCTTTTGGGCTAATACTTTGATCAACCCTCCGGTCCCCGCTCCAAAGTCAAGGATCGCTCCATTGATCCCATATGAATTGATGATGCGAAGTACCATTTCCTTTATGTCGCCCCGGCTGGTTCCGCCGGAGCACTTCGCAGCTTGAACGCGAAATTCGTGCAAATCCGTGCTCACGTCGAGCTACCTCCGTGTCCGTCGTTTAGCTAGTTTATCATACGCAATGCCGATGCAACCTGCTTCCGTGACCAGAGGCCGAAATATCTTGGTGGCTCGGGCGCGATAAAGCCGGAAATCCTCGAAAGCGGTATCGAACGGCTCTTTAAGAATGAAATGGATCAGCGTAAGCGCTGTTTTCAGGCCACGTCTTTGAGTGATTGGGCGACGGGATAGGCCCACGGGAGGAGTTCGTCGATGCGGCTGTTGGGATGGCCGTTGACGATCCTGGTAATCACGTCGGTGA
>Ga0181524_10006613_pt1 | contig 10080 bp, 5 predicted proteins | sample PEATcosm2014_Bin_34_FD_119761 | JGI IMG/M metagenome (GOLD analysis project Ga0181524, IMG submission 119761) | Peatland microbial communities from MTU Mesocosm Facility, Houghton, MI, USA - PEATcosm2014_Bin05_60_metaG | ecosystem: Environmental > Terrestrial > Soil > Wetlands > Peat | place...
AGCCAGCATAACCCTGGGCATTATCGAAGTCGGTGACTCCTTTGACAATATGGAGGCTACTTCGGCCGGACAATGGTACGTCTCTTCCATTTTCTCGAGTAAACCCATGCTCACGACAGCATCAAGCAATATGGTGACGCCCCGCACAGTGGCTTCTAATCTATTCGCTATTTCCTGGGCCGACATTGGATTTTTTTCCAGCAGGGTAAAGACATCCATTTCGGCAGCTGTCAGGAATATCCTCGATTCTTGGAATTTTGATACCAGGGACATAATAGCAAAAGGTGTCATCGGCATAGGTTGTCTCCACGGCGTTTATTTGTCTGTTTTTTTTATATTGAATTGATACGACATTGCTTTTTCGCAGGTTAAGGACGGCTCCAGTATCGGTGATTCGCAAAAGAACGATGGATGCGGCCGCCAACTGAAGATACCACGAAGCGGCCACGAATAGGGTTAGGTGTTGTCTGACGAAAAATAAGGCGGAATGAGATTTCGAGTAAGTCGGCGTCTGCTGCCTAAGCCTGTGGTGATGTTTACCTACAACGCTGAAGGATACTGTGTTCAATGTCGTTGGTAGGCAAACAAAAAGCACTTCAGGCAACGACGCGTCTATCCGGCATCACTCGACGGTAACGTTACAGTAAACGTCGTTCCCATCCCCTTGACGCTCTCAAAGCTAATCGTCCCGCCGTGGGCGTCGATGATACGCTTCACCACGGCCAAGCCGAGCCCTGTGCCCTTCGCCTTGCCGGTAAAGAGTGGCTTAAAGAGCTTGCCTTTGAGCTCATCAGAGATGCCACCACCCGTATCACGCACGTGTATTGCTACCGACCCATCTTCAGCAGAAGCGCTCACTGTAAGCGTGCCGCCATCTGGCATCGCCTGTATCGCATTGAGAATCAGGTTGCCGAACACGCGGCGCATGAGATGCGGATCAGCCATCACCCGCAGATCAGGAATGTTCGTGACGATGCGTACGCCATCGGCGTGAGGGATCGATTCAAGCACATCGCTGATAAGCTGACCAACCGAGAGCGCTTCGTGCTCTGGCGTAATTGGACGGGCATAGTCCTGCAGGTCGCCGACGATCTTGTCCATGTAGAATACCTGCTGGCTGATTCTGTCAAAGAGCACGGCCACATTCTCCCAATCTTGTACGCCGCGTTCTTCGGGAGAAATGCGTTCTGTCCGCATTTTTTGCAGATCGACGACGTATTGGAGTCCCTGCAACGGGTTACGCAGGTCATGACCGATCATGGCTGCAGTCTCGCCGATGCCCGCCATGCGTTCGGCGTCTTTGAGCTGGGAAGTGCGCTCTTCTACGAGCTCTTCGAGGTGTTCGGAGTAGCTCTGCAGCTTATCTTCCGCTCGCTTCCGGTCTGTAATGTCTCTCGCCGCGGCAAAGACGCCTTGCACCTCGCCAGCTTCGTTCTGATAGAGCGTGGCGTTGTATAATACATCAGTTACGCTGCCGGATCTGTGCCGAATGGCGAGTGGATAATCCCTCACATAGCCATCGGTGAAGACCCGCCGATACCCTGCGTTTGCTTCGTCCTGCTCGGTGAAATAATTGCTGAAGTCACTTCCGATGAGCTCTTCACGAGAGAATCCCGTCACATCCTCGGTAGCCTTATTGACGTCGGTGATCTTTCCTTCTGCGCTGATGGTAACGAGGGGATCAAGGCTTGCTTCGATGAGGCTTCGCGCGTAGAGTGATGAGGCACGTAGTTGTTCTTCCGCCTGCCGTTGTTGCGTGACGTCGTTATTGATCTCGAGCGTGGCGACGAGCGTGCCGTCAAGAGTATGTTGGAGCGTCATGTGACTCTCAACGATAACTACGGTGTTCTCACACGTTTTGTGAATGAGTTCTCCTTCCCATCGTCCCGTTTCGCTTAGGGTGAAGTTGATCCGTTCGAGAGGTTCAGGGAACGTCGTTTTGAGCAAGGAGTGGACATGCTTTCCGATCGCCTCATCACGTGTCCACCCGTAGAGCCGTTCGGCGCCGTGGTTCCAATAGGTGATGTTATCGTGCCTATCCCACATGACAATCGCGTCGTGAGCGCCATCGAGCATGGTGGCGCGCTGCAGTGCGACCTCTTCAGCCTGCAATCGCCCGACGACCGTCCCTGCCTGCTGTCCTACCGCGACAAGGATCGCGCGTTCCTCGTCGGTGAAGGGCCGCGTACGGCCACTCGATAATACGTAGTTTCCGATGACGTGGTCGTGAGCAACGAGCGGAACAATCGCCATGGCGTGCAGCTCGGGTAGCATCGCCCTGAACTGTTCGGTGCCTTCCTTCGCATAATCATCTAAGAACACCGCCTTCCCGTCATACACCGTCGGATAGTATGAGGTGGTAATTGGAAAGCGGCGCGACGCGTCGAGCACCGCATCGCTAAAGCCGCAAGCATACTGCAGTTCGATCATGCTTTCTGCCTCGTTTAGGAGATAGATCGAGCCGTGCGTCACATCGAGCAGTTCCATTGCTGCATCGAGCATGACGCGGACGGCTGTCTGAGGGGAACTGGCTTCGTTGCCTGCTTTAATAATGTGGTTTATGATCTCCTGCCGTCGAGCGTACTCTTGTACTGCTGCCTCTGCTCGCTTACGGTCGGTGATATCCCGCGCCGCGGCAAAGACGCCTTGGACTTTTCCGGCTTCGTTGCGGTACACGGTAGCGTTATACAGAACGTCGGTTATCCAGCCCGACTTGTGACGAAGAGCGAGCGGATAGTCTCTAACATAACCATCGGCGAACACCTGCTGGTAACCCGCTTTGGCGTCATCAGGCTCAGTGAAGTAATCGCTAAAGTCACTCCCGATAAGCTCGTGACGTAAATACCCTGTCACCTCCTCGGTCGCCTTGTTGACATCAGTGATCTTCCCTTCTGCGCTAATGGTAACGAGAGGATCAAGGCTTGCCTCGATTAGGCTTCGCGCATAGAGGGAAGTGGCACGTAGCTGTCCCTCCGCCCGTTTCCGCTCAGTGACATCTCGTGCTGCGGCAAAGACGCCTTGCACCTCGCCGGCCTCGTTCCGGTACAGGGTGGCGTTATACAGAACGTCCGTGAGAATACCCGATTTGTGCCGGATGCGTAGGGGGTAGTCTTTCACAAAGCCATTGGCAAACACCTGCTCGTATCCCTTCCGTGCCTCAGAAGGCTCAGTGAAGTAATCGCTAAAGTCACTCCCGATAAGCTCGTGACGTAAATACCCTGTCACCTCCTCGGTCGCCTTGTTGACATCAGTGATCTTCCCTTCAGCACTGATGGTGACCAACGGATCAAGGCTTGCCTCTATAAGATTTCGCGCATAAAGTGAAGTGGTGCGAACTTGCTCTTCAGCTCGCTTCCGCTCGGTGACGTCTCGCGCGGCAGCAAAGACGCCCTGAATCTCGCCCGCTTCGTTCCTAAAGAGGGTCGCGTTGTATAGCACCTCTGTTATTCTCCCTGACGTATGCCGAAGAGCGAGCGGATAGTCTCTGACAAAACCGTCGGTGAAGACCTGCTTATAGCCAGCGTCTGCTTTGTCTGGCTCGGTGAAATAATCGCTGAAGTCACTGCCGATGAGCTCTTCACGAGAGAATCCCGTCACGTCCTCGGTAGCCTTATTGACGTCGGTGATCGTTCCTTGGGCACTGACAGTAACGAGAGGATCAAGGCTTGCCTCGATGAGGCTTCGTGCATAGAGTAAGGCGGCGCGCAGGCGTTCATTGGTGCTGGAGAGCTCATCGTTTGTTGCGTCAATCTCCTTGGTGCGCTCCTGCACCCGCCGTTCCAGCCCGTTATGCGCGTTTTGAAGCGCTTCTTCTGCCTTCTTCCGCTGGCTGACGTCAACGATGATACCACGCACCCCGTCCAGGACACTATCGTTCCTGATGGGAACGGCGCGGAGTGAAATGGAGAACGTACTGCCGTCCTTCCGTAAGCCCGTGTACTCAACCCACCCGAGTTGCTGAACGTTCATTCTCTCGCGGAAGACCCTCCGACATCGGTCGCGGTCTTCGGGCACAAGCACGTCGAACACGGTCATCCCCGCCTGTAATTCCTCTTTCGTGTAGCCAAACGTGTGTAGGCACATCGCGTTCACGAAGGCGAATGCGCCACGTGCATCCGTTTCGTAGACGACCTCTGGCAGCGCGTCGGTAAGTTCGCGAATTCGCCTTTCGCTCGCGAGCGCGTCTTGCTCCTTCTGGTGCTTGTGGATCGCTACCTCGATAGCAGCGAAGAGTTCACGCTCATCCAACGGCTCGATAAGAAACCCGTCGGGTTCCGCTGCAATTGCTTTGCGAACCGTCCCCACGTCCGTGTCCGGGGCGATGAAGATGATCGGAACGTTGTGACGCTTCTTAATCTCTCGCGCCACCTCGATATTGTCCTTCTCGCCCTTCATCCTGATATCCATAAGGATAATATCGGGCTGCAAATCGTGCGCGCGCTCTATCACGTCGCTGACTGTCGCAGTCGTTGCGATGACGTCGTAGCTCACGCGCTGCAATCGGCTCTGGATATCCTGAGCACTGGTTGGATCAGCTTCGACCAGAATAATGCGAATCATGGTTTCCTCGTGTGATACAAATGCTGAGCAAAAAGAGCTCGATCAGGCTTATTATGGCTGTTAGTAGCTCACTCCAATTTATAAATATTTGTCGAACATTCGTCATGCAAGCACGCGAATGACGTCTACACGCACTATCTGCGAGAGGCATTCGCTGCCGTTGCCGATTCTGACGGTTTAAACGTGTGGTACTCAGATACACTACGCTGTGAGTACAGCCATTGAAGATAAGCGAGTTATCGCTGAGGATTTTTGCATTCATATCTGGCCGCTGGAGCCACAGGTTCTCCTGTCCTTTTTGCTCCACGGAGGGGGAAATGATGCCGCATCCTTTTCGTAGAGCGTCGTATAGGTCTCCTCGCGCAACACTGAAGAGTCTTTGCCTTTGACTTGCCAGGATACGGCGATAGCGACAACGGACATAACTAAATACTCCAAACTGGGGTCCGCACCAACGAGACGCAGATTCACTCCTCAAGGGGCGTAACGTAGCATGATGCCAGCTTGCTGCTAATGAGCTTCTGTTTGTGAAAGAGGCGCGCGGTGAGGTGGTACATGCCTTCTTCACTCGCGTAGAGCTCGCTGACGAATCGCTTCGTGCCGCTTTCTGCGAAGTCTATATCAATCACGTCCATGAGTGTGTGGGATTTCGACGGGGGAGTTGCGGCGATTTCAAGCCTTAGATACCGCACGTCGCGGTGCGCGTGTACGACCGTCTCCGTCTCGATTGTCTCTTCATAGGCCCAGTAGGGCCGATTCACGAAGAAGGTCTGGATCTCGGCGGGATCTTCAGTGATCCGAACCTCATAATAGGGAGAGTACCAACTCACGTACACACCGTAGCGGTACGCGGTGACGTGCAGATAGGCCCAGCCAGTGTGGTTCGCAAAGATGTGGAAGTTGAGCACTTCTGTGTCTTGAGGGGCTAACTCTTTTACGAAATGAAACGAGCCGCTTGGCAAAATGTCGATATCGTGCGAGTTAGTGGTATACAGCGTCGCGCTTACGTCGACGAGGGGCTCCGTTGACACGTTCTTCAGCTGGACGGTGATCCAGTGGCGCCCCCGTTCGAGCACCTCGGGCGTAACGGTTGCCTCGAAGGGATGCTTGCGTCGTTCTTCTCGTTCTTCCATAGCGATTCACTTCTCTTTTTTCTTTTCGTCGGCCATAGTATCATCAAATTACGTAGCGCTCGGACGGTAATAAGGCATACGCAAGGAAAAAGGAGATCACAAAGGAGAAACACGCTGCGCTATCATAGCTCGAGCTTATCCGAGAATTACGGCGGCCATTGCGCTTACTCGAGTGAAAACGAAATTGCGACTGAAAAAAGGCACCGTGGGGGGGGTAATAATATTGTTCTATAGTGCGGCAAAAAAACAAGGCCGTTGAATACTTATACTGGGTGAGTGGCGCCTTTTTTCCGTCAAACCTATACGTTCGATATTATGCATCCCGCGCCTATCATGGTGTTAAAATGGACCGGAGCCATAGATATGACCCCTGCAGTTTGCTACACCACTGCCCGTAAGAAGAAGCCGTCGTGGTGCTGCGGGAGTAAGGACACACGAAGCGATATAATCGTTTCCCTCAGTTTCTTCCACTCATAACGCGTGCAATACCGAAAACGGGCGCTGTCCTTTAGACGTGTTGGCTGCGTCCTTGTCGCGACCTCGTCGGGCAAAGCACTTATTGATGATGAGACCAATTGAGCAGGTCACAAAAAAACAAAAAGGGCGCTATCGGGACGCAGCCCTTAGGGCACAACTTTTCTGATTTCACCTCTAAAGTGAAGTCGCGGGGCCTGCGTTTCCGGTACGCTCGTTTACATCAAACGCGCGACAAAAAAAGACGGTACCATGACGCTGCCAATACGCATCGAAAAGGATGAGATTCCGTTTTTCATTGCAGGATGCGCCGTCGAAGCAATACAATGGGAAGTTGAAGGAATGCGGTACGAGGAGTGGCGCGCCGAAGACGAACGAGGCGACGATCCGTCTACCGCGTGGCGCGATGAGATTGTGATACCGTATCTCCAGCGCCGCTTTGAAGCGCTCGAAGTACACGAAGATGGTCGTCTCTTCGGCATCCGACGCGATACGCAAGAGCAGATCGATGAAGGTTTTTACGATCCAGAATTGCTCGAGGAATGTTTGCTCGCCAAATGTCCCGGACAAGGATGGCGCTTCGCGTTAGGATGCTGCCGCAAACAGCACTCGAAGTAACGCTCCTCCTTAAAAAGGGCCGGTCTTGAGGCAGCCCCTAGTCTTTTCGCACGGAGCTGGCGACCTTTGGGTCACGAATCGGCGGCGCCTTGAATGCAATAGTAGCCTCTAGTCAGCGCGTACTGTACGTAGACGGGGCACTTACGGCAACCGCATCCCAGCATTTCAGGAGGCTTTTTGCTCTTGCCGGTTGCGCAATGGGTCCACCCGCTGCAATGGGTATGCTTGAACGTCGGGCAAGTTGTGCAGCAGAGACACTTCACGACATTCTCTGCTGTTATCGGAACCCTCATGAATTTTCTTTTCGTGCGTTAGTTTTTACTACGGGCACTGGTTAACTGGTAGGACGGACGGGCGATGACGCCTTATGACCGCTCGCAAGTAACGTCCTTGCCCCGCAGTTTGTCGTTTTTGCAACGAATTGACGGTTTTTTTTCGTTGCTAGTACGCAAGTTTTTAATATGATTGCTGTATCACAAATTCTGGCTAGGAAGCAAGCAACCTACTTCTGACTTTAGCACTTCTCCATATAAACTCACGGAGCTTAAAAACGGGTCGTGCGTATGAAATGTACTTTCTTTAACGGAATTTCTTGCTTAACGGCGAAGCATTCCGTTTTCACAAATCATGGTATTGCATATGCTAAGTCGACGTGAACGCGAATTTCTTAACGACCTCGCGACTTTTCGGGACGATTTTCGACGTGCCGGCGGCGTTCGAGGTCTACGCACAACGGAAGAGGAGTCCGTCCGTGGAAAACTCGACGATGTATACGGAAGTCGTTACGTTCTCGTACTGCGGAATCGGATTCGAAAGCGGGCTTCCACAGCGTTGGACGACCTGTTAGAACTCGCCACAGTAGACGCAGACGACCCTACCGCAGGACGGTGTGGGCCGCGTTCACTTGCACCAGACAGATTTGAGTACAGGCTTCTCGAGATTATCCGAGCGTATCGGAAACGCACTGACTTCCGCGCATCCCGCCGGATAGAAACGCTCATAGAGGAACTACAGACTAGTGCCGACGAACTTCAACTGATCGACGCGATGGGAAACGAGCGTTTCTAATTGTGACCAAGCAACGTGTGCTAGACGATGACATAGTTTTACAACACGGTGAGAAAGTTGTAAAACCGGATGATGAAATGCACAACGATCAACGCTTTGATGCTCTTGAATCACGGATCAATCAGTTAAAATCACTTCTTCTTTTAAATGAAGGTGACATCCTTCACAAAATCAAAAATGAGGGCGAGCCTAATGGGCTCGGCCGGATTCGGCGACGACCTCCGCCGTGTAAATAAGGAGGTCGATCGGCGCTTGTTTCACCCTTGTCAGATCGCGGCGAAACGACTACTAGAAAGGCAAGCGCCCCTTCGTGCACTGTTTGATAGATACTCGTTCGCAGTCCTGCAAGCTTTGAGAACGTGAACGCAATGAGCGAAAGCACGCGCGTTTGAAGTCGTGACCTCATGGGCGAGCAACACAGCGCCGACCCATGAGCCGCCGTACAATTTGAGATTCGAACGCGCTCGGCGCGTGCCGTGGCTCAAGGGAGTGGTAGGGAAGCTGCCGAATGAGCGCGGACGCTCAGTCCTCCTGAATGCGCCGCAGCACGCCGTGGTCCGCGTCGAGCTCGACGAGGTCGCCGGTGCGGAACGTCTGGGTGGCGTTGCGCAGATTGACCACTGTTGGAATGCCGTACTCGCGGGCCACGACCGCGCCGTGTGAGAGGGCAGCGCCCACCTCGGACGCGAAGCCGCGGATCGTCGCGAAGGCAGGCGTCCAGCCGACGTCGATAACCGGCACGATCAGGATCTCGTCCGGCTGAACCTCGCTCGCTTCGGCCAACGTCAGCGCGACACGCGCGCGTCCGCGGACGACGCCTCGGCTCACGGGTTTGCCGTGGAGGATGCCATGGCCGTCTGGAAGCGGCGGATCGATCGGGTCGGCGTTGTTGCCGCGGTAGCTCTCACGGAAGACCATCTCCATTTGGATAGGCTGCACTTCGCGCCGCGCGAGCGCTCTCTCGGCGAGAGCTGAATCCCGGTCGCGCAGAAGCGTACCGAGCTCTGCGTGCTGCAGGAAGAACACGAGGTCGTCGTCGGGCAGCAGACCATCGTCGACCATTTGACGCCCTAGCGCGCGGTAAGCGCGCTTGAAGAACGTGTGGATCAAGATGATCTGTGATTTGGAACGCTCGCGGGCACGGATGCTACGGTGCCCGAGCCTGACGAGCAGCCCGAGCGTCAGCGGCACGGAGCCTGTCTCCGCCTTGGACGGCGCCGTATGTCCCGCGCGCACGGCGCGGACACCGGAGAGCACCGCCTCGACGATCGGTGTCGGATTCTCGGCCCATCCTCTCTCGCGTAGCTCCACCTCGCGCACGCCGCGATGGCCGTGGCGTTCGAGGTACGTGCCGTATTCTCGACGTGCCGGAGCGCTCGCCTCGTGACGGAGGAAGCGTTCCGCCGCTTTTACGTCGAGCGTGAGCAAGCGATCGAGCTCCGATCCGTCGTGTTCGACGAGTGCTGAGACGATGCGATCGATGCCGGCGGCGATATCGTAGCTCTCCACGTCCTTGGCGCCCGCGAGCAGCCTTGCGACCTCGGCATTGTCCTCCTGTGTTGGTGGCTTGCCCTTCGCAAGAATCTGGGGCAGCGCGCCCACGATCGACCCCGGGAGCAATGAGGAGCCGAGGTGCTGATACCAGGCCTCGCTCAGCTTCGGCAGCTCGCGATCGATCTTGGCGTAGGTAGCACTTGCGTCCTCGCCGGGCGCGAGATCGATCGAGGCGATGAGCCGATCGAGCTTGGCGACGTGCCTGCCGAACAGCATGAAGTTTACGTAACTAAGACCGTTGCGCAGGCGTTCTGACTGCGGAGCCTGCGGGCCGGGCACGATCTCTGACACCACGTGCCCACAAAGAGCTTCGACCGTGCTCGCCTCCGACCCGCCCGCCATAGAGCGCCCGATGGCTGCGAGCTGACTCAGGTTGAGGAGGGGGCGCCCGAACGACTGCACGACGAGGAGCGGCTCCTCCGAGTGAATTTCCAGCGTAGCGATCGTGCTGTACATTCCCTGCATGCCTTGGTCAATGCTGCGCAAAGAGGTCGACGACGTAAGCGGCGTCATGACTCCCGGCAAGATCTCGCCGATATTACAGTGGCTATAGACGTCGTCAGGATTCAACTCGGTGTCGAGCTCGCGTGGGTCGGCCGGGAGCGCGGTGATCGGCCGTGCCTGCAGCCAGGCGATGCGGCCCTCACGGTCGATCGCCCACTCGCACTCAACG